>Ga0181520_10012174_pt1 | contig 11112 bp, 14 predicted proteins | sample PEATcosm2014_Bin_29_FD_132451 | JGI IMG/M metagenome (GOLD analysis project Ga0181520, IMG submission 132451) | Peatland microbial communities from MTU Mesocosm Facility, Houghton, MI, USA - PEATcosm2014_Bin02_30_metaG | ecosystem: Environmental > Terrestrial > Soil > Wetlands > Peat | place...
GAAAATAGTCCGGTTATACGGTCCAGATTTTCCATTGGTTGTTTTCGTAGGTCAAAACGAAAGTATAAAAAACCGGGATTGATGCAATATGAGTAGAATTATCAGAAGCCGGTTTTTGCATAACCAGCATTGCATTAATTTTAGCGTTGGACTGATTGACTGTTTTGTTAAGAATCTCATAACCTGAAAATTTGAGATTAGGATTCGTCAGTAGTATATTATTTTGATTGGCTTTTACAAATTGTTCATAGGATACCTGATTTTTAATCTCATTCGGTGCAAGGACGTAAAGCTGTTGCACATCTTTATTGTTGACTGCATTTATCCAAGAGGCAAGACCGGTTTCAGGAGCCGGTTGAATTGTTGTTGTTCCGCCGTCTGAGACCCCCGGGGAAATACATCCCATCGAAACGACAAAGAGTAACACCCCAATCCCTATACCAATTTTAATTAAAAACTTTTCTGACACTCCTTCATCCTCCAATATTGGCAGCAGAATTGCCTCCTGCCCCCCCTCCATTACTTACAGTTATCGGTACTGATAGTGATACCCCGTTTGCCTTGGCTACGATAAAGTAAGTTCCTGCATCTGTACCCATTACCGGTTTGACCTGGACAAGCCCATTATCATCCGATGTATCTGTTGTAGGATTTACGCTTCCGCTGGGGGTTATACTAAATGCAACCTGAGTACTGTTTACCGGATTGCCCGATGCGTCAGTAAGCTTAAAGATAATCGGGCTAGAGAGTGGCAATGAGGCAAATCCCTGTTGTTGATCACCGGAAACTACCGTAATATTGACTTTTGGTCCTACTTGTTCGACCGGCGGTGGAAGAATAAAGAGGGCAGATGCAATGTACCCGACAGTCACGAGTACCACCACGTGTTTGAGACCATACCGTGCATCCCCTTCGCTGATCTTCCCGATGATTAGCCCCCCGAAAAGGGAGTTGAGGATGATCATGTGGAAAAATCCCCGTGCAAAATCGATGTTCCCGATGTCTGTCTTGCCAAACATCTGGGTGGCGCCAAGCTGCTCCACAAACGGAAGCAGGCTTGTCGTCAGGATATAAACGATGAATATGATGATTGCCTGCGCAAAGTAGAAGATCATCACGTACTGGTGGAGATTTCCCTCTTTTTCCCGTTCGATGGAGATGATGCTCCGCATGTCCTCGGATGCCTTGAGGATCAGGTCGGCTACCGATCCGCCGGAGTAGGAAGCCTGCACTACAAGCATGGTGTAGCGGCGGATCAGGTCTGAATGGAGCGATTGGGCCATCGCCTTCATCGACTCCTCAAAGGATTTCCCGAAGGTCATCGAAGTCGAGGCAATGCGGATATGTGGGGTCAGAACTCCCAGATCCGTCTTTGCAAGCTCTTTTACCGCCTTGACCGGGTCAAGCCCCCCCCGCATCAGTTCGGAGAGCTTGAAGAGGAACTCGGTATAGAGCTCCTCCTTTTTACGCGTTGAGCGTTTCTGGAGGGTTATATCAATGGAGTAAGGGAGGATGGCAATGATCAGGGCAAAGACCATCACCTCGTCAAGCCCCATGGTCGGTGCGGCAGGAGTTGAAGATGTCGCCGCAGCCCCGGTGGCGTTGCCGGTCCCCGCGTTCATTTGTGCAAGGTAGGCCTGCAGGGCTTTCTCTTTGTCACTTGTCGCGGTGGATGCCTGCTGTTTTGTGGTGGTATGCAGGGTATAGCCCATCAGGAACGCGGTCAGGACAACCAGTAATGCAATCGCTACCGGTATGGCAATCGTGAAGAGTTCCCGCGGCGGGTTGTACTTGATCCGTATCCGCTCGATAAGCTCATGGAGTTCCTCTTTCTTACTTCGGGCGGGGGTGGATGTTGGCATGGTGGATCAGGGATTGGTCGAATATTTCACGGCAAGCATCTGTAGGAAGACCACATTGATGAGCGGAATCAGCAGGTAGATCAGGTAGTTAAACATGTCATGCGCAGAGAACGGGCCTAGCTGGATGCGCAGCGCCCCGGAGATCACGACTCCCAGGATGGCGAGGGTGATAGTCATCACCACCCCGCCAAGGTATCCTTCACCAAATACGGCAAGGGACTCCACGAACTCTTTGTACGTCTGGCGCCTGATGGCCATGAGTTCCTTTGACTTGGTCTCCAGGTAAGATTTCAGCCCGCCACCGCCGTAGATGATGTTGGTTATATCGATGCAGATGTCCCGGAACAGGTCGGACGGCGTGTTCTGCACAAGGCCGTTCATGGCCGTTACCACGTCCTCTCCGAGGATATCCACCCGGAAAAGCACCTTGCGGAACTCGTTTGAGATCTGCCCGTAATCCTCCCGTGCAATCCTCCTGATAATATCCAGCGGGGTAGCGCCCGAACTGGCAAGGATCGACATGAAGGCAAGGGCATAGGGGATCTGGGTATCGATATCCCTTTTTTTGTTCTCTATCTGGTTCTGCAGGTAGAAGGGAAAGCCAATGGCAATTGCTGCTGATCCAATCAGGGCAAAGAGCAGGATATAAGGTGCCGGGCTGGGTATGGCAAACGGGCTCTGGGGAACGAGAAAGATGATAGAAGCGACCAGTACCATGACAGAACCGACAAGGATCGTAGTAACTATCCATAGGGATGTGAACATTCCCGGTGTCATTTCGAGATCTGCCTGGTAGATCAGCTTGATGATATCACGGTTCGGGTTGCGATCAAAGGAGCGGCCGAACGTGTAGCAGAAGCGCTTGTACATCTCAAAAAACTTCTCAAAACTGTCCGATTCCGCAGCCATGATAATCGAAACTTATTTATATATATTATGTGAAAATTATAGAGTATCAAGAAGATCAGTCTTCTTGAGGCGTTTCATTGATTTGCACCACGCAAATCCCCCACAGATCTTTTTTAATGCACCTGACGAGCAAGTTCTTTGTTATCCTATCCGCCAGGGTGCCAAATATACCCGGAGACCGGTGCTTCTGGTTTTTATCTCTTCAGCATGTTTTGCACAAACCCAGTCGCGCAGCCCTTTGAGATCATCGGGATGGGGATTTCGGGGGGATCGTCCGCGGGAACTGAAATAATCGCATACCGGTATAGCTGTCCCGGGGAGGAGATCGAGCGGTTCTGTCTGGGAGTCCATCGGGATCACACCCGCAGAATTATTTCACACTGAACCGGTCAAGGTCGCAGTTTCTCACGGCCATGTAGGTCTGACCCCGGTTGTCTGTCATCATGTCGGGTTTTATTCGTTCTGGTTCTTCTGGCGGCGTCTGGTCATCAAGACACATGCTCGTGTTGTGCCGGTAAGGCTGAAGGCATAAGCACATAGTTTGTACTTGCAGTATATACTTAAAATAATTTCTATATAGTTTTTCGGGGATGTACCGGCGCTGTTTCCGGGCGGCTTCATTATCGGGCGGGCAGATTCCCGGATTCCATTACGCCGGAGGCCTATCGACGGGAGAAGCCCTGAACAGGTAGAAAATATACGAGCCAAACCCGGAGAGTATTCCCCCCAGCAGGACAAAAAGAATGAGGGCTGCGACAGTGACCAGTACGTTCCCGTACCCTGCTATCGTGCCAGAATAGGGGATTAACTGGTGGGAGAGCAGACTGAGAAGCTGTGCCACCCACATCACCTCAAGAAGGATCCCTATCATAACACCGGAGATAAATCCGGCAAGGAAAGCCTCATTTCTGTTACGTATCGATGAAAAAGAGAGCCATGCAGCAAAAACCCCCCAGCCTTCAAAGATAGCTATTATGAGAAACGGATAGGTAGCGTTCCATGCTACTACTTTCATATCGGTGGGAGGGAGATTACCCTGTGCAAATGCCCTGATAAGAAGGGTGTTGACCAGAACCACAAGGACAATGGACTCTCCTCCGATCGCACCCGCGATCAGCCCGCTCTGGTTTATCGGGTTTGTGGTCAGTTTCGAAGTCAGTCGGTACATGATCTTCACGGGTACGATACGTTTGGTTGCCAGCTCCCGGTATCTGCGCTAGCTGGATATTCGGGCTATGCCCGGGCACTATCAACATAGTTATTTTTCAAGGGTATATATTTATTTGAAAACCTCTATTGTTACACTTTTTTCAGGCACTCGCAAGGAAGATCATGGAGAGCGCTACCAGCGCTCCTGCGATCAGGAAAAGAAGGTACGAAACTTCCGAATATTCCGGTGCGCTTATCATAAGGACACACCCGATGATTGCGAGCAGGAATCCCAGAAATATCTGGATGAGCGGCCCGTCCAGGTTGAGCATGTTCGATGATGAGGTATAGGTCATTTCCGCTCCCTGATTTCGGCCCTGTTTTTTTGGATCTTCATTTACGGTGGTCCGTATGTACGCTGTTGTGTCGTTGCCCGATCCGGGCTATTTATACCGGTACCCTTCGGGAAATCCTGCCCTGGTTGCGGGAAGATCTCTTCGATCCAGAGCCCGATCTCATCCCGCACCCGCCGGTAATCTGTAAGGGTTTCGTCAGGTGGTTTCCCGATCTCCTGGGGGCTGACGAAGTTCCGGTGAATAAACCTGTCCCCTCCCTGCAGTACTTCCTGGGCCGTCGTACGGACATTATCGCAGAGAGTGACTACGTAGTCATACTCCTGATTCCGGTACTGATAGAGGGAAGCAGGGGTGTGGCCGGAAATATCGATATTTATCTCCTGCATGACCCTAATTGCGCCGGGGCGCACCCGGATCGGTGCAATGCCTGCTGAACAAACGCTGTATTTCCCGGCGCCTTTCTCACGGAGAAACCCTTCTGCAATGGGCGACCTGACCGAATTAAAAGAGCAGACAAAGATAACCGTCTGATTTTTCGTATCTGCTCTCACGTATTCACCGCTTTTGATATTCCACCGGACTATTATCTTAAATTCATATACAGTTTTTCGACATAAACTATGCAGTTATATATACGAAGAAAAAGAAAACAGAGTTGAGCATATTTATCATATCACTCTATTCGTGAGGTGGAATCAGGATGGAAATACGCCGGGTACAGATGACCGGGGGGTCATCGTTTGTTGTTACGCTGCCCAAAGACTGGGTGCAGGAAATGCGGATCAAGAAAAACGATCCTGTCGGGTTGATTGCGCAGCCGGACGGAACGCTGCTGGTCACGAAGAAAACCACCGATGAGCCGATCCAGCGGGTCAAGGAGATCGATATCGGGCATATCACGGATCCCTCGTTTCTCTTCCGGATCCTGATTGGGACATATATCACCGGGTTTACCGCGATCCGGATCAGCTCGAAGCAGCGTTTTCCCCCGTTTGTCCGGACCGTTGTGCGGGATTTTACCCAGATGACCATCGGGCAGGAGGTTGTAGAGGAGACGGACACACTCATTACGATAAAGGATCTCCTCAATCCCGCTGAGATGCCCTTTGACAACACCATCAAGAGGATGTTTGTCATCGTAAGAAACATGCACGAGGATGCGATTACTGCACTCGAGACGCACAACCACACCCTTGCCAGTGACGTGATCAACCGGGATATGGACTCAGACCGGCTTAACTGGCTGATCGCCCGCCAGACCAACATGATCATGCAGAACCCCTCCCTTTCAAGGAAGATGGAGGTCCCGGTGGGCATGGCCATGTATTACCACCTGATCGGCAAGATCATCGAGCGGATCGGGGATCACGCCGTACGGATTGCAGAGAACGCCCAGCCGGTGCTGGATGCCGATCTCGATCCAAAGGTTGTGGCAGCCCTCAAGAAAGCCAGTATCCTTTCCATGCAGATCTTTGACAAGAGCATCATCTCATTTTTCAATGCGGATATCCGTGAGGCCCACAAGACCATCGAGTCGGTCTCGGCGCTGGAACATGTCTGCGGGGACATCAGCAATATGGCGTTCAAGCAGGACACCATCGCGGCGATCTCGGTTGGCTATATCTCCGAAAGCATACGGAGGGCCGGAGAATACTCAGCAGATATCTCCGAGAACGTGATCAACTACATTGTGGAAGAAGACCAGTCGCTGCGCCGGAAATCTTCCGGAAAATAACGTTTTTCCTGCCTGCAACAATCGCATCAAATTGGCTGCAGGCATTTTCCTTTTGGATGGATTGGGATGAAGGCAAGATCTCTCCCCCAATTTTGTGCATCTCCGGGGAAACCGGCTCTTTACGTTTCGGCAATTTTGCCAGGAATGAAATAGGCTTTTACCCGGTCAAGGAGATTCTCAGGTGCGGGCGTACCGGTCCCGGTCCGGCCGGAAAATGACTCCTTTGCTGCAGGAGATGCCGGGGCCTTGTATGCTTTCTTCTTTTTTATTGCCATATTATGCCTCCTGTTCTTCCCAGCAGGGAATGCACAACCCGGTCTTTTTTGTATAGAGGTAGTCCATCTCATGAATACGGGAATTGCACCGCACACATCTCATCGCAGGAACCGGGGGTGGCGGCAGGTTCGGGGACTCCGGTTTTTGTGACCGCTTCCCTCGGAGCATACTCTGCTGCCGGAGCTGGATGGAGCCCCGTGCGAGCGGTTGTTTTTCCTGTACCGTTGCCCAGCCCGGAATTTCATAAACGCCCTGTCCTGTCCGGGTGCGCCGGTAGGGTGCTCTCAGGCTCTCTTCAACTTTTTTAATCTGTTCCTGGTGGATTCGGTATGAACTGATCACGGGAATCGCTCCGGAAGAGGAATACGTGCGTTCTTCCGATCAGTATTTTGTCTTCAAACTATATAGACTTGGTGAAAAAATATATATTTTTGTACCTTTCCGGCCCGCCAATATCAGATATAACCCATTTTCCGGAGGACAAGTGCGATGCCAAAATACGCAGCAACTATGAGCAGATCAGTTCCGAGTTCTGCGGTGATAAACGGGTAGTCTCCGGAAATACCGGCATGGTAGACAAGAAAACAGCGGTACCCGATCCAGCAGATCAACGAGATAAGAAAAAGGTAGCCGATACCAATCCCGATGCTCCAGGTAAGGGCGAGCTTGTCCATAGTCCGGGCTACAAGGGCAGCCGGTTCCCTGCTGCCCTGATCCTGTACAGTCATTTCATGAGATTGTGTCTGCATCTGTTACTCACTCCTTGTTTAGAGATACTCTGAAAACACGTCCCGGTACAACCGGCGGACGTTCTCGTCTGTTGTTGTCATCGCGGGAAATCCGGAAAATTTGTCGGCCCGGGCCACGTCCCGGGCAAGCCTGAGCCCATACTGGCTCCGGGAGAGAAACCACCCCTCGTCTTCGTAATAACGGGAGAGGTACTCCTGCTCCCACTGCCCGGGTGTCGGGATAAAGAGCCCGTTTTTTATTCCTGCCTCGGCGATATCCATCATGGTGGTATACCCCGAACGACAGATAATAAACCGGGCCCGTGACATGAGCCGGGATTTTTCTTCGCCGGATATGAACGAGTAGATCTCCGTTCCATCATCCAGGATTTTTTTCTGGTCAACTGAGGGTTTTCCCAGCAGCACCACTTTTTTCCCGGGGAGATGGGAAACCTGCCTGAGTAAGATCTTTTCCAAGGCCGTCCGCTGGGGCTCCATGCCGGAGATGACAACAAGGTAGTCAATATCTTTTTTTGTAGGCTCTTTTTTCACGCTTGCAAGGATTCCGCAATAATAAATCCTGTCGCGGAGGCTGGGAACAAGTGTGGTGCGGGAGAGTTTTCCTGCAAGGGCTTCCTTGTCTGGTTCATTGTCCGGCACTACAATCCGTTCAAACTTGGAAAACGCATCCGCCTGTATGTACACCCCAAGCAGTTCAAGCGGCCAGGCAATGAGGGGCAGGCTCTGGTGGAGCTGGTGGGTGATCTGGATCGAAGGAATTCTCTCGGAATAGACACCGGATCGTGAATCGCTGATGATGAGATCGAAAGCATTTTGCGAAAATATTTTTTCTGCCTTTCTGCGCTCTGAAACATAAGCGTTAATGAGTGTGGGAATGTATGCCGTATAGGTTGGCAAAAATATCATGCCGTTGTTGTGGGGAACCGGGTAGTCCTCGAACAGGATAAAACTGCATTCCGGGCATTCCCTTTTAAGAAATGCAAGGGCATTTCCGCTGGCACCAATAGTGACCTCGTGCCCGCAACGGAGCAGTTCGCGGATAATGGGCAGATCCCGCGATGCATGGCCAAGCCCCCAGTTTAAGGGAGATACAAATACGGATCCCATCTGTTTTTCACCTTCACAGATTGTTTAGATCGCAAGTCTCCGTTCATCGGATCCAAGGAATGTCCAGGTTACCGCAACCGGCAGGCGGATCGATCGAACTGCCTGAGACTCTGCCCGGATCGAAAACGAATGGATCTGTGTCTCGCACATCTGCAGGCATGCAGCAAGAAGGGACCGGGTCACCCGGGCAACCTCATCGCTCTCCTGCCATTTCCGGTCGGTCCGGATGCAGGTATCCAGAAAGGCGAAATGTTTTACTCCATGCCGGGCCAGGTACGCCGCTCCCTCTCCAATCCTTTCAGTGAAGAGGGGATGGAGGATCCACCGGTCCGGTGTGTCCAAAAGAGAGTTACGGAAACAAAACCCATCCCGCATATTCCGTGCCACATACTCTTCGTACACCGTATGGTTTTTCTGGCACGAAGGGAGAAGAGGCCGGCCGTGCCATGGGTTTCCTGCGTCCTGGAGGAAGTGCATCGCATAGCCGAGTTTTTCCAGCCCTGCCATCTGGTCGGGGACCCGTCGCACGGTTCGGATGGCATCCCGTGTCAGTTCACCGGCAAAGATGGAACAAAGCGGCATGTAATGGCGTATCTTCTCCAGCGTTCCCCACCGGTCCGGCACCATTATGCTCGAACAGAGCACCTCCCGCTGGGAACGGGAAAGTCCCATGCGGAGCGCTGCAATATCGGTGAGGTCAAGATGTGTCGTTTCTGTCCAGTTCTCAACAGTGCGGACCATGTGAATAGAGTTTCTTGATTAAGTATATACTAAAATCATAAAATATATATAGATTTCTTCATCGAAGGCATAACCTGTGGCGAAATCACACAAACGAGATCACGAGCCAAAAAGGGATTTTGGACGGGCCGTTCTCTCCTGTCAGCGGGTGCTGATGAAGAAAGAAACCCCGAATGAAAAATCGTTTTTAAAAGAACGCCGAGGGGGAGATTTGAACTCCCGAGGCGCGAAGCGCCAGTAGCTTTCGAGGCTACCGCCTTCCCGGGCTAGACTACCTCGGCACAGGGTTTCAGATTATTTTCTTTGCAATGCCACTAATAGTTATCTCTCTTCTTTCGGCCTATACGGGGTGGTGCACAGAGATTGCATGCAGATCCCCGGGCCCAAAGAAACCACAAAAATGGAAGTGATATTTTATCCGGATCTATGCCATGGGCGGCATAGCCGGCTTGTTCTGGGTGATCATCATGTCGTCCACGCGGATCAGCATGATGGCCGTTTCGGATGCACTCTCAATAGACTGGCGCTTTGACCGGAGCGGTTCGATGACGCCTTCCGCTGCCATATCCACGATTTCCCCGGTATAGACATTGAGTCCTGCACTCTTCTTGCCCTTTGCATGGGCGTTCTTGAGTGCAACGAGCTTGTCAATGGGGTTGTAGCCTGAGTTCTCTGCAAGGGTGCGGGGGATTGTCTCGAATGCCTTTGCATACCCTTCGATTGCCAGCTGGACCCGGCCCCCGACGGTTTCGGCGTACTCCCGGATTTTCATGAGAAGTTCGGTCTCGACTGCACCGCCACCAACGACAAAGGTTCCGTCCTCGATCGCGTCCATAACAACGCGGGTTCCGTCAACCACTGCACGCTCGAGCTCGTCGAGCAGGTAGTCGCTTGTACCCCTCAGCAGGATGGTGATCGTCTTGGGGTTCTTGCAGCCGGAGATCCTGGTGACATCGATATCGTTGTCCTCTTCGACAACCTCTGCATGGCCGAGATCCTTTGCGGTCAGGTCGTCGGGCTTGTTGACGATATTTGCACCGAGCGCCCGGGCAGCGTACTTGAGGTCTTTTTCGGGGACGTCCTCAACTGCATAGATGCCGTTCTTTGCAAGGAAGAACTGGACCGGGTCTGCGATACCCTTCTGGCAGAAGACCACGTTTGCGCCGGAATCCACAATCGCGTCAGCGAGTTTCTTTAAGGTTGCCCGTTCCTGCTCGGAGAAGGCCGCAATCTGGTCTGCACTTGAGATCTTGATCTTTGCCTTTACCTGGGTTTTTGTGATTTCCAAAGGAGTTGCGATAAGTGCGACCTTTGCCCCGGAGACCTTCTTTGGCATGTCTTCGCTTACGCGTTTCTTGTCAAGGATCACTCCGCGGACAAGCTCGGCATCGTCCATGGCCCGGCCCTTCTGCTTCTTGATCATTACATCGTCTTCATCAGCGAGGTACTTGCCGTTTGTCTTCTCTGCAATGGCCATCACGGCGTCAACGATGATGCCGTCGAGTTTTCCCTTGACCGATTCGATGGACTTTCCGGTGATCGCAGTGTCAGCGATCTTTACAAGGGTTTTCCGGTCCTTGGGATCGACCTTGTGCGAGAGTGACACGGTGATCTCGAGCGCCTTTTCCATGCCCAGGCGGTAGCCCTGTGCGATCACGGTCGGGTGAATACCCTGCTCCAGGAGGTACTCTGCCTGTTCCATGAGCGAGCCGGCAATGACCACCGCGGTGGTGGTCCCGTCGCCGACTTCGTCATCCTGGGTCTTTGCCACTTCGATGACCATCTTTGCACCGGGGTGCTGGACCGAGATCTCCTGGAGGATGGTTGCACCGTCGTTGGTGATGACAATGTCGCCGGTTGATCCGACGAGCATCTTGTCCATGCCGCGGGGGCCAAGGGTGGTCCGGACCGCTCCGGCAATCGCTTTTGCGGCCATGATATTCGAGCGCTGTGCCTCCTTGCCGGTATTACGGTCTACATTGTCTTTGAGAATGATGATTGGTTGACCAGATAACATAGGTGATCCTCTAATGCTGTAAAAGGTGGAATTGAACTTCTATATATATCATTCTCTAAAGGGTTCTGTTGCGTCTGCGGCGAGCCGATCAGGATCGCGGGCATCGATAAAAGCAGACTGCCGATCGCGCAATGGGATTCCTGTAACTCTTTGATCAGAAAAATGTGGTTAGTCTATCCTTGATATCTTGAAGAGCGAGTAGACCGGAACC
>Ga0181520_10012176_pt1 | contig 11110 bp, 10 predicted proteins | sample PEATcosm2014_Bin_29_FD_132451 | JGI IMG/M metagenome (GOLD analysis project Ga0181520, IMG submission 132451) | Peatland microbial communities from MTU Mesocosm Facility, Houghton, MI, USA - PEATcosm2014_Bin02_30_metaG | ecosystem: Environmental > Terrestrial > Soil > Wetlands > Peat | place...
GAAGACCAACGACGACGGCAAGACCATTATCGATGTGTTGCCGATCGGCGATACCGTGCGGATGCAGGTGATTGCCAAGGGCTTTCAGACATTTGGCCAGGATTACAAGATCGACAAGGCGGAGATGGCCATCGAGATCCGGATGAAGCGGCCCGGCGAACAGTATTCGATCTACCCGGATCGGCCCAAGGCGAGTGGCGACACAGCAGCGCCGGACAAGCCTGCCGGATCTGCCAAACCGCAGGACGGGCAAGCTGCTCCCAGCCAGCCACAGGCGCCGCCTCCTTCCCAACCCAAGTAGTCCCAGCGCGGCCGCTTGAAATTCAAGTATGCATTCGATGTCCAACCAAACCCTGCGCGGCAAATCGGCACTGGTCACCGGTGGCGGGCGGCGTATCGGCCGCGGCATTGCGCTGGCCCTTGCTCGCGCGGGAGCTGATGTGGCCATTACCTATCTGCGCTCCAAATCCGAGGCTGCGCAAACGGCGCGAGAGGTCGAAGAGATAGGTTGCCAGGCGCTGGCAGTGGAGTGCGACGTGCGCTCAGAAGCCAGCGTGCGCACGGCGATTGCCGCCACAACCTCTCAATTTGGCCGTCTGGACGTGGTGGTGAATAACGCCGCCGTCTTTGAGTCCGCGCCGTTGGAGACGATCAGCCTGGAACAGTGGGACACGGTCTTCGAAACCAACGCGCGGGGTCCCTTTTTGGTGGCGCGGGAGGCGCTGGCCGCTCTGCGCGCTGTGGAAGGAAGGATCGTGAACATCGGTTCGCTGGGCGGGCTGCATGCGTGGGCAGGGCACGGCCACTATTGCGCCTCGAAGGCCGCGTTGCACATGCTTACTCAGGCCATGGCCAAGGCCTTTGCGCCACAAGTGAGTGTGAATTGCGTAGCGCCGGGCTGGATTGAATTGGACGCGCAGCCGGCGGAGCGAGCGGCGCATTTTGCGGCCAAGACGCCTATGCGCCGCAACGGTACAGCGGAGGACATTGCCCAGGCTGTGCTCTTCTTTGCCGCAGGGCCGCACTTTGTCACTGGGCAGATTCTAGCCGTGGATGGCGGGCTGGGGCTGTAAGCAGGGTCAAGACTCTATCGGGCGAAAAGACGGTCCCACAGGCTCTTGTCGCCAGGCTTTTTGGGCTTCCCGGCACTCTTCCGTGACGACTCGCTAATTTTATTGGCATTGAATTTGAGCGGCACGCTTTCCCACAAGCCCGTGGGCTCCGGCTGTTCCGGCCACCTGGCTCCCATTACAGCGGCCTGCGGATTGGTCACGCAAAGCCTGTGCGCCGTCTCCTCACCCATGCGATTAGCCACATAGTCAAAGCCCTTCTTCAGGTGCGGCGGACGCCAGCCTGTGTTGTGCGCGTCGGTAGCCAGAAAGTGTACCCAGTTGCGTTCCAGCAACTCATTGGAGAGGGCCTCGGCCAACTTTCCGAATCGCCCATAAAGAGAACTCGATGTGACCTGGAGCAGACAGCCTTTCTGCACCCACTCTGCCAGGAGCCAGGTGTGCTGCTGCAGCCCAGGATAGCGCTCAGGGTGAGCGATGATCAGCGTGTAGCCTGCCGACTGGAGCCGGAACAAGGCATCGGTCATCTGGGGTGGGATGGTGGAGTTGGAAAACTCGACGAGCAGGTAGCCCTTGCCGTTGATGGAGTGGCGCAGCGGATTAGCTACGGCGTCAAAGACATTCTCAGCGGTCAGATTTACCTCGCACCCCAGGCTCAGTTCCAGCACTCCCCCGAGCTGCTCTCGCAATTCCGCCAGCCGCTTGTTTACGGCATCGGATTGAAAAGGGAACTCGTCGCTCGAGTGGGGGGTGCAGACAATATGGGTGACGCCTTCCTGCGCGGCCTCGTGTGCCATTGCCAGGGAGGTCTTCAGGTCGGGCGAGCCGTCGTCCACTCCATAAATCAGATGATGATGAATATCAATCAATGTTTTCGATTTCCCAACTACTGCAACAAGACGACTAACGAACCGCCAGGGATTCAATCATCGAGGCAAAGATGTCAAAACCGTCGGCCGAGCCAAGGATCTTCTCGCTGGAGCGGTCCGGGTGGGGCATCATGCCGAGCACGTTTCTCTCCGCGTTGAGGATGCCGGCAATGTTGCTGAGCGACCCGTTGGGGTTTGCCTCCGGGGTAATCTCTCCGGCCGCAGTCGCGTAACGGAAGGCGATCCGGTCTTCGGCTTCCAGACGATGGAGTTCCTCAGGCGTGCAGAAGTAGTTTCCTTCCATGTGCCCGATGGGAAGCTCCACGACAGAGCCTTTGCTCAGCCGGCTTGTAAAGGGACTATCGGCTGTTTCAACGCGTAGATGAACCTGCTTGCAGATGTACTTCAGTCCGGCGTTGCGCATCAGGGCGCCTGGAAGCAGTCCAGCCTCGGTGAGAATCTGGAAGCCGTTGCAGATGCCCAGCACCAGGCCGCCCCCGGCTGCAAACTGCTTCACGGCCTGCATGACAGGAGAGAAGCGGGCAATGGCCCCTGTGCGCAGGTAATCGCCGTAGGCAAAACCGCCGGGAACCAGCACAGCATCCACGCCTTCCAGGCTTTCGGAATCGTGCCACAGGAAGGTGACAGGCTGGTGGGCCACTTCCGCGATCACATTGAACGTGTCGTGGTCGCAATTAGAGCCGGGAAAGACCAGAACCCCGAATTTCATGCTTCTAGGTTATCAGCTTCCCGCCCTCCAACGGCCGGCATCGGCCGCTTTACGCCCATCGGCAGGCACTGTCACCCTTCCGGATTCTCCGGTTTTCCTCTAAAGCACGTTCCAAGACTGTTCCGGCCGGCGTTTCATGACGATAAATTCATACGGGAGATTATGAGTGCGCGATGGTGTCACTGGAGTGCCAGTAAGGGTTGAGACACAAGTCGCCGACGGCTCCGCAGGCGTTTCTCCCCGTCAGGACCTGAAGCTGATTCTCGGCCCAGCCATGGAGATCCTCGACGCAAACCCTGCGGCTGCCACACTATGGGGACTGACTCATACAGAGCTCGCTGGCTTGGACTTCCCCAATTGCTTTGAAAACTCCCAGGTGGCCCGCAACCTCTACGCATTGGCCTTGAAGAACGGCAAGGCACAGGGGTGCTTCCTTGAGTTGAAGCAGCCTGCGGGTACGGTTGCACATCTGCTGTGCCGCGCCATGCTCCTCAGGGCTGACGGTTCGCAAGTGCTTGTCACCGCGGACGACTTCACTGACCGCAAGAGCCTTGCTGCGGCTTTCTTTGAAAGCCAGGAACGGTTTCGCATTGCCTTTGAGTTCACCACCGTGGGCATCGGCATGGTCGATCTCGATGGCAACATCTTTGAGGCCAACCAACCCCTGGCTGAAATATTCGGCTACACCAGGGAAGAGCTGGAAAAGATGAATTTATTCGAAATCTGGGTCCCTGATGAGCGTGTGGAGGCCCTTGCGGAGTTCAAGGCGGCTGGAAAAGGCGGCCAGGCCAGAACCGTCTTTGAGAGACGCTATTTGAACAAGAAGGGGCACGTGCTGATCGCAGAAGTTACGCGCGGCCTGGCCCGCAGCCAGACCGGAAACCCGATGTACTTTATCATTACCTTCCGCGACATCACCGAGAGTAAGCGGTTGCTGACCTTGCTTGAGGAGCAGGCTGCCACGGACGCGCTTACCGGAGCCATGAATCGAATTGGCGTGGAAGAGAGAGCTACCTTCGAGCTGAGGCGCTCTGATCGCTATGGTGACAAGATCTGCCTGATCATGATCGACCTCGACCACTTCAAGGCTATTAACGATGCCCACGGCCACGGCGGCGGCGATCGCGTCCTGCGCGGATTCTGCGACCTCGCCCGCAATTGCCTGAGATCTACCGATCTGCTGGGGCGCTGGGGAGGTGAAGAGTTTGTTGCGCTTCTGCCTGAAACCGGGATAAATGGCGCTTACCTCCTCTCCGAGCGCTTACGCGCCACGTTGGAGTGCTTCCGCTTTGATTGTGGAATCAAGGTCACTGCCAGCATCGGCGTTGCCGCTTACCGGGAGGGCGAAGACCTTGCCACCCTGGTGGGCCGCGCGGATCTTTGCATGTATCGTGCCAAGCAGAGCGGTAGAAACCGCATCGTTCTGGACTCGGGAGACGTTGAGCGCGAGGCCGCCGGCAAGCATAGCGTTCCTGAACTGGTGAATCTGCGCTGGAGGGCCTCCTACAGCTCCGGAGAGCCCCTCATCGACGCCGAACACCAGGAACTCTTCCGCTTGACCAACCTGATTCTTGCCACTGTGAGCGTGCGGGATTCGCACGCCGAGCGGCTGGCATTGGTCCATGACCTGGTTGCCCATGTTCAGGTGCACTTCGCCCACGAAGAAAAGCTGCTCCACGCGGCGGGTTACCCTTTGGTGGCTGCACATGCTGAGATTCATCGCCAGCTTGAGAGCCGTGCGCTTGAATTGGCCTGCCGGTTTGAACGTCGCGGCCAATCTCCCTCCGATATGCTAGGTTTCCTCCTCCACGACGTTGTAGCCCAGCACATGCTCCAGGAAGACCAGAGATTCTTCCCATGGCTGAAGGAAAGCCGGCCTTGAATTCAGCTACCCAGGGTGCCTTTTCCACCCCAGCAACTGGCGCGGGAGTCCAAACGCCCCGGTGTTATACTCACAAGGTCAGGCGCGTGCCGCGCCGGTATTCTTCATCATCGCTGAGGTTCCCATGTCCGGCCATTCAAAATGGGCCACAATCAAGCATAAGAAGGGCGCGCTGGATGCCAAGCGCGGCAAGATATTCACCCGCCTCATCAGGGAAATCACCATTTCCGCCAAGGGCGGCGGTGGCGACCCTGACGGCAACCCCCGGCTACGCACCGCAGTCCTGGCTGCCAAAGCGGAGAATATGCCGGCGGAAAACATCAAGCGAGCCATTCAACGCGGCACTGGCGAGCTGGAGGGCGTTAACTACGAGGAGATCACCTTCGAGGGCTACGGCCCCGGCGGGGTGGCCATCATCGTCGAGGTACTGACCGACAACCGCAACCGCACGGTAAGCGAGATCCGCCACGCCTTCTCAAAGAACGGTGGCAACCTGGGCGAGTCAGGGTCGGTTCGGTTCATGTTCCACAAGAAGGGCTTGATCGCAGTTGAAAAGTCCGCGGCAACCGAAGAGCAGTTGATGGACATCGTGCTGGAGCATGGCGGCGAAGACCTGAACGACGAAGGCGACACCTGGGAGGTCATTACCGATCCCGGCGCCTACGATGCGGTTGCCGGTGCCATCAAGGCGGCAGGCATTGCCACGGTCATGAGCGAAGTCACCATGGTTGCTTCAACCTATACCAAGCTGGAAGGCAAGGAAGCTGCCCAGATGGTTCGTTTGCTCGAGGCCCTTGAGGACTTCGACGACACGCAGAATGTCTACTCGAACTTCGATATGGATGCCGAGCAGATGGAGCAGATGGCCGACTGATCCGTTCCGAAGCTGGAGATGAAAGGGCCGCCCGCAAGTGGCGGCCTTTTTTGAGCATTCAGGATGGGGTAGCACAGGATTCCATGAAGAGAAGGGAAGAACCTTGACCCGAATTGCAAGATCTCTTGTGTCGATTGTGATGGCGGGGGCAGCGATGGCTGCTGCCCAGACGCCGGACAGCGCCGCCTCGAGCGGCAATGCACCAGCTGTAAATCCCGTGGCCCAGGTTCGCCAGGCCAAGAGCTGGGAATACGGGCCGTTCGTCAACTATGGCAATGGTCTCGGCGACCGTTCCCAATACCGGTTTCTCTGGGCAGGCTTTCAGTTGGCCAAGCCTCTTACCCCGGTGCTCCATGCGGGGATATTGAGCGGCCAATTCGAGTTTGGCGTTAACATCATGCCGGTTTGGCAGGCTTTTACCCCGGCGCCTCATCTGGCAGAGTTCAGCTGTTCCGGGCAGCCTTGCGTGGAGCCGGTGGGCGGCGGCAGATTTACGGGCGTGAGTATTACGCCGGTAATTTTCCGCTGGAACCTCCTCACCAAATCCAAGCGTTTTCAGCCGTGGTTTCAGGGTGCGGGCGGGCTCATCTATACCACACACAAGTTTCCACCGAATGTTCTCAGCACGCCGACGATCGACGGCGGAACGTGTGTCTGGAATTTCTCGCCGCAGGGAGGCGCAGGGTTCCACTACTTTACCCGGCCCAGGCGGTCCATCGACTTTGGACTCAACGCCGTGCATATCTCTTCGGCTTCGCTGGGCGATCGCAATCCCGGCGTCAACGCTAGTCTCCAGGCGCAAATTGGCTACACATTCTGGAGGTAACCCCGGTCCCCGGTGGCTTTCGGTGCCGGGGATGGAGAATATATGAGCGGGCCCGTTGTAGAATGCGTTCCCAACTTCTCCGAGGGCACAGATGCCCGGCGGGTCAAGGCCATTGTGGCCGCGATGCGCATGGAGGGGGTGCATCTACTCGACTGGTCGATGGATGCCGACCACAATCGGTCGGTTGTAACTGTTGCGGGAGAGCCGGCGGCTGTGGTGGAAGCCGCAGTGCGTGCCGCCGGCAAGGCAGTGGAGCTGATCGATCTGACGCGCCAGCAAGGGGCGCATCCGCGCATCGGCGCTGCCGACGTCGTTCCCTTTGTTCCCATCACGGGCATCAAGCTGGAGCAATGTGTTCTGCTGGCGCGTCAAGCGGGCCTGGAGATCTGGCGCCGTTTTGGCGTGCCGGTCTTCTTTTATGAGGCAGCAGCCGCCCGTCCTGACCGTGCCAACCTCGACGATGTACGCAGCGGACAATTCGAGGGACTTCGCGACGTGGTGCGCAAGGAGGCTTCGCGTCGGCCCGACCTAGGCGGTCCCGGTCTGCATCCAACCGCTGGAGCCTGTGCCGTGGGAGCTCGCAGGTTCCTGGTGGAATACAACATTTACTTCGATTCCGCCGACGTGGCCGTGGTGCGGGCTATTGCGCGCGAGGTGCGCACTGCCTCGGGCGGCCTGAAGGGCGTCAAGGCCATGGGAGTGTTGGCGCACGGACGGGCTCAGCTTTCCATGAACATTACTGACTTTCAGGTCACGCCGCTCTCTCAGGTCTATCGAGTCGTTTCGGAACTGGCGCTGCGCCACAAAACCAAGGTTGCGCAGAGCGAGGTGATCGGCCTGCTTCCCGAGGCTGCCTGTGAGCGCGATAGCGAGTGGATGCGTCAGTTGGTTGGATTCGATCAACAGACCAAGATCCTTGAGCGCCGCTTGGAGTCGCCGTTGGCTTGGCCAAACGAGGAGTGATGGCCGTTGCGGGCGAGTCCGGCGCCCAAGAGAAACTGAAGCGCAAAGGAATACTGAGACACTTTCAACCGCGGTAACCGGGAAAGAGCTTGGGATTCGCGGCGATTGTTTTGCAACCGATTTGGTATGAGCAGCACCCTGGAGGACAAGAATTGCAAAAGGCTTTTGTGAAGGTTTCGATTTCTGCCATTTTGGTGGCCGCGGCGGCATCGCTTCCCGCGGCGCAGTTGTCGACGGATGCGCGCACTGCCGTTCCACACGACGTGCAGCAGCTAGTGGTGGTCGACTACCGCGCGATGCAGAACTCGACCTCGGCGATGGATTTGAAAGAGCGCGTGATGCCGGCGGAACTGAAACAGTTCGACGAGGCATTGAGCAAGTCCGGTTTGAATGACAATCACGATGTAGACCAATTGGCGTTTGTGCTCTTCCGGCCCAAAGAGAAGGGCGACGACCTTCTGACCGTGGGAATCGCTCAGGGGCAATTCTCATTGCAGGAGATTCTGGCCAACTTCCGCAAGCAGAAGGTGAAGCCGACCTTGGTGCGCACCAACAAGGTGTATCCACTGATGAAGACCGGGATGGTGTTGTGCTTTGTCGATCCCTCGACCATGGTCTTCGGCTCAAAGGAAGCGGTAGAGAAAGCTCTGGATGCCCGCGACGGAGCGGCGCCGAGCCTGCTAACCAACGGGGCCGTTATGGATGCTATGAAGAGCGTGGATACCGAGCCGCTATGGAGCATTCTGGACCAGAAGGGCACGCAGACCATGATGAAGCAGGTATTGGGCGAGGCGGGTTCGCTGACCGATTTCGATACAGTGAAAAAGCGGCTGCAGGCCTCCTGGTACTCGATGAACTTTCAGCACGGCGTTAAGTTCGACATGACCATTGCGACGGGTGACGCATTTGCGGCGGCCACCATCTCGTCATTGCTCAATGCGGCGGTAATCTACCGCAAGATGAGCGGCTCAGAGACGGAGAAACAGGCGCTGGCGTCCACAGACATTAGGTCCGACTCCGGACGGCTGTCGGTTCACTTTGCTACTTCCGATTCCGAGTTCAGCAGCTTGCTGCAGTCGCCTTTATTCCAGAGCATGGTGCATTGAGCGTGAGCGAAGGCGCCGGAAGCGGCGTGGCTGTAGCGATTCCACTACCGGCATTGAGCCAAGACAGTGCCGTAAGATGGCCTTTCCCCAGACCGAGTGCCATCTTGCGCTATGGCGCAGGCTGCGCGCGAGTTGGTGAGCCGCGTTAAATCCCGATTTTTGGACTGAGCGCTTTGTCGGATAGCCCGTCGCCGTCGCAGTTCGTTTCGCTGCTGAAGACGCGCGAACGTCCGGCCCGCTTGGCGCAGTACAGAGCGCGGTCCGCGAGATCGATCAGAGTCGTCGGGTCCTGGCCGAATTGGGGAACGACGGTAGCGCTCCCGATAGAGACAGTGACGATTCCGGCCGTATTGGCGTCGTGCGGCAGTTGGCATCGGCGCACCCCGTCGCATAGCTCATTGCCCACTTGCACAGCGCCTTCATTTGAGGTGTTGGCAAGGATGATCGTGAACTCGTCACCGCCGTAGCGAGCCACCAGGTCGCCGGGCCGGGTCACGGAACTCAACGCCGACTTGGCAACCATCTTGAGGCATCCATCGCCCCGCAGGTGCCCGAATGAATCGTTATAGGACTTGAAGTGATCCACATCGACTAACAGCAGTGACAGTGGCTCGCCCTCGCGGATGGCCCGGCGCCACTCCTTTTCAAGACACTCGTCGAAACGCCGGCGATTGGCCAATCCGGTGAGCGAATCGAGCGTGGACAGAGCTTCCACCGCATTATAGGCTTCGCGGAGTTTCTGCTCGGCAGCTTTGCGGTCGGTGATATCGCGGACAATGTTCAGAATTCCCGAGCGAAGTTTGGTATCCGGGTCGCGAACCACCCGCAGGCTGGCCTCAACCCAGATATACTGCCCGTCCTTCTTCATGACGCGGCATTCAATCATCGCGCCTTCATCTCCGGCTCGCAGTCCGCTCACCGCCGCGTTTACATCCCGAAGATCTTCAGGGTGCACCAATTCGGTACTATGCTTGCGCTGGACTTCTTGCGCGCTCCAGCCGACCATCTGTCCAGCGGCGGCAGAAACGTAACTCCGCCGGCCGTCGAAGTCGGCGAGGATGATAACGTCCCGGGAGTTTTCCGTCACCAAGTTGAACTGGGCCACGGTCTTGCGTAACTGCCGTTCAATCGCGTGACGGCGCTCCATGACGATGGAGACGATATAGAGCATGAACATCGCCGAGGCAACCAGCATCTGGAGTTGAAGGCTCGGGCTGCCGGTACGAAGAGGCGAAGAAACGGCCAGTGGACCCATGCCGCGGATGGTAAACCAGCCTCCTGTGATGGCTATAAAGAGCGTAGCCAAAGCTGCCCATCCCAACCCTAAGGCCAGCAGAACCAGGGTCAAAACCGGATAAAGAAAAAGCAGCAGAGGCATCTTGGTTTGGGAGAACGCGGCAACTGTGACGGCGCCAAGCAACGCCAGATAGAGCCAGTTACGCTTCCGTCCTCCCCGGCTCCTGAATCCCGCTTTGAAGATTGCGACAAAGGCCGGGGCAACCACGGCAGTGCCCAGTCCATCGACCACCGCCCAGCGCAGAAAGGCCATGACAGGGTCGGCATGCCACTGGTTGAAGGCGAACCAGGCGTGAAACAGACCGGTGGCCGCGGGCCCGGCGACAACGGCATAGGCCAGGAAGCGGATCAGATAAGCGCGGTTGGTGAAGCGCGGCAACTGCGCCGAGCGGCGCCTCAGAAGGAGCGCGCCGATGAGAACCTCGACAAGGTTTTCCGCAGTGGCAACCAAGCCAAACTGCAGACCTGCAATACCCCAAACACCGCGCGCGAATAATCCGGAAGCAAAGTATCCCGCAGCGCCTGCGCACAGATAGCTCGGCCAGCGCCAGCGCGGGGCCAGCAACAGGTAGGAAAGGAGAACGCCGTTCGCGAGCCAGATTACGTCCAGACCGGCGCGGTTGGCGTTGAAGAGGGTTTCGGAGGCGGCAGCCAGGAATACAAGGGCAAAGCATCCGACGAGGCGCAGGGCAAACCCATGCCGGTTCGCCCAACGTTTACTTGGACGCATTCCGATCACTGCGGAATCTCCGGGCACGGCTTTCCTCCCATTACTCTTATCGGTGAGAAGCCAACTAATTACAGGAAATCAGGGTTCATAGCCAGCACTTTAGTGGGATACGAAGCATCGGAGTCAAAATCAGGGCGTTAGATCGGGGTGAAACTCTGCCTTGCCAGCGGGCAGCAAAACAATCTGGAGACGTCCTTCCTGCCGCTCAACGAGCGTGGGACCCTCGATTTGCGTCGTTTGCGCCTGGCTGCCTTCCCCCGTGGCGTATTGCACCTTGAGCGGCCCGCTGCCGCGTAGTTGAATGCGGTAATTGAATGTCGCGCCAGCCGCCAGTCTGTCCGCTCCAAAACTGGCGCTTGGGTAATCGACCTCAAGCAACTGGATAGCTCCGCCCGTGCGGTTTTCTACCGTGGTTTCAATGTGATAGGAGTGGCAGCCGCAACAGCAGATCAACCACGGCGTCACTGCCAACGCCAGTATTCCGGCACAGAGCTTCATGGCGTACTCTCCTTGCCTTCTTCCGCCTGCCCCTGGGGGCGTTGGGCAGCAACCTTCTTTTCCAGCCTGTCCAGCCGCTTCAGAAGCTCCGGAAGCCGCTGAAAGATGGTGACCGCGCGCAGCCACACGCGATTGTCGAATCCAGGCGATCCGGAGATCATTTTGCCCGGCGGCACATCGTGCGAAACAGCCGATTGCGCGGTGAGAATCACGCCATCGCCCACAGTGCAGTGACCGGCAATGCCCACCTGACCGGCCAGAATCAC
>Ga0181520_10012177_pt1 | contig 11110 bp, 7 predicted proteins | sample PEATcosm2014_Bin_29_FD_132451 | JGI IMG/M metagenome (GOLD analysis project Ga0181520, IMG submission 132451) | Peatland microbial communities from MTU Mesocosm Facility, Houghton, MI, USA - PEATcosm2014_Bin02_30_metaG | ecosystem: Environmental > Terrestrial > Soil > Wetlands > Peat | place...
CCCCACCCGAGTTTCGTCCCGCCCGCGAAGCTGCCGGAACAACCGCAGGAGCAAAGGCCAGTGGAACCGCCCGCGCGGCCACAACCGCAACCGCAGACCCAGCCGGTGAAAAAGGATGACTTTGCGCAGGAGTCGATCTTCCATATTGAGATCGAAAAGATAACGCCGAATCCCGACCAGCCGCGCCGACATTTTGACCAGGACGCACTGCGCGAACTTGCGAGCTCTATCCGTGAATTCGGTTTTCTCCAGCCGCTTGTGGTTTCGAAAGTCGAGAAGGAAACGCCGACCGGCATCGCGGTCGAGTACCAGATCATTGCCGGCGAGCGGCGGTTCATGGCGGCGAAGTTGCTCGGCCTGCCGCGCGTTCCCGCGGTCGTTCGCAATATCAATCTTGAACGCGAAAAACTGGAGCTGGGGGTCATCGAGAACATTCAACGCGAGAATTTGAACCCGATCGAAATGGCGCGTGCGTTCCAGCGGCTGCAGGAGGAATTTCGCATGACGCAGCGCGAGATCGCGGCGAAGCTCGGCAAGAGCCGCGAAGTGGTGGCGAACAGCGTGCGTCTCCTCGACCTTCCGGAATATATCCAGCGTGCGGTGGAGGAGGGCGGCCTTTCCGAAAGCAACGCCCGCCTGTTGATCGCGATCGAGGATCCTGCAGCGCAAAAAGCGTTGCTCGAGGATATCGTTCAGAACAAACTGACGACGCGGGATGTAAAGGAGCGCGTCCAGCGCGCTACTTTTGGCGCCGGTGGAGCAGGAGCGCCCAGCGGACATCGCCGCGGTCGTCCGCCACTGCAGGAGGTTCACCTTGCGCCGGAAGTGAAGACGATGCAGGAAGAACTGAGCACATCGCTTGGGGCGCCGGTGGAGATCAGCAAGAACGCGAACAATGGCAAGATCACCATCACGTTCTTTTCAGAGGAAGAGCTGGAAAATATTTTGAGAAAGCTCGGGAAGGATCAAGGATGATTTAGTAATAAAACAGGAGATAGAGTAAAAGCCCTTTTGAGACCTGCTGTGCGGACACAACGGTCTCAAAAGGGCTTTTACTCTATCTCCTTCCCTGTTTTATTACTAAATCATCCTATAGCTGATCTCTTTTACGCCTTGCACTTCGCGTATCTTTTCCATGATTTTTTCGATCTTTTCCTTATCATTGGATGGTATCTCTATCTTGTTCAGATTGAGGCGACCATCTTTTATGGTCTCGGTATGAAAACTGAGGATGCGGATATGCGATCGCGCGATGATGATCGAGATGTCTTTGATGAGCCCGACGCGGCTCTCCGCGGTGATCTTGAACTCGGCATGAGTGGGGATCTTGAGGGAACTCGCGAACGATTTTTTCTTACGGAGCGCGAGGCGGATATGGTCCTGGGCGATCGTCGTCTTCGCAAACCGGAGCCAATCTTCCGACGGCCGTTTGCCTTTCTGGGTGATGATTTCCACGACATCGCCGGACTTCAACTGGCGGTCGAGCGGCGCAATGACGCCGTTCACTTTCGATCCCGTAGCTGAGTTGCCGATTTCGGAATGGACGTGATAGGCAAAATCGATCGGCGTGGATCCGACAGGAAGGTCGATCACGTCACCGTGCGGCGTCACCGCGAAGATCCGGTCCTGGAAGAAATTGATCTTCATCGCCTGAATGAATTCTTTGGGGTCGTTCAGATTCCCCGAAAATCGTTCCTGCCAGTTCTTCAGCTGCTGCACCCACGCAAGTTCCTGCGCAAGCTTCTTCCCGGAAGGGCCCGCCCCCCCGCTGTTCTTTTTTTCTTTATATAGCCAGTGAGCAGCGATACCGTATTCGTTCTCATCGTGCATTTCCTGCGTCCTGATCTGGATCTCCACCTGTTTGCCTTCGGGGCCGATCACGGTGGTGTGCAGGCTGCGGTACGCGTTCGGTTTCGGCATCGCGATATAGTCTTTGATGCGGCGCGGAAGCGGCGGCCACGCCTCGTGGATCACGCCGAGCGCGGCATAGCATTCGGGCAGGGTCGCCACGATGATGCGCATGGCGACGAGATCGTGGATGCGCTCGATGTCCATGTCGCGCGTCAACAATTTTTTGTACAAACTGCTGTAACGCTTCGCACGGATCTCGATGTCGATCGGTTTGATGTCGTGCTCCTCAAGCAGTTTTTTGACCAACGGTTTCACTTTCTCGAGATATTTTGACCGTTCCGCATATCGCTCCTTTGTGGCCGAAAGGACCCATTCGTATTCGCGCGGGTGGAGATAGGGGAATGCGAGATCCTGGAGTTCGCCGCTCACGTTGTGCATACCGAGCCGGTACGCGAGCGATGCGTAGATCTCGTCGGTCTCGAGCGCGATGCGTTTTTGTTTTGCGAGCGGCAGTGCTTTGAGCGTCTGCATGTTGTGCATCCGGTCGGCGAGCTTGATGAACACGACGCGAAGGTCCTGGCTGAGAGCCAACACCATCTTCCGCAAATTTTCCGCCTTATCCTGTTCCGCCCCCTGCCCTTCGCCGCCGCGGTATTTTATGCGTCCGAGCTTGGTGACGCCGTCAACAAGGGACGCCACTTCATCTCCGAACTCTTTTTTGATCGTTTCGAGCGGCACGCCGGTATCCTCAACGGTGTCGTGCAAAAGCCCTGCGGCGACCGTCGCGTCATCCAGGTTCCAGGAGTGTAAGATCTCCGCCGCCGCGAGGGGATGGTGAAAGTAGGGCTCGCCGGTCTTTCTCTTCTGTCCCGTATGCGCTTTCTCCGCGAACGCGTATGCCCGCCCGATCAGGCTTCCCGGCTCTTTTTTTGCGATCTCTTTAATGGTCATTATATTTGTTAGTTTGGGCCATTAAGAAGAAGCGATCCTTTAACAACTGAAATGTCGGTGAAATAGCTCGTGCCAGACGGACCATTGCCAGGGGATGGACCTCCACACCATGCGACAGAAACCCAAAAACGCAAGGTTGTGTTGGACCCACTGTTGGTAGAAATACTTTGGTATGTCCAATTGGTGGTGCCAGTTATCCCGGTAGTGCTCACCCAGTTACCCCAGGACGTGTTGGCAATGCCAATATATGCGGTTCCCACTTCGTTTACTGTTTTCACCCATGCGCCAATGGAGTAGGTGGTATTTTGCTGGACCGGGAGGTCTTGGAGGTAATAATTATTGCAATAACTATTGCTACCTTGAGTGATCAGCGAATATTTTGACCAGTGAGTGGGGGTTGAGACCAGACCATTAACCCCCCCTGAATAGTTGCCCCATCCGGTCATGTCGCCTGTCGAGAAAATAGGGTTTACCAGTTGCTCGGCCGATGGAGTGAGAGTAAGCGATGTTCCTTTTTCATATTCGTATGGGCTGCTCCCGCCATCCGTTGAAACGAGATCGGAAGATCCTCCAAGTCTGTCCTTTGAAGCTTCCATCATCGAGGTAAGCTCGTATTGTATGCCATCCGTCGTATAGGTGTAGTAGAGATTGGTTGATGTGGTGTTTGTCGGGTCCTTGGGAAGTTTGGAAATGATTGACCCTGCGACATATGAGCTGAAATTGATTGGTATCCATCCGGTGCCATTGGTCTTCGTGTAAGTAGATGACGCGGCGCATTGATAGGTGTATCCCGTTGGTGCCGCAGGAAGACCGAGTCCTTGGCATTGGTCGCCGACAGTGGAAGTCGCGGCTGGATCTGGGATGGAAATATAGATAACCGAGGATGTCCCCATAAACAGTGTGTTCGGGTTATCCATAGCGTTCTGGTAGTAAAGCGATATCGCTTTGTTGAGTGTCCCTATATCGCTTACGCGATCGGCGTCGCGCGCCTGGCGGAGCCACTCGGGCGGATTGAGCGTGAGGACGACGACAACGGCAAGGATCGCGACGAGAGCGACAACGACGAGAAGTTCAACGAGGGTGAAGCCTTTGGATGACATATAAGGATATTATAGCAAGAAATAGCAGTGTAGGGCTTGTATTTTGGAGGTCGCGTCGTTTTCTACTGAAAACGCGCTACGCCTCGGCGCCTTCGCGCCTCCGGCATACCTCCAAAATACAAGCCCTACACTGCTATTTCTTGCTATGAACCTTCTTGGGCTTCGGAGGATTTTCTCTCCAGTGTTTGAGCGCGGCCTGCAATTCTTCTTCCGATTCAGGTTTTTTATTCATCACAAAAGTGCAGTCGGGATAGCGCGTGCAGGCATAGAACGGCTTGCCGCGCCCGCGGGATTTCTTCTCTACGATATCGCCGGTCAGGCAATTCGGGCATTTGAATCCCGTTTTGTTCCAGATCTTCATGATCCCTTTGCACTTTGGATAATCCGTGCAGCCAAGGAAAAAACCGAACCGTCCGCGCGTCACCTTCATCGGCTTGCCGCAGATCGGGCATCGCTCGTCCTTTGTCTTTTCCTCGAGCGCCTTGATCTGCGCCGCTTCTTCCGGCATCGGCAACGTGACCTTCACTCCCGGCTCGGGGCAGGCAAGGAACTTTCCCATGCGTCCGAACTTGATGATCATCGGCTTGCCGCAGTGCGGGCACGGCGTGGTCGAGATCTCCACCTGTTTTTCCACGCTTGCCTCCTTTTCCGCAAGATTCTTTTTGAACGGGCCATAGAATTCACGGCATACTTCCGTCCACTTCATTTTGCCTTCGGCGATCTCGTCGAATTCCTCCTCGATGCGCGAAGTGAATTTGATGTCCACGATCTCGGGGAAATTTTCCACGAGCAGATCGTTCACTAAAATCCCGATCTCCGTGGGCTGGTATTTTTTCTCCGCTTTCTCGACATAGCCGCGTTCCTGGATCGTCGAGAGCGTCGGTGCGTACGTGGATGGCCGTCCCACACCCTCCGCCTCAAGCGCCTTCACAAGCGTGGCGTCGGTGTAGCGCGCCGGCGGTTCGGTGAAGTGCTGGAGCGGCTTGAGCTCCTCAAGTGAAAGCGCCATCTCCTTTTCGAGCTTTGGAAGGCCGCCTTCGATCTCGCCCTCCGCGTCATCATCCTTTCCTTCGGTGTAAACGCGGATGAACCCGTCAAAGACGACGGTTTGTCCGTTCGCGCGGAAGATCTCTTTGCGTGGAGTGTTCGCCTCGATGTCTATGGAGGTTTGCTCAAGCGTCGCTTCCTTCATCTGCGATGCGATCGTGCGCTTCCAGATAAGGTCATAGAGCCGGCTCTCGCCGCGGTCTTTGAGCCCGATCACCGCACCGGACACCGCCTCGAGGTTGGCGGGGCGGATGGCCTCATGCGCTTCCTGCGCGCCCTTGCTCCTGTTCGCGTAGTAGCGAGGCGAGGCGAGCTGGTATTCCTTTCCGAATTCTTTTCCGATGACCTGTTGCGCGGTGGCGAGCGCCGAGGCGGCGAGGTTCACGCTGTCAGTCCTCATATAAGTGATATGGCCGTTCTCGTAGAGATGTTGCGCAATGACCATCGTCTGCTTTGCGCTGAACCCGAGCTTGCGCGCCGCTTCCTGTTGGAGCGTGGACGTGGTGAACGGCGGCGCCGGGCTTCTGCGTACTTCTTTGACCGCAATGTCGGCAATGCGATAATTCGCGCCTTTTAATCCCTCTATAATATCCTTCGCGCCGCCATCGTTCTTTATCCCCATTTTGCCGACCGCTTTCCCATTTATGGAGTTCAAAACGGCAGGGAAGGCCGACTTTCCTTTCGGCGGCAGGAACAACGCTTCGATGGTCCAATATTCCTCTTTATTGAAAGCCTGAATAAGTCGCTCGCGTTCCACGACGAGCCGCACTGCCACGCTTTGTACACGTCCGGCCGAGAGGCCGTAACGGATCTTCCGCCATAAGAATGGCGAGAGCTCATAGCCCACGAGCCGGTCGAGGACGCGTCGCGCCTGTTGGGCGTCAACAAGATTGATATCGATCGCGCGCGGATGTTCGAGCGCTTCCATGATGGCGTTCTTTGTGATCTCGTGGAACGCGATGCGCTCGTATGGTTTCGCCGTCTTTTTACCGTCGAGATCCAGCGCCTTCACCAGGTGCCATGCGATCGCTTCTCCTTCGCGGTCTTCATCAGTAGCGAGAATGATCTTGTCCGCTTTTTTTGCGAGCGCCCGCAAATTGGCCACGACCGGCTCGGCTTTCTTTGGGATCATATAGCTGGGCTCGAAATCATGCGCAACATCAATGCCGATCTTGCTTTTAGGAAGGTCGCGAATGTGGCCATACGACGATTCGACGGCGAACCCTTTGCCGACGAATTTGCTGATGGTCTTTGCTTTGGTGGGTGACTCGACGATGATGAGATCCATGGCGAAAGTGAATTGTTTATATTGTATACCCGTCGCCCGATTCTTTGACAATCCCCCTTATGATAAGGAAGCTCAATGTCCGGTTGACGATTCGGGGTTCAAGTCTAGTCATTGTTACCAATTTGTCAACATCGGCCACTGCCGAGATCTCCTTCAGGGCTTTTAAAATAAGGATTTCTTCGGGCGATCGCGCCACCGCTTGCGCCGCGATCTTTTCCTGCGTAACGATATCGTATGCCTCAAGAATATCGTCCGGCGATGTGACAAGCTCCGCCCCTTGACGGATAAGCGCGTGCGACCCTTTGAAGTTCGCCGCGTTCACGTTGCCGGGCACGACGAACAGGTCCCGGTTCTGCTCTACCGCATAGCGCGCGGTGGCGAGTGCACCGGATGATTCCGGCGCCTCCACAATGAGCGCGCCGCGGGAGATGCCGATGATGATCCTGTTGCGTTCGATGAACCGATAGCCGAACGGCTCTTCGCCGGGCGGATATTCGGAGATGAGCGCGCCGCCGCACGCGAGGATCTTTTGTGCGAGTGCCTCGTGCGTGTGCGGGTAGATGCGATCCAGCCCGCCGGCGAGGACGGCCACGGTGATGCCGTTGGCATCAAGACATCCTTCATGCGCGGCGGCGTCAATGCCGAAGGCGAGGCCGCTTGCGATCGTGAAACCGGCGTTCGTCAATTCGCGGGCGAAATCGTGCGTCGTTTTCTTTCCGTCAGCGGTCGCGCGCCGGGTTCCCACGATGGCGAGCGTAAGCGGATTCGCCGCGGACGCCGAAAGGCTGCCGCGGACATAGATGCCGAACGGGGGATGAGGGATGTGACGAAGTCGGTCGGGGTAGTTATCGTGCGGCGAGAGGAGGAGCCGGATGTCCGACTGCTCAAGCCGTGCGAATTCTCTTTCGGGATCGGGAAGGGGCACGCCTTCTTTCGTGAGCGTGTCGTAGGCAGCTTTCCAAGAGTCCGCCGCCGCGCGATATTTTTTGACGGTGCCATAATCCCCGTGGGCGGCGAGCGCGATGGCATGATAAAACAGTGTTTCTTCCATAGTGATTTTCTGAGCCTAACTGGATTTCGTCAAAAGGGGAAGCATCCTTTAATGATGATTTAATTTCCTTTTCCCTCTATAATGAAAGGGTAATGACCAATAATCGGTTTACAAGGCAACTCTGGATGAGTTTCGGCATTATTGTCGTGTGCATCGCGCTCGCCGCAGGTGCGATCTATTACTTTGTGAACGATCTTTCCGCCCAGGCCGATGCGATCGTGGGCGACCGGGCGACGATCCAGGAGCAGACCGACTCCGTCACCGATCTCGCGAATCTTGAGCATGCCGTGCCTCAGGCCGCGCAATATCAATCGGCGATGAACCAGCTGCTCCCGGACCAATACGGCATTGTGACGTTCGAACAGTGGTTTTCCCAGCTGGGAGGAAAATATAACGTAACCGCAAACGCCGTGTTCCAGAGTTCGATCGTTTTGCCGCAGGGAACGACCGCGGGCACCGCCGGATTTTCCTTTGATGTCGAGGGGTCGCCCAGCAACATCGCAATTTTTTTGGACGCCATAAGTTCGAAATCATCTGGATTCCTCCTTACGTTGAGTTCTCTCGATTTTTCAAGCGACGGAACGAATGCAAAGGTCACGGGTCAGGGGACCATATTCTTCCGATAATATGAAAAAGAAACTATTCTCGCACCCCGACGTTATCCTCGCCGTGCTCGCTCTCATCCTTTTTGGTGTCCTCGTTGCTTTCTATTTTTGGGCGACCGACGCGATCGTTACGCAAGTTCATCGTTCGCTTATTGCCGTCGCGCCGGAGAGCGCTTCTGGCTTTAATTTGAAAGGCGCGTCGGCGCTCGACCTCCGCGGCCTTTTAGGGCAGGCATCTTCCAGTCCGGCAAGCTCGACGCCGACATCCGTGATACCAACGCCGTCTTCGACAACACCAACTGTACCGGCGGTGCAGTGACCGTCGGGCTATTGAAAAAATAACGCCGAGGTCGTATCATGAACCTTGCCCATGCCGCATTTTGAGCGCGATTAGCTCAGTGGTAGAGCGTCACATTGACATTGTGAAGGCCGGAGGTCCGATCCCTCCATCGCGCACACACAAGAAATGCTCCCTTACCGAAACCTGCTGCGAAGACGCAACGGTTTCAGTAAGGGAGCATTTCTTGTGTGTGATCACATCAGAATGGTACTTGCGGTTTGGGCGTTTGTGATGTAAAAAAGAAGGCAGAGCTTATTGCGATCATCGGCAAAGCGCGGGCATGTAGTTCAGTGGTAGAACGCTGTCCTGATAAGACAGAGGTCGAAGGTTCGATTCCTTCCATGCCCACACAAAAAATACAGAACGATCCCGTTCTTAAGACCTACTGCGAAGACGCAATGGTCTTGAGAACGGGATCGTTCTGTATTTGGGTTATAATAGAGATATGGAAGGATCGCTTGTTCCCGAGATCATTTTTGAGAACGAAGAATTTCTGGTGGTGAACAAGCCGGCGGGTCTTATGGTGCACGGCGTTCGGGTAAGTGACAAGCGGCGCATTGACGAGAGGAAGGCGGCCGAACCGACGTTGGTTGATTGGCTCGTTGCGAACCGTCCGGAGGTGAGGACGGTCGGCGATGATCCGGTGCTTCGCCCCGGCATCGTCCACCGGCTTGATAAGGCGACGTCCGGGGTGATGGTCGTCGCGAAGACGCAGGCGGCTTTCGAATATCTCAAAAGATCGTTTCAGGAGCATCGGATGAAAAAGACCTATTTCGCGCTTGTGTTCGGAATGCCGGATCGTCCGCGCGGAACCATTGATGCTCCCATCGGGATGAAGAACGGTTCATTAAAAAGGAGTATCCATTCCTCGAAAATGGCGAAATCGGCGATAACGGAATACATGGTGGCAAAAAAAGAAGGCCAGTTTTCTTTATTGGAGATACATCCGAAGACCGGCCGTACCCACCAGATCCGCGTCCATTTGGCAAGCATCGGCCATCCCATCGTTGGGGACGTTTTATACGGGAAAAAGGTCCAGCCCGCGTTTGCGCGGCGTTTGATGCTCCACGCCGCCTCGCTTGAATTTTCCAACAATATCGGGACTCATTTCGTGTTTGAAGCGCCCTTGCCGCATGATTTTACTTGTCCACAGGACTAATTTCATGAAATACGGTATAGTTATCGCATGAGAACAAACGGAAAGGTCGAGCTTCTCTAGAATAAAACATATCAGCTAAAAAGAATGAAGAACAATAAAAAGTCAAAAGGCTTCACCCTTATCGAATTGCTTGTCGTTATTGCGATCATCGCCATTTTGGCGGTCGTGGTCGTTTTGACCTTGAACCCCGCTGAACTTTTGCGTCAGGCAAGGGACTCAAACCGCATTTCCGACTTCGCGACGATAAAGAGCGCCATCTCGCTTTATCAGGAGGATGTGTCGACGACGACAACGCTGTGCTCGCAGTCGACGACTTGTACGTACAACCTCTACTTCTCGGGGGCAACCAATACCGTGGCTACCGCGACTTTTGTGGGCCTTGCAAACTGGGGCTTTACGAATGAGACGGCGAATACGACGACCACCGCCGCCGCCGGCAGGGTTGTCACCGGCACCGGTTGGATTCCGATCAACCTGACTGCCATCAGCTCGGGAGCTCCGATCAGTTCTTGGCCGGTTGATCCGCTAAATAGCGGTGTCAACTTCTACATCTATGCGGCAACGTCAACTGCCCCGGCGACGTGGAAAGTCGCCACAAAGATGGAGAGCGTGAAGTATGGCTACAACGGTCCGAATGATGTTACAACGGGCGACGGCGGAAATAGTACAGGGACATACGAGCAGGGTTCGAACCTGACCGGTCTCTAGGTTTCCTGGAACGTCAGTAACAACAAGACGCCCCTCCTTTGAAAATCTGCTGCGACGGCGCAACGGTTTCCAAGGGAGGGGCGTTTTGTTATTACCGTCCCATTTTGTTATTATGAAAGCACGATAATCACATGAGACTTCCTCTTTCCGTTGACCAACTCAAAAAACTTCTGATCGAACAGGAGCTTATCACTCCGGAGCGATTCGATGAGCTGTATCAGGAGGCCGAGCGCAAAAGCCAGAACATCATCGACGTTCTGATCTCCGAAAAGATCGTGGAGCGTGATTATTTGAGCGATCTTATCGCCAAGACGCTCGGCGTGCCACGCGCGGATTTCAGCCTTCATGGAATACAGAAAGAAGTGGTTCAGCTTTTGACCGAGGACATCGCGCGACAGCGGCAGGTGATCGTTTTTGATAAGGAGCCGGATGGAACGTACGACGTTGCGATGGTTGACCCGTCCGATCTCGAAACCAGGGGATTTTTGGCTCAGCGATTGAACGGGAAAATAAAACCGTTCCTTGCTTCCTCGGAAGATCTTAATCGCGGATTTTCCGTCTACGGCTATGAGCTTGGTCAGGATTTCAAGAAGTTGATCAGCGATAACGTTCGGGCGTCGCTCATGAGCCAGTCGAAGAACGCGCAGGAAGCGGCGGCCGAACTTCCCATCGTCGGCATCGTGGACAACATCCTTTCCTACGCCCTCGCCTCGCGCGCTTCCGACATTCACATCGAGATTTTGGAGGAATCGACGTTCATCCGTTATCGCATCGACGGCATCCTCTACCAGATTATGGACATTACGAAAGCGGTGCATCCAGGCATCGTGGCGCGCCTTAAACTGCTTGCCGGTCTCAAACTTGACGAGCATTTCGCGCCGCAGGACGGCCGTTTTCGCTACCAATTGGGCAACCAGCAGATCGACGTGCGCGTTTCCACCATGCCGACGTTCTATGGCGAAAAAGTGGAAATGCGCTTGCTTGAATCCTCGCAGAAGCCGCTTTCGCTC
>Ga0181520_10012179_pt1 | contig 11109 bp, 15 predicted proteins | sample PEATcosm2014_Bin_29_FD_132451 | JGI IMG/M metagenome (GOLD analysis project Ga0181520, IMG submission 132451) | Peatland microbial communities from MTU Mesocosm Facility, Houghton, MI, USA - PEATcosm2014_Bin02_30_metaG | ecosystem: Environmental > Terrestrial > Soil > Wetlands > Peat | place...
GCTGAAGCGCCGGGCTATTGTCATGGCGTCCCGTTGGGACTCGCGCCGGTGTCCGCGCTGGTTAATTTCCGACATCGCTTCGCGACAATTCCCTGATCCCATTCCTGATGTTTGATGGACGAAAACCCTTGCCGGCTGTATGCTTTTTTCATGGCGCTGGTTCGCATTCTCGTGGACGGCTATAGCCTGCTGCACCAGTGGCCCGAGCTGGCGGCCGGCGCGGCCCGGCATTCGGAGCGGGCGCGGGATGCGCTGGTGGACTTGTTGCAGCAATACCAGGACGCGAGCGGCACGCCGGTGACGGTGTTTTTCGACGGCCAGGGGGCGCGCCGGCGCCGGCCCGAGAAGACGTCCCGCGAGGTCGTCGAGGTCTTATTTTCCGGCACCGGGCAGACGGCGGACGACCTGATTGAGCGCGCGGCGCTGCGGTTCCGGGATTATGGCGAGGTGCTGGTGGTGACGGATGATTTCGCGGAGCGGGACACGGTGGCGGGCTTTGACGCGTCGGTGGCGAGCTGCGGAAATTTCATCCGGATGATTGACCAGGCGCTGACAGAGTTGCAGGATAGCCTGAATCAGCACAACCGCGCGGCGCAGAAATCGTTTCGGCGTCCGCACTAAAGTCATGAATTTGTTGAAGACCCCAACTTTTGTCCGGACCGCGTGGCGCTGGGCGGCAACGCTGGCGCTGGCGCTGGCATTGGTGCCGGGGGCGGGCGCGGCGCCGCCGGCGGACCGGCCGCAGCCGGGGCGGTTTCTGCTGATCTTCGAAATGTCGCCGACACTGAAGAAGAACCTGCCGTCGGAGCAGGCGATGCTGGACAAGCTCTTCGTCAACAACCTGCAGCATGAACTCGAGGTGGACGACGACCTGGCGGTGTGGACGGTGGACCAGACGCTGCACACGGGCGGGTTTTCCATGGCGAGCTGGTCGCCGGAGGATTCAACGATGTACACGGACCGGCTGAACGAATTTCTGGAGACGCAGGAATTCACGCGGCACGCGAGCCTGGCGCCAATCCAGCCGCTGCTGAACCGGATCGTGAAGAATTCCGAGCGGCTGACGGTGCTGATTTTTTGCGACAGCCGGAGCCGGCTGCTGGGCACGCCTTATGACAGCGGGGTGAACGGGATCATCACCAACATGGCGGCGCGGGCGAAAGGCGGGCCGGTGCCGCTGATTTTGGTGCTGCGGTCGTATCGGGGCCAATTCGTGGGCGGCTCGGTGAACCGGTCGGTGCCGCTGAATTTCCCGGCCTTTCCCGAACTGCCGAAGCCGGCTCCGGAGCCGGCGCCCGTGGTGAAGGCCAAGCCGGCGCCCGTCCCGGTGCCCCCGCTGGTGGTGAGTTCGGTGCCGTCCATCATCATTGTGGGGACCAACTCGGGCTCGAATACCCTCAGCGCGGCCAAACCGCCGACGCCCGCGCCCGCGCCCCCGGCGCCGGCAATGGTGACGCCGCCGGCGAGCAATGTGCCGGCCGCGGCCGCGGCGCCAACGAATGTGATCAATACGGCCCGGGCGACGACTCCCGTTCCGGCGCCCGTCATCACGGCGGCGCCGACGAATCCGGCCCCCGCGCCGACGGTGTCGGCCACGCAACCGGCGCCAGCAGTCCCCGCACCGGTTCCCGCACCGCCAGCGGCAACGTCGGCGGCACCGGAGCCCGTGGCGCCGCCCGTGCTGGCGGAGCGCACGAATTCCGCCGCCGCGCCGCAGTTGAACGTCGCGGGCACCGGGGCGGGAAATGCACCGTCGGCGGGCGGGCATGTATGGGCATGGGTGTTGGGGGGCGCGGGGGTGGTGGTGGCGGCGGGGTTGGTCGGGTGGCTGGTCAGCCGGGGGCGGCGGCCGCATGGCAGCCTGATTACGACCTCGATGCAGGACGATCCGACCTTGCCGCGACGGCGGTGAGCGCATTCCGCGCGTGACTTTTGGGCGCCAGTGTGGAAAATTTCGCCCGCATGAAAGCATTTCAATTACTCTGTGCGGCGAGCTTTTTTGCCGCCGTGCTGGCGGTGAAAGCCGACGATGTCACAACCAATGCCCCGGCCGCGACGCCGCCGGTGGCGCCGGTGACGCCGGGATTTGCGAACCCGGGCAAGCTGACGGCGACGGCGCCGGACAGTTTCAAGGCGGTGTTTGACACCACGAAGGGGAAATTCACGGTGGAAGTGACGCGGTCGCTGTCGCCCAACGGGGCGGACCGGTTTTACAATTTGGTGCGTTCGGGCTATTTCAAGGACGTGGCGTTTTTCCGCGTGATTCCGGGGTTCATGTGCCAGTTCGGCATTCACGGGGACCCGGCGGTGGCGGCGGCGTGGCAGGGCGCGAACATCACGGATGACCCGGTGAAGGGGAGCAACACGCGGGGGATGATCACGTTTGCGACGGCGGGGCCGAACACGCGGACGACGCAGTTGTTCATCAATTTTGGCGACAACGCGAACTTGGATGCGATGGGCTTTTCGCCGTTTGGGAAGGTGGTTTCGGGGATGGACGTGGTGGACAAGATCAATGGTGAATATGGCGAAGGCGCGCCGAACGGGGCGGGGCCGAACCAGGGGCGCATCCAAGCGGAGGGCAACGCGTATTTGAAGCACGATTTTCCGAATCTGGATTACATCAAGACGGCGACGCTGGTGCCGGCGGAGAGCGCGAAACCGGCCGAAACCAAACAATAAAAAGAGGAACAATGATTATGAGCGAAGTGGCAATTTTGAGCACGAGCGCGGGCGACATGGTGGTGGAATTCTGGCCGGACGTGGCGCCGGGGCATGTGGAGAATTTCAAGAAGCTGGCCCGGGAGGGCTTTTACGACGGCACGTGTTTTCACCGGGTCATCAAGGGCTTCATGATCCAGGGCGGCGACCCGACGACGAAGGACGAGTCGAAGCAGCGGATGTGGGGCACGGGCGGTCCGGGCTACCAGATCAAGGCGGAGTTTAACGACAAGCCGCACGTGCGGGGCGTGCTTTCCATGGCGCGGTCCAACGACCCGAACTCGGCGGGCTCGCAGTTTTTCATCTGCCACGGTGAACCGCGATTTCTGGACGGGCAATACACGGCGTTTGGGCGGGTGATCAAGGGCGACGAGGTGCTGGAGGGCATCGCCACGACGCCCACGCATCCGGGCGACCGGCCGGTGACGCGGCAGGAGCTCAAGAGCGTGAAAATCGTGCCGGCGGAGTCGGTGAAGTGACCGCGCGAGGGCGGCATGGACACGGCTGAACTGGCGCGGGCGCTGGAGGCGCTGGGGTGCCCGGCGGAAAAATCGGCGGCGATGGCGGCGCAGTTGGACAAGCGGGCCCGCCAGCTCGCCGCGGAGCAGGGGCGCACCTATGAGGAGGCCCTGCAGCATTTGCTCACGCTCATGCGGCAGGGCTGGGCCGCCAAGGAAAAAGGATTTTGAAATCCGGCGCCTCGGGGAGAGATTTCCCGAACGTGTTCGCGCATCGAACCCATGAACCGCAAGAGAAACATTCAACATTCAACATTTAACGCCCAATATCGAAGGGACTCGCACTGCCGCCTTCGTTCAGGATTGGAAGTTGAATGTCGAATGTTAAATGTTTTCTGGGTTCATGGAGAGCGCCGGGGTGAGAGTTCCCCGAAATCGTTCGCGCATTCAACCCCTGAATCACTCGCAAATCCACCATCGCGCCATCGCCGAGACGCGGAAACAATTTCTCCCTCTCCCCGGGGGAGAGGGCCGGGGTGAGGGCGAGCGTTAAACCATTTAGCACAACATGGTTCCATTACTTCAAAGCTTTAAATTCGGAACAGGGGTTCATGGGAAGGGGGAAGGCAATTTCCCATGATCACTCCCTGGAAAAAAATTAGCACCCGGCCCATTGGCGATTTCCGCATTTTCAAACTTCGCTCGGACATCAGCATCAACCCGCGCACGGGCCAGGAGCACGATTTTTTCGTGCTCGACACGGTCAACTGGGTGAACGTCATCGCCCTGACGGCGGACCGCAAGCTGGTGATGGTGGAGCAGTACCGGCACGGGTCGGGCACGGTGGAGCTGGAGGTGCCGGGCGGCATGATGGACCCGCACGAGACGGACCCGGTGGCGTCGGCGGTGCGGGAGCTGCGCGAGGAGACGGGCTATGCGGGCGAAAACGCGCGCATCCTGGGGCGCGTGCATTCGAATCCCGCCATTTTAACCAATGAGACTTACACGGTGCTGATCGAGAACTGCCGGTTGCAGCACGCGGTGCAATTCGATCACGGGGAGGATTTGGAAACCCGCCTGATGCCACTGGACGAATTGCCGCGGCTGGTGGCGGAGGAAAAGATCGGGCACAGCCTGGTGGTGGTGGCGCTGTACCATTTCGATTTGTGGCAGCGGGGTATTAAAAAGGCCTGACTCACCACGCGCGGGCGTATTGGTTGGGCGGCGGCAGCTTGCGGCCGAGCGCCTTGGCGGCGTGCGCGGGCCAGTAGGGGTCCGCCAGCATTTGCCGGCCGAGCAGGACGAGGTCCGCCCGGCCGCCGCGGATGATGTCGTCGGCTTGTTTCGGCTCGGTGATGAAGCCCACGGCGGCGGTGGGAATGCCGGCGCCATGGCGCACTTGTTCGGCAAAGGGCACCTGGTAGCCGGGCTCGACCTTGATTTTGGCGTCCGGCACCACGCCGCCGGAGCTGCAATCCACGAGGTCCACGCCTGCGGTCTTCAAGAGTTTGGCCAGCGCGATGCTTTGTTCGATATCCCAGCCGCCCTCCTTCCAATCAATCGCCGAGATGCGCGCGGCCAGGGGCAGGTGTTCGGGCCAGACGCGGCGGACGGCGCGGGTGGTGTCGAGCAGGAGGCGGACGCGGTTTTCGAAGGCGCCGCCGTACGCGTCGGTGCGGTGATTGGTGAGCGGGGAAAGGAATTCGCTGAAGAGGTAGCCATGGGCGGCGTGGAGTTCGAGCCACTCGAAACCGGCGGCGAGGGCACGCCGGGCCGTGGCGACGAACGCGGCTTGCACGTCGGCAATGTCGGCGGGCGTCATGGCGCGGGGGACCTTGGGCAGTTCGCCGCCGAAGGGAATGGCGCTGGGGGCGAGGGTTTCCCAGCCGCCGTGGGCGGTGTCAAGATGGGCGCCGCCGCGCCAGGGGAGGTCGGCGGAAGCCTTGCGGCCGGCGTGGGCAATCTGGATGGCGGGCACGGCGCCGTGCTGTTTGAGGAAGGCGGCGATGCGGGCGAGGGGTTCGGCCTGGGCGTCCGACCAGAGGCCGAGGCAGCCGGGCGTGATGCGGCCGGCGGGCGTGACGGCGGTGGCTTCGACGATGACCAAGCCCGCGCCGCCGACGGCGCGCGAGCCCAGATGGACGTAATGCCATTCGTTGGCCACGCCCCCGGTGGCGGAGTATTGGCACATGGGCGAGACGCCGATGCGGTTGCGGAGCATGACGGAGCGGAGAGTCAGCGGTGAAAACAAATCCGGGTGTGAATCATTGGCCATGGCGCGAAGTAGATAAGCCGGATCGGGTGAAAATGCAAGTGAGAGGGAATTCCGCGCTGAGCCGGGACGATTCAGTGAAAAAAGGAATTAACCACAGATGAACTCAGATGGACACAGATTTGAAACCAAAACTGGTTGGTCCAGAGGGGAGCACCGTCGCCTTCGCCCCAAGGGAGAAGGTGTCCGCAGGACGGATGAGGGGGAAGAGCACTTGGCAGACCCGGGTGCCCAGAATCACCGCCATCTCAATCTTCCATCCTCAGGATTTATCCGTGTCCATCTGTGTTGATCTGTGGTTTAAACGAATTGTTCCGGCTTGGGTCACTTGGGCCAGAAGGCGAAGGCGACGGCGCCGAGGATGCAGACGAACGCGGCGATGTGGTTCCAGGCGGGCCAGGTTTTGAAATAGAGCAGGGCGAACACCACGAAGACCAGGAGAGTGATGACCTCCTGGATGACTTTCAGTTGATACGGCGAGTAGGAGTTGCTGCCCCAGCGGTTGGCGGGCACCTGGAGGACGTATTCAAAAAAGGCGATGCCCCAACTGACGAGGATCACAAGGAACAGGGGCTTGCTCTTGAACTTCAAATGGCCGTACCAGGCGCACGTCATGAAGACGTTGGAACAAATCAGCAAAACGATCGGCAGCCAGCGGGATTGAATCAGGTTCGTCATAAACTCGGGTGGTAATTTGGCCGCAATTGGGGATTTTGCCAACTCCGGAGCGCGAAGATTCCCGGAAGCGTAGCGGCAAACCGTTCACAATCAATCGTTCCGTGTCTGATTAGGCTATACTAAAACAAAAGCACTTCCAAACACGGTCAGCGCCGGCGGTTATGCATGAACCGGTGCAGGCTGGGCACCGCCTGCCGTCCCGGGGTGGCGCCCGGCCAGATTTCGGCATGGAGGGCGGGGCCGAGGTCCGCGCTCCAGCCCTCCCCGTTCCGCCCGACTCCAAACGTTTGAAATCCGAACAAAAACGAGAACGGGCGGCGCCGGGCTGCCGGCGGACGCCCGCCTCGTCCGTTATTAACGATGCCAGCCGCCATGACCATATCCATAGCCGCCATGGCCATAATAGCCATAGCCGCCATGACCGTATCCATAGCCGCAATAACCGGGACCGTAGCGCCAGCAACCGGGCGTCCAGACGCGGCAACCGCCCGTCACCGCCCAGTAACCGGGAGCCCAGACGTAACCGGGCGCATAGACCGGAGCGGCAACCACCACTCCAGGCCCCGCCATCACCACGGGTGCAGGGGCCACCACGACCGGTGCCGGAAAGCCGAACGAAAAGCCGATGCCAACCCCGGCCCGGGCGGATAAACTCGCCGCAGCGATCACCGCGGCCACAAGGAGCATTTTAAGTTTCATAAGCTTTGATTTGTTTTTGGTTTTTCACCGGGGGTGCGGCCTCTGCCGCATGCCCTCACTGGTATTTACCGGCTGGCCGGGCGGATCTTGCAGGGCTTTGGAAGCTTCCTTGCGCCTTGGGGACTGGAATTCGACCGTCCTTCAATTGGCGCTGACCCGGATTTTGCGGACGCAGTGGTTGTTCGTGTCCGCCACGTAGAGATTTCCGGCGGCATCCACGGCCACCCCGCCGGGATTGTTCAATCCGGCCGCGGCGCCGACCGGGTTGGAAGCGCCATCCGCGGCGAACCCCGGAACCGTGCTGACCACCCCGGCGGGCGTGATTTTGCGGATGAGATTGTTGCCCGTGTCCGCCACGTAAATATTGCCGCCCAAATCCACGGACAGCCCCTGGGGATTCCGGAACCGGGCTTCGCCCCCCACGGCATCCGCGTAGCCGGTATAGCCGGACAAGCCGGCCAGCGTGGTGACGCCGCCGGCGGGCGTCACTTTGCGAATGGTGTCGCTGGCGCTGTCGGAGACGTAAATGTTGTCCGCCCGGTCCACCGCCACCGCATAAGGATGATTGAAGCGCACGTCCTTCCCATAGCCATCGGCGTGGCCGCTGACGCCGGCGAGGCCGGCCAGCGTGGTGACGGTGCCGGCGGGGGTGATTTTGCGCAGGGTGTCGTTGCTCATGTCGGTCACCACGAGGTTGCCCAGCACGTCCACGGCTAGGCCCCACGGATTGCGGAAGCGCGCCTGCGGCCCCGCGCCATCGTCGCTGCCGGCCTGGCCGGCCTGGCCAGCCAGCGTGCCGACCACCCCGGCAGGCGTGATTTTGCGAATGGTGTTGTTGGCGGTGTCGGCCACATAGACATCGCCGAGGTCGTCCACGGCAATGCCGAAGGGCGCCCAGAACCGCGCCTGGCTGCCCGTGCCGTCGGCGCTGCCGCCGCTGCCGGGCGAGCCGGCCAGCGTGCTGACGGTGCCGTCGGGCGTGATTTTGCGAATGATGTTGTTGGCGGTGTCCGCCACATAGACGTTGCCGGCGTTGTCCACGGCCACATTGTTGGGCAGCCGGAACCGGGCCTGCCCGGCCGGACCGTCGCTGGCGCCGGCGACGCCGGGCTGGCCGGCAAAAACGTTGCCGGCGGGTGTGACCGGCTGGACCACCGGGGGCTGCGTCACCGGCTGCGTCACGGTGGGTGCCGGGGCGGACCGCGTCGGGGTGGGCTGGGTGACGGGTGCCGTCGCAACCGGTGCGGGGCGCGGCCCCGGGGCGTGATGCCGGGGCCAGAACACCCAGGTCAAAACGGCCACCGCCGCGATGCCGGCGGAAATGCCGGCATATTTCAGCGCCAGCTCGAACCCACCGGGCCGGGACTGGCTCACGGGCGGTTTGCCCTGGCTGATCCGCTGCAAATCGTTCAAGGCATCGCGCATGTCCGCGTAGCGGTTGCGCAGTTCGCGGGCCATGGCTTTCTCGGCCACGGCGGTGAGGCCGCGGTCGGCGCCCGGTTGCACACTCAGAATGGGTTTGGGCGGCCCGGCCAGTATCTGGTCGAGGACTTCCTTGGTGCCTCGGCCCTGGTACGGCGGATTGCCGGTGAGCATTTCGTAGAGCAGCGCGCCAAAGGAGTAGATGTCGCACCGCGTGTCTTCGGCGTCGCCGGCGGCCACGGCGGGCGACATGTAGGGCGCGGTGCCCTCAAGCTGGCGGGTTTCCACGTCCACAATCGTGTCGTTGAACACGGTGCGCGCGAGGCCGAAATCGGCCAGGCAAATCTGCCCGTTGGCCCCCAGCAGGAGGTTGGCCGGCTTGAGGTCGCGGTGGATGATGCCGCTGCGGTGGGCAAAGCTCAGGCCCTCGGCGAGCTGTATGGCGATGTCGAGAATGCTCTCGGTGTCGAGCGGCTGGCCGGGCTGGATGCGGTTGGCCAGGCTGCCCTTCTCGTAGAAGGGCATCACGAAGTACGGGCATTCGGGCCGGTCCGAGATTTCGGAAACGGCCACGATGTTCGTATGCCGGAGGCGCTTGAGGTGCCCCGCCTCCTTGAGAAAGCGGTGGACCACGTCCTGATTGTTCACGAGGTCGGAGCGGACGAGCTTGATGGCGACGTCGTGGCCGGTCTGTGCGTCGCGGGCGAGCAGCACGATGCCCATGCCGCCGCCGCCGAGCACGCGAAGGATTTCAAAATGGTCCAGCATGGCGAGCACGCCGGGACGGGTCGGCGGCAGGAGCATGCGCTGGGCGATCAATTCGGCCACCGGCCCGGTAAACGTGGAAACGGGGGGCACGAAGGCGGGCTGATGGGGGGGTTCACTCATGGCTCGACGCCTCCTGGCCGCGGGACAGCTTTTGCAACGCCTGCGCGAGCAGGTCGCGGGTCTGGTCATCGAGCCAGGCCTGGCCGGCGGTCCAGCGCAGGCCGCGCTGCAGTTCGGCGTCCGGAAGTTTGGAGATGCGCGCGTCCAGGCGCACCAGGGCGGAGGCGATGCTCAGGTAATACAGGGTCGAGGCGATTTCATCCGGCAGCCCGCTTTCCGGGTGATCCACGTTGGCCTTGGCGAAATTCTTGACCAGTTCCAGGAGTTCGACGGGCGGGGCCGGATGCTGAAACAAATCGGAGAAGCTCTTCAACAGGAGGCCCTGGGCCTGGCTCAAGGTGCTGATGCGCGTGGCCGTGCGGACGTCGAAGGAGCCCAGATCCACGAGGATGGGGGCCGACATCTGATGCCGGAACATGGCGGCGAGGTCGTCCGGCCGCCAGAGCTTGGCGCGCTCCTCGCCGGCCGCCAGCAGGGCGGCCAGCGTGTGCGCCGGGCTCTTGAATACTGAAGCCGAGGAATCGGAATCGGACATGGTTTACTTGCAGCCGAGCACTTTGGCTTTCTGGGCCTGAAACTCAGCGTCCGTAATAATCCCCGCATCTTTGGCCTTCTGCAAGTCAATCAATTGCTGCCCGATGGTGGGGCCTTGCGTATGGTTGGAGGTGCCGCCGCCGAGATGCAGGTCGAGGCAGCCGGTGAGGAGCGTCATGGCCAGGAAACCGATCAAGGTCGGCACAAGCAGCTTTTTCATAGTATCAGTGCGTTGTTTTGTGTTTCTGCGTTCGTGTTGGGGCGGGTTCGATGCTGCTGAACCGTCCAGAAACATTTACCGCTTGGCGGGGGCAATCTTGCGAAAGAAGGTCGTTGAAGGCGGTTTCAGTTTGAGGGAAGCTCGCCCTTCCCATGAATCCCAGAAAACATTTAACATTCGACTTTCAACTTCCAACCCTGGGGCTTCGATATTGGGCGTTGAATGTTGAGTGTTGAATGTTTCTTTTGCGGTTCATGCGTTCAAGGGGGGAAATGATTCGGTGGCATTCCCGGAAGGGGCGGGCGCGGCCTGAAAAAATTTCAGGGTTGACGGGGCTTGACGATGTGGGTTTTTGTTGGGGTTTTCGAAGATTTTTAATAACGAAATTGAGGGTGTTTTTGGGGTGCTGAATGAAATATTTTTAACCACAGATGGACACAGATAATCACAGATAATTAAATCTTTGGGGCGACCAACGAAAAGCCACGCCCAATGGTTTCCCCCGCGCCGAGACGCGCACAACTTGGCAACGCCTCTGAAGATCTGTGTCCATCTGTGTTCATCTGTGGTTAAGACAAAGAATTCCTGCGGGCGGACGCCGAGGGGGCGACTGCCGCGGCGAACTCGACTGTGAGCGTGATGGCTCATCGTGGCGGGGGCGGTTTCCCAGCCAGGGCGATTTTAGCAGGGTTGGCAGATTCGCAAAGTTAGCCGCTAACGGGAAATGCACAAGGTGTTGAGGAATAGGAAAATTTAGACACGAATTTCGTGAATTCACACGAATTTTTGGGGCGGACGGGGATGAAAACCGAACTGCCTGACACCGGCAACAAAACGGACAGGATTAACAGGATTGACAGGATGGGCGAGCTTTTGACGCGGATTTTTGGATGCGGAAATCTTTGGGCTGGAAACCTCATTCTTGTAAAGTGATTCGCCCATTCAGTTCAAAAAACGAGGTCGGGAGCGATGCTGCCAGCCGTTTCTTCCGCACCGAACTATGGGTGCCTCCTTCGCCGCCAAGGGCTAACTGAAATCAACTACTGAGTCTGCCAAATATGACAATCTCATTAACTGACCCCTTTATGTCCTCGCGGCGATCTCCCCGGCTCATCACATGGTACAGGGCACCGGCATATTCAACGCGGCGTTTGCGCGGCATCATTCTTCGATAAATCTCACGCCCCGCGCTGTCAACCCACAAATGAGCATTGTTA
>Ga0181520_10012180_pt1 | contig 11108 bp, 4 predicted proteins | sample PEATcosm2014_Bin_29_FD_132451 | JGI IMG/M metagenome (GOLD analysis project Ga0181520, IMG submission 132451) | Peatland microbial communities from MTU Mesocosm Facility, Houghton, MI, USA - PEATcosm2014_Bin02_30_metaG | ecosystem: Environmental > Terrestrial > Soil > Wetlands > Peat | place...
TCCTCCACAACGGCGCGCAGACGCCAGTTTTCTAGCCGTTGGTAGAGCAGGTTGGCGGTCAGCGCCAGGATTAGAAAGACCACTGCGAAGAATACAAGATGCCCCACGCTCCACCATGGCGGCCCTGCCAGCACTTCGACATCGTCGATTGAGGGCACCAGCACGGCAAAGGGAGTCGAATAAGAAGTGTAAGCAGGATCAGCAACGGCAACGCCGCGAAGCCGCACCAAGCTGTTGGGCTCGATTCTGTTGTAAAAACTTTCCCCGCGTTCGCGATTCATGATGGCTCGAAACGACTGCGATCCGGCATCGAAATCGAAACTCAGATACTTATTGGGCAAGTACTGTTTGCGACGCAGGCGTCCTTCGACTTCGATGAAGGTTGCGTCGAAGGCGCCTGTCGCCGCCTGAGACGCGGTCACCGAAACGGCAGGGATCGGAGTGCTCTCCCAAAGGACGCGCACTTTGGCATTCTTGAGAGTTGAACTGAAAGCGTTCGGAGCGGCGTCTCCAGTCGCTTCAACTTCGTCGCCTATCTTCAGCGGCTGGGGCGCCGCTTGCTGAATGGCTATGCCGCCTGTTGAGTCTTGCACGAACAAGGCTGGCGAAGTGAGGATAACCAGACCGTGGACCGTCACCCTCGCCGACTGCGTCAGCAAGTCGAGTCGAAGATCGCCGATAGGTGTTGCGTTCGGCCCGGACTGCAATGTGTTCGGCCCGGACTGCAATTCTCGAGATCCCGTAGCAGCTGGCGAAGCAAAGGAATTGTCAAGAACGGGAATGCCAGCTTCCGGTTGGGTCTGCACACGCGGGCTCTTGTGGGACAGCCCCTGGGTCAGCATTTCATCGAGATCCAGCTCCGTGGCGGGGCGAACAACAACATTGCGCCATACTCCACCGGAATGGGAGGACTGCAACCCGATGCGCCCGGCAGGGATACAGTCATCATCGGTCATCGAAACCATGGTGGGAGTTGCGGTGGAAGACAGACTTGCAGTTGCCACCAATCGACACCCATAGGCGAGAACCTTCAGATGGTACCAGCGAGACGGCTGCAAGCCGGGTTCAAGCGGGGAGGCGTATGCGTATAGTCCATGCCCCGCGCGACCGAGTGAGAGTGAGCTGGCAAGACCACGCGTTGTGTGCAGTCCGACGAAGTATCCGTTATAGGCATACACGCCATCCTCTTCATCGCTCGAGCGCACAATGAAGCCCACATCGCTTGCTGAGCCGGTAGCGTTCAGCAGCATAACGTCTGCTTCGAGCGAGTAATTTTGCCAGTACCGCGAGCCCGAGAACAATTTAGCTCCGCGCTCATTCGAGTTGTCCCGCATGGAGCCGTCACTCAGTTCCCAGGTGCCTCCGAAGGCCTGCCATTCGTCGGCCTTACCCTCTGCAAAGGAGTCGTGATAGGGCAGACCTCGTGTTGGGCTACGCCAGTATGCGGAGAAGCCGAACGCCACGAGAATCAGCAACCCCGCAATCAGAGAAGACAGAAGCACGTTGCGGCGGACAATACGCGAAGCAATCACGGGCCGACCATCCATTTTGAGCGCATCGCAACGGGGAAAGTATCGATCATAGACCCCAGCTCTCGCATTTTGTCATTGATGTTCTCACGCGTCAGCAGCACCGGCTCGAATTGCGTGACAAGCGGAATCGGAAGCCCCTGACGTCCCCCAAGAATCTGGCGGACAGCTTCGGCTCCAATCCTCTGGGTGTCTTCGACGACGACCGAGTCAAGATTGCGAGAGTCAAACATTAATTTGGGGTCGTCATCGCGATCAAAGGCGATTACTCTCACGCGACTCGGTCGGTCGCTAATTGCCCAAAGTACTCCGTGAACCGATGCAGGTGAGAGAGCCACAATCGCATCCAGATTGGGATGGGCAACCAGCGTTTCCTCCGCCACCTGATACTCATGAGGCTCGTTGAATGAACCCATCCGCTTGACTACGACGTGGATATTCGGGTAGATCTTCTGAAGGTCTTGTTCAAGGCAGCGCGCCCTGGTAACTATGCCGATAACATTTGGGTTAATACCGAGCAGCGCGATTGTTCCCTTACCATGCAGGACAGCAGCGACGCGTTCAGCAGCGATGCGAGCTCCAGCGTCCTCGTCGTTCAAAACATAGCTAAGCCGTCCGCCCGGTGGTACTGACAGTGGCGATCCGACGACTACAACCTGCAACCCTTGGGCAAGGGCTCGCCGGACGGGTGTAATTAGCGCTTGCGGGTGATCCGGGGCGAGGACAAGGCCCTGATAATTTCCATTAATCACCTTTTCGACCAAGGCAACCTGGCCTTCGATATCGTCTTCGCTCGTCGGCGCATTCCAGTAAATATGTACACCGGCTTTAGCGGCAGTAGCTTTGGCGCCAAGGTGTTCTGCCTCCCACAGCGGTGTAGCCGTCGTCTGCGGTATCACGGCGATTGTTGCCGGCGCCTCGCGATGACAACTTCCCTGCGCCAAGAATCCTAGGAAAGCCATCGCAGTCCAGCATGCTCGTAGCATGCTTCGCTGCTGGTGACTTCTCGCGTAGTTGCAATAGCGCATAAGGGTTCGCTTGCAAGTCTAACCTTCGCCAGGTCAATTGGCAAAGGTCCCGCGGAAATCGCGTCTACCAGCATTCGATAGTCCACCTGGACTATACGGAGGTAGCCAAAGCGGCTCTTGCGCGCCTTTGTGGGCAACACGTAAGGTGCTTCAAGATTCATGACACAAGAGAAATCTCTTTTGAACTCATCGACGTGACTGTGATCGTTGAAGAGTGAACCGTTCTTAAAAAGCGAGGATTGAGGCTATGAGACTCATCAATCAGAAGATGACGAAACTACTTGATGCTGTTCGGCAAAGAATGCCGGACAACCGAAGGGCAACGACCCACCAGAGCGCAATCGGGTTTTGCCTCCTATTGGCCGCAGTGACGGTATTGTTCGTCGCTCAAGGGCTTTTCGCGCAAGTCGCCGGAACTGGCACCATCCAAGGCACGGTTTTCGATGCCACCGGCCGCGTGGTCGCCGGCGCTGAAGTCACTGCGCAAGAGGTGTCCACTGGACGTATCTCCACGCAGCCAACCAGTTCCGCAGGTGTTTATGCGCTATCGGCCCTTCCTCCGGGCGAGTACACGGTGGATATCAAGGCGCAGGGCTTTGCCCCCGTTCGTCAAGAGCACATCACTGTCGACGCGCTCACCGTCGTAGGTCTAAATATCACGATGAAGGTCGGCTCTGAGGTTGAGCAGATCGTTGTGACCGCGGCTCCGCCCCAACTGGATACCGAAAACGGAACGTTGGACACCACAATCCCCAACGATACATACAGCGCGCTACCCGTCTCAATGGGCGGAAGCCCCAAGAGCCCGCTGGGTTTTCTCTCTTTTGTTCCGGGATCGGCTAGTGGAGATTTCGGTGTTCAGGAGATCAACGGCGGACCGGGCAACACCGCATTTCTGTATCAGAATGGCTTGCCAGTGACGACCTCCGAGATGCAAGGCGACGCTCGCAACGTGAACGGTTCCACCTCAACAGAGGTTGTAGACCAGTTCCAGGTCGTGACCAGCGGCATCCCGGCATACTATGCCGGCCAGGGCGTCACCAACCTGGTGCTGAAATCTGGTACCAATGCCTTCCATGGCGATGTCTATGAGAACGTCAGAAACACCGTGTTCGATGCGGCGGGGTTCTTCTCAAATGCGGTCCCCGTTGAGCACCAGAATGAATACGGCTTTTCCGTCGGCGGTCCGATGCTGAAGAATAAGCTATTCTTCTTCATGAACCTCGACCGGTTCAAGTTTGTAAGTGGCAACCAGCCCCAGCAATACAGCCTTCCCACGGCAGCGGAACGTGAGGGCGACTTCAGTGCGTTACTGGACCTAACGGACGCGAACGGCAATCCGGCACCACAGGTCATATACGACCCCTCGACAACCTCCTGCAATGCGGCCACTGGTGTATGCACGCGCAAGGCGTTCCCAGGAAACAAGATCACGGGCGGCTTGTCCAACGTCGCAAAGCTGGCCGAGGCCCTTCTGCCTCCAACCGCCAACGGTAACCTGCAAAATAACTACTCGAATGCTCTTCCCAACGGCGAGAAACAGAACACCTACTTCGGCAAGGTGGACTACAACATTTCGACTCAACATCATCTATACGCGATGTTCCAGACCGGGAAGGTTTCACCTTCGTCTTACTACAACGGTGGTGCGCAACTTCCATTGCCATTTACCAGCGGCCGTTTTGGCTTTCAGATCATCACCATCGCCCAGGTTGGAGAAACATGGACGATCAAGCCGAACCTCCTGAATCTTTTCGGCGCGCAGTTCAACGAATTCAAGACTCCGTTTGTCAACCCCACAAGCGGTGGGGGCTGGGCCACCAAACTCGACATCACGGGTCTACCCTTGGGAGATCCACAGGACATCTTCCCTCAGTTTGGTTTCTCAGGAGCAAACTCGCCGACGAGTTGGGCCCTCAACGGCTATTCCCAGTCATTCAGCGAGAGCGCTCCCAACTATGTCTACCAGGACAACCTGCAGTGGGTGAAGGGCAAGCACAGCTTCACGTTTGGCGGGCAGTTCATCGAAAATCAAGAGAACACCAATATCCCCAACAGCGATTCCGGCTTCAACTTCAGCAACAGCGAGACTGCAGGCTTTCTCCCTGGGAAAGGCACGCTTGACACAACATCCGGCAACGCCTATGCCAGCTATCTGCTTGGCCTGGTGGATAACTCAAGCGCTACTGACACCAGCGTGCAGGAGACCGGAGCAAGGTATCAGAATATAGCCGTCTACGCGCAGGATGACTGGAAGTTGTCGCCTAAACTGACCGTCAACATCGGATTGCGCTACATCATTCCAAAGCCCTTTGTGGAACAGCACGACCGCAACTCATGGTTCAACCCGAACCTAGCCAACCCAGAGGTTGGAATCGACGGAGCGCTTGAGTTCGCTGGTTCTTCCGCGGCCAGCAGTTGTCACTGCCGTTCGGAGGTCAAGACGCACTATATGACCTTTGATCCTCGCATCGGTTTTGCCTATACCGTCGACCCGAAGTCGGTTGTCAGAGGCGCCTACACCGTCAACCACTACAACGGCGGCATGCTCGGTGGGAATGCGAATTCTCAGGGCGCAAGCCTTCTGGGTTACGCTGCTAATCCGTCCTTCAACTCTCCAGACAGCGGTATCACTTCTGCCTTCAAGTTGGATAGCGGATTCCCAGCTTACCAGCACCCGCCCTTCTACAGCGCCACTTTGAATACTGGCTACAACACCACGACTGGAAATACAGGGGGAGGGGTAACCTATAACCGTCCCGATACCGCTGGCCTGTCTCCCTATACCGAGAATTGGAATTTGACGATCGACCGGGCCATTACCCCTTCGATGACCTTGCAGGTCACCTATGCGGGAAGCGGAAGCCACCACATCGCCGTCAACGGAGGTGTGGGAAAGTACAGCAACCAGATCGATCCGAAGTATCTCAAGCTCGGTGCTCTGCTTCAGCAGCCAGTAACACCGACGACACTGGCGCAGGCTCAGCAGATATTCCCCGAAGTCGTCCTGCCGTACCCCACCTTCGTGGGATCGATTGGACAAGCGCTCCGTCCTTTCCCCCAATATAGCGGGGTTGGTGATCCCTACGCGCAATTCGCATCCGAAAGCTATCAGGCTCTTCAGATGTCGATGCAACGGAGAATGACCAAAGGACTCTACTTCCTTGCTGCCTACACATGGAGCAAGAACATCAACGACACGGGCGGAACAATCAATTTCGTCTACTCGACCCCACGCACCGCCTATGACCTCCATAAGGAAAAGGCCATCGACGCTTCGAATATTCCTCAGCAGATCTCGTTGGCTTGGGTTTACAGCTTGCCATTCGGCAAGGGCCATCAGTTCGCAAACCAGAACGGCGTCTTAGATGCGGTGGTCGGCGGATGGCAGATCTCCTCAGTGCAGCAATACAACGCCGGCTCGCCTCTGGGCACGATCGGCGGCGCATGTAATGTTCCTTATGCCGGTGGCTGCTATGCCGACTACAATTCCACTTTTACCGGCCCTGTCCGGATCAATGGACGCTACGGAGCTGGAGTTTCAAAGACCAACACGAATACGGCTTACATCGACAAGGGCGCATTCCAGGACGCGGCTCCGTTTACCTTTGGCACTACACCGCGCACCATGGCATTTGGCCTCCGCAATCCCTGGTATCTCAACGAGTCCGCGACGATCGGAAAGAACTTCAACCTCATCGAAACCATGACTCTCCGAATTCAGGCGGATGCATTCAACGTCTTTAACCGCACACAATTCGGTGGAATCACCACCAACATCGACAGCTCGGCCTTTGGAACCATCAGCAATCAGTCAAATAGCCCGCGCAATCTGCAATTTGAAGCGTATCTGAAGTTCTAGAGCGAAACCAGAGTAACCGCGCTCTTGCAAGGATCGTGCTAGGTGGCTTTTTCTCGAGGAAAAAGCCACCTGGCATGATGCTTTCGGGATACATCGACTCTGGTTTTGCTGTAGTCAGGCATAAGACCTGCCGTGCCCGGCGCAACGTCAGGCACGGTGAGTCTCACGCCGTTGTGTATTGTGCAGCATTTTGCATCGGCTTGATGTGAGGCGCGGCATGTGGGCCATAGACTGAACCGAAACAGCAAGCGACTTTCAATCCATCTTGATCTGTCGCTCTCAATTGAAAGGAAGAACATTTCGGTCTCGATCGAGCATTTCGTCACTGATTGTTGGCCTCTCAAGCATGGCGGCGGTCGAGCTTAGTAGTTCGGAGTGATCAAGGAATAGTTGTTATTGCCAAAGGCTAGCTGACTCATCAAACTTCCAAGGGTTGACTGGGCCTAATATGCGTCCTGCTGTTGCCATTCATTCGCAGACCTCGAATGCGATCTAACTCTCTATTGAAGCTAGAGCAAGGGCCGATGCAGCGGTGCAATCAAAGAGGAAGGGTATATGCGAAGAGGCCGGCCGATGTCCAGTACAACGGTGTACTGGGTAGGCCCGGTAGCACTTCGACCAGTCGCGAACAAGCGACAGTGAACCGACGTGGCCGACGATGTGTCCCAGGCCTTGTTGGGCACCGCTGGCAGTGGCAGCATTTCGCGCTCGAAGCGTAAATCATCCCAGGAAGTAATGAATATTTTGTCCCTCCAAATCGCCATTCCATCCAAGGGCGAACGTCTTAGTTGAAATAGCAGCGGAGCCATCATCTCATGAAAGAAATTACCCTTTGCTTTGTCCTTTTAGCAGCAGCCGCACATGCGGCTCCAGTACACCTACGGACCAACGCCTTAGTCACTCCAATCGGTATCGATACACCCAAGCCCACCTTCTCGTGGATGAGCGACGCAACCACTCCGAACTGGACCCAGTCGGCCTATGAGATTCTTGTCGACCCGGAAGTGGACCACCTTCAAGCGGGCTATGCGGCAACATGGGACTCAGGGCGCATTGCGTCTTCGAACGCTCTCGATATTGAATTCGCTGGCGCGCCGCTGATGCCGCAGCAGCGCTATGCCTGGAAGGTACTCACTTGGGACCGCGATGGACGGATGACCGCCTCGGCCCCGACGTGGTTTGAAACCGGACTCATGAGTGTTTCCGGGTGGAAGGCGCAATGGATCGCTCGCAAGGACTTACTTGCGGAGAAGGAACTCAGCGCAATTCGCTGGGTCTGGCTGCAAGGGGCGGACGCGCTTCATGTTGCATCCGCCACGAATGCACATTTCCGCTATGAGTTTCAACTTGATGGGGCACCCTCAGCAGGGAGCCTGCATATATTGGCTCGCGGTGCGTACGTTGCGCACGTCAATGGCCACGTGACCGGCCATCACGAAGACTGGGGAGCCTTCGACCGCGAGGAGATCGGTTCGCTGCTCCATGCAGGCAAGAACGAAATTGAAGTCGATATTGTTTCGCACCGTTCAGGGGACCCGACCGCGAAATCGCCGGAAGCGCTGGCGGCCGCAGTGCACATCACCTGTGCCAACGGCACGGAGGAACGGCTGGTGACGGACGGGAGATGGCAGGCACGATCCACAGAGAAGGATGGGTGGCAGCCTGTTCAAACTCTAGGTCCACTCTCAATGGCCTTTGGTGCTGGCCCCGATCAGCAGCAAGCGATTCCTGGACCGGACCGGATTGCCACAAGCGTGTCGCTGCTGCGCAAAGATTTCACCGTGGACGTACCGGTCCGTTCGGCACGACTCACAATCACTGCGCTTGGCGCTTATCACGCGTACATCAACAGCCAATCAATTGCCCCGAACACTTTGCTCGCACCTGGCTGGACCGATTTCCGTAAGCGCGTCCAATACCAGACGTATGACGTTACCGCGATGGTCGCGCAGGGCGAGAACACCGTTGGTGTAGAGCTTGGAGGGGGCTGGTACAGCTCGCCGATGATCTTTTGCGGCTTGCGGTTGACACCAGGGCCAAACCTCTTGCGTGCGCAATTGGACCTCACTCTCGCCAACGGCCAGCACGAGAGCATAGTCACAGACCCCAGTTGGCAAACGGCACAGGCTCCAATCACTTTCTCAGAGATCTACGGCGGTGAGTCCTACGATGCGCGTCTTGTCCAGCAGGGTTGGAGTTCGCCGCATTTCATCGCTGCGCATTGGACTCCGGCCGTCGCGGCGGTCCCACGCGACGCCAGCATCGTCCTCTCAGCGCAGCCGGATCTTCCTATCAACACGGTGATGGCGATCCGCCCGGCAAGTCTCAACGCTGCAAGTGCCCTGCATCCGGCAATCTTCGACATGGGACAGAATATGGTAGGCAACGTCCGCATTCACATCCGTGGCTCGCGCGGCGTCGTGGTTCGCCTGCGCTATGCCGAGCGGCTCAATCCGGACGGCAGCGTTTACACCGACAACCTGCGAAGCGCGGACGCAACCGATACTTATGTACTCTCGGGTGAAGGCGAAGAAACATGGACGCCCAAGTTTACCTTTCACGGCTTCCGCTATGTCGAACTCTCGTATCTGGGTACTGCGCCGACTGACCTGCCGACACTGGACACCATCGAAGGCCTGGTCTTCAACAGCCTTCCGCCAACACCCGCTGTGCGGCTCACGAGCTCCAGCGAACTTCTGAACAAAATGAACGAACTGGGAGCATGGGGACAACGCGGCAACTTCTTCTCCATCCCCACCGACTGCCCCCAGCGCGACGAGCGCCTTGGCTGGATGGGCGATGCCGGAGTCTTCTGGCGCACCGGTACCTACAACTTCGACATCGATGCCTTCACCCGGAAATTCATGCTCGACGTCAGGGACGCGCAGTCCTCCGCGGGCGCCTTCAGTGACGTCTCTCCGAACGTGCTCGGCTCAAGCCCCGGCGCGCCTGGCTGGGGCGATGCCGGCGTTTTCATTCCTTATGCGGCGTGGTTGCAGTATGGAGACGCAAGCCTTGTCGAGAACTCGTGGCCAGCCATGCAGCGCTGGACAGATTTCATCCTTGCAAACAACCCAGACTATCTGCGCCGCAATGCTGTCGGCAACAACTTCGGCGATTGGCTGGCTCCCGACGAGCACACGCCCAACGAGCTGATCGGCACTGCCTATTGGGCGATTGTCGTTCGCGAGATGGCAGAAATGGCCAATGCAATTCATCGTCCGGACGATGCCGAAAAGTACAAACAACAGTACGACCACATAGCTGCCGCCTACCGGGCTGCCTACATAAAGAAAGATGGCAGCGTCGATGGAAATACACAAACGGGGTATCTTGCCACCATCTTCACCGGCATCGCGCCGCCGTCGCTTGTTGGAAGCATGGTCGATCGCATCGCCAAAGATGTAGAAGCTCATGGCAAGCACCTCACCACCGGTTTCCTTGGTACGCCGTTCCTCATGTTTGTACTAGATCAGAACGGCCGAACGGATCTAGCCTTCAACTTGCTCCTTTCCGAGACGTATCCCTCGTGGGGCTACATGGTTAAGAAGGGCGCGACTACCTGGTGGGAACGCTGGAACGGCGATACCGGTGACCCGTCGATGAACTCCTACAACCACTATGCCTTTGGGTCAGTGATGGCCTGGGTGTATCGTCGCGCCGCTGGCATCGATACCGACGCCAGTGGTCCAGGATTCCATCACATTACCATCCAGCCACACTTTGATCCGGCCCTTCCTCGTTTGCACGTGGAGTACGACTCGGCATACGGCACCATTGTCTCTGATTGGCAGCAGAGCGAGCATCGCTTTACTGTCAGCATCCCGGCGAACACAACAGCCACCGTCACTCTTCCAGACAAGAGGAGTGAGACCATTGGTAGCGGGGTTCACACCTACACGATCCAGTAGCGACGTCGCCCGTGTCTTCCGTCGTTTACCCGCCAGAGGGCGCGGGCGCAGTCGTGAAAGGGAGAAGCCAGCTATAGATCGGAGGAGAACAATATGGTTTTACGGCAAATCGAATTCATTGTCTTCGTCCTATTGCTCCAATTGCCAGTGACTTGCTGCGCTCAGGCACACAACTGGGAGGCTCTCTATGTATTCGGTGACAGCTACTCAGATAGCGGTGCGGGTTACCTGGACGGAAATGGCCCGACCGCGGTCGTCTATCTTGCGGCGAGCCTCGGCATTCCGTTCACTCACGCGGGTGATCCCAATGCGTCGGGCAAGAGTCTGAACTTCGCTGTGAGCGGTGCTCAAACCGGCAGCGCTGAAGGGTCGCCTATTAAGCAAAAATCCACGGGACGGCAGTTCAAAGAGGCCTTCCTGGGGCGCGGCATGAGGAACCAAGTGCTCGATTTCACGCAGCGGGTGAAGTCCGGCGCCATTCGCTTCAATCCGGACAAAACTCTTTTCTTCCTTGCCGGCGGGCTGAATGATGGGGAGCTGCCGACAGCGACGACGATTGCAAATCTTGAGGACGAGATTCGGCAACTCTACAATGCAGGTGGGAGGTATTTTCTGGTTGCACTGCTGCCGACAAAGATTCCTGCATTCAGCGACGTTGGGGTTCGGCTCAATCCGGCACTCAGGGGGATTCCGGAAAACTTGCGGTCCGCCTTGCCAGGAGCCCATATCGGTATCAGCAAATGGGGAGAATATTTCGACCAGGTGATTGAAGAACCCA
>Ga0181520_10012183_pt1 | contig 11106 bp, 8 predicted proteins | sample PEATcosm2014_Bin_29_FD_132451 | JGI IMG/M metagenome (GOLD analysis project Ga0181520, IMG submission 132451) | Peatland microbial communities from MTU Mesocosm Facility, Houghton, MI, USA - PEATcosm2014_Bin02_30_metaG | ecosystem: Environmental > Terrestrial > Soil > Wetlands > Peat | place...
GATCCCGTGAGCGCGCCCATCACTACACGACCGCCGAATTGCGGAGGCACAAGGCGGCTGGGGGTCTTGGGCAACTTATCGTTAATCACTTCGCCCACAGCCAGCAGGCTCGTGATGTAGGGGGTGAAGCGAAATCCGAGGAATGAGAGCCAGGTTCCTTCAAGCGGAATCTGCTGGCAGTTAGCCGCCCAACTCGTAGCGGCAAGACCAACCATGGCGCGGAGACCGCACGCAACACCCAACACGAAAGCAGAGATCAACACAGACATATCATTCTCCTTAGAAAGGCGATTCTTTGAATCGCCAGGTTGAGGGCAGTAGCCTATGAGGTTTCGCTATCTACCATTAGGCAAATTGCGGCGGGTGGAGACCAAGTAGTAGATGGTCTGAACCAGATGACTTCAATTCGAAGGCCGCAGACGTTCCAGAGCCCCCCTTGCGATCACGTCCTTCTCAACATCAGATGCCATTGTGAGCCTCCCGTCGCTGCCAACCTCGTAGATCCATCAGGAATGGCCAAGTCTTGATGCTTTCTGCATAGAAAGCCGATTCCAGGAAGGCTAATGCTAGAGAAAATATGCCGGCGGCGGTTCATCCCTTACAGCGCGGGGAGCAGCAAGCGAAACGCGAAAGCGGTTCGCAGAGCACGGCGATCACCACAACAATAAACCAAACTAACCAGTAAATAAAACCAAAAAACAGAGAACTCCACAGCTTCATCAGGAATAGCCAAGTCACGTTGTTTCTTGCAAAGAATATCGATCTCAATGAGAGTAGCGTGAGAACGAATGAGCCTGCCGATGGCCGTTGAATAGGACGCAATATGACTTCACGCCCGCGAAAGACTTGTTAGAGACAACCACGGCGCATCCAGAACTGTATGAACGTTTTGACCTCAAACTCAAACACGCCCGCTTTATGCGGTGACAGACACGGAGGAAGCACAATGAATACCTTCACGACCAAAGATGGGACATCAATTTACTTTAAGGACTGGGGAACCGGACCTATTGTCACGTTCTCACACGGCTGGCCGCTTAGCGCCGATGCCTGGGACGCTCAAATGCTATTTCTCGCTCAGAGAGGATACAGGGTCATCGCACATGACAGGCGAGGACATGGTCGCTCCAGCCAGACTTGGACCGGCAACAACATGGACACCTATGCTGACGATCTAGCCGAGCTTGTTGAGAAACTCGACCTGAAGGCGATAACCATGGTGGGCCACTCGACTGGCGGAGGAGAGGTCGCGCGTTACATTGGGCGGCACGGAGCCCAGCGGGTGTCCAAAGCTGTTCTGATCGCGTCTGTACCGCCGATCATGTTGAAGACTGAGAACAATCCTGGCGGTTCGCCAAAATCAGTGTTTGACGACATCCGCGCCGGCGTACGCAACAATCGCGCGCAGTTCTTCAGGGACCTAAGTCTCCCTTTCTACGGGTATAACAAACCGGACGCAAAGGCATCCGAAGGAGTTCGGGATTCATTCTGGCAGCAGGGAATGCAGTCTTCCATCGTCGCGTCGTATGACTGCATTGAGGCCTTCTCGGAGACAGACTTCACAGACGACCTCAAGAAAATGAACATCGCGACATTGATCCTGCAAGGGGATGCCGACCAGATTGTGCCGATAGACGATGCCTCGATCCTCTCCACGAAGCTTGTCAAGAGTTCAGTCCTGAAGGTGATCCCGGGTGCGCCTCACGGTCTTTGCACCACCCATGCGGACCAGGTAAATGCAGAGCTACTCGCATTTCTGAAGACCTAACAGGCTGCTGAAAAGGCTGTTGTGCAGCGATGGTCTACGCCGATGAGAAGACCGCATTGATGCCTTAGTCAGAAGCACGTCGAAGGTGCGTGCTGGAAATACGATAAGGTTCGTTGCTTTTCTCAGTCGTTGGAAGCTCCGCCGCTCCCTGCGATTTGTTCAATCTTACTGAATTTTCGCGAAACGTCCCCAAGGATAATTACCCTAGAGCGAAGTCTGTTGAGATACTTAGTTCCTTCCACTGTCTGTCGAAATTCAATTTGGCTAGGTCATTCTGTTCGATAGCCTGGAAGGCATCGCTGCCGAGAATCAGCCTGAGCGGAGGGTTATCGATGCTGGTAATGTGGAGCACGGCAGCCGCTGCTTTTCCTGGATCTCCCGGTTGCTTTCCGTTGAAGTCGCGTTGAAACCGTGCAGTCTTGCCCACTGTCGCGTCATACTCAGGGCGTCCCTCGCGGATTGCAGTGGAGGAGCCTGCAAAGTCGGTGCGAAAGCCCCCTGGTTCAATGATAGTTACCTTTACACCGAGAGGACCAACCTCTTTCGATAGAACTTCCGAGAAACCTTCCACTCCCCATTTTGCGGCAGCATAGGCTGCACGGCCAACTGGGCCTATTCGACCGCCGACCGAGGAAAATTGGAGAATGTGGCCACTTCCTTGCTCGCGCATAAACGGAAGGGCCGCTTTGGTGACATGAATGACGCCGAACAGGTTTGTTTCTATTTGTGCTCGAAATTCGGCCATGCTCATATCTTCGATTGGGCAGACGTCGCCATAGCCGGCATTGTTGGCAACCACATCCAATCGCCCAAACGCTTTGATGGCTTCAGCAACGGCACTGGCCGCCGCTTGCTCGCTTGTCACATCAAGAGCTACGGCGCGAACCTGATCGCGATAGCGCGCCACCAGGTCCTTGAGTTGTCCTGGATCACGCGCTGTTGCCACAAGTCTGTGCCCGGCTGCGAGGACCGCTTCCCCAAGTGCCCGTCCCAATCCGCGGGTACTTCCGGTGATGAGCCATACCTTTGTCGCAGAGATTTTAGTGTCAGTCATGTGCGTGCTCTCCTTCTTCAAGCATTGATCCGTTCGCGAATTCACTTTTTTCCGCCGAAGACAGCCGGTCTACCATACAGCCTCAGCCCACTTTCAGTACGATCTTTCCAGGTCCCTTTTCCGCCGTTCCGCAATGCCAACTGCGCTCTTGCCGCATCTTCGAGCGGATAGCGCCCGTTCCTCACTCATCGCTGTCTTCTCCTTAACTCCTCACCTTAGGTGCTTCGACGTTTCTTTACCGGCACGCCATGCGAAGCGTAGCCGTCAATCGGGCCAGACTTTTTCTATTATGGAACCTGGAGTCTTATCCTTGTGCTCGATAGCGTGAGACGACTTGCAATTTTCGACGTATCCATCACTGATAGCCAAATTGTGTTGTTTTCTGCTAAGAATGTCCCCTCCCCTAGGACTAGTTTTAGAGTTAGTGCATGAGCGATAATGTCAGCTTTATTGATGTTTTTGTCTATGCATCACAACGCAGTATATTGAGGGCAAGAAATACAAGTTGGCGGACATCGATTGTGCGGAAGGAGGCGCCAACAGTATGCAGGTGCTCGAGCCGTGCACATCTCGAACGCGAAGCACAGGTGCTGAAGACTACGACGAAGAGGCTCTCCGGTAATGAGCCTGCGAGATTCGTTCTGCCGCACATGATTCGCCCCAGCATCTGCTGGCGGATCATGTGCAGCGATTATGTTCTTTGCCACCGCCGCAATGCGGGAGTTGCGAGGTTTAAATGAACAAGACATTTGACGCAATCATTATTGGCGCCGGCCAGGCAGGGCCATCGCTGGCGGGCCGGTTCAACGATGCAGGGAAGACCGTGGCGCTGATCGAGCGAGACCTGCTCGGCGGCACGTGTGTGAACACGGGCTGCACGCCCACCAAAGCGCTGGTGGCGAGCGCCAAAGCCGCGCAGACGATTCGTCGCGCGGAAGATATGGGTCTGCCACCACAACGCCCCTCCGGGATCGACCTCGCTGCGATTCAGAGAAGGAAGGATGCGATTGTATCGAAGTCTCGCCAGGGTCTTGAAAAGTGGCTGGGCGGCATGAAGCACTGCACCGTCATCCATGGCGATGCGCGCTTTGTTGGGCGGGACTCCGTTACCGTCAACGGAGATGTGTTGCAGGCGAAGCAGATCTTTCTGAATGTGGGAACGAGGGCTGCCATCCCCAAACTTGGAGGCATTTACGAGGTCCCGTACATGACAAATTCCTCGATACTCACGCTCGGTGTTCTGCCATCGCACCTGGTGGTCGTTGGCGGCAGCTACGTTGGGCTGGAGTTTGCGCAAATGTTTCGGCGCTTCGGTTCGGATGTCACGATAGTAGAACGGCAGTCCAAATTACTGAACCACGAAGATGCCGATGTTTCGGACGCTGTGCGCGCCATTCTTGAGAAGGAAGGCATACATATTCGCACCCAGGCGGAGTGCATTCGGTTGGGAATGCAGGATTCGCGGCCGGTGGTCCATGTGGACTGTCAGGAAAATGCCCAGGAGATCGCTGCGAGCCATGTGCTGCTGGCGACAGGCCGCACCCCGAACACGGATGACCTTGGGCTTGAAGCGGCAGGCATCGAGCGCGATGAGAAGGGATACATCCCGGTAAACGAGCGGCTGGAGACCGCCATACCCGGCGTGTGGGCGATGGGAGACTGCAACGGGCGCGGCGCGTTTACGCACACTTCCTACAATGACTATGAGATCGTTGCAGCGAACCTGCTTGACGGCGGATCACGCAGCGTCGACGACCGCATCCCATGCCATGCTGTTTATATCGATCCGCCGCTGGCACAGGTAGGCATGAACGAACGTGAAGTGCGCGAGCGTGGCCGTCCGGCACTGATGGGGATTCGCCCGATGACCAAGGTCGGCCGCGCCGTCGAGAAGGGCGAGACGGACGGATTCATGAAGGTGCTGGCCGATGCCGAGACGAAGGAGATACTCGGCGCGACGATCCTGGGCACGGGTGGCGATGAGGCCATTCACTGCATCCTCACAGCGATGTACGCGCGCAAACCGGTATCGCTTCTGCTGCACTCGGTGCGCATCCATCCGACGGTCGCCGAGCTGATCCCCACAGTGTTTGGCGAGCTGATGCCGCTGGAGTAATTTGCAAGCTATTGCATCCCAGACAGACACGAGAGTAGAGATTGAAAGGCGTCGGCCTATGACCGGGCCCTCCGTCTTCCTTCGAATCCAACTGAGCAATTAACTACGAAAGGATATTGCCATGGCCCCTCGCCCACCACTGCCTCCCTTTACTCTGAAAACTGCTATCCAAAAAGTTCGATTGGCAGAAGACGGCTGGAACAGCCGAGACCCGGAAAAGGTCTCCCTTGCGTACACCGTAGATTCGCGCTGGCGAAATCGAGCCGAGTTCGCCAACGGGCGTCGAGAGATCGTCGCACTGCTTACACGGAAGTGGGCCCGAGAACTCGACTACCGACTCGTCAAAGAAATCTGGGCATATCTTGACAACCGGATTGCCGTCCGGTTTGCGTACGAGTATCACGATGACTCGGGCAATTGGTTCCGGGCCTACGGCAACGAAAATTGGGAGTTCGACTCTGAAGGGCTGATGCATACGAGGCACGCAAGCATCAATGAACTCAGGATTACCGAGGTTGAACGGAAGTTCCATTGGCCTCTCGGACGACGCCCCGATGAACATCCAGGGTTGACCGATTTGGGCCTATAACAACTCGGATTGGTGCTTCCCAAAAGAGAGTCCATCCGAAAGGGCCAGTTCAGGTAGGGAATCCGATATGCAACCTGTATCCTTCCGGACGTTCCTGCTTCGCAAGTCCGCACAGACGATCCGAGTTCTGTAACAAACTCGGCTCGTCGTCCTGCCGTCCGGCGCGAGGTCGTTCGATGACGCGCAATAATTTGGGGAGCCAAGGTCGGTCGCTCCCACGATACACTCCCAAAAACGTATCCGGATAGACGGAAACCAAAAGCCTGCTCTGCAAATGGACACAGATTCGTGTCCATTTGCAGAGGCATTCCCGCTTCAATCCAGGTTATTACCGGCTTCCAACCGATGTCGCGGCTTGCTCGATAAACTCTGCGACTCTCAGCGGCTCCTGAAGCATTGCCAGATGGCAGGTCGGCAATGTGATCGTTGTGGCCCCAATTGTTTCCGCCATCGACTCCTCCAGACCTGCAGTAATCGCCTTATCTTGAGAGGCGATGATGAACCATGAAGGTTTCGTTCGCCAAGCGGGTATGACAGTCGGCGTCGCCGAGAGGACTGCAACAGACGCAGGACCTTGTGTAGCCGTCAGCACCACCTGTTCACGCTTCGATAAGTCTTGAGCAAAGGCCTCGGCCACGCCTTGTGCGGAGATCGTTACGAATTGGCCGGCCGCGTCAAAGACAAGAAACGGCGTGATCGGAGAAGGGGTCTTTAGCGTCCCCAGTAGTGAGAGCGCGGATTCACCGCTGTCGGGAGCAAATGCGGCAACATATACCAGCCCTGCAACATTTGGATCGTTTCCAGGCGTGTCTCCAATAACGACGCCACCATAAGAGTGTCCGACAAGCAGCACGGGACCCGGATATGCCGTTGTAATGCGCGTGATTGCACGCTGCGTCACGGCGTCATCATCTGCCAGGGACGTAAGGGGAAGTTGTACTGCGACCACATGGTAACCCTGGGCCTCCAGCAGGGGGATTACGCCGGACCAGCTTGAGCCATCAGCCCATGCTCCGTGAACCAGCACGATATTCTTGACGCCGCGACTGAAGTTGTCTCGCGACGATTCTGGTGATTGTTGGGCATAGCCAACGCGATGGAATCCTGCCGTCAGCAGAAGTCCGACACTCAACACTGCTTGAATAGCTGTCCTTGTTCTCATGAATTGTCCTCTCAAATTGTGATCTTCACTACGCGTGCCGATCGGCAAAACTTGTGGCCATTTTCACATTCGCTTGCCCGTTACATCTGAGACTAGTTCTGGTGAGGGGAAGAATCTAGGCGAAAGCCATCAGGAGTTGGCCATTCCTGTTGCATGAGAACAACCTGTTCGCCAGTCATGCATGCAATTGTTGGTATGGACCAGCATCTGCTCCACTTGAACTGTCTGAACCGCTGGGGCCGCGAGTCGTCGTCCGTCGCCATATTCCCGGCGCTACCCCGTGAAGTCTTTTAAAGGTGCGGTTGAGTGCAGATTGATCCGCGAATCCGGATTGAATGGCGATGTCGGCAAGAGACAGCCGGGAATTCGTCATGAGATCTCTGGCTCTATCCACGCGACGTTCAATCAACCACTTATAAGGCGGCCTGCGAAAGGTCTGCCTGAAGGCCCGAGCAAAGTGGCCTACCGATAAGTCACATGCTTCCGCAACTTGATGGAGGGCTATCTTGCCATCCAGGTTGGCCTCCAGTAGCTCTGTTGCTTTTCGCTTCTGCAAGGAGGAGAGTCCACCACGAAATTGCTGGGCCAACATTTTCACACCGCCATAAGAGCAGACAAAATGACAATTCAAGGCATGCAGAACATGGTCAACGACAAGCTTCGAAGTGTGATGGGGTTGCCCAAGCGAAGTGAGAAGGGTCTTTCCAAGGTGGTAGACGACGGGGTCGAAATGCCCAAGCGGCCAAACCAATTGCTCCACGCGTCGCGCCCCATGGGCATAGGCAACTTCATCCAGAGAAGCTTGAGTGACATACAGCACCAATGCATCGAAGGGGTGCGGGAGCAGAACTGCGGGCTCTTTCCGTAAGTCGATTGCACTAACTCCACCGATAGGATAAGAACCACTCGATACCTTAGTCTTTCCGAAGAATTGCTCAATAAAAGGTATAGCTTTGAGTTGCAAGGCAACTATAAAGCCCTCCTCTCTAACGATCGGACGTGCAATTTCCGGCAGACCTTTGCTGCTCTGGATCCTCGCAAACGGGGACGTGGCATGTTCGGATAGGGTGACCTGGGCCGTGAGCGAATCCTTGAGATACATGGCCTCGGCGAGTTGATTCCAGACAGTGGGGACTTGGGCGGCTGTATTCATGTATGCGAGGCCTCCCCCTTGGATTGAATGAAACACGGGATTAGTTGTCGATGGGCGAGCCTGGCCGATGCTGCGGTCGTAATTCGACGAAAATCCGAAACTCCTGGCCTGGCTGGCCAATTCAAAGACTCCAGCTCATCTATCCACTCCGCAGTGGACACGCGTGCCTGTTCGGGGCCAAACAGCTCACTCACCGCTCCGGCAAAGGCTGCCAACTCGCGCTCCGCCAAGATGATCAGGTTCGCATGAAAAAGTGCGATCTCTTCCAGTTGCCGACCGGTCTGCTTCGATTCCCGATGACGCATACGGTTCTCGATTCTTCACCATGGGGAGATAGTGACACAGATTCACCAGTTGCTTTGTTTAGTTGGCCTGGCGTGCTTTACCACTGCCTATCTAACCACACGATAGAGATTTCCCAGGACGCGCAACACATTTTAAACTACAGAAAATGCCCTAGTATTCTCTGTAGGTACGGTTGATTGTTCGATGGACAATGCGAGGGAATTCAAAATGGATCACGATTGCGAATGACGCGACGATACGCATTTCGAAGCCAGGAGAATATGCCAGTGTCGGGATTCAAGAAGCTCACGCTGCCGGGCACAATCACGGAGATGTCAGTTCCGGATTCAGTGGAACTGAGGATGGTTAATCTTCCCTGGATGCGGGCAGCGCGCTCACGCATGCCCTGCAGGCCATGATGACCCTCTCTCCCACCTATGGCATAGTCCGGATCGATTCCGACCCCATTGTCCCCCACATGAAGTGTCAGGTCGTGGCCGTAGGTCAGGTCGATGCTCAGACGACTCCCATGAGAATGGGTCTTTGCATTTTGGATAGCTTCGTTTCCAATTCGATACAGCTCATCGCGAACGATCGGATGCAACTCCCGCGCATCCCCAATGACCGAGACCGATACTGTCATTCCATCGGGGACAACTCCACCTTCGGCGGCTCGCCGCAGCGCCGGTGCAAGCTCGTTCTTCAGCGTAGTTGATGACCGCAGCGAGTTCAGGGCCGCGCGGCCTTCCTCAATTGCCTGCTCAAGCCAACCGGAGACTTGTCCCAATGCACGGCGCATCTTCTCCGGATCCAGTGGCTCCTCAAGGCCATCGTCGACGACGAGCTTGCTGCCTTGAATCGTCTGAATGAAGGTATCATGCAGTTCTCGTGCCATGCGTGTACGTTCCGAAAGCCGCTCATCGAAGCGGACGCCAATGGCTTTTGCGACCTGCTGGACTCGTATACGGTAGAGAATCGACCCGATGATGACGAAAGAGACGAAGCATAAGATCCGGAACGACGTCGTTTGATACCACATGGGTGCAATGGTGAAGTCCAGGATTGCACCTTCTTCATTCCAGACGCCATCGTTGTTGCATGCGATCACGTGGAACCGGTACTTACCGGGACGGAGGCCGCTATAGAAAGCCCGGCGCCTTGTTCCTGGTTCCTGCCAACCAGGATCGTAATTCTCCAATCTATAACGAAAACGCACTTTCTGAGGCACGACGAAACTCAGCGCGGTGTAGTCGATCTCCAGATTGCGTGTTAGCGCAGGGAGGTTATTTTGATCGCCTGCAGAGTAGTTCACTCTGTCCGCGACGATCTGCTCAATATGAACCGGCGGCGGTAGAGAGTTCATTTCCAGATGATTGGGATCAATCATCTGCACGACATTTTGATTAGCGAACCACAAGCGCCCGTCGGGAGAGCGAGAGGTGTGAGGTTGAAAGGCCGCAGACCATGGCCTGGCGCCGTCGAACACGTCGAAGATGTCGGCCTTCACACCAGCGTTGGTGCCATCCCACCACTCCCGCAATTCCGTACCTGCGACTCTAACGAGGCCACACTGTGCGTAAAGCCAAAGAGCATTCTTGTTATCCGAAACCAGACCGTACAAACTGTTGCAAGGGAGACCGTTTTGGCTGGTCAATGTCCGCTGTGATCCATTGTGCCATTCAGTAAGTCCAGATGAGGTAGCAACTAATACCGACCCATCGGCCCGGACAAGGATCTGTCGCACCGGGGAATTAGCAGCGTTCTCGGGGGAAAAGGTTTCAAGCCGCCCGTGCCGATATCGAGCTAAGTCGCCGTCGACCAAGCCCAGCCAGATCCCATCTTGGGGATCGGCGGCGAGGGCGGCGGCAGCCGGTATGCGAGATGCAGGAAGTTCTTCGCGAACCTCACGACCCTGAATACGAAGTAGTTTCGCGGGGCTTCCAAGGACTTCCGCCCAAATGTTATTGTCTCGGTCTTCCGTGATCGCAATGACCGCACCGATCTCACTGGTATTGTTTCGTCGAATCGGATCAAATTTCCCGTTCTCATAAACGTACAGACGATCTTCGATTCCCACCCAGAGTCGGCCCGCGTGATCTTCAAGCATTGACGTCACTTGCTGGCGGAGCAAACCGTTAGTCAAGTGGATGGATGACAGCCGATCTCCGCGAAGGGAATCAAGCGCACCATGGTTTCCGATCCAGATCGTTCCATCTCGCGCCGCAAGGACCGAATCGACCAGATTGGCACTGAGCCCTTGTCGAGTTGAGAATGTGGTGACGCGAACGTTTCGAAAACAATCGATCCCTTCGGTCGTTGCAATCCAAATGTTTCCTTCACTGTCTTCATAGAAGGCAGTTACGGAGTCGCTTGACAGACCGTCCGCGCTGGAGAACCGGTCAACCTTGTCGCCGTTCAAGCGATAGATACCCTGGTCTTCGGTCCCAATCCACAGGGCGTTCTCGCGGTCTACAAACAGAGCACTAACCTGGAGGGCGTTCTCGTCTAGTTTCGGGCTGAGGGGCTTCCGAACGCCATGCAACCACCGCTGCAACCCCAGCCCTGGTCTGCGGCGATCCATTCCGCTCCAGATCGAACCGTCCAGGCCGGCGGCAATGGCTTGAACGCCGCTTAGCCCTTCTCCGCTCTTTGCTTTTGACGGAGTGAATATAGTGGATGAGCCTGCTCTCCAACGTATTAGAAGGTTGACGCTGCCGATCCAAAGGTTCCCCTCGGAATCCTCAGCGAGCGGTACAGCATAAGGAGGAGTGATTCCATCTGCCTTTCCATAGCAGCGAAGCGACGTCCCCTTGACCTCACAGAGAGGGCCTTTGTCATCATGAACTCGTGACCGCGTGATCCAGATTCTTCCATCGTGGCTCTGAACGATAGAATTGACGCGTCCGTCTGCATCCAAGTAATTGGTCAAATTGCCGTTCTGAAGATGGGCGAGGTTCGTTGATGTTCCAATCCACAAGC
>Ga0181520_10012184_pt1 | contig 11104 bp, 4 predicted proteins | sample PEATcosm2014_Bin_29_FD_132451 | JGI IMG/M metagenome (GOLD analysis project Ga0181520, IMG submission 132451) | Peatland microbial communities from MTU Mesocosm Facility, Houghton, MI, USA - PEATcosm2014_Bin02_30_metaG | ecosystem: Environmental > Terrestrial > Soil > Wetlands > Peat | place...
ATGCCGCGGTCAGTCCCTGGCACTAAACACAAAGCCAGGTGTTCCGCACCCAGGACCGCAAGACGCGTTTGCACGTTCGCGGTGTTAACCATTTCGTCCACAGGTTGCCCGCTCCACACGTACGCAGGCATGTAGTAGAGATTCACCTTCGGCACACTCATTTGCAGCTTTATTCTTTGGTATTTGATGGGAGAGTCGGGCTTGGCAGCGTAAGCTAACTCGAGCAAGAGCCCCATGGGCGTTTGCCGACTTTCCATCAAAATCGATCCGCTTGGAAGGTTTGACCGCCAACTTGACTCGCCGGCCGGGATGAGCGTGAGGGATTGATTCTCCACTGCGAGTTGCAGCTCGCCAGTGGAACTCCGACCTTTGTTTTCGAGAGAAAACTTGAGTCCCAGATGATTCTTCTTTGTGCCAATAGTCCCACGAACTATGCCAATGGACGGCTGATGAGTTCGTATCCGAGTGGCAAAGGCGGCAGGCAGATCTTGCTGCTCCACGTGCACGGGAGCAAACCTAGGCACCCCTCCCGTATAGGTTTCGATTTCATAAGTCATGAGCATCTCAGCGCCGCGAGCTAATTCGAGGATTTCTATGCGCCAATAGCGTGCCGGCTCCGAGTTTATTACTGGCAATACCTGCGGGCAATCCGACGAAAGGTCGTCCAATGTTGCGATTACTCTCCAGTCCGTTTTCGCGCCCGCGCGTACCCCGATACGCACGCGATGGAAGGCACTTGGAGCCGGTGACAAGAAGCGCAGGTCACGGCTTCCGGGAACATAAAAGTAATGTACAAATGCAGTTACCGCCACGGGTGTACCATAATCAATCTCACAGATTAGCGGTGCTTGAGGTGTGGGAAGGGTGGTTTCCTGCCAACCACGGGCGGCCGCCGGCATGCTGCCTTGCGCGCCGAAGCCATCAAAGGCACTTCCTGCATCTTGTGTAATTACAAGTACGGGATCTGACGGGTTGACGTTTTCGGCCCGCGGAAGATTTCCTGAGACCCTCACCGGATGCTTGACGTAATCCCATCGTTGCACCTCGGCAGCGCTGGCGCGAATTTTCTCCAAAACCACGCTCTTCCCCCTGGGCTGTTCATCAAGCACCGCACTCTTCCCCGTCTCACCTGCGCTCCCGGAATTCGCACCGTTCACCCGATTTTCTGTGGATGGAAGGGCAGGGCGGCCCTCGGCGACTTTTGCGGGAAGTAAGGCCGGCAGGCTCAAACCTGCACCTGCCGTAACGCTCAGAAATTCACGCCTGCCAATTCGTTTTGGCATGGATCAGTCTCCTGTTTAAGGTTTGGCGATGAAGGCCATCGGAGCTTTAAGAGGTGTACATCCCGTCCTCCCGGAAAGCCTCATCCATGGTGCGGATATTCTCCCGTGGCACGTCCACACCGACTTCACCGCGGATGACGATGCCACCCTCTGACGAGCCACACGCTTCTGAGGTCCGATGTCCTTCTTCCTCCGGCACCGCAAACATGCCGTGGTTAGCCAATACCACTTTTCAGCGGCCCTCTACGAAACCAGTCTTGACAAGAATCGTTTCTGTCGAATTCGCCTGACCCGTCGGGCTTCATAATGCCGGCGTTCCTTTGACCCGGACGGTGACAATTTGAAACGGCTTGACGGGAAAACTGAAGCCTTCTGGCGACAATGGCAGCGGGTCCCCTTTTTGCTCCATAAGATTGCAACTCCATGCCGACTGGGCATTCAGATGTGGAAGTTTAACGTTCACGGTACCCGTCTTGCCGCCAACTTCCAGAAACCTTATGATCATTCCATCCCCATCGTCGGCAACCTTCCAGGCGGTCAATACCACGTTAGGCTGGTCGATTTCCAGGAAGCTCGATTCATCTGACGGCAGCGGCGCCGGCGTCTTAACAGCCTTATCGTTGGAGATGATCTCATCCACCTCCAGCGGGGTCATCTCCGCTCGCCCCAACTTGCCTAGATATTCGGGTGAGAGGTCCCGGCCGCTGGACATGACGTAGCGAAAAGTGAAGTCGCCTCCCTGAGCCGCGGGCCAGTTGGTGAAGTAGTAGTTGTTCATGACGTAGGAAAAAATATTGCCACTGCGTTCACCGAACTCTGTTGGCCACGCGCCACGCACAATATCCCCCAACGCCACCAGCGGGGCATCAATCGGGACGATTGCGACGCTTACGCCTGCCTGCTGCGCTTCCAACCAATGCTGCATGGAGAACCACTCTTCTCCTGCCCCGGGCATCTGATCATGGGCAGGATCCACGTAACCATTTTGTACGTCGTACCGAAACTCGGGATGGTCCATCATCAGGGGAAAAGAAAAATACACGCCCTCTTTGGTATAGGCGGGAGATTTGCGCACGTGGTTCACGAACAGGATCTTCTTCTCGTTGTCGAACAGCGTAATTTCCGTCGAGACCTGCGGCGTGTTGAGGCTGGAACTTTCGAGGCGGGCAACGGTGCCGAACGGCTCTCGAGTCACAGACACCAGACGTCCCCCTGTCGCAGCGTGGATATCAAGTTTCGTAATGGGTGTCGCGGAACTGAACTCCTGCAGCCGATTAGGCCCCTCATCACCTCCGGTGACATAGAGGTATTGGTCGAACCGGTAAGGGCTTGACGTCTTGACAAGCTCTTGATCCAGCTCTTTATCGAGAATGCTTTTTACGGCCCCGCTTTCGGGAGCCAGAACAATTCGATAGTAGCGGTTCTCTAAAACCTCTGCGGAGACATTGGTTGGCACCGGAGGCTCTGACTTGGCGGGAGTCACGGCATAACACTTGTAACCAACTGGAGGAACGTCCTGCGCCAGGAACTGCACATGCTTGTAATCCGGACCGGTGGCAATGACCTCATAGGAGACTTCCTGTTTTGTTTTCAAGTCGAGGAGTGAGTAACCCTTCGCCAGATCGTATTCCACCATGCCGCTCCGCTTCCAACTGAGCGGATTGAAGACGATAAGTGTTCCTGCGGGATCGTTAATGGATCCGGCAATTGTCGCCAATTGGCGTCGTAGGATGTAGTCAATGTTCATCTTCGCTTCGTGCGCGAAGTTTTCCTTGAAGGCAATTTGGCTTTTGGACTCATCAGCATCCGGGTCCGAAACGCTGCCGGCGTATGTCCAAGTGTGCTCATCAACAAGGACCATGTCTCTCCAAAGTTGGTCGAGCCGCGCGCGGTCGGCTTTGATGACGGGATTAACCAGGGTACTAATGGTTGAAAACATCTCCGCCGAGGGAGCTCGCTGTTCCGCCGCTCGCTCGATTGCCACATAGGCGGCATCGGAGGCATTGCCAAATTCCCAATACGGTCCCCCATCCCCTTTGATAACAGGAATGGAGTCCCCGAATTGCCGGGTAATATGGTCAAGCGCCTCCGTAAAGCCGGAGAACTGCATCTTCGGGTAAGCGTAGAGTTTGTTCCAGTCGTCCACCATTTCCGCCTGCTGCGGAAAAAGATCCGTGTTTTCCACTTGCGTTCCGTACAGGAAAACAGCGTCCGACTTATACTCCGGGCGGGAATAAGCCTGAAGAAAAATGGGGAGCGAGTCGCGCCCCGCGCTCAGTTGCGGTGGCAAGCCAAACAGATACGATACGTGTAAATAACTACGGGAAAACCACATCAGTATCTTGGCGCCGTCCGGCCCTTCCCACCAGAAAGGAGACTTTTCGTGGAGCCGGCCCCGTACAAGAATGGGGCCATTATCGTTATCGCTGGCGGCGACAAAGTACTTCAAGCCCGCTCCGGCCAAAATGGAGGCATAAGACCACGAATAAGAAGGAACGTCCGTGATGTTGGCATAATCAAAGCTATCGCCATACTTCTGGTGGAATTGGAAGCTGGAGGATAGAGAGCGAATCAAGGTCTCGAGGCTGGCAAAGCCCGTTAGCAGGCTGGCTTCCTGCGCCGGAACAAAGATCTTCTTCTCTTTGACCATGCGAATGAGCTGGTCCCGTTGGGCGTCGGTACGTCCGGCAAGAAACTGTTCGATGCACCAGAAGCCATCGGGGCTGTACCGGAAGTCTGGGTGCGTGTGAATCATCTCAATGGCTTCGTCCAAGGCTCGACTCTGAACTTCGGCCACTTTGGGCTGGAAATCCGTGTACCCAATATCCAAATGCTCATGCGGAACAACGTAGATGGTCCACTTTTTGGCGGGTTCAACTGTGACGGGGAAGTTCTGTGCGCGCCCACCAATCCTGGTGGTAACCCTGGCAGCCGTGCCGGCAGTGAATTCCGGTACGGCAAATTCGAGCCGATCCTCTCCAAAATCCCGATTCGAGGAAAACTCTTTCGTGAATTTCTGCCCTCCCAATTCCAGGGTTATCCGGCCATGTGCCAATGGCGCGTTTCTTCTGATATAGACGTCCACCAATTCCATCAGAGCATCGCCCTGGCGTTGGTAAAAGACCGTGGGGACGACGTCAGCGGTGACGGCGGTATTCCTGAAGGTCATGTTGGGGTCCTGGTCAAGCTCGATGGCATCGTAGAAGATTCCAGAACCTGTTGCGTCATCCCGTATCCCTGGCTCGTCAATCGCTGTCAAAACCAGCTTGTTAGTCCCCTTCTCCAAAAACCTTGGAGGAATTTCTGCTGTGATCGTGTCGGCGGAGGCAATAGGACTCACAACCATTACCGGTTCCCCGCCAGCATAGTTTAGTTTTGGGTGTTGATAATAGAGGGCTCCGTGACCATTGATCTCTACTCCAAGACCCGGCACGCGTGGAGTTTCAGCCAGCAAACTCACCTTAAGTGTTACAAGTCCGCGGGGGACGGTCGGGAGGTCAAATTCGATTGTGTAGGGGTGAGGTTGATAACCGGCTAGTCCATTGCCCGACCCGGGCTGAAAGGCGGGCCAGTCCTTACCAGGGATGCTCTTTCCCACTACATACACGAGATCCCCTTTTGGGAAACGCTCCCCATATAGCGGAGCTCCTTTACTACCATGATTGAATTCGGCGGATGAATAGTTGAAGCTGCCAATCCGCCAGAGTGTCTCGCAAACTGCATCGGGCAGTCCACAAAAGCAACTCACAGCCAGAACCACTATCCAAGAATACAGAAACTTTTGAAGAGACCTTTCTCCCATAATGCACGCCTTTCAAGGCGAATCGTCGCCTCACATCCGTCCAGATCCGAACCAGCACTTTACCTGCCGGAATTCTGGCACTCCTTGGTAGCGTACCGGGGCACAAGGCTGCCGGGTAAGCTGCTAATGGTAATGGTCAATAGCTTGCCAGGGAAATCTTCAGCCGATATTCCTTTTCACGGCCTGGATGCGGTATCAACACGAGATCGTTAGTAAAGTGCTCATGCGCTTGGCCATTGATTTGTACTGCCGTGACCTTCCGCCCTTGCGGCGCACGAGCGTTGACTACAATCTTCTCCAAGTTACGGTTCCCTTGATCACCCACAGGTGTAAGTTTGAAGCGATAATCAATTAGATTGGCATCGGGCCGCGGCTCAATAGTCAGATCCAATTCTCCGAACTCGGTCGGTAATTTCGACAACCGTACCTGCTTATCCCCCTGCTGCCAGCGCCGGAATGTGGCGGGGGTCAGGAGAAGGGTCGGGCCATCCTCCATCACAAAGAGACGGCGGAACAGGCCCAGCCACATCGCGTCGGCCCAGCTATGGGGCTGGTCGCCGTTGGCAATGTTTTGCTTGTTGGTGTACCCTTCGCCCCAACTATAAGTGAGACCAGCCGTATCGGTGAAAGCACAGAAGAAATCCAGAGTCTTTTCGGGTTCCCCACGCAAAATATAACTGATGGCCCAATCAACGCTGATATAGGGCCAGCAGCTATCGGCATCATCGCTGTAGAGGCCCCCTCCCCACTGATTGGCCATGCGCTCCATCCTACGGAAAGTGGCGGTCAGCATGGGATCATGGGGTTCAATCGCGCCAGTCGGCCAGACCAGCGGGGTATGGCCCCAGTCGCCATACATGCCTACGCCTTGCTCCTCGACCCCGTACCACAGTTGCCCCTCATAGAGCCCCGTCCGTCTGAATGTCTGCTGGAATGACTTGTACAGGCTCATCTTGAGATCACGGCATTCCTGTGCGAATAGATTCTGGTCAGGAACAAGTCCCAGCGCGTTGGCCGCCTCTGCGGCTTCCCGCAATCCGAGAATGGCCCAGGCATCCATGTAGTAATGGTGCATGCCTTTCTTGGGATCCCAAATCTCCATCGCTCCGGGTTGAATCAGCCCGTATCGCGGATCGTTGGGATCTCCGACTTCCTCCATATGCTTGTGTCGCGAGTTCACGATCCACATAGCACCCCGTTTGATGTAAGGGTATGCGACCTGCGCAAGCCACCGCCGGCCACCCGACAGTTTGTAGTGCTGCACCAGCGCCCAGAGATTCTGGCCCTGCGCGTCATACTGGCCTGGCCGGGTCAGCCACATCCCGTCCGGGAACATCCCTAGTTGCAGCGGCTCATCCAAAAAGCAGATCGGCCCCTTGGGGACGTCCTTGACGTCCATGCAATACTGTCTCAACAAGCGCGCGGAAAGATCATGCAACCCTGCCAGATCGTAAGCGATGGCTTGGTAGCATTGGTCGCGGTAGGAAAAATCATGGTAGAACCAGGGGCTGCAAGTATTAAACCAGACCTCGTCGTTGATTCTGATGTCGTGAATGGCGCGCGTGGCCAGGCGGGAGAGGTAAATATCCTTCAGCACCGGGTCCGGTGTTTCGATTTGCGCAATTCGCACAAAGAAATTCTCCCAGAGATCGATGACACTGTTCTCGGCTTTGTCCGGAGCCCACTCTCGCAGCTCTGCAACCTTCTCCGGGCCAAAGGGCGGCACTGCCTCGCCGGGCAGTACTTGCTGAAAAGCATGGGAGATTGCACCCATACTGGCAGGTTGGCGGCGGTGGATCGGTGGCACCTTGAGCCAGTAAGTTCTGTTTTCCCCGGGCGCCATACGCCCCCCGTAACTCAGGTGGAAGCGGCACAGCCCAACGTCACTCTTATCATATAATTGGTTGCGCGAGTCCTCTTCCGGGGTACACCCGACATCAATGAATCTGACGCATTGCTTGTTCATTGAGCCGCTGTAGACCGCCGCTTTGTCCTTTATGGTGATGCCGGAAGGGAAGACATAAATGGCGCTAAGGCGGGTGTGCTTGAGACGCGAATTCTCTGCGTTTCCAGCTCTTATCTGGATGTAGCCGTCTCCGTTCGTGTCGCGTGCCCCATCAAATCGGAGGCAGATCGGCGGGGGCTGTTTGCCTGAGTATTCGATCCAATCCACGGTTTGGGGCGCTGCGCCTTCCACTTCATACTTGAAGATTAAATCACCTGCCTTCTGTGGTTGTGGCAACAACTTATTGATGAAGGGAATAGCACCGACATAAATGGTGTAATGCTCGTCCTTGCCAGCCCTGATCCGATAAACAACCGGCAACCCATCCAGGCCAATCCGAGTGGAACCGAAGGCAGGATCATAGGCGTCCGGCACGCCGTCCCGGTCGTAACTCTTGGCGCGTTTGTCCTCAAGTCCCCAGTCGCGCGTCAACAACCAACTGTTCTGCGGAGGATCGGCCAGGAGGAAAGGCGCATCGCCCAAGCCTCGCAATACATCGCCTTCCAAACGCATGTCCGGGGGGCCATCAAGTCCCACAACCAATTTGCTCTGTATCGGTGTTTGCGTGGGATTCTGAATCACGATCTTATATAGGTCGAAGGCGTTTCCCTTCGTATCAGACGGAACAGCCATTACTGAGACTTCATAAACCGCCCCTCCGTATTCCCATCTACCCCAGATCGCAGGCAGTTTGTCGCGGACGAGTCCCAAGCGGAAACTATCCAAATCACCAGGACACACCTCTTTAGCTTCTTCGTAGATCCGAAAAACCAAGTCGTAGGCTGGGTAGCGAACGCACATATCCCGCCCCATACAATTAAACGCATTGTTCCCGCCTGTAACCCCGTAAGCACTCCACTCATTGGAGGCGCTATTGCGGCCTGGGGCTGTCTCCTCGAAGTGGGAATCGTATTTCAATTCGCGCACTTCGCCCTGCTTCCTGAGCCGTGGACGAACGTAATTGCCCTTGCCGATCTTCGACAATTGGGCTATCTCACCCGCTTCTTGAATCCCTCCCTTTTTGACAGGAAGCTCCGTCTCGGCGTTGGGCCGTGGGGGGTCTGGGGCGATCTCCAGGGGGGCACCGGCCGGCAAAGCAGGAGAATCGGATGCAGGTATGCCGAGTACTGCAGGCACCCCGGCACTGGCTGCCGCTATCCTTAAGAAGTTTCTCCTGCAGATCTGATTCGACATAATGGCAGTCTCCTCCCTTACTGAGAATTGCAAAATACCGTGACCGTCATGTGCGTAGCGCGGGCATCTTGCCCGCTGTCTCAGGAGCGTCCCGCTCCCGCCAAGTCTTGTGCCATGGCCGTCCCGGCCATGAATGGGCACGGGCAAGATGCCCGTGGCACAGCAGGCGGGACGCCCGCGCTACGAAAACAGTTCGTCACTATATTTTGCAATCCACAATAAGGCGGCGCACCGAGGCTGGGCGGAAAGGTGCAAATCAGGTTGACTCATCAACCCTCCGACTTACGTATTTCGTAGTCGACTTCCAAGGTCAAAGTCTCACCGGGTTTGAGAGTGCGCTTGGCTGACCAGAGCCCCACTCTCACCAGGCTTTGCCCCTTGGCGCTCCAAATCATCAAGCCGCGGGTCACTTGGTCTTTCGGGAAGCGATTGACAACCGAGAGACCGTTATCAAAGCCGGAAAGTGTCCACTCACCGTCGGGCTGCTCCTGCCCGTCATACCAATGCGAACCCGCGGGTTCCAGTTCTGGCGAAAGCAACGTTCGCCGCACAGAATTTCCATCCTGGCTATGGAAGTCGACAACCGACCCCTCGATGTGCCTCGGGCCAGCGTCACATCGGGAATGGAGCACCGCGTCCAGGGCCGAACTGCCGGTGTTTTGCAGCGTGGTTTCAGTGTGCACGACGGGCTTTCCGGCCTGGAGCCGAATCGTGCGGCTCATTTTTAACCCATTGGCGCAAGTACCCATAAGCTGGAGTTCTGCCGGCCCCGGCTGCGATGCCACTTCCCAAACTGCTTCGTAAGGGTCGCTGGCAATTTCGTGAAGCCCCAAGGTGGCGTAGTCAGAGAACACCCACAGGCCTAAGCCGCCGAGGTCGGGGTAATTCCTCTCACCCGGGTCAGGCTGGTACGTCACATCCGTATTCGTCGCCTTGTCGATCATGCGGATGATACGGCCGCTCAGTTCCGGCGCCACAACAACGCGCAACGAGGCATTCTCCAAGGTCACCACAGGATAGGGCTTCATGCGCTTCGCAAATTGTTCTTCATCGTACTTCAGCGGGTCGCCTTCGTGGAGCGAGGTGACGCCGAACGAGCGGGCGTCCTGCATGAAGGCGTGGAAGTTCTCTGTGAGTTGGCCAAGATCGGCGGGCGCGTAGGAATCCCCTCGCACCTCATAGGCCTTCGAGCGCACCAGCTTCACATAGTCGATGGAGAGCCGGGCCTTCCGCACCCTGCGCCGTGTGGCCTGATCATTCGCCGCCGCCTCGGCCTCGTCGAAGAGCTTCGCCGCCTGCGCGAGGAAACCCTCCGACAGGTATGGCGCACAGGGCTCCGTGTAGATCCACATGTGGCGCCCCTTACCCCGGGGAGCCGGCCTCACCTGCTGGTGCGACAAATCAAAATAGGCGCGCATCGCCGTCGCGGCATGGCCATAGTAAGCCGCCAGGAATTCGTTGACGAGGCGGTTCATATCAACGTTGGGGTTCCACAGCAGGCGCGCGATCACGTAGGAACGAAGGTCGGCGTTCTCTTCGCCATACTCGCCGTCCGCCGCCATGAAGATGCCCACCACGCCGTGCTTCTTGTACATGGGAATGTCAGCGGCCAACTCATCGAAGTTCGGGAAGGGCAGCAGGTAGTGCCGGAAATTCGTGGCGTAGTGCCAGATGTAAAGCTGGTTCGTGATCTTCGCCCATCCTCGCAGATTCTTCATGAAATATTCATCGTGGACGCAGCGTTCGAAGGGCTGCCCATTACAAGCGCCGATGGGGCAGAGCCGAATGCGCACGTTGGGCACCGGACGGACCTTTTGCGGAGGGGTTTCCGACCCCCAGTAAGCCAGCGTGTCAATCAGCTTATCGGGATGGCTCTTGGCGGTCTCGATGGCGACCGCATTCACAAACCGGAGCAGCGGACCGGAGTGCGCGCCGCCTTCCTCCTGCTCAACCCGCCGGCAATTGTCGCACTCGCACCAGCCCCTGCGGTCATTCTGCGACACCGAGCAGATGCGGGCATCGGGATGCTCATCGAACCACCCGCGCACCGTCTGAATGGCAATCCGCAATACGTCAGGGTTGGTCAGGCAAAGCTGCGCATCCTCCTGCCGCCGCCTTCCGTTAACCAGCGCGTAGTATTCCGGGTGATCCTTGAAATACTTCTCGGGGGGAAGGATGTTGTAAAAGGAATGGACGAACGGGTAGTAGCTGATCTTACCCCCCGTCGCATCATCGAGCTCATGGAAATCACCGTTATATCGGTTGCGGGCCGCCCAGTGTTTGTCGCGGGTTTCCGCCATTTCGAGTTCCCGATATTCAAATGCCGGCTGCTGCAATTCATCAAGCGGCTCGATGGCCAGGGTCGCCTTCTTCGGAATCACGCTGAGCTCGGCCGTGAACCACCGGCATCCCACTTTCTCCAGGAACTCGTACACGCCATACAGGGTCCCGCGCTGTTCGCCGCCCGCGATGACGAGGGTCTTCCCCTCCGTCCTCAGCACAAAGCCCTCGGCGCCAAGCGTCGCAAAGGGAATTTGGGTGGCAAGCTTCCGGACCGGCTTGCTGTTGCCGACGAGCACCAAATCCCCCGCCGCTTCCACCGCATCGGTGACGATGGGGAGGCGGGCTCCCGAAATTTCTTCGAGGAACTTCTGCAATTCCTCGGCGCCGTGCCGTACCGAAGGCGAGGCTGACTCCGAAATACAATTGGAATACGTGGATTTTCCCCCCTTCACCAGGACGAGCGGTTTCGCCGGGGGATTCAGAGCCATTGATTGAACGGTGATCCCGCCTGCAGCGAGTCCCACGCTGCCTATTGCC
>Ga0181520_10012185_pt1 | contig 11103 bp, 7 predicted proteins | sample PEATcosm2014_Bin_29_FD_132451 | JGI IMG/M metagenome (GOLD analysis project Ga0181520, IMG submission 132451) | Peatland microbial communities from MTU Mesocosm Facility, Houghton, MI, USA - PEATcosm2014_Bin02_30_metaG | ecosystem: Environmental > Terrestrial > Soil > Wetlands > Peat | place...
CAATGCGCTGATCCAGGGCTCACTGCGCAACACCGCCAGCAACTCGTTCAGGCGAGGCGACAGAATCGGGCAGGCGTCAACGGGAATCAGCCGGTTCGACTCGGCTTGGAAAAATCCAAGCCCCGGAGCGCCACCCGGAGGGCTTGCGATTTTCAGTTGTGCCTGATTGCGATAATTCCACTCGGGGCCGGAATGCGCGGGAATGGGCGCTTCCCATTTTACCTGGCCCACCCGGCGCAGCGTTTCGCGCAGGATTTCAACTTTTGCGGCAACTTGTGCGGCGTACGCGAGATGTTGATATTGGCAGCCGCCACAGCGGCCGAAGTATGGGCATAGGGGTTCGACGCGCTCGGAGGCGGCATCTAAAATCCGCAGCGGGTGCGCGTGAATCACGCCTTTTTGCCGGCGAAATTCCTCTACTTCGGCCCGTTCGCCCGGCAGCACACGTGGCGCGAGAACGGTGCGCCCAGCATGGAAGCCCAGCGCATCGCCACCGTAGACCAGCTTGACTGGTGAGAATTCAAATTCCGCAGGCACTCTTAGTTATCCTCAAGAAAGCAATCTGCTACAAGTAAAACAAGCTCAATCGGGGAATCTTGTAGTGCTCGAGCAGCCGGTTCTTGAGGAAGCGCCGCTCCAGCAGATCAACTTCCGGGGCCGCCATTTTACGGCGATAGGGGAGGAGCCCCCGATCCACTTCCACGCGCAGTTTCGCCAGGGCTTCGATTGTCGTGCCGCGCTGGAGAGAAGCGTTGAGCTTGTCTTCCAGAACCGTGAGATTCCGCTCCGTGTCCTCGAGATCATCGGTACTCGCGGCTTGCGCGTGCTGAGAGAGCTTCAGCAACGTGCCCGCCGCCTCGGCCAATTCATCGGCCAACACTTGCTTCCCCTCTTCCCGCGCCTGGCGGCCGGCGCTTTCCACCGACTCGGCGCAACGGCCGAGAAAACGCGCGATTTCTTCGGCTGAGAACCCGGCCGGCGTCTCAGCCTTCGCAGCGAGAGGACTTCCTCCCTGCGCCGCCGCGGTCCGAGATTCTTCCACCGCGCGAAATACCTCCTGCGAGCAATACGCCAGCGTGTTCACCTTGCGGTAGCTGCGCTTTCCCGCCTTGAATTTCTCGAATGAACGCTCGATCCCTAGTAAAACCGCTTCCAATGGGAAGCCCTGCTCTTTCCATGATTCCACCAGCGCCCAATCGATCGGGGAAAGCAGAACCGGCTCCGAGCGGCACTTGCGGAACTGTTCCTCGATTTCGGTGAAGTAGTTGAAATAGTTTTCCAAGGTCTCGAACCTACTTGCGCCGCGGGGAAGAATGAATGCGATGGTAAATAATGCGCAGGCCATCCAGGGTCAGGGAGGAGTCGAGGGTCGGCTTGTACTTGGACGCGCCCGCCAGCAGCGGCGCCTGGCCTCCGGTAGCGATGACTTTAACTGGTTTTCCTAGCACCGCGCCAAGCCTGTCCAACATGCCGTCGATGGCATCCACCGCGCCATAGAACAGTCCGGACTGAATACTATTGACGGTATTCGTCCCAATCACGCGCTCGGGTTCGCGGATTTCCACGCGCGGCAGCTTCGCCGTGCGCTGAAACAGCGCTTCCGCAGCGATACCGATTCCTGGCATGATGACCCCACCCACGTATTCACCCTTGGCGGAAATGCAATCAAAAGTGATGGCCGTCCCCAGATCCACGACGATGGACGGGCCGCCGTATTTCTCATAGGCCGCCACCGCGTCAGCGACCCGGTCAGCTCCCACCTCCTGCGGTGTTTCATACAGAATCGCCATACCCGTCCGCGTTCCCGGCCCGAGAAAAAGGGCTTCCATCTTGAAATACTTCCTTGCCATCTCCGCCAGGACTGAATCCAGTGGTGGCACGACGCTGGCAATCATAATTCCGCTGATTTCAGAGGCCGAGAGCTGGCCCAAAGTGAACAGGTTGTGAATCAATATCCCGTATTCGTCCGCCGTCTGCTCGCGGCTCGTTGTAAGCCGCCAAAGAGCTCGTAAGGTCGCACCCTGGTACAAGCCGAGAACGGTGTTGCTGTTTCCTACGTCGATGACGAGAATCGTGGAGTTAGGGTTATCCATGGAGGCTCTCGGGAAAAATCTTATCACGCGATCGGATTAGCGAGCCAAGGTCAGGAAAGTTCTACTTCACTTCCACCACCTCGCCGGCCACGAGTGATTCTTGGCGGCCGTCATCGTACTGGATCCTCAGCGCGCCGCTGGGGTCCAGGCCCATGGTAGTAGCCACCGATTCGCCGGCACCATTGACGACCCGGACGCGCTTGCCGTGCGCAAAGGTGGAAGCCGCTTCCCAGCGCTCAGTGATGGCACAGCCCCCACTCTTCAGCAGCAGTTGATAGTAACGCTCAATTTCGCGAAGTAAGGCAACGAGAACCTGGACGCGAGAGATAGTCCGGTGTGCCTCCGTGCGAAGCGAGGTGGCGATGTTCTCAAGGGCAGCAGGCATCTGATTGTGGTTCACATTCATCCCGATGCCGAGCACCACAGCGTGCAAGCGGTCGACTTCCGCGTTCATTTCCGTCAGAATTCCGCAAACCTTCTTGCCATTGACCAGCAGATCGTTCGGCCAACGAATGTCGACAACGAGACCGGTGGCGGAGGTCACTGCTTTCTGCGCCGCCAGGCCCGCCATGAGCGTCAACACGGGAGCGGAGGCAGGAGAAAGAGGCGGCCGCAGGATGATGGAGGTGTAGATGCCGCTCGATTTTTCCGAGTACCAGGCACGGCCCAGACGCCCCCGGCCGGCCGTTTGCTCCTCCGCCACCACCACGGTTCCGTGCTCGGCTCCTTCTGCCGCAAGCTTAAGCGCCACAGCATTGGTAGAGTCGGTGCGGAAGAAATGAACGATCGTTCGCCCGATGGGGTGATCGCCTAACTCCGCCCGCAGCAAGCTGGGAATAAGAATATCGGGGACCGTCGCCAATTGATATCCTTCCCGCGGCACTCCCCGAATCTCGACACCCAACAAACGCAGTTTCTCAATCCACTCCCAGACCTGCTGTCGCGTGACGCCGATCTCCGAAGCGATCTTCGGACCCGGCACCACCACCGTGGCGTTCTTCACCAGAAGATGAATCAGCTTGTCGATTCGGCGATCGGTGATTCCGGTGGTCATGGGCATGATCGGTATCGGGTGATCGGTTGATCCGGTGATCGGGTGAACAAACGGCGACTCATACTAAATTGGTGTTTCCCGATCTTAACGTTCGGAGATCGGTTTAATACGGAAGTTAATATCCACGGCGGCGGCGGAGTGAGTGAGGGCGCCAACGGAAATATAATCGACGCCCGCCTCCGCGTAGGCGCGAATATTGCTGGCGTCGATGCCCCCCGAGACCTCAAGTCGGACGCGGCCGGCGGCGCGCTCAACACATTCCCGGACCTCCGCGGGCGTCATGTTATCGAGCAGCACGCCATCAGCCCCGGCCTGGATGGCGTCCTCCAACTCCGGCAACGATGTGATTTCGACTTCCACATGATAACCCGCTGGCCGTTGCTGGATCGCGCGTTCAACCGCGGTGCGAATCCCTCCGACCAGCCGCAGGTGGTTCCCCTTGATCAGGATTCCGTCGTCAAGGCGCAGGCGGTGGTTCCTTCCACCGCCCACACGCACCGCGTATTTTTGCAGGCGTCGCAGCCCGGGCGTGGTCTTGCGCGTGTAGAGAAATTACGCGCGCGTCCCTACGAGCTCGCCTTTCAGTCGTCGGGCGTAAGTCGCGATGCCGCTGAGGTGCTGCAAGAAATTCAACGCGACGCGCTCGCCAGCCAAAAGCGATCCGGCGGCTCCGAGGACCGAAGCGAGCGGCGTGCCCGGCGCGACTTCGGTCCCTTCTTCCACCCCGCCCTGCCACTCCACGGAGGAGTCGAGAACCTCGAAAACCAATCTCGCAATGGGCAGCCCCGCCACCACCAATTGCTGTTTGCTATTAAAGGTGCCCTTCGCCTGAAGGGTCCCGGCGAGGGTAACGCGCGTCGTCAAGTCGCCCTGGCCCAAATCCTCCGCGAGCGCGTGGAAAACGAGGTCGCGGAGCTCCTCAGAGGAAAAAACGAGAGATTCGGAGGACTCGTCGGCTGCCGGAGGACTGAGATATCCGCCCACGTCTCAACCCAACCTTCCGAGGGATTCGATAACCTTGTTTAACAGTTCCTCGAGATCCTTCAGCTGGTGCTCGGCGCCGCGCACGATTTCCTTGGGTGCGCGCGCGAGGAATTCCTGGTTTCCCAATTGCGCGCGCACTTGCGTAAGTTGCTGCTCGAGCTTCTGCTTCTCCTTGCCCAGGCGGACGCGCTCGGCCTCGTGGTCGACCTTTTCCTCGTGCAGAATGCGCAGATCGAAGGAGGCGCCCGATCGTACGTCCGGCAGTTCCGCCGACAAGCGACCCCGCGTCAGGTGCATCGCCTGCAAGACCGCGAGGCGCAGGATAGTTTCCTGATGAGTGCGGAAGATTTCCAGCAGCCGTAGATCCTCTGACGCCACTTGCAGACTAGGCTTCTGCTTGTGCAGTCCCATTTCCGCCTTGGCGTTGCGCGCCGTGACAACCAATTCCTGCACCTTTTCGAATTGCTTCTCCGAGATCGGGTCGGCCACGCGCTCGGTGACCATCCGGAAGTCCGTCAAGGAAATGGAAACTCCCGCATCAAGCTGAGGAAGCAAATGCCACAGTTCCTCAGTGATAAATGGCATAAAGGGGTGGAGCAGATGAAGCGAAGCCTCAAAAACGCGCGCCAGGTTGATCCAAGCAGGAGGCACCTTCTCGCCGTTCGCGGGTCGGGTGATTTCCGGCTTTAGCCATTCCACATACCAGTCGCAGAACTCGTGCCAGAAAAAGTGATAGATTTTGAATGCGGCCTCGTGGAAGCGGTAATCCTTGAGGGACTCTTCCATCTCTCGGGTCACGGTTGCAAGGCGTGAAAAAATCCAGCGATCGGCCAGCGCCAGGTGCTCGGGCGCGGCCACGGGCTCAAAACCAATTCCGGGAATCGGCTCCAGCGCCCGCGCCAGTTGATCGCGAAGGGCCTCCGGCATATTTTGGAGGTTCATCAGGATGAACCGCCCGGCGTTCCAAATTTTGTTGGCAAAGGCGCGATACGACTCGACCTTATCCTCGGAAAAGGCGATGTCCGTGCCGGGCGCGGCGCTGATGGCCAGTGCGAATCGCACCGCGTCGGTGCCATACTTCTCCGTGACTTCCAACGGGTCGAGTACGTTCCCCTTGGTCTTCGACATTTTTTGCCGCTCCGCATCGCGGACCAACGCGTGGATGTAAAGCTCGCGGAAGGGCACATCTTCCATGAATTTCAGGCCCATCATGATCATTCTGGCGCCCCAGAAAAACAGAATATCGAAGCCCATGATCATGAGGCTGTTGGGATAAAAACGGCGCAGGTCGGTAGTCTCCTCCGGCCAACCCATGGTGGCGAACGGCCAAAGGCCTGAGCTGAACCAGGTATCGAGCGTGTCCGTGTCCGCCCGCAACGAGCCATTGGCGCACTTCGGGCACTTGGCGGGTGCCTGCCGAGCCACGATGACTTCACCGCAGGCATCGCAGTACCAGGCGGGAATCCGGTGCCCCCACCAAAGCTGACGAGAAATGCACCAGTCGTAAATCTTGTACATCCAGTCGAGATAGATCTTCTTATAGTTCTCAGGAGTGACGCGCACTCGGCCGTCTTCTACGGCGCGAATGGCAGGTTCTGCGAGTGGCTGCGTCTTCAGGAACCATTGCGTGGAAAGCAACGGTTCGATGACGGTCTTGCAGCGCTGGCAGGTCCCCACGCTGAGCGGGTAGTCCTCGATCTTCTCGATCCGACCCACCGCCTGCAAGTCTCTCACTACCGCGTCGCGAGCTTTGTACCGGTCGAGCCCCTGGTACGCCTGACCGGCATCGGCGGTCATGCGGGCATGCTCGTCAATCACGACCACGCGCGGAAGATTGTGGCGTTGAGAGATGGCATAGTCATTGGCATCGTGGGCGGGCGTCACCTTCACTGCGCCCGTGCCGAACTTCGGGTCCACGAAATCGTCGGCGACTACGGGAATGATTCGCCCCACCAGAGGCAAAACAATTTTGCGGCCCTGTGCGGATTTGTAACGCTCGTCGGCGGGATTCACCGCCACCGCCGTGTCACCCAACATCGTTTCGGGGCGCGTAGTGGCCACGGTCAAGTGTCCCTGGCCGTCCTCAAAGGGATAGCGGATAGACCAGAGGTGGCCAGATCGATCTTCGTGGATGACCTCCAGGTCCGAAACTGCCGTGCCGCAACGCGGGCACCAGTTGACAATGTACTGCCCACGATAGATCAGGCCTTCCTCGTAGAGTCGAATGAAAACTTCCTGCACGGAGCGCGTATATGCCGGATCCATGGTAAAGCGGTCGCGCGTCCAATCGACGGAGGTCCCCAAACGCTCCATCTGACGGCGAATAGTGCCGCCATTCTTTTCTTTCCATTGCCAGCATTGCTCCAGGAATTTCTCGCGGCCCATTTCCATGCGCAGGCGCTGGCCCTCGCGCTGCCAGGCGCTCTTCGCCTGCGCGCCTTCCAAGCCGGGCAGCGCGGCGCGGCCCAATTCGCGCTCCACGATCATCTGCGTGGCGATGGCGGCGTGATCCGTGCCGGGCAGCCAGAGCACGTTTTCGCCCCGCATACGGTGCCAGCGCATCAGGATGTCGATCTCCGTGTGCTCCAGCATGTGCCCCATGTGAAGCATCCCCGTTATATTCGGCGGGGGAATCACCAGGCAGAAAGGTGGCCGGCCATCCTCATCCTCGGGCCGATAGATGTTTTGCTCGACCCATAGGCGAGCCCAGCGGGGTTCAATATTTTCCGGCGAATAAACCTTGGGGATCTCAGTTTCCAAAGGGACCTTCTCCTGAATGCTTCCGGCAAGAGCGCGAAATCAAACTAATATAACGGGTGCGTGAAGGTGAGTCAAACCTTCGAAGGGCGACTAACCGTGGCAAACGGGCCCAGGACTGTATACTTTTGTGGCTCAGAATGCCAAAATGCACACCCTGGTTGAGTGAGAATGCATCCGGCGACGAAATCCGCCGGGATCATGAGGAGGACGGTATGGGAGCATCAAGCATCCAACACGTATTCGTGCTCATGTTGGAGAATCGGGCCTTCGACCACATGCTCGGCTTCTCTGGAATATCTGGTCAGGATGCCGCCACCGGTGAGACTACCAGGATCAACGGCCTGAGTGGGATCGAATCCAACACCTTCCAGGGCCAGGTCTACAAGGTGTCATCGACAGCCGACTTTGTCATGCCGGCCGATCCGGGCCACGAGTTTCCAAATGTCTTGAACCAGCTCTGCGGAATGATGGCGACGTACCACTCCGGCGGCGCATATCCCGCGATTGACGGAAGCGGGTTCGTGGGTTCGTACGCGGCGAGCGGCGGCGGCAGCAGTCCCGGGGAAATCATGAAGTGCTTTTCCGCCGCTCAGCTTCCGGTCTTGAATGCGCTGGCCCAGGAATTTGTGGTGTGCGACAATTGGCACGCTTCGATGCCGGGACCGACATGGCCCAACCGAATGTTCGTCCACGCCGCGTCCTCGGGAGGACTGGACCACAGCCCGTCGGTCGCAGAGATTGCCGAGTGGGAAGCAATCGACGGTTTTCAATTCGCTAAGGGTACGATCTATGACGCGCTGAAGGCGAAGGGGGTCCCGTGGCGCCTCTACGGGGGCGATAGCTTTCCAATGGTCGCAGCTCTAAAAGGCATCAGGCTTGAAGACATCAGGAGCTTTGACCATTTCACCAGTGATCTTGGCCAAGCCAATTACCCTTACAGCTACGTTTTCATTGAACCCAGCTATGACGTGCTGAACGATTACGAGAACAGCACATCGCAGCATCCGCTCACCGATATCACTCTCGGCGAGGGCCTCATCAAAGCGACGTACGAGGCAATTCGCACCTCTGAGTTCTGGACCAGCAGCATGTTGATCATTACGTGGGACGAGCACGGCGGGTTCTACGACCACGCCGTTCCTCCTGCGGCTCCGGCGCCGGGCGATACCGTTCCCGGAAGCAAGAACAATCAGTTTGGTTTCACATTTCAGCAGTACGGACCACGTGTGCCGGCGCTGGTCATCTCCCCACTCTGTCCCCGAAACCTGATCGACCACCGCCTTTACGATCACACTTCCATCCTTGCCACCCTGGAAAGGTTGTTTGGGCTGAATCCGCTGACCGCACGCGACGCTTCGGCGAATCCCCTCGACTCACTCGTTACCCTCACAACGCCGCGTGATACTCCCGCGACAGCCCCTTCGCCCGCGAACTTTGCGGGGGCTGTCGGAGCGGAAACCCAGGCTATGGCGGCGCGTTCCACGGAGGTTGGCATAGCATCCCGCGCGGAGGAAACGGTGAACCAGGGTAATCTGCCGGGGGTTCTTCAATCAGCCCTCCGGCAGGACCTGCAGATATCGCTTTCCACGCAGAAGCAAGCGATCCTCGACCGGGTCCGTTCGATTCAAACGAGAGGGCAAGCCGAACAATACTTGGCGGAAGTTCGGCAAAAGGTCGCTGCTGCCCCCGGACGGTGAGAACTCTGCTGGGGCAGTTGCAAATCCCTGATCCTTCTGGGAATACTACGGCTACTCGGAAGGCCGTGAGGATTCGGAGATGATTTCCGTGGCGATTTGCTCGGCAAGCCGCTTGGTCATTTCCTCGACAGCTTCTACGGGTAATGGCGGGGGCGACATTTTCACGACGATCTTGTGGACGATCGAGCGGGGTAGCGCAGAGGTGCGCGTTCTTGGCGCTCCTCTGCGGCTCTTCTCTCATGCATTTCGGTTTCGGACGGTAATACAGTAGTTATCGGTCTCATGTGACGAACCGCGGAGGAAGCTGAACTCCGCTACCTCCGCGCTACTCGCTCAGGGGTCAATGAAGGGACCCCGCTATACAACCTTCGCTAAATTGCAGAAGGCCAAGAAGCTCATGGACCTTTTTTAGCAGGTGTGAACGCTCAGCGCCCTCCTGACCGCAGATTTGCTATCATGGGTATCCTGAGAAACGAATGCCGCCGCTAAGCTACCGCCAACACGAGGTCAGTTTTTGCGCTGACGTTTCAAAGTGGTCCGACAAGATTTTTGAAACCCACCTCGAGCTTCCGTTCGGTTCATCTGAAATTGAACGCTTTGGTCGCGGCAGTCAGAAGAGGCAGGACTTTCGTGTTTACGAACGAAAAGAGGGTGGGCGCGGCAAGTTGGCTCTTTGCGGTGAGGTCAAGCTTCCAGGGGCAGCTCAGGGAAGTTCTCCGTTCGGTCAGGCGCTGATGGAAGATGCGTTTGGCAAGGCCACGCAGGAGAACTGCCGATACTTCTTCACTTGGAACGTCGAACACCTTGCGCTTTTTGACCGTTCACGGTGGGACGCCGCCTCGATGCACGAGCGTTGCGTCGGTGAGTGGAAGCTCGGGGCGGAACTCAATCGGCCCGAAGATGTCACGCGCCCAGAGGTCAAGGGCAAGCTCCAAGACGAATTTCTACCCCGTTTCTTTGCCGACTTTGCTGACATTTATTCTGGGCGTAAGCGAGACCTTGCCCAGCCGCCCTCGGATTTCTATGTTTCGGTTCTGGAAAGCCATCTCGCTGGACCTTCCGGCCCGGTTCGGGAACTTCGCGATTACCTGGAATCAGAATCAGGACGCACTCCTGTATTCAAGGCCCGTCTCCGTTCCTGGATGGCCGAAGAGCAACAATGGAACGTCGATCCCAACGACGCCGTTTCCTGGCGCGAAGCCATTGATCGCGCCGCTCGCAGTATGGCTTATGTGTTGAGCAATCGTATTCTCTTTTACCAAGCGGTTCGACTGCGGAACCACCTGCCGGAATTGAAACTCCCCCGCGCCGCAAAGACCGCAGACAAAGCCTTCGAATACCTGCGGGAGAGTTTTGAGGAAGCTGTCCATGTTACTGGCGACTACGAACCGGTTTTTTTCCCAGAGGCCAAAGAGTGGGCCGCTGTCATCGCACTATCGGGCTTAAACTCGATCGAGGCATGGAGCAACTTCATCCGTGCCGTTGACCGGTTCAACTTTAAGGAAATTCCCACCGACATCCTCGGGCATACCTTCCAAAAGCTCATCAGTCCCGAAGAGCGTCACAAATTCGGCCAGCACTATACGGACGAAGACATCGTGGATGTCATCAATGCCTTCTGCATTCGCAAGGCGGAGGCCGCTGTCCTTGACCCCTCATGCGGGAGCGGAACATTTCTGGTGCGGGCTTATTATCGCAAGCACCAACTTGATAAGCGCTCCACGAATCAGGACTTGATTAGCGGCCTTTTCGGATGCGACATCAACATTTTCCCTGCGCACCTTGCGACGCTGAATCTGGCCGCTCGCTTCATTGCCAATGAGGAGAATTATCCGCGCATTGTGCGCAAGAATTTCTTTACCGTTGCGCCAGGGAAAGCATTCTGCGAAATCCCCTCGGTTTTCCGCGACCGCCGGGGAAAGCGTGAGATTGAAAAGATCCCATTACCCACGCTTGATGCGGTGGTTGGCAACCCGCCGTACGTTCGGCACGAGCATATTCCGAAGGCGTCGGAAAAAGGTGCCATATACGATCAGACGAAGGAACATATCTATGAAACGGTTGAGCGGGCGTTTCCGGGAATCGAACTTTCCAAGCAGAGCGACCTGCATGTCTATTTCTGGCCCGTGGCGTGTCAGTTCCTTGCTGAGGACGGCTGGTTTGGTTTCCTGACCTCTTCCAGTTGGCTCGACGTGCGCTATGGCTTCTCCCTCCAGCGCTGGGTGCTGCTCAATTTCCGGCTCGTGGCGATTATCGAGAGTGTCGACGAACCGTGGTTTGAAGATGCTCGCGTCAAAACGGCCGTAACCATCCTTCAGCGCTGTGACGACGCCCAGAAGCGCAATGAAAATCTGGTGCGGTTTGTCCGGCTTAAACGACCGCTGGCGGATATCCTCGGACAGCGGGAGGACGAAGCCCAACGGCAGGAAGCAGCCGAGAAGTTCCGGGACCTGATTCTCAAGTCGAAATCGGACCGTTCAACCGACCAACTTCGGATTATGGTCAAGCGGCAAGG
>Ga0181520_10012188_pt1 | contig 11102 bp, 8 predicted proteins | sample PEATcosm2014_Bin_29_FD_132451 | JGI IMG/M metagenome (GOLD analysis project Ga0181520, IMG submission 132451) | Peatland microbial communities from MTU Mesocosm Facility, Houghton, MI, USA - PEATcosm2014_Bin02_30_metaG | ecosystem: Environmental > Terrestrial > Soil > Wetlands > Peat | place...
CACATTGCGCCAGCGCGCGTATTGAACCCCTTCCGTCCAATTTGGCTCGCTGCTGACGGGGTCTTCGTGGGTCGTCTTGACGCCATAACTGGTGCTGCCAACGGCGACTTCATAGTTTCCGTCCTGGGAATAGGCCAAAACGTCATATTGGCCCGGAGGCAGGCCAATGAATGTGACAACATTGCTGCGGCCATCCAATGGATAATCATAAGTGTTATACATCGGATCGTGGGAGGCATTGCTCCAGGCCCCCGGCGCATCGGAAACGTTCATGCTCACCGTTGATGTTTCCCCGTTGGCCAGCTTCAGATTCGACAATAATGCCGATTGCCGCCAGTCGAAGTATGGAGCGTCTGAAGCGTCACGGTCGTAAAAATTCCAAAAATCGTTGGTCGTTTGTCCAACTGCGGCAAACCCGGTTTTCTGGCTGTAACCCCGCGCACGGCCGTAACCGAAATCCACGTTGATTAACGTCGCGCTGGACGGCTCGGCCAGCAAAGCGGATGTGACTGGCATCTCCGCCCGGATGGTTACACTGACATTCGTCGCCGTCATTGTGTTATTCGATCCAAAAGCAACACTGCTGGCGGTCATTTCACCGTTTTCCAAGGGTATCGCAACCCGGTTGCCGATGGGATTCACCGTGAGCGGGATGACGGGCTTGATTTGAGGTGTCCCCACTTTGGACTGCACCAGCTTGTAGCGGATTTTCACGCCTTGCACGCCTTGCTGCGGATAGTTGTTGGTGAAGCCGGTGATTTGCAGCAGGCCGACATTGCCTGTGCGGGTCTTGAAAATAAATGTATTGGGCGACTGCCAAAAACCTACCGCGATGGCCGGTGCGTCATTGACTTCCACGCCGGCGACCGCCGGTGAATTCACCAATTCACGCGCCGTCATTTCGTTCCATGCTTTGATATTATTTTGTTGCGGGCACGGCGAAACCAGAGTGCCTCTGCTGATCACCCTGATCGGCCATTGTAATACCGGGACAATGATGGCTATGCCGTTTGTTGTTAATTGCTCCTGCGGAGCCACGAGAAAATTGCCTTGGGAATCCCTGTATGTGTTCATATCCGGCTGGGAAACAACATTCCCGGAATCCAAGTCCAGACAATCCGTGATTCCTTTGCCGGGCAAATTCAGGGTTAGCTCAATCACGGGGCCGAAGGAAAGATTCGCGTTCATTGCCGGTCGCGCTGCCGCCGCCTGATAAACAACGTGCTGCCGGAACCCAATGAACAAAGCCGCCAACAGCAAAAGGACAAGAAACCCGCCCGCCACCAGCACGCCGCAGCCGATGGCAATCGCCTTGCCCGCGCCCGATTTCGATTTCTTGAGCGCCAGCAACAAGACAGTCACCATCACGGCCAGGATCAGAAGCAGTCCGAGGACAGGCACGGCCAGCGAAACAAGCCGTCCAGGCGCAGCAGCAGGTTGAGCTTCCAAAGGCGATTGTTGTCCGCCACCCATTTGCGGCGGGATGTTGGCTGCGGAAGCCGGGATGCCGGGATTTCCCAGCGGTTGAATGGCATTGGTTAAATCCGGCGCGACGTTTTGCACCAGCTTGTAGCGAATCTTCACGCCGCGCGGGTTTTCGCTTGCGCCCAGCATTTCCAATGCGCCGACATCGCCGTCGTCAGAGCGGAACAAGGCAAAGTTATTTGTGGTCAGGTTGATTATTTGCAGCGTCGGATCGTAAAAAGTGGGCGCGCGCAGGAGTTGCACGGCGTCGTTGGAAGAAAGCAGATCAAACGCGTGGTTTTTTCCCATCCGCTGCATCGGCGGCTCACCGAGAAATTTGAATCCCAACTCGCCATACGGCAACCGGTAGCCGACCAAATCAACCCGGTTGCTCCGCAACCAGTCGTAACAAATATCGCCGGGCTTGAGTTGCTGGCCTACCACTCTTGACTTAACCAGTTGCCGCAATCCTTCCAGGATCGCCGGGGGCGGCATACGCCACTCGCCGCTGCCAAAGTCGAAACAGGCTTGCTCCGGATTTTCGGCGATGTCACCCACCACCCGTTCCACCACCGGGCCGAAGGTTTTGGTTCTCCTGGCGGGAACGGGACTCGTTTCAACCAGCCGTGTCATCGCATCCAGGTTTCGAACTGTCGTCAAACTTGGGAACACCGGTCGTTGCTCAATTTTTCCATCTTCATTCAACACCAGCAGGCTGCCATCGTGAAGGTTGTAGGATTGCGCGCCTATGTTCAGGTAGCCGGAACGCCCGGATTCGTGGGAGAAGGGGAAAACCCGGCCATCGCTGAAATTGATTTCTCCGTAGGTTGCCCAGGTTCGCGCCCGTTGATTTGCGCGGGAGCCGGAACTGAAGCCATTCGCTCCCGTCTCGTAAATGGCATAATAAACGTTTGTGCCGTCGTGAGCGTAGTCAACGCCAATGCCATTCGTGCTATACTCCCAAAGCTGCGGAGCCGGCATCACTTCCCCGCAAGCTACTTGGTAACCAATCATCAGGTAGTTCGTTTTTTCACCGGCCTTTGTGACCGGCAGAAGAAAGGCCAGCACGTTGGTAAGCGGCGCGCGGCCTTCATAAAGCAACTTCGTGTTAAACTGGCTTTCTTTTCCAAGCGGGATAAACCGGTTGTGACCTTGGTAATTCCCCGAGACGGTGTAATCAATGCGCGCCTCCAGGTTTTCCCCGTTCCGGCGGACACCGAGAAAACCGCTCGCGATTGCTGTTAAGCCAGAAACGCCTTCCGACAATATCCAGCCATTGGCGACCATCGGCCAATAGGCGATGTCGCGTGTTTGCCGGTAATAAGGGCTGTCCTGCGCATTGGCCTGGTCGCGCAACCGCAGGAATTCCTCACGACTTAAATCCACCCGCAATAATTTGCTGTTCGTTGTGGAATTGAACGGCGTGACGTTCGGCAACTGGCTCGCAGCGGCTTCATCCACCAAAAACGCCTGCTCGTCAAATTCAGCGAGAACGGATGCCGGGCGATTTAGAGAATGCACCAGCGCGCTAGCAGCCCAAAGACACAACACAGCCGCCACGGCGGCCCAAAACCATTTGCGGAATGAGGGGTGACTGGCTGATTTATTTGACGCTGGCTTCGCGGTCAGGCCCGGTTCGGCAGGCGGGACGCCCGCGCCACCCTTGTTCACCGCGCGCCAGACGAGCCAGACAATGAGCACATCGGCCACAATGATTGTCACCGCTGCTCCCACCGGCCACCACCAATGTTCGGTCAGCGTTGTCTGAAACGATGACAACATCTCGCCGGAATGGGTCATGGAGTGGCTGATTTGCGCGTCGCGCAGCGCCTTTATGGGAAATATGCCGCCGATGCTGATCAACCAGTCCAGCGCCAGCAGCGGAAAAAGCAATCCGTCAAACACCGCCAGCCACAGGCCGTAAAGTTTTCCCGCCGAGCGGCGGATTTGCGAGACGGCCATCCAGCCGAGAATCGTCGTGCCAAACGGAACGGTTGCGAAGATCAACATCAGTAGCTTGGCAAATAGCGAGGATTTTAATTCAAATACAAATGCCAGAACAGGAATGAAAAACCCGAAACTGCACCAAATTGCACCGGCTATGGCCGTGCGTGAGAATCGCGGGGCAATTTCCGATTTCCGATTTCCGGTTTCTGATTTTTCAGAATGAGACTCCTCACGTCGGCTGCTACCCGGCGTCGTCGCCACAATCGTCTCCACGCACGTCTTCACCTCGCTGACCTGCTGGTAGCGGAGTTCAGGATTTTTTTCCAACGCGCGCAGCACCACTTCGTCGAGGCGCACGTCAATCTGGACTTTCGACGATGGCGGCTCGATTTTTTTGCCGGGCAGTTCGCCGGTGAGCATCTGGTAAAACACCACGCCGAGCGCGTAAATGTCCGCGCGATGATCCACCCCGCCCGGCGCGGCAATCTGCTCCGGTGACATGTAATTTGGCGTGCCCATGACGCCGGTAGGGCCGTGCTGCTGCGCGGCCCCAATTTCAGGGCTGACCGGCAGGTCAGCCCCGCCGGAATCGGATTCGATGATTTTCGCCAGGCCGAAATCCGCCACCTTCACGCGGCCGCGCCGGTCCAGCAAAATGTTTTCCGGCTTGATGTCGCGGTGAACGATGCCCTGGTCGTGCGCGAATTGCAGCGCGTCGCAAATCTGCGGCACGATGGCCAGCGCCTCGCGCGGCGAAATCCGCCCGGCGTGGAGCAATTGCCGCAAATTCACGCCGTCCACAAATTCCATGAGGAAATAAAACAGTGGCGCAGGCATCTTGCCTGTCAGTGCTTCCGGTTCGAGCGACAGGCTGGAAGCCTGTCCCACGCTGCCAAATTCATACAACGTCACGATGCCGGGATGATTGAGCTTCGCCAGCGCCTTGGCCTCGCGGGCGAAGCGCCCGGCAAACGCAGGATCATCGCCAATGCCGGGTGGAAGAATTTTGAGCGCGACGATGCGGTCCAGTTGCTTCTGCCGCGCCTTGTAGACCGCGCCCATGCCGCCCCGGCCGATCAGTTCGAGAATTTCCAATTGCGGAAATTTCGCGGCGAGTTCGGCAATGTCCGGCGGCACGAAAGTTTTTTGTTTCGCATCCGTGACCGTGTCCGCCGCCGCGCCGGCTTTGAGCAGGCAGGCGGGGCAAAGTCCGGCCAGCGCGCCGGTGGGCAGTGCCGTGCCACATTGCGGGCATTTTGCCGGAATGATTTGCGTGGCGGGAGCGGCGGACGGTGAAGGAAACGGCGCGGCGGGCGGACTTTCGTGTTTTTGGGATTTGGGCGGCCGGTTCGTGAAAAGGACAATCACGACAACCACAATCACGACCATGATGACCGCAAAGCAAAGCAGGCCCAGCAGGAGAAAAATCCATTTCAAGCCGCCGATGAATGCGCCGAACATGGGTGCAAGTGTAATATTCATTCCAACCGATACAGAAGCAAAACCGGAAGGACGTTACCGGGAATAATTGGAAAACATCGAACATCGAACAACCAACAACCAACATCCAGTGAATGATCATCGGACAAAGCCATTGGATGTTCGGTGTTGGATGTTGGTTGTTGGTTGTTCCCAATCCATCATCGCAACTTGAATCCGCCCTGGAAAATCACCTCCGCCGCCACAATCACGAAAAACACCGCGCTGACGAGCGCGTTCAAACGGAAGAACGCAAGGTTGATCCAATTCAAGCTGCGGCGGCGCGCAATCCAGTGCTCCATCACGAGGCAGCCGACGATGAGGAACCAGCCGAGGGCAAATGCGATGCGGAATCCGCACAGCAGTCCGAAGGCCAGCAGAAGTCCGCACATGACCATGTGCGCCAGAAACGCCGCCGCCAGCGCGTTTTTCGGCCCCCACGCCACGACCAGCGAATGCAGCCCGTGCGATTTGTCGAACTCGTAATCCTGCAGCGCGTAAATGATGTCGAAACCAACGAGCCACAGCACGACGGAGATCGCGAGAACAATTGGTTGCATTCCAATTCGTGCCGCCTGCTCCCAAGCCCAAAATGCCTCGGATGACGAAAATATTCCCGTGGGCGAAGCAAAACCAAATTCTCCTTTGACCGCCAGCCACGCGCCGATTGGGGCGAGCGCCAGCGCGAGGCCGAGAAAGACATGCGCGTAATCCGTGAACCGCTTCGTGAGCGAATAAAAACAAACCATCACCAGCGCGACGGGTGAAAGATAGAAACACAGCGGATTCAGAAAATAGCTGGCGGCAACCAGTCCCGCCGCCGCCAAAACGCAGAGCAAAATCGCGCCTGACAATGAAATTTGTCCGCTGGGTAAATGCCGATTGGCCGTGCGCGGATTCAGCGCGTCCAGTTTCCGGTCCACGATGCGATTGAATGCCATCGCGCACGTCCGCGCGCAGACCATCGCGGCGAGAATCAGCCCGAAAGTTTTCCAGCCCGGCCAGCCGCGATTGTCGCGCGCCGCCACCATCATCGCCGCCAGCGCGAACGGCAGCGCGAAAACCGTGTGCGAGAAACGCACGAAAGAAAGCCATTTGTTGATCAGGGAAAACATTCAACATTCAACATTCAACGCCCAACATCGAAGAGTCAACTGGCGGGGGTATGTTGGGCGGAGCCGGCAGGCCGGCGCGCTTCTGCCTGCGCATTTCGTTTCGCCGTCTGGATGCTCGAATGAAAAATGCGGATCAATTCTTCGCACTCACCCAGCACAAACAAAAGCGTGGTTTCATTTTTCACCCAGGCCTTTCGCTTGACAAGCCGCGCCCATCGGCGGGTTTCACGCAATTCTTTGAGACAGATTTTTAATTTATGGATGAAGTCGTCACGCGATTCCGCCGCTTCGGCTTCGCCGTGGTTCGGGTAAGGTGAAGTGCCGGAGCGCAAAACCTGTCCGGCGATGTGATTGCCCGCGCGCGAGGCGGGCAAACTTTCCGACAAATCAATCACCGCCGAGGCGAATTCCAGCAGCCGGTCTTCGAGGTCAAACCTTCGATTCCCGCCCGCGCCTTCATTGAATTCCCAAACCGCCGGTTCCGCGCCCTTGGGCGTTGAATGTTGAATGTTGAATGTTGAATGTCTTGCCTTTTTCATTTCATTCTTTTTCCTCGCTCCAGCGCGGAACAAGATTTTGTTTTAATCCCAAATGGTCAAGCACGCGCGCGACCACGGTGTCCGCCACGTCCTGAATCGTTTTCGGGCCGGCGTAAAAACCCGGGTTCGCCGGCAGAATTGTCGCGCCCGCCAGCAGCAGCAGCTCCATGTTTTTGATGTGAACGAGGCTCAAAGGCGTTTCGCGCGGAACGAGAATCAGTTTTTTCCTTTCCTTCAGCGCCACGTCGGCGGCGCGGAGCAAAACGTCCCCGCTGCAACCGTGCGCGATGCGGCCCATCGTGCCCATCGTGCAGGGAATCACGACCATCGCGTCCGGCGGATTCGAGCCGCTGGCGAACGGCGCGTTCATGCTTTTCAGCCCGTGCGACTTCACGCCGTCTGGCAATTTGAGTCCGCCGGGCAATTCCTCCGCGATGACCTGCTGCGCGTAATGGCTCCGCACGACGTGGATTTCGTGCTGGCTCGAATCCAGATTGTCGAGCAGCCGCTGCGCGTAAAGCGCGCCGCTGGCTCCGGTAATGGCGACGAGAATCTTCAACCTGCGTGAAATCGTAAATCGTAAATCGTAAATCGTAAATGAGGAAACAGCTTGAGTCCGGTTTCGTGTTCCGCACAATTGGCGCGTGTTCAAATTCGCGGGCCTTCGCCGCGCCGGAGTGCTTGGGTGCATAACCTCTGGCCGCGGTTTTGTCATCGCACTCAAGGGTTACGCTGGCGTGGCTTCGGCCACGCAGGCGGGAATCATCTTTTCCGGCGCGCTGCTTTTTCTGGCGGGCTGCGCCACGCCGCCGTCAGCGCCGCCGCCGGAAGTCGTCACCGAAGCCGGGCCGGTGATTTCATCGCCGCTGAACTGGACCAATCCCGCCGCCGCGAAAGAGTTCGCGCCACCGCCGCCCAAGCCGGTGAAGACGGTTGTCCTGCCCGTTCCCACCAACAAACCGGCGGTCACCGTTTCAAATCCAGCGCCGGTGACGACGTGGACCTCGCTGAACCGCTGGGCCGCCGCGCACAATCTTGGCGCGCCGCACCGGCTGACCGGTTCGCCCGTGACCTCGTATGCGCTCGGCTCGAAAAACGGCGTGATGGTTCTGGAAATCGGCAGCCGCGAAGCCACCTGGAACGGCGTCGAAATCAATCTCGGCTTCGCGCCGGAGTTCATTGACGGCGAAGTTTTCCTGCACGGGCTTGATTTGCAGAAAAATCTGCAGCCGCTTTTGTGCGCGCCGCCGCTGACATTCAGCGCGGCTCGAACCATCGTGATTGATCCCGGTCACGGCGGGTCGAACACCGGCACAACGAACGTGCTCGACAGGCGGTTTGAAAAGGAATTCACACTCGACTGGGCGAAACGGCTCGCGCCATTGCTCGAAACAAACGGCTGGAAAGTTTTCCTGACGCGCGCCAGCGACGTGTTTGTGACCAATTCGTATCGTGTCACCTTCGCCGAAATGCACCGCGCGGATTTGTTCATCAGCCTGCATTTCAACTCGACCGAACGGAATAAAACAACCGGCAAACGGGATGAAAAAACCGGCGGCCTGGAAACCTATTGCATCACGCCGACGGGAATGCCCTCGACTTTGACGCGCGGCTTCGAGGACAATTGGTCGGAAAATCTTCCGAACAACGCCTTCGACGCGCAAAATGTCCAGCTCGCCGTCCAGGTTCACTCCGCGTTGTTGCGCGCGGCGGGCATGGAAGATCGCGGCGTCCGCCGCTCGCGGTTCGACACGGTTTTGCGCGGTCAAAATCGCCCGGCGATTTTGATTGAAGGCGGCTATCTCTCGAACCCGGCGGAGGCAAAATTGATTGAAAGTCCGGAATACCGGCAAAAACTGGCGGAAGCGGTCGCAACTGCGTTGCGGCAAAGCGAGGATGGAAAATAGAAGATGGAGGATGGATTATGGCACTGATTCGCAACTTTCGTGAATTAAACGTCTATAAGCTCGCGCGGCAGGAAACACAAAGAATTTTCGCCCGCAGCCGCGGTTTTCCCGCCGAAGAAAAGTATTCTTTAACCGACCAAATCCGGCGCTCCTCACGCGCGGTCAAGGCCATGGTGGCCGGAGCGTGGGCGCGGCGACGATACCGCGCCGTCTTCATCAATAAAATTGACGAAGCGCTTGGTGAAGCGACCGAAACACAATCATGGCTGGATGATTGTCTTGATTGCGGCCATATCTCGGCGGATGAATTCAAACAAATGGACGCTGCCTGGCAAAGCATCGGCGCGATGTTAAACAAAATGATTGAACGGGCGGATGACTTTTGCAAAAACGCGAAATGAAAACACCGCGCTCGCATTTCCATCTTCCATCCTCCATTCTCCACCCCCGCTAAATCTCATGCCATCTTCCATCCTCCATCCTCCATCCCCGTTTGTCCTGGTCACCGGCGGCGCGGGATTCATCGGCTCACATCTGGTCGAGCGCTTGCTGAAAGACGGAAACAGCGTAGTTGTCATTGATGATCTTTCAACCGGCAGTCTGGAAAATCTTCGTACGATAAAAAATCATTCACGGCTGAAAATTGTCCGATCCAAAATTTCCGAGTGCAAACAATTGCCGAAGCTTGCGGCAAATTCAGAATTCATTTTCCACCTCGCCGCGACCGTCGGCGTGGAACTGGTAGTCAAATCCGCGCTGCACGTTTTGGAATCAAGTTTCCAGGAAACGCAAATCCTGCTCCGCGCCGCCGCGAAACATTCCACGCCGCTGCTGCTGACCTCCACCTCGGAAGTTTACGGCAAGAGCGCCAAGCCGGCGTTTGGCGAGGATGACGATTTGCTCATCGGGCCGCCCGGACAATCACGCTGGAGCTACGCCAGCGCCAAGCTCACGGATGAATTTCTCGCGCTCGCCTACGCGCGCGAAAAAAACCTGCCGGTCATCATCGCGCGGCTGTTCAACACCGTCGGCCCGCGCCAGACCGGGCGCTACGGCATGGTGCTGCCGCGCTTCATCGCCGCCGCGAAAAGCGGCAAGCCGCTGAAAGTTTTCGGTGACGGCAAACAATCGCGCTGCTTTTGCCTGGTTCACGACGTGGTGGAATCACTCGTGCGGTTGCAAATAGTGGCGCAGCCGTCCCGCCTGCGAGGTTCAAACGCGGGCAAGATGCCCGCGCCGCCAAATCCGGTTGGCGAGATTTTCAACATCGGCGGCACCGAGGAAGTTTCGATTCTGGAACTGGCGAAGCTCGTGGTGAAAACGCTCGGCTCGAAATCAAAGATTGAACTGATTCCCTACGACCAGGCCTATGCGCCGGGCTTTGATGACATGCGCCGCCGCAAGCCGCTGGTGGAAAAACTGGAACACTTCGTGAAATTCAAACCGCAGACGCCGCTCCGCGAAATCATCCGGCTGACGGCGGGTGAAAATCCTTTTGCCAATCCTGCGGCAGCGGATTAGAGTTTGACCATGCAAAGCTGGTTGTCAGACCGGATTAGTTTCGATCCTGCCATTTGCCACGGCAAACCCGTGGTGCGCGGCACGCGTGTGCTCGTCGCCAACATTATTGGCGCGGTGGCCGCCGGACAATCCATTCAAGACATCCTGCAGGATTATCCTTCGCTCAAGGAACTGGACATCCGCGCGTGTTTGGAATTTGCAGAGTGAATTTGTCATTGGTAGTCGCAAAGCGACGACCGACAATAGCCCGGCGTTTCAACGCCGGGAAAAGTTTGGAGTTGCTAAAGTCCCGCAGGGACGGCTGAATAATCTGTATGTCCTACATCAGCTCCCATTTCCATTGCGTCTTCAGCACCAAGGAACGACGACCTTCCATCACGCCGGAATTGCGCGAGCGCCTCTGGCCGTTTCTCGGTGGTATTGCCCGGCAGAATAAAATGAAGGCCATTGAAATCGGTGGCGTGGAAGACCACGTCCATATTTTGCTCTCGCTGCCGTCTGCCATGGCGATTTCCAAGGCGTTGCAATTGATCAAGGGCGGCTCGTCCAAATGGATTCATGAGACATTTCCCGAACATCGGTTATTTGCCTGGCAGGACGAATACGGCGCGTTCAGCGTGAGTATGTCGCAACTGGACAAAACCATCGAATACATCAGGGGACAGGAGGCGCACCACCGGAAGATGACGTTTCAGGAGGAATTTCTGGCGTTGTTGAAAAAGCATCGCATTGAATATGACGAGCGGTATTTGTGGAAATGAGCTTCAGAGTTTCAGCCGTCCCTGCGGGACTCGTTTGCATTGCGGCCAGACCCGGCGTTGAAACGCCGGGCTATTGTCGGTTGTCCCTGACGGGACGAAATCATGCCGCCGTAAGCCGCTGGTGGAAAAACTGGAACGCTTCGTGAAATTCAAGCCGCAAACGCCGCTGCGCGAAATCATCCGGCTGACTACAGGATAGGTTTCGGGAGGGCGCGAAATTATTTTGTCGGCAGTTCTGCGCTGGCGATCAAATTCCCGACAGAGTTCACGCGAACAAAATAAGCGTCGTAAGGAAGGCACGCGGCGGAGTTCAGCGCCGAAACATCATCGACATTTTCCGAGGAACCCAGTATCCGCACAGGTGCTGGC
>Ga0181520_10012189_pt1 | contig 11101 bp, 9 predicted proteins | sample PEATcosm2014_Bin_29_FD_132451 | JGI IMG/M metagenome (GOLD analysis project Ga0181520, IMG submission 132451) | Peatland microbial communities from MTU Mesocosm Facility, Houghton, MI, USA - PEATcosm2014_Bin02_30_metaG | ecosystem: Environmental > Terrestrial > Soil > Wetlands > Peat | place...
GCCAAGTGCCCGAAACACCATGATGTCGGCTGGTAGGCGACGCTGCTAGGACTCCGAGATGGTCGATTCTTCATACGATCCCCAGGCTCTGGTACTTGACACCTCGGCGCTCTACGGCCACGGCATCTATCTCGGGTCCTCGCTCGGGGCCCGGAATGCCCCCATATTCGCCCGCCCGCAGGACGGTGTGCTCTTGTTGGGCCCTCCGCGCTCGGGAAAGACCGCCGCCGTCGTGGTTCCGAACGTTCTTGCGGCCTGCGGCCCTGTCATAGCGGCCTCCACAAAGGCCGATGTCCTCGCCTCGACTTGGGCGGCCAGGTCCCGACTGGGACCTGCCCTGCTCTTCGACCCGAGCGGCGCGGTGCCCTGTCCCAAAGGGGTGGAGCCGGTGGGCTGGTCCCCGCTCGGCCTTTCAGGCAGCTGGGACGGGGCTGTTCTCGTCGCTGAGTCGATGGTCCGTGCCGCGCGACCGGGCGCCGACCGCGGTGACGCGTCGCACTGGAGCGAGCGGGCCGGGGCACTGCTTGCTTGCGTGTTCCACGCAGGTGCCCTCGAACAAAGGCCGCTTGTCGACGTGCTTGCCGCCATCGACAGGCACGATCCTGACGAGGCGCGCGGCGCGCTGGCGCGCCACGGGGCCGAGCGGGCGCTCGATCTCTTGGAGGGCATCGCCGCCACCGACGGACGCGAACAGAGCGGGATCTGGTCCACGGCTTCAGGCGTGCTCGCCGGCTACCGCAGCGATGCCGCTCTGGCCTCGGCACAAGGCCCCATGCTCGACGCGGCAGGGCTCGTGGAGGGCCGGGCGACGCTGTATGTGTGTGCGGGCAGTGATCATCAGCGACAGGCGGCCCCTTTGGTCGCGGGGCTCTTGCGAGAGGCCCGGTCGGCCCGCTACCGGCACTCGCTCGGCGCGACGGTCGCTTCCTCCGACGGTTCCCCGCCGGGAGCGTCCCGGGCAGTTCTCGCGCCTCCGCTTCTTCTCGTGCTCGACGAGCTTGCGAACATCGCTCCTCTACACGATCTGCCGACGCTCGTCGCCGAAGGCGGCAGTCAAGGTGTCGTGACGCTGGCCTGCCTGCAGGACCTTGCCCAGGCCCGGGCCCGGTGGGACCGCGAGGCGGACGGCTTCCTCTCGCTTTTCGGGACCAAGCTCGTGTTCCCGGGCATAGGCGACACCCGGACACTCGAGGCGATCTCGCTTCTTGCCGGCGAGCACGAGGTGCCGACGACGTCGGTCACCCGTGGCGGGCGCACGGGCGGGCTCGGAGCCTTCCGGCGGGCCACGACGCGGACCGTGTCCGTGCGCAAGGACCGGATCCTGCCCGTCGACGCCGTCGCCCGGGGACATCACGGGTGCGTGCTCGGCATCGAGGGCGCAGAGCCAGGGTTCTTGCGGTTGACGCCCTGGTACTCGAGCTCACCATGGCGTGAAGCCGTCATGAACGGGAGAACGCACACTCTTGGGCGCGCCGATATGGCTCTGGCCTCCCCGCCGGGCCGGGCTATCGCCCGAGGTCTCCACCGGTAGGTCGGCATGCCTTGAGAAACCAGCTCTCGGCGCCTTTGTCGTGGCGGCACGTCAGCGGGAAAGGCCCGGCGACTCCCGTGCCCGGCGAGGTATCGACGGCGTCTCCGACTCCATCGTCCGGAGCAGCCTTCCAAGCTCGAGCCTGGTGTCAGCCACATCCGCGGTGTGCCCGAGGGACCGCAGAGCCCTCGGATCACCCACCGCGCGCTCGTGATCGTCGATGGCGAAGCGCTGGCGGAAGGTCTCGATCACCCTCGCGCCGGCACGCCACGCCGAGCGGTCGAAAGAGCGAGAACGGACCGTCCCGAGCTCCGAGACGAGATACCGCGGCCGGGCGACCTCTGCTGCCCGCCCCAGCCGTTCGCCCGCTCGGAACTCTGGCGAGACGATGGCCACATGGACGCACTCGCCCGGCGCGACGCCTCGGACTGCGTTCGGCAGTGCGCCCAGGACAAGGATCTGGCCACTTCGACCCGTGCCGGCGCGCCACGCCGCCAGGCGGGCCGCCAACCGACGGGCCTCGACGACGTCGTCGGGCGAGCCGCCGGCGTCGCGTACCGAGGCGCGCAACGAGGCGACGACTGCATCGTCGCTCGCCACGAGGACAGGACGTTGCCCGGATGCCCGGCCCTCAAGCCACGCCTTGACAAGTGCCTCGCGCGCGCCGGCGCCGTCTTCGACGACGAGAACCTCACGCTCGGCAAAGCAGTACCTCTCCGGCGCGCCCGCTTGGCTCCCGCGAGCCGGAGACACCTCGAAGCTCCCGGTCGGTGCGAAGTGCGCCAGGTAGGGCGCAATCGTGGCGGCCGCAACAAACCGGTCGCCGAGCGCCGCCCATGGAGCCAACAGGACCGTGCGGCCACCGGCCGCCGTCGAGGACTCGACGATCGACGAGAGCTCCCACGGGCCCATGCGGTGCGCCTCCGCCACCACTACCTCGCCGGCCCAGTCCGACGCCGGCGCCATGTCGCCGACCGCCGTCGTCTCGATGCCCGTCACCGCCTCGAACGAGGCTGCCGCCGCCCGTCCGGGCGCGACCGCGCTGACGGACCCGCTGAGCTTCGACGCGGCGCTGATCGCGTCGAGCGCCCCGAGCCGTCCGCCTGGGCGGTAAGCGAGGAGCCGGACCGTCTCGGGATGCTCGCGGACGGTCTCCACAAGCCTCTCGTGAATCCGGAGAACGGCCGGAGTCGTGTAAACGGGCTCGGCGACACCGGCCGGGATCCCCCTGCGGGACGCCTTCTTGAGCACGCGCCCGAAGCCTTGGGACTGTACCGGCACTTCAACGACACGACCGTCCGCCAGTAGTCCTTCCACCTCGCGCTCGATGTCCTCGACGAAAGCGCCGGAGGGCAACGAGGCGCAACGCGCCCGGACGAGGTCGCCGCGCCGGCACGTGCCGTCCCGTGCGGTGACGCCGTGCTCGCCGAGGGCTTGTGCCGCCCACCGGCCTTCTGGCCGCAGGCCCGGGTCTACCTCGTTGATCGTTTCGGCCCCGGCAGTAAGCGATCGTCCCGCCACAGCCGCGATCCTGGCGTCGGAGACGCCGAGGCGGTAGGAGCGCTCGCGCCAGGTTTCCACGAGCTTCTCGTACGAGGTCCCGAGGTCCTTTCTCGGCCTCGTCTTCACCGAGGCGATGTGCGCCGCTCGCGGACCGGACCGGCCGGCCCTCTCGAGGGCTGCCGCGATGTCCTCCGAGCGACGGGAAAAAGCCCGCCTCACGCCCGGGTCTATGCCCGCGAGATCGGCCCAGGCACCTTGCAGCTCGCGCCAGGTGACCCCCAGGCGCCCGGTGAGCTCGCAGCGCAGCTGGGTTTCGTAGAGGTCGCGAGCCGTGCCCAGTTCGAGGAACAGCCCACGGGCGTCGAGCGCGGACCACCGGCCGTCCGGTCCCGGCGCCAGGTTCGCTACGAGCACGTGGCTGTGGAGGTGAGGATCAGGGGCGCGGCTTGTCCTGTGAAGAAACGCCGCGGCCACAAAGCCACCGGCTGGGACCGGCGAGGCCGCCTGACCGGGGGCAAGGCGGCGTCGCACGCGGGCGCCGCTGCGCTCCAGGTACCCGAGAGCGGCCGCGGCCGCTTGCTCGTGGCCGGCGCGCACCTGCGTGCGGATCTCCTCTTCTCCGAGAGCATGCAGCACGCTCACCGATTTCGGGGTCGAGTACGTGCAGTCGTAGGCGACGACACGGACTCTGGCGTGATACGGGGAGAGGATCTCGCCCGTGAGTGGGTCGGCACCGGCGAAAAGTGCGGTCAACTGGGCGCCCTCGACTGTCCCGTCCAGGCCGAGAGTCGCGGCTGCGCGACCGAGCCAACGTCCGTCGGGCTCGGCCAGGACACCTGTCCCCTCCCGGCCTGCGGCGACGGTTTCGAGGTAGTAGGCCTCCCTGCCCCGAGCCAGCTTTGCGACACTCAGCACCCGCCCTGGATACTCAGCGGGCCGACCACGGCACCTACCGCTTGGAGTGCTAAGGCCTGACGCTGTAGCGGTCCAAAGCCCGGCGGGCCGCCCTGGCCCGCGCGTCGCGCAGCTCAGGCGGCTCGATCACCTCGGCGTCGGGACCCAGGAGCATGAGGAGACGGCCGAACCAGCCCTCGGCATCGCTGACCGGGATCGTCGCCACGACCCGGCCGTCCCCGGTCTCCTCGAGGTCTTGGGTGACGAGCCCCTCCACGGCAAAACGCGCCTCAAAGGGCAGCACAACGGTCGCCATCACCGCCTCGGAGGCTCCGAGGAAGGCCTCCGGCCGTGCCAGAGCCTCACGGACCCCGGCCGGGATCGAGCCGACCTTCTCCGCCGGGCGCCCGGTCGCCCGCACCGCCTGCACCCGGTCGATCTGGAAGCGCCGCAGGCCGTTTGCCTTGTGGCACCAGGCGTCCAGATACGACTTCCCCTCCCGGACCACGACCTGGTAGGGGTCGACCAGGCGGGTCGAGGACTCGGTCGCGGAGGCGCCGAAGTAGTCGATCTCCACCTGCTCACCTGAAGCGACCGCCGCCCGCAGCGGACCGAGCGCCGGCGAGGAGTCGACCTCCACCGCCAGACGCGACGACCCGAGCACCGCCTCGAGCTTGCCGAGCGCGCTGGCAAGGTCGCCCTCGTGGTCGGCCCCCGGCACCGCGAGCAGGGCCCGGGCGGCCACGGCGAGGGCGAGACCTTCTTCGGGCGTGAACCGGCGGGGATGGGCGAGCTCGCGCAGGCCCTCGGCGACGACACGATCCTCGTCGATCAACAAGTCGATCAGCTGGTCGGGCGTGTACGGCGGCACGCCGCAGCAGGCGGCCAGCTCGAGGTCGTGGAGGAGCTCGCTTGGCGAGACCGAGAAGCGGTCCGCCAGATCCTCGAGGCGGGCCTCGCCGACCCTCGCCAGGTAAACCAGGATCGCCAGCAACCGGTTCAGGCGGTCGCCGGCTGTCGCCTGCGGTGCCGGCATCGGGCGCTTTGGTGACGGCTCATCCGGCACGGCGGCCCCGTGCAGGGCCGCCTCAGCTGCTGGCGGCGCCGGCACGCCTCGTGACGGCCGGGGCAGCTTGACCGAGCCCGCTTTGTGCGGGGGGCCCACGAGCTCCTCGAGCCGGCGGACGACAGCCGCACGCATGTCGGCGGGTTCGAGCACCTCGGCGGTGTCACCGAGTCCGGCGACCCAGTTGACGAAGGCTTCCTGCTCCGGCACGGCTATGTGCAGGCGCGCAGCTCCCGACGGCTCCCAGGCTTGCACCGACCCGGCTCCCACGGTGGCCACGACGCTGCGGGCCAGGCGCGCGTCCACGACCATCGTGACCTCCGCGGCCGCCGGCTCGCAGCCATCGGGATCTGCGGGCCTGGGTCCGAGCTGCCAGGGGAGGAAACGCACGGCCTGGGCCAAGTCGAATCCCTCCGGCAGTTCAAAGGCGTCCGACTCACCGAGGACGGGCACGTCCTCGAAGCGGTCGACGCGGAACCTGCGCAGCCCCCCGTCGGGAGCGGTCCTGTCGCGCCCGACGAGATACCAGGCCGTGAACTTGAACGTGAGCCCGTAAGGCTCGACGTCTCGGCGCCGTCCCCTGTAGCCGAAGGACACGAGCGCCCTGTCGCGCACTGCCTGGTGAAGAGGACCGAGAGCGGGCAACGAAGGAAGGACCGCTATCGGAGGCAGCCCCGGCTCGGGGACCTCGCCGGTGGCGCCGAGCTTGGCCACGGCGTCCCGGCCGGCCGCGCCACCCAGCTGCACCGCGGCGACGGCAAAGCTCAGAGCCTGCTCCTCGTCCTGGTCGAGGCGAAGATCGGGGAGGTAGTAATCCTCAGGGTGAATTCGGTACCCGAGCTGTTCGTCGCCCGCCAAAGGCTCGACGCTGATCGGTATCCCGAGCTCGCGCAGTGCCCGCTTGTCCCTTTCGAAGGCCTGGCGGCTCGCCTCTTTGCCCTGCGGGTAGCCCACGACGCTCGAGGCGATCTCGCGGAGAGGAAGCGGGCGTGACGCCTCGAGAAGAACGAGGACCAGGTTCGTCATCCGTTCGAGCCGGTCTTGTCTCGCTGCGGTCGCCATCTGCTGCATGGTAGGTCGACGGGACCGGACTACCTGCCCCCCATCTCCCGCTCGGCGGACCGGGAGGCGACGACTCGAGCGGTGAACAGCTCAAGGGCGTGGACCAGGTGCACGGTCCGGGGCGACCAGAAGTTGTCGAAGGCGTGCTGGGTGAGCGGTAGCTCGACATAGGTCACAGGTTGCGAGCTCGCGGCGCGCAACGCTTCGACGAACGCGCGGGCGCTTCGGACAGGCACCAGGACGTCGTTGCGGCCGTGGACGACCATGAACGGGGGCGCCAGCTCACCCACTCTCGAGATCGGCGATGCCGTCGCGAACGCCTCGGCAGCTGGCTCCGCGAACACCCGGTGCTCCAGTATCGGTATGAGGTTGGCGTTGCCGATCCTCAGAGGATCCACGAAGTCGTAGACGCCGTAGAGCGGGATGCACGCCGCGACGGACGTGTCCTCGTCCTCGAAGCCGGGCTGCCAGGCCGGGTCGTTGGCGCTGAGCGCCACCAGCGCCGCGAGATGGCCGCCGGCTGAGCCGCCCGACAGGAAGACGAGACCGGGATCACCTCCGTAATCGGCGATGTGGCGCTTCACCCAGGCCAGCGCCAGCTTGCAGTCGAGGACGTGACGCGGCCATCTCGCCTTCGGGCTCAGGGCGTAATTGGCGCTCACGCACACAAAGCCGCTCTTGGCGAGGTGCTCGAGCATCGGGATGCCCTGTTCGCGCTTGTCGCCCATCACCCAGGCGCCGCCGTGGAAGTACAACAGCACGGGCGCGCCGGCTGGAGCCTCGACTCCAACCTTGCGGTAGAGGTCGAGGCGGTGGAGGTGGCTCGCATCGGGGGCGTAGGCGATGTTGCGGAGCCGTTCCACGCCTCTGGGACGGACCGGCACCACAACAGCGACGCGGCGTGAGTCCTCCGGGCTCCACCTCCACGGCCTCACCGGCGGGCCCGACTCGGCGAGCGCGGACTCGAAGTACCTCCGCGACCTGAGCCCGGAGACGAACTGTGCCAAAAGGCCCGCACATGCCACCGAGCTCAGGACGAGGCCCAACCGGCCCGGCAAGCCACCAAGTCCGCCCTCGAAACCGCAGGCGATAGCCACCCCGGCGACGGCAGCGAAGAAGTGCAACGGTGCCTCGCTGACGATCCAACTGGGCACGAAGGACAGGCTCGAGCCCAACGGTCCGCGCATCGGCAGGAGCGAGGTGACTGAGAGAACGAGCGCCACGACACCGACTGCGAAGCACGCCCAGGACACGCCCGCATGCTATCTGTGAGCGCACTAGGGACTTTTGGCCCTAGGGATCGTGACGAGCCGCGGTCAAGATGCGGACAAGCGTGCCGTCGGGGACACACGCCCGAGGAAAAGGGGGGACGGATTTGCTCGCAGCGCTCGTGCACCTGGGTGGGACCGGCCGCTACATCACCTGGGGAGTAGTCCAGATCTCGCTCGCGAACCTGGTCGTCATCGCGGTGATGATCGTCATGTTGGTGGCCGCGATCATCGTGCCGTTCCCCAAGCATCAGGCGAGGCGGAAGTGAGCCCGGCTCCCGCTGACAGCTTCACCGACACCGCCGAGAGGACCAACTGGACCGCCCAGATCCGCGAAAGAGCGGTCAAGGCGCTCCCACCGGAGCGCCTCCTGCCGGACAGCCAGCCCGCCTACGTCGCCTCGTGGGCCTACGTCTTCGGCGCCCTTTCGATCGCGGCCTTCGGTGTCGTGCTGTTGTCCGGCGCCGTGCTCGCCCTCGAAGGCCCGGCTTGGTGGCACAACTCCAGCGTCGGCCTGTTCGTCAACTCGATGCACCTGTGGAGCACCGAGCTCTTCTTCATGTTCATGGTCGTGCACCTGTGGGTGAAGTTCTTCATGGCGGCATGGCGCGGCCGGCGCAAGGCGACCTGGATAACCGGCGTCATCGCGTTCGTCGTTTCCATCGGGACGGCCTTCACGGGCTACCTTTCCCAGCAGAACTTCGACTCGGAATGGATCGGCACCCAGGCCAAGGACGGCATCAACTCCACCGGTGCCGGAGCCTTCTGGAACGTCCTCAACTTCGGCCAGATGTTGATGTGGCACATCGTGCTGCTCCCCGGTGTCGTGCTTCTCATCATCGGCCTCCATGTCCTGCTCGTGAGGCGCCGCGGAGTCGTTCCGCCCTTCGCTCCGACCGAGGCCCAGCTCGCACGGGCCGGGCTCAGCCTCGCCGCAGCGGGCCCGGGCGCTTTGTCGGCGGCGGTCCCCGGAGACCACCCGGACCCGTCCGCGGACCGGACCGCTCCACCGCCTCCGACAGTGCAGACGACAGGTTCCGATGATCGAGCGCCCGACTTCGAGGAGCTGTCGTCGCACCAGCCGGAGGACGGGTCATGAGCGCGACCCTCGCAGCTGACGGCCCGCACGGCCATAGGGTTCGTCGCTTCAAGCCCGACCGCGACGTCGTCGAGTGGCAGGGGGCCTACCGGCCCTACGACGTGGCAAAAGAGGTCTTCGTCTGCTTTCTCGTCGTCCTCCTGTTGGTCGTCGTCTGCGCCGTCGTGTTCTCGTCCCCCGACGAGCATCCCGTGACCGTAAAGTCGTGGTCGAACGCCGCGCCGGTGGACTTCGCCAAGACGGCGATGACAGAGCTCGACGGCACGAGCGCGTTGGCGACCTACGGCCCGCCGTACAACAACACGCCCGGCGCCAGCCAGAAGCTCGGCCCGATCTCGATCGAGCAGGCTGTCGGGGTCAGGATCCCGATCAACACGGCCCAGGACTTCGTGCTGAAGCCCCTCGCCACGCTGCCCGACCGCCCGGCTCTAACTGCCGCCCTCGCCGAGTACGAGGGCGCTTCGACGACGCAAAGGGCGAACTGGGATGCCGCCTACGAAAACGTCGTCGCCGACGCGACCTTCTCCAACGGTCACCTCGTCGTGCGGTCCGGCCCCTACGGCCCGGTCGGAGTGCTCATCGCCAACCTGGAGTCGATGGCACGAAGCGGCGCCCTCGACGGTGCCCTGCTCGCCTCACCTCAGCTGTACGACACCAACTACACCAATCCGCTCCTTTTCATCGCCGATGGCACATACATGGCCGACCAGGCAGGCTTGCGTCATCTCCAGGGAGATCAATGGGGAATGATGAACGAGACCGGGAACTTCCCCGGTCAGGCGTGGCTCTGGCTGTACACCATGTGGTACCAGATCCCTCCGATGAACACCTCATCCAACGGGGACGTCGAAGTGTGGGCCATCATGATGGCGCTCACGGTGCTCTTGGCCCTGCTGCCGTTCATCCCCGGGTTGAGGTCCATACCGAGGTGGCTCGGCGTCTATCGCCTCATCTGGCGCGACCACTACCGCTCCCTAGGGCCCGACAACGTCCCACAGATGCCTCCCGGTGGTCACGCGCTGCGCCGTTAAGGTCTGAGGTGACCGACGGAGGGCTCACATGGCTTTGCGTGTGTTCTTGGTGGACGATCACGAGATCGTGAGAAGCGGCCTGCGCAGCATGCTCGAAGCCGAGGGCGACATCGAAGTCGTCGGCGAGGCGGGGACAGCCGCGGAGGCGACGACCCGCGGCGTCGCCCTCGGTCCCGATGTGGCGGTTCTCGACGTCCGGCTCCCCGACGGTGACGGGATCGAGGTCTGCCGCGAGCTGCGCTCACGGCTCCCCGGCCTCCAGTGCCTGATGCTGACTTCGTTCGCCGACGACGAGGCGCTCTTCGCCGCCATCATGGCGGGCGCCTCCGGTTACGTGCTGAAACAGATCCGCGGCAACGATCTCTTGGACGCGGTGCGCCGGGTGGGCCGGGGCGAGTCCCTCATCGACCCGTCGATGACAAAGCGGGTCTTCGACCGCCTTCGGGACGGCCCCACCCGCGACGAGCGGCTCGACCGCCTCTCGGACCAGGAGCGGCGCGTTCTCGACCTCGTTGCCGAAGGACTGACGAACCGCCAGATCGCCGACCGCCTCTACCTGGCGGAGAAGACGGTCAAGAACTACGTCTCGAGCATGCTCTCCAAACTCGGGATGGACCGGCGCAGCGAAGCGGCCGCGTACGCGGCGCGGCTGTCGGAGCGCCAGAGCGCCAGGGAGGCCGCCAGGCGGGCGGACGGCGGCGGCTTCGGGTCCGGCTCCTGAGCACGACCCGCACGCGCCCGTGATCTGCACCTGGCGGTGTCGGCGCCAAATCGGGCGGTCCGTTCCCGTTCGCGGGCGGCCGGCGGAGCCGGCACCGTGACCGCGGGCCCCGAGTCCGTGCAGGAACTCGCACGCCGGTTGAGGACGGCGCTCGAGAGCGCAGACCTGTCTTCGATAGGCGCTCTCCTCGACGCCGGGGTGCACTGGGGCGCTCCTTTCGACCCGTCACCTCCGTGCCAGACAAGAGAAGAGGTGATCGCCTGGTACCGGCGGGCCAAGGAGTCCGGAGCGCGAGCGAAAGTGTCCGAGATCCTGGTTCTCGGGGACCGCATCGTCATGGGTCTCGAGGTGCTCGCCACGCCATCGGCAAGGCAACGAGGGGGGCGGGCGGCGCGCTGGCAGGTGCTCAGCGTGCGGGACGGTCTCGTCGTCGACATCGTCGGCTTTGATCAACGCAGCGAGGCGGTCGCTCACGCGGGCCTGGCGCCCGACTAGCCCGGCTCGGTCCAGGCGCGTGGCGCCTTCGGCCCTTCAGATCCCGAACCGGGCTTCGCGCACGACCCGCTGGGCCGCGTCAGGACCGCTCAAGGTGACTCTGGCCACCTTCTTCCGACCGAACATGAACAGCACGAGCTCCTGAGGACCGCCCGTGAGCACGGCACGGGGCTGCGCCCGGCGAGCGACGATTCGTACGCCGTCCGGCCGCTCGAGCTCCAGCCCGGCGCCTTTGACCTTGCGGGTCATCATCGCCGACATCCGACCGAGACTGACCCAAAGCGCCGCGTCGAGATAGGGGTCGCTCCTCGGCTCGTTGGCGGGCACCGCCCTGCGGAGGTCCTCTGAGTGCACGAAGTACTCGACGGTGTTGACGAGGTCGTCGAGCGGCCGCCACAACCGGGGAGGTCCTGACCGCACCCTCGCAACGA
>Ga0181520_10012194_pt1 | contig 11098 bp, 3 predicted proteins | sample PEATcosm2014_Bin_29_FD_132451 | JGI IMG/M metagenome (GOLD analysis project Ga0181520, IMG submission 132451) | Peatland microbial communities from MTU Mesocosm Facility, Houghton, MI, USA - PEATcosm2014_Bin02_30_metaG | ecosystem: Environmental > Terrestrial > Soil > Wetlands > Peat | place...
CAACCGCTTCACCCAAAACTATAACCAACGATGCCGCCCCTTCGCTTGGACCGCCACAGCAGATTCCATCTTTCAAAAACTCGCCAAACTATGCAATCGTATTTCTGGGACAGCACACTAGTATCTTATCGCCTTTTTTGCCGTAATCTGCAAGTTCCGTAATTGCCTTTTTTAGATAGATGAATGGGCTTACAAATATAGATGTGATTGTTGAAAGCATTCCGCGAAGCATGTGGACAACGTCCCTTGCTGCGAACAGGCTACATATGATCAAAAATAGAACAATAAATATGACTGCGATTAGAGCTGGATGCTCCATGAACGATTCAGAGAGATCGAAGGAAGGCACGAGGGGCTCCTTGGAGGAACGTATTTCGCTGCGTCTGGAGATAGACTCCGTTGTTCTCGATAACTCTGCTCCTGATTCTGCTTGGGATCTCAGGATAAAGAGTCAATAGATGATATGGATTGTTATCGCAACGCGATCACTCTAGCATGACTATGACTTTGCTGCGAAGAACTTCTAGAGGCGAATTACGGCGTGGTCGTCCTTGAGTAAGATGATGGTAGGAATGGTAAGAGATAACGAGGAACGAGTGTTGGGTCGGTTCATGGCACAACCGAACCAGATTGCTGCGACACCGACGCGTATTCATTTTCTGAACCTCATTTCCTTCTCTTGAGGTGTCCCCTACTGGATTGTGAGGCTGACCGCGCCCGAACTGGTTACCTGATGCGTTGCAGGCGGTGTTGTGGAGCCAGACCCACCGCCTCCGCTACTGCCACATCCGATAGCTAGGGCTGACGTAGCCAGCAAAGCCAGCCCCAGGCAAGCCGTGATCCAGATGCTCCGAGCAGCCGATTTTCTCCTCATGAGCCCAAGAGGCATCAGAAAGATTGGCACCAGGAAGGCCGCACTGGTTACAGTTTCCGTAAAGACCACTGTGATCTGATAAGTTCCTTTGGGCGTAGTCGAGGACGTAGCGATCGTCACCGTATTGGTGGTCGCGGAGTAGCTGCAGCTCGCTCCCGTGGGAAGGTTAAGGCAGGTTACCGAGACGCTAGTCACAGAAGACGGCACGGTCACCGGATAGCTGGCCGTGGAACCGGCAGCCACTGTCTCTGTGGTTGAGGTAATAGTTGGCGCTGTCGATCCGGACGAGACGGAATCCACTTCAAATTGCCATATGTTGGACGTTCCCCCGCCTGGCGCTGGATTCTGCACTGTAATAGCGTTAGTTCCCGCAGAGGCAGTATCAGCCGCTGGTACCTGTGCCGTAAGCTGGGTTGCACTGACGTATGTGGTGGTGAGGGCCGAAGTTCCCCAATAGACCGTCGAGCTTGCGATGAATCCCGACCCGTTGACGGTGAGCGTGAACACCGTACCGCCTGCGTTGGTGAACGCCGGTGAGATGCCGCTGATCGCCGGTACAGGATTCGTCGGAATGTTGATCGTGTAGGCAGCGGATGCCACGGTGCTGGTGGAGTAGCCGGTGGCCGTCGCTATCGCCTCCAGCGTTTCGGTCGATGAGACGGTGATCGCGCCGCTGTACACGGGCGAACTGGTGGTCGGGGCGGTTCCATTGGTGGTGTAGTAGATGGTTGCGCCAGCCGTCGCATCGCTGATCGTTACCGTCTGCGTGGCGGTGTAGGTGCCAGCCACTGGCGAGAAGGTAGGCGTGGCGGCAGCTCCGATTACATTGACAACGATGCTCTGTGTCATCTGCGTTGCTGCTGCGTAGTTGGCGTTGCCTGCCTGATTCGCCGCTACCACTACCGTGCCTACTCCAGTGATCGTAAGAGTGCTGCCGCTAACCGTTCCCGGGCCGGAGACGACACTGAAGGTTACCGCCAATCCGGAGGTTGAAGAAGCCGACAACGTAATGGGTGAAACCCCGTAGGTGACCGGGGACGCAGGCGCAGTGAAGCTGATCGTCTGCGAGGCCTGGTTGACCGTGATCGTCTGAGTCACCTGCGTCGCAGCCGCGTAGTTGGTGTTGCCCGTCTGATTGGCGGCCACCACCACTGTTCCTGCTCCGGTGATTGTGAGTGTACTGCCGCTGACTGTGGCCGGACCAGAGACGACGCTGAAGGCCACTGCATTGCCAGAAGCCCCACCGGTTGCGACCAGGGTGATGGGCGAGACGCCGTAGGTTACCGGCGATGTAGGCGCAGTGAAGCTGATCGTCTGCGAGGCCTGGTTGACCGTGATCGTCTGCGTCACCTGCGTCGCAGCCGCGTAGTTGGTATTGCCTGCTTGGTTGGCCGCAACCACCACTGTTCCTGCACCGGTGATGGTCAGCGTGCTGCCACTGATCGTTCCCGGTCCTGAGACAACATTGAACGCTACCGCAAGCCCGGAACTAGCACTGGCCGACAGCGAGATCGGCGCGACACCATAGTTGACGGGCGATGCAGGCGCACTGAAGGTGATGGTCTGAGATTCTTTAGCTACGGTAACCGTGGCAGTCTGCGTACCAGCCGCGTAGTTGCCCGCCGCGACCTGGCTTGCCTGTAGAACGACACTTCCCGCGCCCGTCAATGTCACGGTTGAGCCGGAGATCGTTGCTGGCCCGCTCACCACGGAGTATGTAATCGCGCCGGATGAGTTCGAGGTCGCAGACACCGTGAATGGCGCATCGCCGTAGGTGTGATTCGGAACGGTGAAGTTGATCGTCGGAGCGTTGCCCGCAACGGTAAACATAGCGGTCTGCGTCTTCGCCGCGTAGTTACCAGCAGCAACTTGACTTGCTTGCAGCACTACAGTTCCCGCGCCTGTCAGTGTAACCGTGGAGCCGGAGATCGTCGCTGGCCCACTAACCACCGAGTAAGTAATCGCCCCGGATGAGTTTGAGGTCGCAGTCACCGTGAATGGCGCATCGCCATAGGTATGGTTCGGCACGGTAAAAGTGATCGTCGGAGATGCCTGATTGACCACGATGCTCTGTGTTACCTGTGTCGCTGCTGTGTAGTTGGCATTGCCGGCCTGATTCGCTGCAACCACGATGGTGCCGACGCCGGTGACTGTCAGCGTGCTGCCGCTAACCGTTCCTGGGCCGGAGATGACACTGAAGGTTACCGCTAGACCAGAGCTGGCGCTGGCCGACAGTGAGATTGGCGCAACACCATAAGTAACTGGTGAACTCGGCGGCGTGAACGTGATCGTCTGCGATGCCTGCGCTAATGTTGCGGTCCCACCGAGCGAGATGGTCTGCATGACGTTGGTGCCGTTCATGCTGTTGTCTGTGACTACCAACGACCCGCTGATAGTGCCTGCTGCTGTCGGCGCAAAGCTGATCGGCAGAGTGCAGGATGCCCCCACCGCCAGCGTACCTGCGGACGAGGATGTACTCCCTATCAACGGGCAAGCCGTTCCGCCGGTGCTGTTCAGGGTAAAGTTCGACGCGATACTGGGATTGTTCCCACTCGTCGGAATCGGAAGTGTCAGTGCTGTATTTCCGTTGTTCCACAGCGTTACCGTCTGCGGGCTATCGCTGCTCGTCGAACCTACAGCCGTCGATGCGAAGCTCAAACCACTTGCGGCCGCACTCACCCTCTGGATGAAGATAGAGTTCGAGAAGTAGATGTTCCCTGTGCTGTCCACCGCGACACTCGTGGCCACCACTGACACAGTGCTGATCAGGCCTGTGCTGGCGCTCACCTTGCGAATGCGCTCGTTGTTGGTGTCCGCGATATAGATGTTCCCTGCGCTGTCCACCGCAACACCAGAAGGCCCGTTGAGTTCCGCGCTGGTCGCCGCGATGCCATCGCTGTTGTATCCAGCAGTACCATTGCCCGCCACCGTGCTAATCAGCCCCGTGCTGGCGCTTACTTTGCGAATGCGGTTGTTCTGGAAGTCCGCTATAAAAATATTGCCTGCGCTATCCAATGCAACGCTAGTTGGGATGTTGAGTTCCGCGCTGGTCGCCGCGATGCCGTCGCTGTTGTAACCCCCAGTGCCATTGCCCGCCACCGTGCTAATCAGCCCCGTGCTGGCGCTTACCTTTCGTATGCGAACGTTATCGGAGTCATCGATATATATGTTCCCGGCACTGTCTACCGCAACCCCAGCGGGCCTAAGCTCCGCGCTGGTCGCCGCAATGCCATCTCCGTTGTATCCCCAAGTACCATTGCCCGCCACCGTACTTATCAGACCCGTGACCGCGTTCACCTTACGAATGCGGCAGTTCCAGTTGTCAGAGATGTATATGTTACCGGCGCCATCCACTGCTACACCATCAGGAAGGTATATCTCTGCGCTGGTCGCCGGGATGCTGTCGCCGTTGTAGCCACCTGTCCCATTGCCCGCCACTGTGCTAATCAGCCCTGTGCTCGCGCTTACTTTGCGAATGCGGTTGTTCTGGAAGTCCGCTATAAAAACATTTCCGACACTATCCACCGCGATTCCACCGGGAACATTGAGTTCTGCGCTGGTCGCTGCGATGCCGTCGTTGTTGTATCCAGCCGTACCATTACCCGCAACCGTGCTGATGATGCCCGGAGAAAAGGCCGCCTCCGGTCCAATTCCCATTCCGGAGATATATTCCGTTGCCTGCACATTGCCGCTGCCATCTTTAATCACGATGGCACCCATGCGCTGCCCTGGGGCAAGCGGAGTAAAGGTGTAATTCACCGTACAGATCTGCCCAGTCGTGTAGGCTGTACCCGCAGTGCAGGTGCCACCGCTGGCATAGTTGAAGTCCAGCCCTGTCGCTCCCTGGGTCACCACGCTGATCGATCCCAGCGTGAAGCTGCTCGAAAACAGAATCGTTGCAGTCTGCGTTCCACTGGCCGTACCTACCGTTTCCGTTGGCGCGGTGTAGGCCCCAGACACAACACTCAGGACAACCGTGTTGCTGTTCACCCCGTTGAGGCTGGCGCTGATGTATGTGCTTCCTGCGGCCACAGCAGTGACCACCCCAGTCGAATTGACGGTAGCCACGCGCGTATTCGAGGATGTCCAGACAACTGTGCCGGTCAGATTCTGCGTACTGCTATCGCTATAGGTGCCCGTCGCGGTGAATTGCTGGGACCTTCCGACAAGAATCGACGTGTTCGCCGGGGCTACCGAAATGGAACTCAATGTGCCAGTAAACTGCCGAAAGTCCCAGAGGTCGTTGAGGCCCATTCCCGTCCAGCCGTTGTTGGAGCCGGAGCCGATTGAATCAAACCCATAGCCGCCGAAGAGCCACAGATTGCCGCTCTTATCGTTCCAACTGACGGCACCTTGCCTTGCTCCAGGGACATTGCCAGTTGAGGGGATACCTTGTGTACCGTAGATACCAGGCTGGTTCGCTGTATTTGCTCCGCTCACCCACGTCCATGTCTTATTGGTGGGATTGAACATCCACAGGTCATTGAGGTTTGCCGTATTCCCGGTTGAATCGTAACCATTGCCGCCGAAGAGCCAAAGATTGCCACTCTGATCGATCCAACTGACAGACTCGTACCTTGCTCCAGGGACATTGCCAGTTGAGGGGATACCTTGTGTACCGTAGATACCAGGCTGGTTCGCTGTATTTGCTCCGCTCACCCACGTCCACATCTGGTTTGTAGGATTGAGCTTCCACAGGTCGTTTAAATATTGAGTTGGTGTGCAATTCGCAAGATAACAGGCACCAGGATCGTTACTTCCGAAGAGCCAATCGTTACCTCCGAAGAGCCAAAGATTGCCGCTGCCGTCGGTCCAACTGACTGCACCGTACCTTGGTCCAGGTATATTACCAACCGCAGGAACGCCTTGTGTGCCGTAGACAGCGCCGAAACCTTCCTGGCGCTGGTTGGTTCCACCCTGCCATGTCCATTCCTTACTTGTAGGGCTGTACTCCCACAGGTCATTGGACGGGCTATACAAATAGCCATCCTTCATGTCCCAGCCGCCGAAGAGCCAGAGGTTGCCGCTACTGTCGGTCCAACTTACAACACCATACCTTCCCGAAGGCTCATTAGCAGGATCGGGAATGCCTTGTGTACCGGATAACCCCCAAAGCTGATACCCATCGTTTCCGCCCATCCATGTCCATAGTTTTGTAGAAGGATTGTAATTCCATAGGTCATTAAAACTAGGGCCATCAGCATTATAACCGCCGAAGAGCCAGAGCTTGCCGCTGCCATCTATCCAGCTCGCAGCAAACGTTCTACCTGGAGGAACATTGGTAGCGGCCGGAACGCCCTTTGTGCCGTAGACAGGCTGACCTCCGCCGTTCACCACTGTCCATTCGTTGGTTGAGGGGCTGAACTCCCACAGAGCATTGCCGTTTCCGGCATTTGAGCAACAGCCAAAGAGCCAGAGATTGCCGCTGCTATCCGTCCAACTGGTCTCACCCGACATTGCTCCAGGAGTATTGCCAGCGGCGGCAACGCCTAACGTACCGGGAACGCTCACAGCCCCAGCGATGTTGCTCCCGCCCACCCAGTTCCAATCGCCTGTGATACTCACCACTGGTGGTGAGATGGTGTAAGCGGCGGTTGCTACGGCACCGATGGAATTGCCGCCGACCGACGCAATAGCCTCTATCGTTTCTGTCGATGAGACGGTGATCGGACCGCTATACGGAGTCGAACTCGTGGTCGGAGTGGTTCCGTTGGTGGTGTAGTAGATGCTTGCCCCAGCGGTCGAATCGCTGATCGTCACCGTCTGCGTCGTGGTGTAGGTTCCTGGCGCGGGCGAGAATGCCAGCGTTGCGGTGCCGTAGTTCGCTGTCACCGTCCGGCTCGCAGCCAGCGTCACCGTACATGTGGTTGTGGTGTTCGTAGCCTGATCGCAGTTTGTCCAAGAGGAGAAGTTATTTCCGCTGGCTATAGACGGCGCGGTCAGCGTCACCTGAGTGTTCCTGTTATAAGTGCGCACAAAACTAGGGGTTGTGCCATTGCCCAGCGCATTATTGTCCACCGGGCTGACCGTGATCCCCACCCCGCTGGACGGGTTCGTAGAGTTCACCGTCAGCGTGTAACCGCTGGTCGAAACAGGGTTGACAGTCACCGTAGTCACTATGGGTGCCCGAGCTTCCCTGTTAGCACTATCAAGCATATCCGCGACGTAATAATAAGTACCCGCTGTCGTAAGTGTGTCAGTGAAGGTGTTTGACGCGCTGGTGACTCCAGAAAGCGTCTGTGTACCGAAATTCGTCCATGCACCCGGCTGACCATTCTCGTCGGCGGTTGCTTTCCACAGGGTGACGCTCGACAGCGTCGTAGACCCCGAATCAACTGCGCTGTATCCAATTTTGACTGGATCATTGACAGATATGGTGGACGGCGTCACAGACCACGAATTAATCCACAGCATATTGTCATTTTGCAACTGCGCTAATATTTGGCTTTGCGTGGAAGGCAGCGCTCCTAGACATTTCAGACTGTGGAGCATAGGTCCCCTTATAGGAGTTGGCAGGAGGGGAAAAGACCAGCAGTCTGAAACACTGGATATATAGTTATCGTTACTTAGATATTCATTTGGGTAATCGCGACGGGGAACGGTACTAAAATAACTGGTGAGATTGGATTCAATAGACTGACTATCTTTCTGAACGATATCATCCGATTCTCCCCATAACCCAAGCCATGATTTAGATACATCAGTGAAATAGTCTTCAACCGCCTGAATAGGCACTTGGTTAACAGATGGAGTAACGCCAAAGTTAGGCGAACCAATATAATTAAGCGTCTCGAGAAGCCCCAACCCACCATCTGATGCGGGCAGAAGCTCCTTCATGTTCGTGGATTCAAACGCTTGGCATTGAAGTCCTGGGTCAGCTACAGTTGCTAGTTGAAAAAGTAGGTCAGGTGTAGCGAGGGGGGAGCCCGCATGAGGCGTATCGACGGTAATTATATTAGCAACATCATTGTCGTAGGCAGCTTGAGGGGTTCCAGGTAAGCAGCTCGATAGTTGGTAGTCTGGGGCACCATTAATAAAATCACTAACGTCATGATCGTAACATTTCCCAACTGACGCCATGTTCTCCACGTAGGCGCGTGCGTCAAGTCCACCCATACTGTGGGCGACAATGTTAACGCTTGAAGCATTTGTTACACCACCAGAAGGATTAGTAATCTTTTTAATTATCTCTATTACCTTTTTTAGCTCGTAGGCTTTATTCAATATTGATATTCTGGCTACATTAACCGGATCGTTTGGGTTCGTGCTATATGAGTCAATAAAATTGATCACAAAGAAGCGAGCATCAGGCGATATATCTTGTAGTTGTACCTGGGCATTAGCACCGGTGTTTCCGCCTGGGTCATCATCCCGATAATATAAGTAAGTATCTGTATAACTATTATATTCAATAATATAAATTCTATTGTTCGTATATATCGGATTGGCCGGAGTAAGAAGAGAATTAAAAAAAGGTTCCCAATCGAAGGCACTCGCGCACCAACCATGCACAAAGAGAATCGGCCTGCTCGGTGGAGAAGGCTGCGCGTGCATGGGGGTGGTACCGGACAGCAGTGCCAGAATGACTAACGCCAGCCCGATGAAACGATTCGTGATGCTCCACTTCTGTACCAAGTCACGCATGAAACCCCCTATTCGGTAAACACCAGCACATCAGTCTGCTCAATTGTTCTCATGTGCCCAGGGTTAGGCTCCGGGCGGGAATGAATGATGGAGAGAATCAGGCCTTCAGAAAGCCCCGCCTTCACCAGCTTGATGACAATGTTGTCGTTCAGCGTCGATTGGGCTTTGAGTGTTCGCAGTGTCGTCCATGCGATGGAGCACACGGTCAGACTTGCCGCGACCAGCTTCTTGAGAAGCATCGGTCTTCCCTCGTTGACGAGCGTCATCCGCTTCAAAGCGTGCAGAATGCTATCGGTTACCCCAACTCTCAGAATCAAGATATGTGGCTTCCGGCTTAGTTATTCAGTGATGCTTACGGTGTAAATCTTTCCGTTGCTTCCCAAGTTTGAGCTGCCAACAGCACCTGGAGGGAGCAGGCCATACTCTCCCTTTCCTAGGCTTGTCTGAATGGTGATCTGGTAGACACGGGGAGCAAGTTTCTCTGCCTGAAATTCGACTGCATCGCGAGTCGCGCCACCTGAAGTGTGTGCGACACCTCCGGTAACTGAACGAAACTCGCGAGAATCAGAATTGGGGCGAAGACGCAGCAGTTGATACTCGCTGATTTCGACACCTTCGGGCAGGTAGACAGCGAAGGAGGCGGGGAGGGTAGCGCTCTGCTTGGCTTTTACACCCACAATACGTCCGTTGACGTCGCCTTTAACGATGCCGTCTGTTGCAAGCGTCTTCAGAAAGCCACCGGTCTTGAAGTTAACGATCTCCGGAAGCATAGCGACCCATGCGCCGTTCTTGTCCTTGAGATAAACTCCGATCTCATCAATGCCTTGTGGACGGCCTGAAGCAGCAACTGGAGCTGGGGCAGGGGCGAAGCCTTTTGTCACGATAGCTCCGACAACTTTGTCGCTGACCCCGGCTTTCTTCAGGGCGATCAGGCCATCGGTTGAGGTGTCGTAGGTTCCAGGCTGGGAGTTGATCGTTGAGATGATCAGATCCTCCGATAGCCCTGCCTTGACCAATTTAATGACGGCGTCGTTGTTCATCGCCTGTTGGGCGGTGAGTGTTTGCGGAGCCATGCAGATGGCGGAGCACACGGCCAGAGTTGCCACAAGCAGCTTCATGAAACGCATCGGTCTTTCTCCTTATGCCGAAACCAATCGCGCCAAAGCAAGCGGACTGCTTGCGGCTTTCAAAACTGCTATTCGATGTATTCAAAGACGGCAACAAGATAGCACCGAAAAGGCCTATGGATTTATATATTTGGAGATTATTCGCACAGCATGTCCGATTATCGGACACAGCGCCGGCTGAAGATGCAGGCTGCGTTGCTTTGATATGAGCTTTGTAAGCGGCTGAACCCAGTGCTGAAAATGTACAGTTAGCTGTCTATTATTCGGTTGTTTTAGCTTTGCAGGTTACGATCCGCGCAGGGTGAAAACAGGTCCTCGGCTCGATAACAGGAGCTGACTGTAAGACACTGCCCAGGTCTGCGGCGGGGTGCCTGGAGACGGAGGCGACGTGGGGCAAAATATAGGGTCGGGCGGGGCAGAAAAAAGGACTATGGCTATAACAGGGAAACCCACCCCCAAAGAGACCCCTAAATGCAGAATCCAGCCCCTCTTTTTGAATGAAATCAGCTACCCCGGACCAGGCCCAAAAGCATAGTTTTCCACAGGATTCTTAAACCACGATCCGTCGATTGGAACAAAATATGCTATACTAGGTCACCGTTTTAAGGCAAATATTTGACTTAAAAGGGGTCGGAAATGGCCTTTCCCTCGACCTTCATGTAAAACCATGTACCAGACTTTTTCAAATTTGGGACCCCAATCTAAAAAGATTTCCACAGGCTAAATTCGACCTCCGGCTGCTCCGGTGTGCTGAGCTCGTCCCGTTTGTCCGGCGGGGGCTGAAAAAGAGCTGATCTTGTAACCAGGAAGGTCATAGAACAGGGCGACCGGAAAGCTTCTTTAAGAGCCCTCTATTAAGCACCACAGAGAGCCTATACAGGAAATACCATCCCCCCCCAATAAGCGTACCTAGGAACCAGAGACAACAAAGGAAGAGAGACTGGCTCACCGGCATGTGTGCCGGGATGTATTAATGCAGGCCCGGGAAAGAGGGACCATGGTCCTTGCAGGACGACGGCGAGGGACTGGGTTGCCGGCGACCGCGCGAGGGGGAGTTTATGTGTCGGCCGGGGAGAGGGGCTCTGGCGCGTGCGCGGGGATTTATATGTCGGCCGGGGAGAGGCACGGAGTTTATGTTGCGGTCGGGGGCGAGGGGCGGGGTTGGTCCTTGCGCGTGCGCGGGGATTTTTATGTAGGCCGGGGAGAGGCACCTAGTCTGGAAGTCGATCAGGTGGTCCTCTCCTGGGATCCAGGAGGGCATCGTGTTCTCGATCTCGTTGACCTGGGGAGTGAAGCCTTCATGCTGTACGAATCGGCGGAAGGGCTCCGAGTTGATTCTGGCATTCTGATTTGGCCCAGTATGGCGGTTTAAGTTGGCCCACCCTTGGGCAGTGCGGACTCTACCCTGTTTCTCAGTGGATTTGAGGGATGGAGGGCGAGTTGGATTGGAGTG
>Ga0181520_10012196_pt1 | contig 11097 bp, 12 predicted proteins | sample PEATcosm2014_Bin_29_FD_132451 | JGI IMG/M metagenome (GOLD analysis project Ga0181520, IMG submission 132451) | Peatland microbial communities from MTU Mesocosm Facility, Houghton, MI, USA - PEATcosm2014_Bin02_30_metaG | ecosystem: Environmental > Terrestrial > Soil > Wetlands > Peat | place...
CCGCCCCAACTCGGCAATCGTGCCGAACGTCACGAGCCGCCCGCGTTCCATGATGGCCGCCGTGTTGCAGAAGCCGGACAGTTCCGTGAGGATGTGCGACGAAATCAGCACGGCCTTTCCGGCATCGCGCAATTGCAGCAGGATTTTCCGCAGCTCAATCCGGCCCAGCGGGTCGAGGCCGCTGGCCGGCTCGTCCAGCAGGAGGACCTGCGGGTCGGGCAGCAAGGTTTTGGCGAGCACGAGCCGCTGTTTCATGCCGCGCGAAAGCTCCTCACAGAGCGCGTCGCGCTTTTCCGTGAGCCAGGTGAGTTCGAGGCATTGGCCGATGCGCCGCGCGCGGTCCGGCACGTCATAGGCGCGGGCGAAGTGATCCAGAAATTCCGTCGCGGTGAGCTGTTCATAGACGGGGCAGAAATCCGGCATGAAGCCGAGGCGCTTCTTCAATTCATCCGGTTCGCGCGCGAGTTCATGTCCGTCGAGCTTCACCGAGCCGCGCGTGCATTCCTGCAGGCCGGAAATGGCGCGCATCGTCGTCGTCTTGCCCGCGCCGTTGGGGCCGATCAGCCCGCAGACATCGCCCGGCCCGACCGTCAGCGTCAAATCATTGACCGCCACCACTTCGGGAAAATCCACGCGCAGGTGCTCAATGGTGAGAAGCGGGTTGGACATGCGCCGAGTATGCGCCCGGTTTTGGGAAAATCAAGCGCGCGAATGAAGAATTTGGCGGTGACTCAATTTGGTGGCGGCGGTGCTGCCGCACCGTCGTGCGTCGCAGCAGCGACGCACCCACCAATTTCAAACTGCGTTACCACCTAGAATTTCGTTGGCTTCAAGGCGTTCATGGCTTATGGTGAAGCGAAATAATCGTGATGGACGACAAAATTTTAACAATCGAATACGAGTTCAAACTGGAGGACGGGCGTGAGAAGAAATTTTCCGTCCGGCTGGAAAAGCCCTCGCTGCAATTTATTGCCGAAAACACATCAACGGTTCGCCAGTGGACTAAATTGACGCATCATCAATGTTCCAATTGCCCGCTCTCGACGGATCTGCACCCGCACTGTCCCATCGCGGCGAATCTGGTGGACATCATCGAGTCGTTCAAGGATTCGGTGTCCATCGAGGAGGCGGAGATCACCATCCGCAGCGAGTCGCGCGAATATCACAAGCACTCCACGGTGCAATACGGCATTGGCTCGCTGATGGGGCTTTACATGGTCACGAGCGGCTGTCCCATCATGGACAAGTTGCGGCCGATGGTTTATACGCACCTGCCGTTTTCATCGCTGGAGGAAACTCTTTACCGCGCGGCGTCCATGTATTTGTTCGCCCAGTATTTCAGGCAACGGGAGGGAAAAGCGCCGGACTGGGAGTTCCGGGATTTTACGAGCATTTACGAGGACATCGCCACGGTCAACCAGAGTTTCACCAAACGCCTTTTGAGCATCAATCCGCGTGACGCGAGCCTCAACGCCCTCGTCGGGTTGGATTGTTTCGCCTCCGTCGCCGCGTTCTCCTCCATCGAGGACAACCTCCAGGAATTTCAATCGCTGTTCGACGCCTATTTGCAAAGGGGCGATACCATGCACATTTCACGCCCCCAAAAGCGATAAGCCCTTGGTCCAAACCTTTCGAGTCAGGTCCAATCCTAAGGGCTATAAAAGTCACACGTCGCAGATGTTCACCGCCCGCCGCAGCGAGGCAATCGCGTCGGGACGTTTCGGAACAAATTCCTGCGCGACGAAGCCTTTGAACCCGGTCGCGACAATCGCCCGCATGATGCGCGCGTAATTCAGCTCCTGCGTTCCGTCAATTTCCGCGCGGCCCGGCACGCCGCCGGTGTGGTAGTGGTCGAAGCATTGATGGTTTTCGCGGATCGTGTCGCACACGTCGCCATCCATGATTTGCATGTGGTAAATGTCGTAGAGCAGCTTGAACCGCCCGGAGCTGATGCGTTTCACCAGTTCGACGCCCCACGCGGCATGGTCGCACTGGTAATCATGGTGGTCGCGTTTGCTGTTCAGCAGTTCCATGCACAGCGTCACCTTCAGTTTTTCCGCCAGCGGCAGAATGCGTTTCAAACCGGCGGCGCAATTCTCCAGACCCCGGGCATCGTCGAGGCCGGCGCGATTGCCGGAGAAACAGATCAAACGCTCGTAACCCGCGCCCGCCGTTTCCTTGAGCCGCTGCGTGTAGGCTTGCACCAGCTTGTCGTGATGCTCGATGCGGTTCCACGCCCTGGTAATGCCGCCGAGACCGTCAATCGTCGGGAAACTCACCATCGAGCAAGTCAGGCCGTGCTTCCGGGCGGTCTCGAACTCGGGCGGGTTGAGCAGGTCAATCGCGGCGAGTCCCATTTCCCTGCCGGCGGCACAGAGGTCGTCCAGTTTGATTTTGTCGTAGCACCAGCGGCAAACGCTGTGGTGGATGTTGCCCTTGAGCTTGGCGGACTTGATGGATTTGCGGCGCGTCATGGCGAAAACTTTGACACGGATGGCGCGGATTTGCACGAATTTCCAATCCATGTTAATCGGTGAAATCCGTGTCTCGAATTGAATTCTGGACAATTGGGAAATGAAATTTTAATTTCCGAACACGATGAACGGGCATCGTTATCAAATCGAATACGGCGCTTCGGCTTTGGATGACCTCGACGGTTTGCCGTCACGCGAACGCGCCCAGATTCTCCGCAAGATTGAACGGCTCGAACACGGATTGCACGGCGACATCAAACACCTGCACGATGCCGAGGCCGCGTATCGCCTGCGCATGGGCGATTATCGAATCTTGTTTGATGTCGCGGGCGATGTTATTGTTATTCGCAGAATCGGTAATCGAAAAGATGTTTATGACTAAAACGGCGGAAAAAACCGTGGTTCGCTCAATCCATCAGAAGCGCGAGCAGATTGCCACGTTGCGCGAGGAACTGGAGGATTTGAACGATTATCTCGACCTGACCGAAGCCCGCGTGCGCGACGAAGGCAAGCCACGCCTCACCCAAGCCGAAGTCAAAAAACGCTACGGCATCAAATGACCGCCGCCAGCCACGTCGAAAAACACACGTCCGTCCAGCGCGCAAAACCGGCTCCGGCTCCGATGAAGTAAAAACTAAATTTCTTGAATAGATGATAACGCAAATCAAAATTCGTTCCGCAATATTCTATTCTTCCGATTTACTTTTCTTCCGGTAAATAAACCACCAGAACCAGATTGTTCCCAGTGCGCCGCAGATGGCCGCACCGATGAAATTCGCCTGCGGGCTGACATGCCACAGCCACGCGCCGAGAAAGGAGCCGCCCGTCACCGTGCAGTCGCGGATGAGATAATACGCGCCGTAAGTCCGCGCCCGCAGTTCCGGCGCGGCCTCGCCGATGATGAGCGCCTTGCGCGCCGGCTCGCCGAATTCCTTCAGCCCGCGCACGACGAACGCCAGCGCCAGCCACGCGAAATTGTGCGCCCACAACAGCGTCACCGGAAACAGCGTGAAGAAAACAAACGTGACGAGCACGAACGGGCGGCGTCCGTATTTGTCCGCTAGATGCGCGACGGGAATGTAGCAGAGCATCGCCGTGACCATTTCAAACGCGACGAGACAGCCGAATTGCTGCGCCGTGAGGCCGCCGGAATCCATCGCCCACAAAATCACGAACGCATAGGGAATCCGCTCGCAGAAGCGGATGAGGATGTCGCTCACGAGCAGTTCCTTAAGCCCGGGCGTGAAGGATTTGACGACGGCGAAAAACGTAGGGCGGGCGTCTCGCCCACCCGGCGCAGGCGGGACGCCTGCGCTACTTTCAAACATGAACCATTGGAATGCCGCCGTCAGCAGGCTCATCGTGATGCACAGCAGCAGCGCGTAACGCACGCCATCCGTCCAGCCGTAATGATTGATCAGCCAGCCGCCGAGGAGCGGACCGAGCATCATCGGCACGCGGCGGATCATGGATTGCACTCCAATACCCATCGTGTGCCGGCTTTTTTCAAGCGACGTGGCAACGACGGAAAATGTCGCGGGCAACGACAGCGCGCTCCACGCCAAAAATAAAAACGAGCCGAGCAACAGCGCCAGCCAGTGCGGCCACAGCAAAACCAGAATGTAACCAGCCACGGAAATGGCGCTGAACAGCATCAGTGATTTTCTTTGTCCCCAATGGTCGGTGAGCCAGCCGCCGGGATAGGCGTAAATCGCGCCGAGAAAAGTTTGCAGCGCATCGAAGAGACCGATGATGAAAATGCCGCCGCCGAGCGTCTCGATGTATTTGGGCGCGAAGCCGAGCCAGAGTTTTTCGCCGGTGCCGGCGAGCAGGAGCGCGACGAGCAGCAGCGACGTGTTCCGCCGCAGCGCCAGAAATTCCGTGATGTTCCGCCAGCGATTCACAACGACGCGCCTGTTTCTCCGCGTGACAATTACGGCATGGGTGTTTGCCGGAGGATCTCCGCGATGACATTTTCGACTTTGATGTCGCGGAAATTGTCCCCCTTGCGGACGATGGGGCGATGGGCGAGAACTTTTCCGGCAAGCGCCTGCACCTGCGCGGCGGAGACGGAGCCGTTCCCCTGAATGGCCGCCATCGCCTGCGCGGCGCGGAACAATCCGAGCGACCCGCGCGGGCTTGCGCCGAGCAGCAGGGCCGGGTGCCCGCGCGTGGCGCGGACAATCTTCAAAATGTAATCGCAGACCTCCGGCGGCACGTTCACCGCGCGCACGGCCTCCTGGCATTTCAAAATGCGGTCGGGCGTCGTCACGGGCTGGAGCGTGTCAATGGGATGGCGCAACTGGAAGCGCTCGACCATCTGCTTTTCGTCGGCCAGCGACGGATAACCGAGATTCATCCGCATCAGGAAGCGGTCCTTTTGCGCCTCGGGCAGAAGAAACGTGCCCTCCTGCTCGATGGGATTTTGCGTGGCCACGACCATGAACGGTTTTTGCAGCCGGTATGAGACATTCCCCTCCGTGACCATCGCTTCGCCCATGGCCTCCAGCAGCGCCGCCTGTGTGCGGGGACTGGCGCGATTGATTTCGTCCACGAGAACGAATTGGGAAAAGATCGGGCCGAAACGGAATTCCGTGCGTCCGCTTTGCGGTTCCATGTGCGGCTCGCCCAGCACGTCCGACGGGAGCAAGTCTGGCGTGCATTGAATCCGCTGAAAGGTGCAGCCGGCGCTTTGGGCCATCGCGCGCGCGAGCATGGTTTTGGCGACGCCCGGAACGTCTTCAATCAGCAAATGTCCCTCCGCCAGCCAGACCGCCACCGCGAGCGTCACCGGCTCATGCTTGCCCACGACCACCTTCTCCACGCTGGCGATGATCTGGCCGGCGATGGACGAAACCTCCGCCGTGGAAAGGCCCTTCGGCGCGTCAATCGGGAGCAGGGTGACCTTCGGTTTCTTTTCGGGTTGTGGAAAGGGAATTTCCATGCCTTCAGCATTTCAGAAAATCACCGATGATGCGACCCATTTTCTCCCATGCGCGAGTCTCCTCCGGCTGGATTTGCATTCAATTTCGCGCGGCTGACCATTTTTCAGCAGCGACAAGATTTGATTGGGTAATTCGTTCACGGCAGGATGGTGGCTGCGGGCGCGCCGTTTTCCAAGTCCGCAATGATCTGGCGCAATCGCGGCGCGCTGGATTGTGTTTGCGCCAGCATTTGTTCGAGCGCGGCCAGTTCATCGAGCGCCGTTTGTTCGGCCTGGCGGGTCAATTCCCGGATGCCGGCGGCCACGCGGTCGCGCCAGCCGGAGGCGAGGCGCGAAAGGTTTTTCTCGACCTCCCAACGCGCCTTGCGCAGCAGCGCGCGCTCAACCGGATGGCGGAACAATTTCATTGGAGTGATGGCACTGACCAGAGAAAACGCCGCGTCCACGAAATCCACATCCACCGGCGGCGCGGATGGCTCGTTCACTTCCAGATTGAATTCGCGCGGTGTCAACGACACGCCCAGCGCGGACTTCACATGGACGGCCAGCCGGTCGTGAAACGCGCGAAGCATGCGGTCAAGATGAGCGCGGACTTTGCGCAACGGCTCGCGGAACATCGCCTGCTCCGCGCGCGAAACTTCGGAGAGTTCGCGCGTGATAAAAATTTGCACCGTCTTGCGCCAGATTTTGAGGAATGGCGGCAGGCGCGACGGCCATTGCGCAAACCGCGCCCGCAACTCGTTTGTGATTTGTTCCTGCAATGCTTCTTGTCGCGGTTTCAACTTGAGCAGCGATTGACCCAGCGCCTGTGCCGACCACTGGCGTGAGAGCACCTGCAGTTCCTCGCGGAACAAATCGAACTGGCATCGCTCCTCGTCCAGTTTCCTGCGCAACGCGGCGCGCGCCGATTCAGCCTGTGTCGCGGCGGCCAGCGCCACGCGCGCGTAGTCGAGCATTTGCGCGCGAAGCGACGCCAGCTTGTGCCGGAAAATCTGTCCGGACGCTTCGCCGCGATTGCGGAGCAACGGCATCAGCAATTGTTCATTTAATTCCGTTTTGAGTTTTTCCAGCGCGGGCCGGTTGGAATAATAAAACACGGGCAATTCCGCCTGCCACTTCCGGCGACATTGTTCGCGGACGAAAGCCAGCACCTCGGCGCGCTGGGCTTCCGTGAGCAAATCCGCCTTCGTCAGCAACACGACGATCTTCGGCGTGTGCCGGCGCAATTCGTCGAGCAGCGCAAGATCGCGCTCGGACAGCGGCGCGTCGGAACTGACGGCCACAATCGCCGCGCCGACGTTCGGCAGCCAGTTGAGCGCGGCCTCGGTGTTGTGCGCGAAGGCGCTGCCGAGGCCGGGCGTGTCCACAAATTGCAGCGGCGCGAACGGCCGGAGCGCGGGCAATTCCACTTCCACCGAGGCGACTTGCTTTTGGTTGTCGGGGTTTTCGTTTTCGCCGACGAAGCGATGAATTTCTCCAATCGGAATGTCCTTCACCGCGCCGTCGAGAAATTTCACCATTGCCCGTTCCGCCGGACCGAAACGCAACCGGGTGATGACCGCCGTGAGCGGCACGACGCCGATGGGCAGCGCGTCACGTCCGGTCAGGTGATTGAGGAACGAACTTTTGCCCGCCTTGAATCGGCCGAAAACGGCCACGTCAATGCCGTTGCGGGCGTGAAGCTGGTTTCGGCACGCGGCGATTTGCGGGCGCAAATTGGTCAGTTTCAGTTCATCCGCGAAATTGGCGAGGCGGTCGAGGATGTCAGCGGGTTGAAGCATGATGTCAGGCATGGCGGATGGTCGCCGGAGCGGGAAACAGTTCGTGAATGCGCCGGGCCAAATCAAGCCGCTTGAGACCGCGCGGATTGCTCAAGTCGCAATGGCCGCGTGCGAGTTCATCCAGCAATGCGCGCAAAATCTTCGGATTCCCCGCCGCGCGCCGGTGCAGCCGGCGGATGGCGTTCAAAGCATCGCATGGAACGAGACATTCACGGACGGCGGCTTCAACCAGCACCCGCGTTTCCGAAAGAAGAAATGGTTCCAACTCGACGCGCTGGAATCGCGCCAACAACGGCCAGACATGGCCGATGTCCCACGGCTCAGCGGAACGGCAGCAAATCCACACCGGGGCGCATTCCGTCGCGCTTTCAAAAAGCGAACTGATTTTCGGCGTCGTCCAACTTACGCCGTCGAAAACCACCATCTGGCCGGATTCGGCCAGAATTTTCAGCAGCCGGTTTTTTCGTTGCACGAGCGGCGACGGCGGCGCGGACGAATTCAATTCGCTTTCGAGATTGTCGCAAATGCCGCCCAATGTTTCCGATTGCGCGCAAAGGACGCACGGCAACGTCTCGCGCAAATGCGCAATGAGCGCTGATTTGCCAATGCCTTCCGGCCCGACGATGAGCGCGTGTCCGCGCCGCGCGTGCAGCCGCCGAAGTTGCGCGGCTGCCTTTCTCCGGCCAACGAAAGGGAGCGCGGATTTCATTTTCCGGGGGAATCAGTTTTTCACAATCAGCACACTGCAATGCGCATGGTCGCTGATGCGGTCGGCGGTGTCGCCCAGAAGCCGGCCCCAAAGTTCCGAATGGTCGCTGTGGCCGATGACAATCAAATCATAGCCGCCGTCCTTGGCGAAGTTGACAATGACCTTGGCGGCGTGGCCGGAGCGGCTTTCGCAGCCGATTTCAATCCCGTGCCGCTGCGCCAGTTCCACCACCTCGCGTTTGCGTTCCTCAAAATAATCGGCGGCGGCCTCGGCTTCGCCCTCGGGTTCGCCGGGCAAATCCGCGTGACGCGGCAACGGCTGCCGCACCCAGAGCGCGGTCAGTTGGGCATTGTAATGTCTGGCGGCGACGGCGGCGCGTTCGAGCGCGGCCTTTCCGCCTTTCGAGCCGTCATAACCCGCCAGTATTTTCGTGAACATGATGACCTCACTTTCCAGTTCGCGCCGGCTGGCGCGGTTTCTTGTTGTTGATTCGTTCGCCGTAAATCTTGCCCCATTCGACCATCGTTGCAATCGTGGGCTGGAAAAATTTCTGCGCGATGAGCGTCGGCACAAACGCGCTCAAAATCACCACGGTCACCAGCACGGTGTATTGCGACTGGTCAATGATTTTATTTTGCAAACCGAACAATGCGGAAATTGTGCCGAACGTCAGGCCAGTCGCCATCAGCAGCGTGGTGTAATTGGCCTCGCGGTTGTTCATGAAAAAAACTTTCGTCGCCGGCCAGACGCCGATGTATTTCGTCACCATTTTTATCGCCAGCAAAATCGCGATGAGTCCCAGCGATGCCCACAGCGCCGGCAGCGAGACAAAAAGTCCGGCCTTGATGAAATAAAACGGCGTGAAAATGGTGAACGCGATGCTGCGCATCCGGCGGACGAGCGTTTTGTCGCGCAAAAAGACGCCGGCGAGGGCAAGGCCAAGCAAATAGGCCGGCAACACCGCCTCGCTTTTGGCGGTGGTTGCCAGGCCGCCGAGGAAAAACAGCACGAGAAAAATGAATTTCACCTCCGGTTCGCTCACGCGCGTCGCGCCGAGTTTGGTGATGATGAACTGGGTCAACCAAGGCATGAGGCACAGCATGGCCGCCGTCACGACGACGAACACAAGCAGCCACTTGTCGAAATCGGCAAACAGCGTGCCCAAGGCCAGGACCGTTCCGAAATCCGTGATGAAGCACGCGGCCAATATCGTTTTGCCCATCGGCGTTTCGCCGAAACCGCCTTCAATCATCACGGCATAAACCACCGCGACGGAAGTGGTCGAGAGCGCAATGCCCGCAATCTGCGCCTGATGCAGCGGCCAGCCGAGAACAAATTGCGCGAACAGCCAGACGCAAATAAAAGGCAGTGCAAAGGACAAGATGCCAATCGTCATGCTGGCACGAAGATTGGCGCGCAGCGAAACTGGATCAATTTCCGCGCCGGCCAGAAAAGTCAAAACGCCGCTGCCGAGCATCGCCAGAAAATTCGTCCAGTCGGTGGTTTGCAGAATGTGCGCGCCGTTGGCTAAATGGATGTTGCCGACAATCACGCCGACCAGGATTTCGATGAGCGCGACGGAAATGCCGGCGCGGATTGAAATCAAACTGGCGAGAAACGCCAGCCCCATCCACATGGCCGCGACGAACCAAATGTTTTCGTGCATAAAACTCCCGCGAATTATTTATTCGTAGGAGTCATCAGCACTGAAATCGTCAGGCGGTTTTCCCATGCGGGCCGGCAAACTCCATTGCCATGGAAAATGTATTGCGACCGGCGTGGTTTGGCAAACGGAAATCCGCGCGGAAATCCGGGTGCTTACGATTTCTTGCGCACTTCCACCTTCATCCGGCTCAATTTTTCGTAGAGTTTGCCGCGCCGGCGCAGCGGCCACCAGTCGTAGAGATAAATCTGCATGGGCCGCCACATGGCCACCCAGCCGGCGATGGTCAGGCTTTCGCGCGCGATGCTGCGGAACGTCCCCGACTCATCGCCGCCGATGGCGCGGCTCGCCGTCAGGCAGGCCGCGAGGAAAACAATTCCGATGAGCAGGCTTTGCTGGCCATCCCTGAGAAGCCGGCGGAACTCCAACCGGTTCAGCCGCGCCCGATACGCGAAGTAATGATGCACGCCCTGCTCGATGGCCGACTGCGGATTTTGGTCGGCGGGAAATTCATTCAAATGGACTACGAGCGCAACCGGCTCGTCCAGCGGAAATTCCCGCACCCAGCTCAAAATGAACTCCTCGGCGTCGCCGTCCAGGTCCTTTTCCTGGAACGGCGCGGGATCCATCGTGTTGAAGAGCTGCCCGATTTCACGCAGATTCAACTCTATCCGATGCGATGCGCGTTCTGGCTTTGGCATGGCTTAACAAACCAAGAAACCGGACGGAACACCAGCAAAGTCCGGCAGTAGCGGAAGGAGTTTTGCAGCAGCTACAAGCCCGCGACCGCTGAAACGGCGCTTATGAAGCACCGGAACAATTGTGAAATGATGCCGCCGTTGAAATCCGGCGGCTCAATTTCAATCCGGCGCCGTGTGGCGTGTATTATTTGTTCTTCGCGGCGCGAACCTTCGCCCAGCGCGCCCGTGCGGCGGCGGCGATTCTCGCGCGGCCGGCCGCGCTCAAGGTGCGTTTCTTTTTGGCCGGTTGGGCCGCGGCGTGGACTTTCGCCCAGCGGGCCTTGGCGGCGGCGGAGATTTTCCGGCGCGCAGCCGCGCTCATCGTCCATTTCTTCCGGCCCGGTTTTGCGGCGGGCGCCGCCGGACCGCCGGCGAGAGATTGCAGTTTGGCCGAGAGCTTCTCGATTTGTTGCTTCAAGGCAATAATGCGTTTCAGCTTGGCCGTGGATAGGTTTAATAGTCCTGTCATAGGGTTCGAGATTATGCCAGCCTGTTACATTAGTCTAGTCTGGAAGTGCGCCATTTACCGCGCCACCGGAGATGGTTGCAACCCCGTCACCGGCGGAGCAGGGGGCGCGGGCGGGAACACATCGTATTCCGGTCCGAACTGCCGCAGGAAATAAATCGAATACGATCGCTTGAACACCAGCACCGGCAGCAACAGCACCGTGCCGAGATAGGGAATTGCCATCAGACAGCCCGCGCAGCAGCAGGTGACAAGCACCACGCCGAGGACAATGACGCCAATCGCCATGCCCAGCACGATTTGAAACAGGATGTAGAGCG
>Ga0181520_10012197_pt1 | contig 11097 bp, 9 predicted proteins | sample PEATcosm2014_Bin_29_FD_132451 | JGI IMG/M metagenome (GOLD analysis project Ga0181520, IMG submission 132451) | Peatland microbial communities from MTU Mesocosm Facility, Houghton, MI, USA - PEATcosm2014_Bin02_30_metaG | ecosystem: Environmental > Terrestrial > Soil > Wetlands > Peat | place...
CCACTTCGCTACGCTCAATTCCACGAGCGCGGCTTTGAGATTTGCAGGATTTCAAAAAGTGGTGGCCAGAGACGGGATTGAACCGCCGACGCCGGCCTTTTCAGGGCCGCGCTCTACCACTGAGCTATCTGGCCTCAGTCGCGACAAAAAGTTGCATGAAACTGCGCGGATTCCGGTGCTGCCGCGAGGGCGTTGCCGGGTAAGGTGGGCGTTTCCACTTGCCGTGCGCTCAAAACAACCAGACCCAGTATACCAATCGGAATCTGAGAGGCCAAACCCCTGCGCGCCGGACTACACTGGAAGGCAATTATGCGAAGCCGGATTGGATTTTTCTGCCTTATCGGGGGAGCAGGAGTTGTGCTGGCAGGGTGCGGGCCGAGGCCTAACAGTCAAGGCACGTTTACCAAGGCCGAAGCACGAACCGCGCTGATCTACGAAGCCAATTTGCACCAGGGACCGGAGGCGCTGCGCGCATTCCTGAGCGATTTTCCCAAGGGCGCCGATCTGCACGTGCATCTTTCCGGCGCGGTGTACGCAGAGACCTTGATCCGCGACGCGGCCGAGGACGGCGCTTGCGTAGATCCGGTTGCGTTTTCGCTCGCCAAGCCGCCCTGCACCGGCAAACTGATTCCGGCAGCAAAGCTCTCCGGCAACATCGACAGGCCGACCCAATTGCTCTATGACAAGCTGATCGATTCGCTGTCGACTCGCAGCTTTATCCCCACAGATAGATGGAGCGAACACGACCAGTTCTTCGCCGTTTTCGACCGCACCGGCGGACTCAAGGATCACACTGGCGAGTGGGTCGACGAGGTGGCGAGTCGCGCCGCGGCGCAGAACCAGCAGTATCTTGAGCTGATGGTGACGCCGCCCTTCAGCCATGCCACGCAAATCGCAAAGGCCATCGGCTGGAGTCCGGCATTGGCTCAGGCCGACCCAAAGGCGTTCGCGCAGTTCCGGCAGCAATTGCTGGACAAGGGATTGCGCGACGAGGTAGCCGCGGACCGCGAAGAAGTGCGCGCGGCGGAAGCGCAACGCAAACAACTGGAGCATTGCGGCACGCCGCAGGCGGCGCAAGCTTGCCAGGTCGAGGTTCGCTACATCTGGCAAGTGCTGCGCGACTTTCCGCCGGAGCAGGTTTTCGCGCAAACGCTGCTGGGCTTCGAGACCGCCGAAGCCAGCATCGACGCGAAAGAGGACACGTGGGTCGGCATCAACTTCGTCCGGCCGGAAGACGACTACGTGGCCATGCGCGACTACACCATGCAGATGAAGATGATCGGCTTTCTGCATTCGCTGTATCCCAATGTGCACATTTCCCTGCACGCGGGCGAGCTGGCGCCGGGGCTGGTGCCGCCCGAGGGCTTGCGCTTCCACATTCGCCAAGCCATCGAGCTGGCCCACGCGGAGCGGATCGGCCACGGCGTAGACGTGATGTACGAAGACCGGGCGCGGGATCTGCTGACGGAGATGGTCGATCGGCACGTGATGGTCGAAATCAACCTGAGCTCGAATGAGGCGATATTGGGCGTGGCGGGGGATGCGCATCCGTTCCCCGTGTATCACTCGGTGCATGTGCCCGTGGCGCTCTCGACCGACGACGAAGGCGTGAGCCGGATCGACCTGACCCATGAATACGTGCGCGCGGCAATCGACTACGGACTGACTTACAGAGATCTAAAGCAACTGGCGCGGACGGGGATGGAACACAGCTTTCTGCCCGGCGCGAGTTTGTGGGCCAAGCCGGACGATTTTCGACAGATGGTGGGTGCATGCAAGGCTGAATTCGACGGAAAGACTCCTGGGACCTGCGACGATTTCCTCCGTGGCAGCGAGAAGGCCGCAGCCCAGTGGGAACTGGAACGCCGGTTCAAAGACTTTGAAGCGAATTTTCAGGGACCGGGATTCGATCACCTGCTGCATGGACAATGAGCGGCGCCCGGCGGCGCGGGGCTTGAAATAATTCCGCAAATCAGCGCAACTTTCCCCCGGGCGTATGGTTAACACTAGAATGCCCTCTGTCCCGCACTACCGCGGGACTTGTTTCCCCGCCGTAAGGAGGTCCCCCGTGAACCTGCGGCTCCGCGGTCTTGTCCTCAGCCCTGCGCTCGCGCTTGGCGTTACCGTTCTCATCAATGGCTGCGGCTCCTCGGTCGGTGGCAGTGGAAACTCTACACCGCCGCAACAGCAACCTTCAGTCACCGTTTCAGGCGCCGGCCAGGTGCGGTTGGGAAGCACAGACAGCTTTACCGCTACCGTCAGCAATCTTGCGAATACATCAGTGAATTGGCAGGTCAATGGCGTCGCGGGCGGCAACAGCACTGTGGGCACAATCACCGCCGCGGGCGTGTACACGCCTCCGTCGACCATCCCGGCAACCAACACCGTGAATGTAACGGCCGTGAGCGTGGCGTCGCCGTCGGTTTCCGGCACGGCGCCGGTGAGCATTCTTAATCCAATTCCGTCGATCGCAGCGGCCGAGGCAACTCCGGCCTCAGGAACCAGCTACACGCTCGAGGTGGACGGCGCCAGCTTTGTGAACGGCGCTCAGGTCCAGGCGGGCGGCGCAAATGTGACGACGACTTTCGTGTCTTCGACCGAACTGGAGGCCACCGTCACCATTCCCAGCGGCACCACGGCGCTGAGTGTGAACGTGACGAATCCGAGCCCAGGCCCGGCGGAATCGAACGCTGTGAATGCAGCCATTTATGTGACGACGGTGGCCACGGCGGCGCGGCTGCTCGATCAGGCCACGTTCGGGCCGACGCTCACCACCATCCGGCAGGTGCAGTCAACGGGCGTAGATGCCTGGATCACACAGCAGTTCAGCACGCCCGACACGCCGCTTGCGAACATCCCTACGCCCTTGCCAGCGCTGTGTCTGGCTGCGAATACGCCCACCAACTGCGAAGAGTCAGAGTGGTGGCAAACGGTGCTTACGGGGCCCGACCAATTGCGGCAGCGGGTGGCCTTCGCGCTCAGCGAAATCCTCGTGATCTCGAGCGACACGGACAATGCCACGACCATTACCTACTACCACAACACGTTGGCGCAGGATGCATTTACGAATTTCTACACCATCATGCACGACGTATCGGTGTCGCCGGGAATGGGCGCGTACCTGAACATGCTGAACAGCGCCAAGGCGCCGGCCGGTGAAATCCCCAACGAGAATTACGCACGCGAGCTGATGCAGTTGTTCACCATCGGACTGGACATGCTCAACGACGATGGCACGCTACAGCTCGACGGCAGCGGGAATCCGATCCCCACCTACACGCAAAATCAAGTGCAGGAGTTTGCCGCTGCTTACACGGGCTGGACCTATGCCACAGCCAGCGGCGGCGTACCCACCAAGTTTCCTAACAACACGGCGAATTACCTGGCGCCGATGGTGGCTGTCGAGAGCGAGCACGACGCGACCACGAAGACGCTCCTGAATGGCACGGTATTGCCCGCGGGGCAGACCGCAGAGGAGGACCTGCAGGGAGCGCTGACAAACATCTTCGACCATTCCAACGTGGGGCCGTTCGTGTGCAAGCAGCTCATCCAGCATCTGGTCACAAGCACACCAAGTCCAGCCTACGTGGCGCGCATCTCCGCGGTATTCGCCAACAATGGCAATGGCGTGCGCGGCGACATGCAGGCGGTGATCCGCGCCATCCTGGAAGACCAGGAAGCACGCGCGGGGGATACCGACCCAACTTACGACGGCGGGCATCTGCGCGAACCGATGCTGTGGATGACGAACTTTTTGCGCGCTGCGGGATTTACCAACACTGACGCGAACGGATCGTATTTTTCGCTTTCGAATTACTCCAACAACCTGAGCGAACGCCCTTATCGGTCAGGGGCGGTCTTCAACTTCTTCCCGCCGAGCTACGTAATTCCGGGGACAACGCTGAATGCGCCGGAGTTCGATTTGGAAAACTCCGCAACGGCGATCCTGCGCCTTTCGCTTGCCAATAACCTGGCGAACAACAAAATTACCAGCTTCAACATCGATTTGAGCGCCACCAGCCCGTTGGGACTGCTGGCGGCCAGTAGCCCCGGCCAAATGGTCGACATGCTGGGCACGATCTTCATGCACGGGCAGATGCCGAGCGACATGCGCAGCGAGATCTTGAACACTATCGATGGCCTGGGAACGGCGCAGCAGGTACGCATAGCCACTTACCTGGTAATCACATCGTCGCAATACAAAGTTATGCACTAGGAACAGAGGCCGGAGCGGGGGCGATCCCCATAGGAGAGATACCATGCGAACGAGCCGGAGGACCTTTATCAATTGCGCGAGCCTTGCCGCGGCCGGCAATGTTCTGGGCCTGCGCCCGTTTGGAGCGCTCAACGCTCTTGCACAGAGTTCGGGCGGCTACAAGGCGCTGGTGTGCGTTTTTCTGTTTGGCGGCAACGATGCGAACAACACGCTGATTCCGTTCGATACAACCGGTTATGGACAGTACTCTTCTTTGCGCGGCGATCTAGCGTTGGCGCAGAGTTCGCTATTGCCTCTGACTCCGGCGCCCAACTTCGCGTTGCACCCGAGCCTGCCTGACATTCAAACGCTCTTCAACAGCAGCAATGCTGCTTTCGTGGCCAACGTGGGCACATTGGTGCAGCCGCTTACGCGGGCGCAATACCAGGCCGGGCAGACTGCTCCCACAAACTTGTTTTCCCATCCCGACCAGCAACTGGAGTGGCAGAATGCAGCACAAAGCGCGGCCACTCCCACTGGCTGGGCCGGCCGCATGGCCGATGTGCTCGGAGCCAGCTACAACTCGGGCGCTGCCATCCCCATGATTACTTCAGTGGCCGGAGACACGTTGTTCTGCAACGGCATTTCGACCACACCTGTCTCCGTGTCGCCTGGCAATCTGGGTGAAGCGAGTTGCTCGGAAGGCTCAGAATGCTCGGCGCGCCAGCTTACCGCGCAGGCGTTGCTGACCCTGGACGGCGGCATCTCTCTGGTGCAGGCCGACGATTCCATCACCACCAATGCCTACGCTTACGCCAAGACGCTTGCTGACGCAGTGCAATCCATTACACCGTTGAAGACGGTTTTCCCGGCGAACAACGGGCTCGGCGCGCAACTGCAGCAGATTGCCCAAATCATTCAGGTCCGCTCCGCACTCAACGTGCAGCGCCAGATATTCTTTGCCGGCATCGGCAACTTTGACACGCACGCCGACCAACTCGGGCTGCAGAGCACGCTGCTGGCGGAGATATCCCCGGCTCTCGCGGCTTTTTATAACGCCACCGTGGAATTGAACGTGGCCAGCGAAGTGACCACTTTTACCATGTCGGATTTCAGCCGTACCTTCCAGCCCAACTCAAACAATGGCAGCGATCATGCGTGGGGATCGCACCACATCGTGATCGGCGGCGCGGTCAAGGGCGGACAAATCTATGGCACCTATCCGACTTTGGCGTTGGGCGGTCCGGATGATTCAGACTCGAACGGCCGCTGGGTTCCGACCACGGCCAGCTCGCAGTATGCGGCCACCCTCGCGCAGTGGTTTGGCGTAAGCGCGTCGGAGCTGCCTACCGTGCTGCCGTCGATTGGCAACTTCGGCACCAACAATCTCGGATTTGTTTAGAGTCGGGCCATAATTATTTATTCGGCGATTAAATATTGCATTCGTACCCCATCCTTTTCCGCACACTTTGCGGAAAAGGATGGGATACTACGCGACTGTTTCAATACACGATTTAATAGCGCCAGTTTAAGTCAGCCCAAGACTCCCGCTGCGGGGTTACACTCTGCTGCATGGACAACGAGCGGATTCGCGAGATCTGTCTCAAGCTGCCACATGCCGCGGAGACGCTGAACTGGGGCCACCACCTGGTTTATTGGGCGGGAGACCGCGACATTGGTGGAAAGATGTTTGCCATGACCGACCTCGACGGCACGGGGACCGGCGTGTTGTGGTTCCATTGCGGAGCGGAGCGTTTTCACGAACTGCTGGAGCGCGAGGGGATTCTTCCGTCGCCGCACCTGGCACGCGCATTTTGGGTGGCCGTGGAGCGGTGGGATGTGTTGCGGCCGCGGGAGATTGAAGATGAGTTGCGCCGGGCGCATGCACTGATTTTCGAAAAGCTCCCCAACAAGACGAAGGCCGTGCTGGCGCTTCCGGAAAAAGAGCGCGCGAAGGTGATCCGCGAGCGCAAGAAGACGGTAGCAGCCAAAGAAAAAGCCAAGAAGCGGTGAGTGTGCGGGCCGGTGCTTCCGGTACTACATTGTCTGGCACAGGCAATGGCCCCCGACGAGTCGAATCGCCCTCGATATTTCTATGCTCGATCTGAACATCCTTAGCCTATAGTGGCCTTAGCAGACCGCCCCAATCGTCAGGTCCTCGAATCCATGAACGAAAACGCAATCCCGGGCGCACCCGATGAGTTCGTACACGTTTTTGTCAGCTACGCCCGCGAAGACAAAAGATGGCTCGACCCGGATTATCGGTACAGCCTGATTCCCTTCCTCAAGGATTCGCTGCGCCGGCACAATGTCGCTTTCTGGTTCGATAAAGAACTCAGGCCCGGCGATGAGTTCAGGCGGTTCATCGAGTCGCAGATTGATCAGTCGCAGATCGCGCTACTGATTGTGAGCCAGAGCTTTTTGAACTCCGACTTCATCGAGATCAGGGAGATGCCCCGCATTGCTGAGCGCGCGCGGCTGGGAAAGATGATCGTTGTGCCTGTACTAGTTGAGCCATGCGACTGGAGCGAATATCCCTTCCTCGCCGATCGCCAAATGGTTCCCAGCAGCCCGCTGATCGACTACACGGAGAGCGAGCCGCAATGGGCCAAGGTCCGGTTTCAGATTCTGGACGGACTCAAAGCTCAATTAAAGAGGATTCGCGAGACCCCGCAGCCGCATGGTTCCTTTACCATGGCGCAGCACGCTCACGACGCTCCGCCCGAGGAAGTCGTCATCGAGGCGGACGTAATTCCTTGCTCTCAGCCGAGGTCGCAGCGGCAAGACCAAGAAGAGCTGGGCCGCGTCGCTCGGAAAGCCGCGGAGCACGAGGCGGCGGAGCGGGAAGCAATGGCACAGGCAGCCTTGCGCGCCGAAGAAGAAGCGGCGCAAATCAAGCAGCAGCGGGAACGCGAAGCAGAGGAGAGCAAGCAGTGGGAAAAAGAGCTGGGTGATCGGCGCCGCAAGGAAGCTGCAGAGCGGCAGGTCCGCGAGGAAGCGCAACACCGCAAGGCCGAGCTCCAGCACCCCATGCCGATGGAAGCGGTGCCTGCGAAATCAGGGGACGACGCGGCAGACTACCTGTCGACAGCACAGAGAAAAGCCGTTGCGGCCCTCGCGGTTGCCCTCTGCGTCGGAATCGTTTGTTTGGGACTGTACGTCTATCATCGTTCGACTGTGCCAATCGCATCCGCGAACCCTTCGCAGGCGCAGACGGAAACTGTGCCGGCAAGCGGTACAGTCTGGGCGGCACGCAACAGCGGTAAGACGCAAATCCTCACTTCGATCTTTGGAACCAGCGATGGCCAGCATCTATGGGCCGTGGGCGATGACGGCACGATTCTGGAATCGGAGGACGAAGGCGCAAGCTGGGCGGCGGGCAAGAGTGGCACAAAAAGTGATCTTTTCTCGGTCTTCGGGACCAGCGACGGCAAGCGTCTGTGGGTCGTCGGCAAGAAAGGCACGATTCTGGAATCCGAGGATAGCGGCACAACCTGGAAAGGGCAGAAAAGCGGTACGAGAGCTTCCGTCAACGCTATCTTCGGCACCAGCGGCGGAGGTCGTTTGTGGGCCGTCGGCGGGAACGGCACGATTCTCGCATCGGACGACAGCGGCGCAACCTGGACGACACGCAGCGGCGGCACCCCAGCGTATCTCGAATCGATCTTCGGGACCAGCGATGGAAGTCGTGTGTGGGCCGTCGGCGACAAAGGCACGATTCTGGAGTCGGACGACGGAGGCGCAACCTGGACGGCGCGCATCAGCGGCACCACTGAGACCCTTTATGTAATCTTCGGGACCGGCGACGGCAGACGACTCTGGACCGTTGGCACGGACGGCACGATTCTGGAGTCGGACAACGGAGGCGCGAGCTGGACAGCGCGCAACAGCGGCACGAAGGAGTGGCTTGTCTCGATCTTCGGGGCCAGCGACGGCAGACATCTTTGGGCCGTCGGCACGGGGGGCACGATCCTGGCGTCGGGCGACGGGGGCGCGACATGGGCCGTGCGCAACAGCGGCACCGGATCTTCCCTCAACTCGATTTTCGGAACCGCGGATGGCACGCGGGCGTGGGTCGTCGGTTACAAAGGCACGATTCTGGAGTCGGACCGTTGATGATCTGGAAGTATCCGCGCAGGGCAGCAGACGGACCGGCATTTCCCAAGCGAAATGCCATGTGGCCCAATTGACCCGATGCCGAGCTGCGTTGGGCTTGGCCGGCAGTGATAAGCGGCGGAACTTTCGCCGGCCCGCCTTCGTAGGATAATTTTGAATGCAGCAAATGCAGGCATTCATTGGCGAGGAAGTAAGGCGATGGTCAAATTTCTTCTGTTTTGCATTCTGCTTATCTTGTGCTGGCCGCTGGCGCTGCTGGCCCTGGTGCTTTATCCGTTTGTGTGGCTGGTGCTTTTGCCGTTCCGCGTGGTGGGCATCGCCGTGGGCGGCGTGCTGGAACTGGTGAAATCCATCATCCTGCTGCCGGCACGGGTGCTGCGCGCGGTTTGAGGCCGCAAGACGCCTCGACATCCCCTCTGACAATGCTTTACGGCAAAACCAGACTTATAGTGCAGGTCTGGCCCGATTCCGGGTCGCTGCGGCTTCGGTGTACATCGACTCTGGTTTTGCGATAGCGTGACCCTATGGCGTTCGCGCTGAATCTGGACGGGAAAGTTGCGCTGGTGACCGGCGGGTCGCGGGGCATTGGCGCCGAAACCGTGCGCCTGTTGCGCGCGGCCGGGGCGCGCGTGGCCTTCAGCTACCGGAAGGCGCTGGCACAGGCCGACGCGCTGGTGACGGAGTGCGGCGGGACGGGCGCGACAGGTGAGCCGCTATGCGTGGCAATTGAACAGGAGCTGAGTTCGCCGGCCGATGGGCGGAAGCTCGTCGAGAGCGCTGTGGCCGTGATGGGCCGGCTGGATATTCTGGTGGCCAACCACGGCGTGTGGGAGGCCGAGGAAGTGCCCATTGCGCAAATGGACGAAGCGCAGTGGCGGCACACGCTGGCGGTGAACCTGGACGCGGTCTTTGGGCTGGTGCAGGCGGCGGTGGGCATTGCATGCAGCAGCCCCTTGGACAAGAGCGGAGTCAGGGGTCACATTGTGCTGGTCAGCTCCACCGCCGGTCAGCGGGGCGAGGCGTACCATGCCGACTATGCCGTGACGAAAGGCGCGCTGATCAGTCTTACCAAGAGCCTCTCGACTGAGTTGGCGCCCCAGGGGATCATGGTGAATTGCGTCGCGCCGGGATGGGTGGCCACGGACATGTCGAAAGCCACGTTGGCCGATCCGGCGACGGGCGAGAAGATTGCCGCGGCGATTCCCCTGGGACGCGTGGCAAGCCCGCGGGAGATTGCAGGCCCGATTGTTTTTCTTTGCACACCGCTGGGCGGATTTATCTCGGGCGAAGTGCTGAACGTGAACGGCGGAGCGGTGCTGGTGGGATAAAGGCAGGGACCAGGGATCAGGGAACCGCAAACCGCCGACAGCCATGGACTCGCGGGCGGAAAGCTGACGACTGATAGCTGCTTCGAGGGGGACGATGAGAATCGGGAAACTGGCAATGATCGCGCTCGCGGCAATGGCGCTGATGGCGCCGCATGCGATGCGGGCGCAGGCGCAAGCGACTGACGAAGCGGCGCAGAAGAACGCGCAGCAGGCGCGGGAGAAGCTGGACGCCATGGTGAGGGCGTTGGGCGGGCAGGCGTGGCTCGACATGAAGAATGAGATGCAGCAGGGGCACGTTGCCGCGTTTTTCCAGGGCAATCCCGACCTGGGAACCGAGGATCTTTTCGAATTCCACGAGTGGCCCGACCATGACCGCATTGAAGTGACCAAGCACCGCGACGTGGTGGAGTTTTTTGTGGGCCGGCAGGGTTGGGAAGTGACCTATCGCGGCAAGAAGCCGCAGGACAAAGACATTGTGGACGACTTTCTGCGGCGTCGCGACCACTCCATCGAGATGGCGGTGAGGGTGTGGCTCAAGGATCCGAACACGATCCTTCTCTACGAGGGCGAGCACATGGTCGAGCGCCATCTGGCGGAACAGGTGACGCTGATTTCAGCGCAGAATGAAGCCATTACGATCCTGATGGACGAGCAGACCCATCTGCCCCTCGCGCGCACATTCCAGTGGCGCGATCCGGTGTACCACGACAAGAACACCGACACCGAGGAGTACGACGACTATCACGTCATGGACGGGTTCCCAACCCCGTTCACCGTCACGCGGCTCAAAAATGGCGACACCGTTCGCCAGTTTTACGTGACGCACGTGACTTATAACCAGAATCTGCCCGCGGAATTCTGGGATCCCGATGCCGAGGCGCGCAAGGTGAAGCGGTAGCGGTAGACGTTTAGTTCGCGAGGTGACCACCGCAGAGTTTCACGGCCTGCTTCACATTGCTGGCGAAGCGATTCGCGGAACCCATATCGGTGAATGGGAATGCGTTGTAAACGGAGGCTCGCCGTACGATGAGCGCCGTCACGGGCGGAGCGGTTGAGGTGGCGATGTTGGTATGACCTTGTGATGCGTTCTCCTGCGTTAGTAACTGGCTCTCCGGCTCGAAGACGACGCTCGTCACGGCGGGCAGAACAAACCAGGCATCTTTGTCCTTCGTAACCGCGCCGGCCTGCAACACCCTGAAGTGGTAAGAGACGCGACATTGGGCCGGGTCGGCGACCACGTTGGTGAATTGTTTGACGAAGACCTTCTGGGAGGTGCTGCCACCGGTCTTGTCCTGGATATAGACGGTATAGTTCAAAGTGCCGATACTGCTCAGTTCTTTTTGGATGGCGCTCATCGTATCTCGCAGCGAGGCCGCATTGTTCGGGGCGGTCCGAGGAGGGGGCGGCGGCGCTGCCCCGCCAGGCCCGATTGGCTGTGCTGTGCCAGGAATACCCTGC
>Ga0181520_10012199_pt1 | contig 11097 bp, 14 predicted proteins | sample PEATcosm2014_Bin_29_FD_132451 | JGI IMG/M metagenome (GOLD analysis project Ga0181520, IMG submission 132451) | Peatland microbial communities from MTU Mesocosm Facility, Houghton, MI, USA - PEATcosm2014_Bin02_30_metaG | ecosystem: Environmental > Terrestrial > Soil > Wetlands > Peat | place...
CCCTTGCCGGACATTGAATTGACGCACATCTATGAGCGCATTATCGACGTGATGCGGGCATTGCAGAGGGACGAGTTGGCTTCGGAGAGAAATGCCCAGGCGGTTGAATCGGGGTCCCCCGCGACAGGTCTTCGTCGCGGGGGTGATGACACGCCGGGCCAAGGCAGCGGCGCTGAAGCGCACGAGACAGGGAACAAACAATGATCGTATCCATGCAGGAAAAAGCGACCGAAGAACAGATCGACGCCGTTATTGACGCCATGATAGAAGTTGGGGTTGGCGTGCATCGCACCACCGGCGCATCGCAAACCATTCTCGCCGGCGTCGGGCCCACAGCCAATGTGGACCTGACCAAATTTGAAGTCTTGCCGGGCGTGCTCAATGTAATCCGCATCAGTTCTCCTTACAAGCTGGCTGGCCGCGCATTTCGTCCGGAAGGCACGGTCATCGAATTCGACAACGGCGTGACGGTGGGCGGGAACAAACTGGCCGTGATGGCCGGGCCATGCTCAATTGAAAGCCGTGAGCAGATGTTTGCGACCGCCGCGCGCGTCAAGGCCGCCGGCGCGAACTTCTTGAGGGGAGGCGCGTACAAGCCACGCTCCTCGCCATACGCCTTTCAGGGCATGGGTATTCCGGGCCTTCAAATGATGCAAGAGGCCGCCGAGGAAAATGGCCTGCTCACGGTCAGTGAAGTTATGGAGATTTCGCAGATCGAGGAGATGTCGCTCTACGTCGATTGTTTCCAAGTGGGCGCGCGCAACATGCAGAACTTCAACCTGCTGCGCGAGCTTGGGCAGATGCGCAAGCCGGTGCTGCTGAAGCGCGGCATCGCGGCGACGATTGAGGAGCTGCTGCTGTCGGCCGAGTACATCATGGCCGGCGGCAACTACGACGTGATTCTCTGCGAGCGTGGCATTCGCACCTACGAGACAGCCACGCGCAACACCATGGACATCTCGGCGATTCCGGTGATTCACAAGCTCTCGCACCTGCCCATTGTGGGCGATCCCTCGCACGGCACGGGACGGCGCGATATGGTGGCGCCGATGGCGCGGGCAGCCGTGGCCGCGGGAGCTGATGCGATTCTGGTCGAGGTTCACCCCAACGCCGACAAGGCCGCATCCGACGCCGCGCAGACGCTCTATCTCGATCAGTTCGATGAGTTGATGGGCCAGTTGCGGGTGATTGCCACTGCGGTGGGGCGGACGATGTAAGAAACTTGTTCTCTCAAGAGGGGAGATTGCAGGAATGAAACGATTCTGGTTTTCTTTTTTGCTATTGACGGCTTTCTCTCTTTCAACATTTTCTCTGCTGACTGCGCAGGATGCGTGGAGAGTGATTCCCTCGGAATCGCCACAGGACCACCACCCTTTACCTTTCTTGAAGGCAATCGGCGTACCCGCAACAGCCACATACAGAGGCGAAAAGCACAAAGCCTTCGTTTTTATCTCGGGGCATGAGAAAGGACCAGGTGTTTACCATCCGGCCATCGAGGTCTATATAGAAGGGCTACACCAGTTTGTTCCAAGAGAAGAATTGGAACTTTTTGAAGGGCCGGCCCCGTCCGATGCCGCGGACGAGGTCCGGGTCATGGCGGTGAGCATCAGGCGCGGCAAGCGGGTATATCGAGCCATGAACTCGGTCGATCTGCACATGGGAGAGTATCCCGCATCAATTGTGGGAGAGGGCGACAATAACGTATTCGGTACAGAGGTTTTCACGAAAGGCCCCCGCCGGGCCGCCTGGAGGCAGTTGATGCGCGAGATGAGTTCTGGTTTTGACGAGGGACATATCTCATTTGGCGGAAAGGTGCCTTCGTCGAAGATAGAAATCGATTTTTCTGGGAATGGGATCGAGCCGTTGCTCAAAGTTCTGATTCGTTTCGTCGGCCTGTGATCCGTGCCAGAAGATATTGAGCCGTCCACCCGGCTTTCGCCAGTTACCATGTTGAAAAGCATTGTCGCCTGAATTTTGGTTAGTCGGAAAGGCTAACTCCGCTAACACAGCTTTTGAAAGGCACCTCCATGATCGAGCGCATCGCCATACTGGGCACGGGGTTGCTAGGCACGTCAGTTGGATTGGCGTTGCGCGCGGCTGGCTTCCACGGCGCTATTACCGGCTGGAACCGAAGCGCAGAAGGCGCACAGACCGCGCTCTCTTTGGGCGCGGTGGATTCGATCGCGGTGGACCCCTTGCAGGCGGCGCGCGAGAGTCAGGTGGTTTTGCTGGCTGTGCCTATCTACGCGACGCTCGACTATATGGAAAAGCTCTCCTGCGTGCTTGGCTCCGAGCATCTGGTTACCGACGTGGGCAGCACCAAAGCGCAGATCACAGCAGCTGCCGACCGCCTCTTCAACACGCCCACACGTGCGGCGTTTTTGCCGGGGCATCCCATGGCGGGCAAGGAGCGCGGCGGCGCGGCGCTGGGCGATGCGAATCTATTTCGCGGCGCGGTGTGGCTCTTTACTGACGACCCCGCCTGGCAGCGCTCGCCTCATTCGGCTGAGTTGGTGAAAGGCTGGCGAGAGTGGGTCGCGGCCATGGGATCGAAGACGCTTGACCTGGAACCCGCGCGCCACGATGAGTTAGTCGCATGGGTCAGCCATCTTCCGCAATTTCTGGCCACGGCGTTGAGCGCGTTGCTTGAAGAAGAAGTGGGCGATGCTGCCGAGCTGAAAGACGTGGGTGGCCGCGCGCTGCGCGAGATGACGCGTCTGGGCGCAAGCCCTTACTCCATGTGGCGCGACATTGCCCTCACCAATACGGAATCGGTTCAGGCCACTCTGCTCGCGCTGGAGCAAAGGCTGGCTCATCTGCGCGAAAATCTTCGCACGCCCGAGTTGCGCGATGAGTTCGAGCAAGCCAATAAGTTTCGGCGTGAGTAGCGCGCAAGGAGCCAGATGAGCACAATCGAAATATCGAAGCAGGCGCGTACGGATGCGATCGCTTCGATCCAACGCTATTTTGAAGAGAACATGACAGAGCCAATCGGCGAAATGCCTGCGGGACTGCTACTGAGTTTCTTGTTAGAAGAGATAGGACCGGTTATTTACAACCAGGCCATTCACGACGCGCAGGCACGGATTCAGCAGCGCTCCGCTGATCTTGACGGCGAACTCTATGCTGATGCGTTCCAGTATTGGGCAAGAATAGACGCCAAACGGAAGAGCCGCCGCTAAGGAAGAAATCCGGAAATCGTTCATCCCACATCTCGTTTCCGAGATGTGGGGTTAACTCATTCTTCTTCTGATTCTTTCACCAGCTCGACCACTTCTTTCACCGGCGTGTCTGATTCCTTTGCCGGGTCGATAGTGTGGAAGCCTTCGGCCTTGGCGGTTTCGAGCAACTGTTGCGAGGCGGAAACGAAGATAATTTCCGTGTCCTGGAACATATCGCGTGCGACGAGTGCCGCGGCCAGTTGCAGGGTGTCGGGCCAGCGCAGGCTGGTGCGGTCGAGCAGTTGGCGCGCGGCTTCCAGCACGGCCGGATTCAGTGGCTCCTGGACCATGCGCGCGGCTTCCATGCGCAGGCTGTCGAGCGCGGACGTGGCGTCCTCGGCGGAGATGTCGCCGGAGCGCTCGCGGCGCCGGATGGCCCCGTATACCTCGAGCGGCGTGGACGCCGAGATCAGCTTACGGTTGTCCTCGACGGCTTCCATCAGGCTGATCAGAGCGCTGGTGCCCTGTTCCTGCACAAACAGTTTGGCGAATGCGGTGGCCTCAAGAAAGTAGCAGCTCACTGGTTCCCCCGTTCTTCTTCGATTGCCTCTGCGATTGAGTCGCCGTGCGAAGTGACGGGATGGAATCGCTGTGCCTCTTCGGGCATGCCGGCCTCGGCGCGGTTAAGACGAATGGTGGTGGTGGGATAGGCAGGAGTTTTGGGGTTGGCAATCTTGCTGGTGATCACGACACCGCGTTGAATGGCCTCGGCCAGCACAGCCTGGCGTGACTCGGGATGCTGATTCCAGCGGAAGGCCTTGCGCGGCAAAAAGGAATCGCGAAACCATTTGAGGGCGATGAAAGCGTGTCCGCCTCGTTCGGCTTCGGCCAGAGCGGCGCAGAGCTCTTTCACCCGGGCGTCGATGTCGGCGGGAATCACCGCTTCCTGCCCGTCATCGTCCTCGTAAAAACCAGGCTCGGCTGCAGCGCGTGGCACGCGGATGGGACGCGGCTCCATCTCAGTTCCGTCGATGCGCTCAAAATAGATGCGCACCTCGTCTTCTTCCGGTGTCCATGTATCCGCCATCGCATTGCGGCGCTTGCTGCGGCCGTTTTCTCCGCACAACTCGACAATTGCCTGATAGCCGGCGGGCGCCAGGAACTGCAAAGCTCGTGCCAGGCCGGGGTCTGTGGAGGACGCCAGTTCGTTAAGAGCTTCTTCAATAATTTCTTCCGCGTCAGGGATGCTCAGGTTGCTTGCGTCTGCGCTGCCCTGTGCAGCTTTTGGCGATTTCATTCTTTCTTCTCCGTATGCGCCGCCTCCGCTCGTGCGACCCGGCTCCGGCAAGCTTATGGCCCGATTCCGAAGCTCGTCCGCGCGCGGTCAGAAAAACGGCATTAGTTTTAAATTCACTCGTTACCGCAGGTCACATTCACCATGCGGAAATTCAAGAAATACTTGGGGGACATCCGAAAAATTCTTTTTGTGGAGGAAACATTCCCTCAGTGGCTCAAGCCACATTCATATCAGTTGGATTATGCGTGGGCTAATGCCCGCATCCTTCAAAATAAAGCCCAACCCTCCGAAATTAAAGCACACTGTTTTCAAAATTAAAGCAAGCATCGATCATAACGTCGACTTATGCAGAGATGATTTAACTTGCATCCCTGTTTGAAGCTATTCATCCCTCAGTGTAACTGAATCAATCCGGGCGGTGTGCCGTTACCGAAAAAGCTGGACTGCCAGTATCTAAACCATAAACCCCGCCGCCGGGAAAAAGTTGCGGTGCGGACGCAATTTTATTTGGGCGTCCTTCTTCGTACAATAGAGGATATGCGCCGTTATTTGCAACTGCTTTTGTACTGCTTGTTGGCTTCATCCGGGCTGTATGCCGATAGCCCGGCCTTCGATCTGGCTGGCCCCAAGGTGGATGTGCGCGTCAAGCGCGGCGATGTGACGCTGCCCATTGGCGAGACTCCCAATCTGCTGCCCGGAGATCGTCTCTGGATTCATCCCGACTTTCCCGAGAGCCAGACGGCGCACTATGTGCTGATTGTCGCGTTTCTGCGCGGGGCCACCAACCCGCCTCCGCCGGAGTGGTTCACGCGCGTGGAGACATGGAGCCACGAAGCGCGTGAAGAGGGAGTGTTCGTCACAGTACCTGAAGAAGCGCAGCAGGCGTTGCTTTTTCTGGCTCCGGAGACGGGCGGCGATTTCAGCACTCTGCGCAAGGCGGTGAAGAGCCGTCCCGGAACATTTGTCCGCGCGGTTCAGGATTTGCAGGCGGCGAGCGGAGATCGCATGCGACTGGACACTTATCTGGCCGAGGTCAAAGAGACATCGCAAACCGATCCCACGCTGCTCAAGGAGCGCGCCGAAAAAGCGGCGCGGAGCCTGGGCATCAAGCTCGACCAACAGTGCTTTGACAAACCTACCGACCAGCAGGCGCCCTGCCTGGTGCAGCACACTGACGCGCTGGTGCTGGACGACGCCAATGCGCAATCGCGTGTAGCGCAACTGACCAGCGGTTCGAGCGTGGACCTGATGAACCAGATCAGCTATTCGAACATGGCCGGCGGAGGCGCTTACAGCCCATATATCGGCGCCATCGTGGACACGGCCAAGATCTTCTCGTCGATGCACACGGCGCATTTTCAATACATTCCGGCGCTGGCTCTGCCCGCCAAAGATACGCTGAACCTGCGGCTGAGCGTGCCGCCTTCATTCAAGGATCCCAAATCAGTAGTGGTCGTGGCGTTGCCCATCGTGGGCGCAACCAGGCCGCCGCCGCTGCATCCGGTGAACCTGACGGAGAGCTATTGCGCCCAGAAGCCCGGCCTTGTGCTGCCGGCCGAAGGAGCGCCGCTGGTTTTTGCCACGCAGCTTGCCTCCGGGCTAACGCTGCATATCGAGACCAAGGGCGGGCCCATCGACTTACCCGTGAAAGCCGATCCATCGCAGGGCGGGCTGGTGCTGGTGCATCCAGCTACTTCGTTGCCGGATGGCGAACTGACCGGCGTGTTGCGCGGCAAGTGGGGTTTTGACGATTGGACAGGTCCGCAGTTTCACCTGCGGGCAGCGCTGTCCGGCAAGTGGAGCTTGACGGCAGCCGATCAAACAGCGCTGGTGGTGGGACGCGAAGACAAGCTGCATATTGATGGCGAAAACTCGTTGTGCGTCGAGCGCGTTGAAGAGCAGCCGGCGAAGGGCGCTCCAATCAAGCTGGTTTGGAAGTCTCCCAAGCCGGAGCAGTTGGAAGTGACCTTGCCCATGAAAGACGCTTCTCCGGGTGTCGTCAACCTGGAAATTTACCAGTCAGGGCTGGAAAAGCCGGATCAGCTGCAAGTGAAGGCCTACGCCGAGCCGGCTGCGCTCGATCGCTTTACGCTGAACTCAGGCGACTCAAAGGCGATTCTGAAAGGCAATCGCCTGGACGAGGTGGCCAAGGTCAGTCTCGACTCGCTCGCGTGGACTCCGGCCACGCTCACCAGCATGCAGAACTCTGAACAGTTGGAGATGAACACTAACGGATCGACGGCCGGTCTGGAGCCTGGGAAGCCGGCGTTTGCCGGTGTGGAGTTGCGGGATGGCCGGCTGCTTCAGGTTCTGGTAACGGTTGAGCCGCCCCGGCCCCAGGTCACGTTGTTGAGCAAGGGCACGCAGAACGATGTTTCCGCAGCGCCTTCGCCCGTGCATCTGGGCAGCGCAGACGACCTGCCCGTTGACGAGCGCCTGGTCTTTTTCATTCGCTCCAGACAGCCCGTAAGCTTTCCACGCGACGAGAAGATGGAAGTGGCCGCGGAAGACGGCAGTTTCCGCACCGTGCTGGCACTGGCCGACGGCAGCCTGATGCTCGAGGACGCGAAGACCGCGTTGGGGGTAGTCGAGCCTCTGCGGCGTTTCGGCTCTTCTGCGTTTGGGCCGGTGCGTGCGCGCGCGCTGTCGCCTGACGGGGTTAGCGGCGACTGGTTGGCGCTGGGAACGCTGGTGCGGCTCCCGGGATTCAAGGAGCTGCACTGCCCGCGCTCCACTGCCAGGCCCTGTGTGCTGGTGGGAACAAATCTCTTCCTGGTTGCGTCCATCTCCGCTTCATCGGAGTTCAATAAGGCAATCGAGGTGCCTTCGGATTTTACGGGAACAGAGTTGAGCGTTCCCCATCCGGCCAACGGCGCGCTCTATCTGAGGCTACGCGATGACACAGAAACGGTGCAGACGCTCACCCTGCCGGTAATGACAATGAACGGACTGACGCAAACCGCAGCGGCGCAACAGATGGCAGTGACGCCAGAAGACGAGCCGTCCGTTCCCGCCCAAGCTCAACCTGCCCCAGCCGCTCCTGCTGCTGTTGCGGAAACTGCTCCCGCGCAAGCTCATAAAACAGCTGCAAGTTCACCATCGCCCGAAAAGACCGGGCCGTGAGAGATGGTGGGGTTCAGTTCATGTTGGGAAACAGATTTTCAGAGGCGCAGAGCGAAAGCTCAGCGCCTCTGTTTTTGTTCTAGGATCGATAACGCACTAATTGAAATAAGCTTGGTTCTTCTCGGCGAAATGCGCCTTGTCGGCGGGTAGATCGTCTATCGAAAAGATCGCGCCCTGTGCGCAGATCGATGCGCAGTTGCCGCAGTCGATGCACTCGTCCGGGTTGATGAACAACTGGGAGACGCCGGCTGCTTTTGGATCGTCTGCCGCCGCCGGCATGATGGCGGCGGTGGCGCACTCGGCAGCGCAGACAAAGTCCTTGGTGCACGCGTCGGTAATTACATAAGCCATGATGAAACTCCTTGATGATGTGGGCGCTTGTGGCAAATGCGCCATCCATTCAAGGCTATCTAGTTAAGGTTCTTGGCTCCGTGACTGGGGTCACACTGCGGGAGAGCCATTTCCGCTCGCGGGAAACGGCCAGAAAGCCCGCTTGGTCTTTCCGGCCGTTCTTCGAATGCCGCCCGTTGATTCGCACCTATCGCTTAGAAACCGGCTTGGGCCACATTCAGTTCAACTTGCCGCTCCTGTGCGCGCGCCCACTCGGCCGGTTCGCCATAGTGCCTGGCGACAATAGCGACAGCCTTGCTTTCATCCATGTAGGGCCGCACTGCGGCCAACTTGATTGTGGATTGTGAGGCCATCCGCGCCACGGCATCCTCGCTGGAAGCTGACGTGACCAATGAAAGCATCGCAATCACAATCGTCGCCACCCCGTTAATTGCCGCTGTCACATGAGCCTGGCTGGCGGGATCGCTGATCTTTGCCGCCGACAAGAACGAAGCATTCACTTGCTGCTGAAAGGCAACAACCGCAGCCTGTAGTTGTGCGAGCACTGAGGCTGTGGGATTGGCCAGGTACGCCTTGGCCTGAGCCACCAGCAAATTCGAAGCGGCGTCAAAGCCCGCTGTTGCCGCAACAAAAATTGGCGCGTCTGCAGGGGCCAGCAACGCGGCTGTCGAATCAACCGTAGCCACCGCGCTCTCCAGCGCCGGCGTCCAGTTGACGATATTCTGCGCCACGCTTGCTTCTGAACAGCCGCTCACGAAAGGCAAGGGCAGAAGCAGGGCAATCAGCGCCCAGGCACCCAGTTTCGTGGTGGAACTGGTTGAATTCGCGCTCGAAGCCGGGCTAGCTGGATCGCGAGCCAGCAGTCCAAGAAGAGCGGAGGCCAGGCCGCTTACCAGTGCGACCACAGTGCCGCTGCCGGCTGTGCCCAGCGTGATGCCCTGCTGCGAAAGCACGCTGCCGATGGTGATGACCGCAATTAACAGCCCGGCGCCTGAGGTTTTGGGGTGATTCCAGATATTCGAAATGTGATTCATGCGGAAAGCTCCTCGCAAAGAAAAAGGCGGCCATCGCCGCCCTGGTTTAGTTGAGATTTGGCAGGCGCGGGACAGGCTCAATCTGCTCCCCGCGCAAACAAAAAATCGAGATCAGCCGCGGGCGTCTAATTCACCTGCTGCTGGTCCCGATTTGTCGCGTCTCTCCGTATTCGAGCGCCGCCGTGGTTGCGGTTTTGTTCGATTTGGAGGTCCGCAATGGCACAGACCAGAGACGGCCCCGCGCCCCGGCGCCATCCGCTGGGGGTGGCGTACTCATTCGCCGGGCGCGGAACATCCGTCTCTTGTCTGGCTACCTATTACCCTAGGTACTCTGTGCTTAATCTTCTGCAAAATTAGAAAAACTTCTGTCACTTATTGGTCAGATTGGAGAAAAATTGCTCCCCGGCGAGCCAAACTGGCCGGAAGGCTCCCGTGGAACCAAACCTGACAGGGCGCATTCCAGCTTGCGATCAGACGCGTCTATGTGTATTGGACCCGGCGCTCGCCCTTGACCACGCGCCCGATCACGAAGAACTTCTCTTCGGAGCGGTCCAGCAGGTTTTTTGCACGCGCGAATTTGACTGCCGGGACGGCCGCAATCAACCCGATGCCCATGTTGAAAGTGCGCATCATCTCTTCCTGTGAAACCTTGCCCACGTCGCGCAGATGATCAAAAATCGGCAACACCGGCCAGGAACCGATCTCGACTTGCGCTGCGGTGTTCTTGGGCAGGATGCGCGGCAGATTCTCGGTGATGCCGCCGCACGTGATGTGCGCCATCCCCGTCGTAAGTCCCGCTGTCACAAGCTTTTGAGCCACATGGAGGTAGCTGCGATGCGTCTTCATCAGCGCCGCGCCGGCCTTTTCCTTGATGGCGGTCACATATTGGGTTGGTTTGTAGCCGGCCACCTCAAACAGCAGCCGGTACGCCAGCGAATAACCGTTGGTGTGCAGGCCGGTCGAGGGCAACCCGACTAGCACGTCGCCGGCCTTGATTCCCGCGCCGGTTACCATCTTGTCGCGGTCCACAGCACCCACAATGAAGCCGGCCAGGTCGTACTCGCCATCAGCCTGAAATCCCGGCATCTGTGCCGTTTCGCCGCCGATCAAAGCGCAACCGCCCGCCTTGCAGGCATCGGCCAACCCGGAGACAACGTTCTCTGCCACCTCTGTGTCCAGCTTGCCGCCAGCCATGTAATCAAGGAAAAACAGGGGCGTTGCGCCCTGCACGGCAATGTCATTGATGCAGTGGTTCACCAGGTCCGCGCCCACTGTGCGGTGCATTCCCAGTTCGAAGGCCACCTTCAGCTTGGCGCCAACCCCGTGGCCCGAGCTCACCAGGATGGGATTCTTCCAGCGCTGCATGTCGAGCCGAAAAAGCGCGCCAAAGCCGCCCATCCCGCTCAGCACATTGCGGTTAAAGGTCTTTTGCGCCAGGTAAGTGCGGCGTTCTATGGCGCGTTCGCCACTACTGGTTTCCACGCCGATTTCGGCGCGAGTCACGGATTTGGGCTTGGGTTCGTTAGACACGGTGCGGCTTTCTGCGGATGGATTTCTCATGCGGCGCGACTGGCCGGGAATGTTGATTTTAGCAGCCTTTGCGTAGTTCTGGATGTGCGTCAGAGAAACCGCGCCTTCTCATTTGCACCGGGAATTGGGCAAATTTCCAGCCTTCCCCAGATGCGGTAACGCCAGCGGGCAACCAGCCGGTAACCCATGTCGCGCAAGGGCCGCGGAATCCATCGCAGAATAGTCGCAACCGTCGGCCAGGGCCGCGGCAATTCCGCGAGCAGTGCCACAATCGCGTCCGACTGCGTCAGCATTTGCTCCGCCGGATTGCCGAAATTCATTACAACCAAAATCGCAGTAGGGCCGGATTCTGCATCTGGCAAGCTGATTCCATGCCGCGCCATCAGCTCAGCCGCGATTGCCGATTCGGAAGCCACAAACCGCAGCCGGTCCCGCTGGTCGCGCCTTATCGTCCACCGCACGGTCCGATTGCACAGCCCGCAGTGGCCATCGAAGACAACCACCAGCCTGTCGCCCAGTCCTGCAAAATTGCTCACATTCAACGGGATGCGGCCTCAGATGCGCGCGATTCAATTCAGATAACGCGCGAGTCTTATACTGA
>Ga0181520_10012201_pt1 | contig 11095 bp, 8 predicted proteins | sample PEATcosm2014_Bin_29_FD_132451 | JGI IMG/M metagenome (GOLD analysis project Ga0181520, IMG submission 132451) | Peatland microbial communities from MTU Mesocosm Facility, Houghton, MI, USA - PEATcosm2014_Bin02_30_metaG | ecosystem: Environmental > Terrestrial > Soil > Wetlands > Peat | place...
AAGAGCGCGTTGGCAAGGGTGACCGTGACGTGATCCTGTCCGACGACGTCGGCGAAGCGCTGGGGGCGGTATTTTCGGGCAAGAACCTGGTAGGCCATAGACGAGATTGATTGTACCGCCCTGAACCCGCTCAACCACACCCGGCAAGAACAGGCGACGAGGGAAAGCCACATCTCAAAATCGAGATGTGGGGCACCCGCGAGTTAGCAAGCCAGCGAGTTAGCGAATCCGCGGAGTTTGCCGCACATCCGGATCAACATATTGGCGGCGGGGCGGTGACAGCACGACTGCGCGATATTCGCACGAAACGAATTAGTCATTGAACGGGGCATATCGGAGGTGTAAGTTGGCACGCATGATTTCCAGGCCCCTATTCCTGCCCGCACTCCTTCTTGCGTTCAGCGCTTATGCTCAAACCGCAGCAAGACCGATTGAACCGAACGGAGCGGCGAAGGCGGCGAACGTGCAGAGCACCTACGCGGCGTTACGGAAAGACTTGCCGGGAAGCGATGGCGCGACGGTGAAGGACTTCAAGCTGGAGCGCGAGGGTGGGAAACTCACCTTCGACCAGGGCAGTTTTTACTTTTTTGCGCCAGTGGAGGGACGGGTGACGGGCGCGGTGTTTGTGGGGGCGGGGCGGTTCTATCTGAAGGCTCAGGCCATTGGGGAGCAGCGTTCGCTGGCACTGCTGACCAAGAGCGACTCGATGACGGAAGAGTTCAGCACGCTGGTGCTGCGCTTCACCGACGGTACGGCGGATGAGATACGCAAGGCGTCGACTGGCAACGCAGGCGCGCCGGAGAAACATGTGCAGGAAGCGGCCAAGGAGCTGGCGACGAATTATCGCAAGTACCTGAGCGACAACATTGATTTGCGCATGCTGCAGGATGTGTTAAGTGGGAGAGAGGGGGAATATTTTCTGGCATCGTTCCACATGGGCAACCTTCTGACCGGGAGGAATGTGCTATTTATCGTTGACCCCGAGGGCACGGCGCATGCCTCACCCGACCAGGTGGAGCTGACGACGTGGAGCGACGTGGAGATGCAGCCATGGGTGGCCTACAAGATGGAGCAGGCCGACGAGAAGGAGAGCGGCAAACGAGTGCAGGTGACCGACGAGCGGCTGGACGTGACGATCTCGACCATGGGCCAGATGAAGGTCTCTGCGGAGACGACGATGAAGGTGCTGCACGACGGGGTGCGTGTGGTGCGGCTGAACCTGTATCCGACGCTGCGGGTGACGGGGGTGTACAGCGAGAACGGAGCGCCTCTGGATTTTGTGCAGGAGGACAAGAAGCTTGACCCGGATTTCGGAGTACTGCTGCCGGCGGCGGCTAAGAAGGGCGATACACTGCGGCTGCTGACGGTGTACAACGGCAGCGACGCACTGCGGGCCGATGGCAACGAGACCTACTACTTGATGCCGGGCGCGCGCGAGAGATGGTATCCATCGGGGGAGGGGATGGGCGACTTCGCCAGCTTCCATATGACCTTCCACATTCCAAAGAACCTGCAAATTGTTGCCACCGGAAAGCAGATGAGCCTGACTTCGGAGAGCGGCGGAGTGATGAAGGCGGTGTGGGAGACGGATGCGCCCATCGCGGTGGCGGGATTCAACCTAGGCGACTTCAAGACGCTTGGATCGAAGACGCCGGACGGATTCGGGGTGGACGCGTATGCCGATGTCGGGCTGCCGGATACGTATAAATCGCTAGTGGACGTGGCCGACGTGGGGAACCTGTCGGCAGTGACAGCGTTGAAGGGTGAGGTGTCGCAGGGTTCGGTGGCGATCCAGCTCTACTCGGACTACTTCGGCAAGCTGCCGTACGACCATGTGGCGCTGACCGAGCAGACGGCATGCAACTACGGGCAGAGCTGGCCGATGCTGGTGTATCTGCCGATCTGCGGGTTCTGGGACGAGACGGTGCAGAACCGGCTGGGGCTGCTGGACTATGACGCGAGCTACTGGCGGGAGGTGACTCCCCATGAGGTGTCGCACCAGTGGTGGGGACAGTTGGTGGGCTTCAAGAGCTATCGCGACCAGTGGATGAGCGAGGGATTTGCGAATTTTTCGGTGGGTGTGTTCCTGCGGCATACGTCACCCACTATGGACCTGTACCGCGCGTTCTGGAAGGAGCAGCAGAAGAACCTACTGCAGAAGAACAAGGAGGGCAAGCGTCCGATCGACGTTGGTTCGCTGACGATGGGTGAGCGGGTATCGAATGAGAAGAGCGGCGAAGACGTATACCAGATGCTGATCTATAGCAAGGGAGCGTATGTGTTGCACATGCTGGAGATGATGTACTGGTCGACGACGGACCAGGAGACGACGTTCAAGAACTCGATGCAGAAGTTTGTGAAGGAGTATTCGGGCAAAGCGGCGACTACGGAGGACTGGAAAGCATCGATGGAGAAGACGATGCCGAAGTGGATGGACCTGCAAGGCAACGGCAAACTGGACTGGTTCTTCAACGAGTATGTATATGGGACGGAACTGCCGCACTACACGGTCAGCTCGGATTTCACGGTGGGCGCCGATGGAGTGACCAGCGTGCATATTAAGCTGGAGCAGAGCAATGTGTCGAAGAACTTTGTGATGCGGATTCCATTGTATCTGCAACTGAAGAACGGGCAGGTGGCGTGCATCGCGAATGTGGTGATCCACGGAAGCGATTCAATCGACCAGACTTTTGCAATCGGCAAATTGCCTTCTGCCGCCAAGACGATGCTGTTGAACTACAACGCGGACGTGCTAAGCGACAACTAAGGGGGGATTCAACCCACACAACCCTATTCATGCCGGGATGAGGCTGCGGCATGAATGGGACACCCGAGTGGTTTTGATTGCGCATGATAGTGAGGTCGCTGTAATTTGGCTGTATGAATATCAGGGATATTTTCCTTCCTATGCTGCTTACAGCAGCCAGCATGAGTGCGCAGACCGCGGCAAAACCAATTGAACCGAACGGGGCGGCGAAGGCCGCCAATACACTGAGCGCGTATACCGCGTTGCGTGCCGACCTGCCCGGCGTCGAAGGCGTGACGGTGAAGAATTTCGCGCTGCAACGCGAGAGCGGGAAGTTCACCTTCGAGCAGGGAGATTTTTATTTCTACACGCCGGTGGAGGGACGTGTGACGGGCGCGGTGTTTGTGGGCAAGGGCCGGTTCGATCTGATGGGGCAGGACATGAACCAGCAGCGATCGCTGGCCTTGCTGACCAAGAGCAGTTCGATGCAGCAGGAGTTCAGCACGCTGGTGCTGCGCTTTGCCGACGATACGGCGGAGGAGATTCGCAAGGTGTCGGCGGGAGCCAGTAAAGCTCCGCCGGCAGAGGTGCGCACGGCAGCCGAGGAGTTGTCGAACAGCTTTCGCAAGGACCTGCACGAGAACCTGGACCTGCGCCTACTGGCGGACGTGCTGGGCGACGGTGCGGACGGGTTGGGCGATTTCTTCCTGGCGTCGTTCCGCATGGGCGACGCGCAGACGGGAAAGAATGTGCTGTTCCTGATCGATCCGGAGGGGACGTTCCACGCCTCGCCCGACGAGGTGGAGCTGTCTACCTGGAACTCGAGCGAAGTGCGACCGTGGATCTCGTATCTGATGCAGAACGCAAAAGAGGACGATCTGGGCAACCGGGTACAGGTGACGGACGAGAGAGTGGACGTGACGTTCGACATAGCGGGGGGGATGAAGAGTTCTGCCGAGACGACGATGAAGGTGTTGCGGGATGGAGTGCGGGTGGTGCGCCTGAACCTGTATCCGACACTGCGCGTCTCCGGGGTGTACGGCGAGAACGGGAGTGCGCTGGACTTTGTGCAGGAAGCCATTGGGAACGATGGTGACTTTGCTGTGGTGCTGCCGCATGCGGCGAAGATGGGCGATACGCTGCGGGTGTTATCGACATACAGCGGCGGAGAAGCGCTGCACGCGGATGGCAACAATACCTACCACCTGGTACCCGGCGCAGGGGACAGCTGGTATCCGTCGGGAGTGGGCGGGAGGGCCGACGCGGCCAACTTCCACATGACCTTCCACCTGCCGAAGAGCCTGCAACTGGTGGCCAGCGGGAAGCAGTTGAGTCTGGCGCCCGAAGGCGACGCCATGGTAAAGGCGGTATGGGAGACGCAGGCGCCGATCAACGCAGCGGGGTTCAACTTAGGAGACTTCAAGACAATTGAGGACAGGACCGCAGATGGGATGGTGTTGAACATGTACTCCGACGTGGACAATCCAGACCTGTACAAGACGCTGCTACAGACCGCGGCGCCGGGTAACCAGACGACCGCGCAGGCGCTGAAGACTGAGCAATCGCAGGCGAGGGCTGCCTTGCAGTTGTACTCGGACTACTTCGGCAAGCTGCCCTACGACCATATGGCGCTGGCGCAGCAGAGCGGATGCAACTACGGACACATCTGGCCGATGCTGGTATCGCTGCCGATCTGCGGCTTCATCGACGCGACGGTGCAGGACAAGCTGGGGATGTTCAACGACACCTATTGGGGCGAGGTGACGGCGACAGAGACGGCGCACCAGTGGTGGGGCGGACTGGTGGGGTTCTACAACTATCGCGACCAGTGGCTGAGCGATGCTTTAGCCAGCTACTCGGTGGGTGTATTCCTGAATGGCACCTCGGCCAAACCGGATGACTACCGGGAATTCTGGAAGGAGAAGCATAGGCTTCTGTTGGATAAGAACGCTCAGGGAGTGCGGCCTATCGACCTGGGGCCGCTGACCATGGGCGAGCGAGGCTCGAACAACAAGCCCGGCGAAGACCCCTACCAGGTGCTGATGAACGTCAAGGGAGCCTACGTGATTCACATGCTGGACATGCTGTTCTGGTCGCCGGCCTTTACCGACAAGACGTTCAAGCTGGAGATGCAGAAGTTCGTCAGGGATTATTCAGGCAAAGCGGCGCGGACCGAGGACTTCAAGGCGGAGATGGAGCGCTCCATGCCGCACTGGATGGACCTGCAAAACAACGGCAAGCTGGACTGGTTCTTCAATCAGTTTGTTTACGGCACGGAGCTACCTCACTACACGATCAGCTCGGAGTTCACGGTCGACAACAAAGACATTACGACGGTGCATTTGAAGATGACTCAGAGCAACGTGACGTCGAGCTTTGTGATGCTGATCCCGATTTATATGGAGTTGAAAGACGGCCAGGTGAAGCGGATGTTCAACGTGGTGATGCATGGCAACGGAGCCATCGACCAGAACATTGTACTGGGAAAGCTGCCTTCTCCGGGCAAGGCGATGTTGATCAACTACAACACGGATGTGCTGAGCGACGAGTAGCGGGGGAGCTGAGGGAAACGCTGATTATTTGCGGCGGGCGCGGCGCTTGAGTTCGAGGTCGGAGAACATGGTGGCGCGGCAGTTGGGAGCGGCGCAGAAACAGTGCTCGTGCTGGTCGTCGGAGTCGTAGAGGTTGTATTCGTAGGTGAGCTCTTCACCGGCTGCGATGTCGCGTAGGGTGGAGATGAAGATGCGGTTGTCGGCGTCCTGCTCAGTCTCGCAGTTGGGATTACAACTGTGGTTGAGGAACATGGCCATGCCGAAGCCGTCGATGACGGTGTTGCGTCCGCAGGAGAAGAGATAGGTGACGGGGCGGCCCTGGTAACGGGCGTCGGCGACGGCCTTGGACATGCGCTGGCCATCGTACTCGCAGACGCGGACGCCCTTGCGGATGGGCCGCATGGTGTAGCATCCGGCGGCATGGATGGAGGAGGAACGAACGATGAGTCCGGGAAGCATCATGCTGGGCTGACTATAACAAAGGAGCGGGGCGAAGTGTGTGCATGAAGGCGGTGAAGGCGTTTGGAGCGGAAGCGAATCGTCTAAACTGGAGTAGAAGGGAACGCGATGCGGAGAGATGCTGGAGTGGTGCTGGTTGCGGTGGTGTGGGCCGCGGTTGCCTGCGGGGCCCAGAGCACTCCTGCCAGCAACCCTTTACCCAAGCCCGACAATGGCCCTGCACCATGTTCCGTAGCGCCGCAGCCGGTACCCTGCGGGGCGACTTCGACGGTGGCGGGCAAGCCGAACCCAGCTCAGCAATTTCCGTTTCCCGGAGAAGATAACGGTAGCAGCGTACCGCTTACCCAGGGGGCGTCAGCGCCGAATATGAGTGGAGTTCCTCAGGCGCCTGATGAGGACGGCGCGAATTCCGGAACGGCGCCGGGAGCCGCGGCAGCAAAGAAGACGGCGGCAGCGTTTCCATTTCCCGGCGAGGACGAGAAGGGAGCTGGCGCGGGCGGAGGCGGGGGTGCGGGCAGTTCGAGCAGCAGTTCCAGCAGTAGCTCTAGCAGCAGCGACGATGCGGGCGCGAACGCGCCGGGCGAGACGGCGGATGGGACTGGGCTACAGGACAAGGGCAGCGAAGGCACGACGGGCAGACACCTGCTGCACCGGGTGAATCCGGTGGGGACGAAGCTGCAGAGCGCGGACGAGCGCGAGGCGGAGGACCTGAGCGTGGCCAAGTTCTATACCGATTCAGGCGATTTGCAAGGGGCGTATCTGCGCAGCCAGGACGCGGTGAAGATTGCGCCCGACGATCCGGATGCGCACTTTGCGCTGGCCACGGCGGCGCAGAAGTTGAATAAGCGGGACGAAGCGATTGCCGAATACAAGGCGTGCCTGAAGCTGGATCCAGTAGACAAAGAGGCGAAAGAGGCACGCAAGGCGCTGGAGCGGTTGAATCCTTAGAGATTCAAGTGGGGCGGTTGCGGACGAGGGCAATTTTTGTGGGTGGGGGGTTGCCGGCGGGCTGGGGCAGCGCGTCCTGGTCGCGATCGGTGGGCGATGACGGCTGGTCGTCGTCGGGGTCGAGGTCATCTTCGACACGCAGGTATCGGCGCATGTAACGCAGGGGCTCCTCGGCGAGTGCGAGTTCGCGCAAGTGATAGCGCCAGGCATCGGGACGAGTGCTTCGGCGTGTGTAGCCCTTGCGGGTTACGGTGGCGATGGTGCCATCGGCCTTACGCCTGGTGAAGGTCTGATTTTCCACCTGGAAGGTGATCTGCTCTCCGGCCTTCCAGAAGGTGGAGGCAAACTCATGGGAGAAGAGAAGAGCGTAGTAGCGCCGCTCGGCGCATAGGGTCTCGACTGCCTGGTGAGTTGTCTCCCAGGGCAGTCCGATTTTTGCGAGGTACCACTTGCGGAACTCGAAGCCGTTGGCCCTGGCCTGCGAGACAAGCAGATGAAGCAGTTCGAAGCGGGTCATAAGTGGACTAGCTACTGTGCTAATAGATGCGTATTACAGGGACAAGAATCGAGCGCATGGCCCAATTGAACTGTATCTCGAAAGGTTCCACTAGATTGCGAAATTGTGTCGCCGGATGCATCCTATTGGTACACACTAGGGGAGTGTGCCGCGATCCTGGGGATGGCACGCGCGTGCCTCTCTGCAAGAGGTCGAAGGCGAATGGAACACGCAGTTTACCGGGCCAAAGAGTGTTCAGGAGATTGCCAGCTATGGCAGTTCGATGTCCAAAGTGCCGTGAACACGACGTACGCAGGTCGCATCGCCGGCTGATCGACTTTATTATGCGCAGCATTGGGATGGTCCCTTTGCGCTGCAACATCTGTGAGCACCGCTTCTACCGGTTTCGCAGAGCCCTAAGAAGCTGATCGGCTGCGGTTCGCGGAAGATAGTTTTCCGCCCTGATGCGCGGCGGTGAGGGAGATGTTTGCGCTGCAGAAGGCCATGCGAACTGACACAGGCATATGCAACGGACGATGTATCCTGCCTGACGATGGAACCAACATCAAGGTAATGTTATCGGTGTGGGTTTCACGAGATGTGCCGGCCGCGGGAAGAGGAGTCTAAATCTTTGCGCCCAAGGGAAGCAATGCGTTCGGTTGAAACTTTGCCCGCGACTGAGAAATGCCACAGGCACTGCGGTCGCGGCATCCCTCGCAGCATACTACGATCTGCGTTGGCCGGCGTGGTTGGACTGCTGCTTATGCCGGCGTGCGTTAGTGGGAGCGCACGGGCCGCTCCTGCCGCTGCGCAGACGAAGGCGGATAGGGCGGTGCTGCATACCGATCCATTGAACCTGGACCCCATGGTGAGGGATGCCTACGAGCACTTTTATACTCTCGACTTCGACGGCGCGCTGAGCCGGTCGGGGGCGGTGCTGAAGGCGCATCCGCAGGAGCCGATGGCCTACGGGTACGAGCTGATGTTTACCGTCTTCCGCGAGCTGTACCACCAGGACCTGCTGGACACGACGTATTATGCACACGACAATTTTCTTACATCGAAGAGGAATGTGCCGGTCCCCGCAGCCACGCGGCAGAGGATCGAGTGGCTGACCGACACGGGGATTCGGACCGCGGACGAGCGGATCAAGGCCAATGGAAACGATAAGAATGCCTACTTCGCTCGCGGGTATCTGCGCGGGTTGCACGCGGTGTTCATCACGCTGGCAGACCATAGCTATGTGGCTGCGGCGCGGCAGGGATATGAGGCGCGCAACGACTCCGAACAGGTGTTGAAGATCGATCCGGAGTATACGGACGCGAAGATGGCGGTGGGAATCCAGAAGTTCGCGGTGGCGAGCCTGCCGCGCTGGGTGCGCATGGTGGTGGGCATCTTCGGCGTGGGAGGAAACAGAGAGCAGGGACTGGCCCTGCTGCGCGAGTGCGCAGAACATGGGGTGGTGACGAGGGTGGAATCGCGCACCGCGCTATCTCTGTTCCTGCGCCACGACGGGCGCTACCCGGAGGCCCTGGCGGTGCAGCACGGCCTGGCTGTGGAGTTTCCGCACGACTACCTGTTTCGATTGGAAGAGGCCAACCTGACCAAGGACGAAGGCAATGGGCCGGGCGCAATTGCGGCGTACAAGGAGGTGCTGGCGGATGCGGGCAGGCCGGGATACTTTGTGGATGCGCGGCTGCAGTTGGCTTGGTTCGGGCTGGCGGACACGCAGCGCGGACAGAACGATATTGCAGACGCGGCGGAGAACTACCTGAAGGCCGCCGATCAGCCTGAATGCAGCGACTGGCTGCGCAAACGGGCGCAGTTGAACGCGGGGGAGATGTACGACCTGCTGCAGCAGAGGGCGAAGGCCGTGGGTCTGTACCAGATGGCGTCGTCGGGCGGGGGAGACCAGTCGCAGGCAGAGATGGCGCGGCGGTTGATGAAGACGCCGTATGCGGGGAAGTAGGCGGACGGATCCGCGGAACCAAGGAGACGGGGCGTGCGTATAGAAGACTGGGATATGGCAAAATAAGAGACTCCCGGAGGCGTGCGATGTATTGCTCTCATTGTGGAAGACCGGTGGATGCGGCGGCGCGGTACTGCCCTGCCTGCGGCGCGGCTGTGCAGCCGGCAGGCTATGTGCGTGTGCCAGTGTACGGACAACTGATGCGGCCACGCTATCCGCGCGTCTTCGGCGGCGTGTGCTCCGGGCTGGCACTGCACTACGGGTGGGACATTACCACAGTTCGCCTGCTGTGGGTGCTGTGCGTGCTGTTTGCGGGGACGGGGATTCTGGCGTATATCATTGCGTGGATCGTGATTCCCGAAGCTCCGTACGTACTGCCTGAGAGCAACACGGGGAGTGGGGTTTGAGCGCTCGCGCGGGGAGGGCCAAGGTCAAAGACGCGACGGCGCGGGATAGGATCGCGGCAAGGCCGTTCCAGTATCGCGGGCGGGAATTATATTGCGATGGGGTGTCGCTGACGGAGCTTGCGGAGACGCAAGGCACGCCGCTTTATGTCTACTCGGCGGAGCAGATTCGGTACCGATTCGGGCTATTTCAGGCGGCCTTTGCGGGGCGTGAGGCGTCGGTGTGCTATGCGGTGAAGGCGAACTCTTCGCTGGCGATTCTAAGGATGCTGGCCGACATGGGCGCGGGATTCGACATTGTGAGCGGCGGCGAACTGGAGCGGGTGCGGCGGGCGAGCCGGGCCGCTCTGGGGCGTGTGGTCTTCTCCGGTGCGGGCAAGCTGGAGTGGGAGATCGATGCGGCGCTGAAAGCCGGAATATTGATGTTCAACGTGGAATCGGAGGCGGAGCTGGCGTTGCTGGCGGCACGGGCGGAGGCGCTTGGCGTGCGGGCAAGGTTTGCGCTGCGGGTGAATCCAGATGTGTTCGCGGAGACGCATCCGTATATCTCGACCGGGCTGGGGAGCCATAAATTCGGGGTTGAGATTGGACTGGCGCGGGCGATCTATCGCAGGGCGGCGCGGTCGAAGTGGCTGGATGCGGCGGGGGTGAGCGTACACATTGGGTCGCAGATACGCGCGGTGGAACCGTTTGCCGCGGCGCTGGAACGCGTGGCTAGCCTGGTTGTAGAGCTGCGGGGAGATGGGCACACGATTCGGGTGGTGGATGCGGGAGGCGGGCTGGGGATTGACTATAACGACTCGCTGACGGAGCCGAAGTTCGATGCGGCGCGCAAGGTGCGGGAGTATGCGGCGGCGCTGACGAAGGCGGTGGAGGGGATGGGCTCTGTGAGGCTGTTGGTAGAGCCGGGGCGGTTTGTGGTGGCGCAGGCGGGCGGACTGCTGACGCGGGTGGTAGTGGTGAAAAAGAATGGGGCGAAGACGTTTGTGATTACGGATGCGGCGATGAACGACCTGATCCGGCCTGCGCTGTACCAGGCCCACCATGAAATTCTGCCGGTGATGAAGGGGCGCGGAGCTACGGAGAAGGTGGATGTAGTAGGGCCGATCTGCGAGTCGGGCGACTTTTTTGCGCACGACCGTGCGATGGCGAAGGTGAAGGCGGGCGAGTTGGTGGTTCTGCTGGACGCGGGGGCGTATGGGATGAGCCAGGCGTCGAATTACAACACGCGCGCGCGAGCGGCTGAGGTGCTGGTGGATGGGAATGATGCGAGGCTGATCCGGCGGCGGGAGACGCTGCGGGAGATGATGGCGGCGGAGATTGTGTAGGTTGTTTTTTTGGCGTCCTTGATTGCAAAGCAATCAAGGACGCGCAGTCCAAAAGAGAATATGATTTTCGGCCCGCGTGAACGCGGGCCCTTTCGACTAAGACCCAACGGTGATCAATGATGGCAAAGGGCGGCTCCTATCAGTGGCTGATCCAGCCATGCATGCCCGCTTCGAAGCTGCGGCGGTCGAGACG
>Ga0181520_10012204_pt1 | contig 11093 bp, 11 predicted proteins | sample PEATcosm2014_Bin_29_FD_132451 | JGI IMG/M metagenome (GOLD analysis project Ga0181520, IMG submission 132451) | Peatland microbial communities from MTU Mesocosm Facility, Houghton, MI, USA - PEATcosm2014_Bin02_30_metaG | ecosystem: Environmental > Terrestrial > Soil > Wetlands > Peat | place...
TGGAAAGACCAGCCGGCCACCTGGAAGGTTCAGGACGGCTATATGGAAGTGAGCCCGCCGGACGGCACCGACATCCGCACCAAGGGCCGGTGGTCGGATTTCCAGTTGCACTTGGAATGGGCCTCGCCCAATCCGCCCACCGGCCATGGCCAGGCCCGCGGCAACAGCGGGGTGGAGATCAACGGCATGTATGAGATTCAGATCGTGGATTCCTACCAGGACAAAACCTATCCCGACGGCCAGGCCGGGGCGGTTTACGGCCAGATGCCCCCGCTGGTCAACCCCAGCAAGCCGCCCGGCGAATGGCAGACCTACGACATCATCTGGGAATCCCCCCGGTGGAACGCCGCGGGCGAGCTGACCCAGAAGGCCTGTGTGACGGTGATCTTCAATGGCGTGGTCGTCCAGCACCGGACCGAGCTCATCGGCCGCACGGAGGGCATCGGGGATGGCGTGGCGTACAAGGGCAAGCCGTTTTACCAGCCGCACGATCCGGCGGCGTACATCCGTCTGCAGAACCACCACAGCAACCCCGTGCGCTTCCGCAACATCTGGATTCGCGACCTGAACCTCGCCGAACGGGAATAGCTGTCAGGCCGGGGGGAAAATGGTGGTAGGTTCTGGATTCGAACCAGAGATTCGAAAAAAGGCCTTTAAATTGCGGTTTTCTGAATGTTTTGACGTTTTTAAACACTGTTGACACGGCTGAATATTATGACTAATTTATGACCATAATTTATGGCATCGTTGCACAAAGACCCTCGCGGCAAGTCGCCTTATTGGTATTGCGCCTATCAGACCTTTGATGGGGCACGCCATTTCAGGAGCACAAAGACATCAGATAAAAAGGAAGCCCGGCAGGTTTGCGAGACATGGTCGAAGGCGTCGATGATGGGGACAAAGCTGACGGCGGACAAAGCTCGCCAAGTAATTGCACAAGGCGTGGCAGATGTTCTCATGGCGTCCGGTAAAACCTTGCCGTCTGCAACGATTCGCGTCTGGTGTAAACGGTGGCTGGAAACCAAGGCTTTGGAAGCCGAACCGCGCACCCATGAGCGCTACGAAACCTGTTTGCGCCGATTTTTGGCTTTTCTGGATGGAAAAGCCGATGAAGATTTGAACAATTTGAATGTGGACGACATATTGCGTTTCCGTGACCACGTCTCCCAATTGCTCTCCGTGACCAGCACCAACATGGAACTGAAAGTCATTCGCGCCTGCCTTTATTCTGCCCTCAAACAGGACTTGGTTGAAAAAAACGTGGCAACCAAAGTGGACACTCTCAAGCAAAGGGGCGAAAACAAACGAAGGGGTTTCACTTTGTCTGAACTTGGAGCCGTCCTGAGCCAGTGTGACGCGGCCGGCGGGGAATGGCGTGGGCTGGTCCTCACGGGCCTCTACACCGGCCAGCGCCTTGGGGACGTAGCAGGTTTGACCTGGCAGCAGGTGGATTTGGCCAAACGGAGCATCGCCTTTGTGACGGGCAAGACAGGTAAACGACTTTCCTTTTCCATGGCGAAGCCGTTGGCGGATCACCTTGAGGGCCTTCCATCCAGCGACCGGCCAGATGCCTTTGTTTTTCCCAAGATCGCCGCTATGGCGGAGAAGCATACCGGTACGATCTCAACCAAATTTTACGATGAAATCCTTGCCCCGGCTGGCTTGGTAGCCGTCCGGCCAAAGACCGAAGCCAAGACCGGCGGGCAGGGGCGTGACGCCAAGCGGCAGACGAGCGAGCTATCGTTCCATTCCCTCCGCCACACCTTTACGACCTGGCTGAAATCGTGCGGTGCCAGCAACGCCATGGCCCAGATGATTGTGGGCCATGACAGCGAGGTAGTTTCCAGGGGGTACACCCATTTGAGCGCCGATGACACCGTTGACGCCATCAGCAAGCTCCCGGATGTGACGAAAAAAGCACAAGCCCCGGTGGAGAATTAAATTGCCAACGCTGCGGGTTTGCTGTTTGGTCTTCCGACATGGCAACGCCCAACAAAAAGCCGCAAAATCAAGCGCCGGTTCAATCGGATAAATGCGATTTACGGCAACATGGCGGTCGGTTTAATCTTGATTTTCTCGACCCGCAGGTGCCGCTCATCATGTCGTATCAGGACGTGCTGCTAACAGCCGAGGAAAAAGCCGCATATTTCGAAGACCTGGCTCGAAACAACGGAGTTGAGAATTTTGCCAAGATTGTAAAGGACTGCCGGGCAAGGGCGGCCAAGCTCAAAGAAAAGGTGTCTCATATTGACCCGGATGAAGCGCTGCCTTTGCTTGAAAAAATCGCCGGGCTTGAATCCTTGGCCGATTATTATGCTGATCCAACGCCTCCTGAAGTGGAAGAATCCCGAAAAACCTACGGCAACACCCTGTCGATCCCCCTCACACCCGAACAAAGAGACGGGCTTGTTAAGATGGGGTTAACCGTCAATAAACCATCGTCAAAAAGTGATGTCGGACAAAAGGACGCTGACGATCCTGATTTGAAGAGGGGTCAAGAATTTCGAAAAAAAGCCGTTTTCTGGAAAAATATTCACTCTTGGAACGCCATCGAACAGTTGGCCTACTACCACTGCGAACCGGTGAAGAAGCCCGCTGATTGGACCGAGGCGGTGTTTGTCCGGGCTCAGAAAGACCGATATGCGGTCAACCTTTTGGCCCGGGAAGCTCGATATCCGATGATGCGATTGCTGGAACTGGCGGAAATGGGAAATGAGGATGCCGTCAAAGCAGCGGTTGAGGAATTGGAGCGGTTTGTGCGCCTGTTAAATTTATCCGCCAAAACCAACCCGGAGGTTTTCAAAAAGGTGGCCGGCAAAATGCAGAGTTGGCCGGTGATGTATTCCTCCCATCCACGGCTGAATCAAATCCCCGAACGGATTGCAAAGCAAATTGGGCTCGGGGCTGACATTGATTTTGAATTTTCATCAAACACAAAATGGAACCCGAAGGACACGGGCTGCAAAATTGCGATAAATCTGTATCTGCACATTAAAAAAATGCGGCAATACCCCGCGAGCAATAAATATTCGCAAGGATTTGCTGAGGCTCTAAACCTCCCCGACATCAAGCAGTCTACGGCGGCGTACGACTGGTGGGGCGTGGCTAAGGCAATTTTGTTGAACAGCTTTCCCAAGCCTGAAGAAAATGAGGTTTTAAGGGGTTTGACGAAAATTAAAGACCGGTTCAAGGTGAGGGACAAAATTCTTGAGTGCATCGAGAACCGATTTATCAGCCTCTTTCCGAAGGAATTCCGCGACAAAAGAGAACCCCTGTCAGGGGGCAAATCAAAGCCAGAACCCCGTTAATTTCGTTCGTTTCCTTTTCATTTTCAGTTCCCCGACATGACGCTAATGACCGGGGAGCGGTGGCGCGCCTATCGTGTGCGCATGATTCAAAGTGATCATACAGTAACCCCCGCCACGGCGGGCAATACCAGCGGCGTGCTCCCCGAGTTCGGGAGGGCGCGTGACTGTGAGCGGCTTTTCGGGATCAAGAGGGGGACGTTGTACGGCCTCATCGCTTCCGGCCATATCAAGTCAGTCTCCCTGCGCCGCAAGGGCCACGTCCACGGCTGCCGCCTGATTTATTTGGCGAGCGTAAGCGCGTATCTGCACGGCCTGATGGAGGAGCAAAACCACGCGAAGGAGAAAGCCGGCCAATGAGAAATTTGGGCCGGGGGAAACGGTTCACGCCCCTTGCCTGTCGGTTATGTGGCCCCCGGTTGATGGCTGCGGTCTTCCGGGAAATCCAGCAGCCTTGAGAATGTTAGATATTATGAAAACCATTCATAATTCCGTAGGAGCGATGAAAGTCGCTGTCACCCGAAACACCGTGTTCGCCTTCAAGGCGCGCCCGGAACTAGCACCAAAGGGCCTCATCAACGGCACCTTCGTTATGGCCGCCCATGAATCGGGCGGGGAACCCGGCAAGGAATTCAGCCGTCTCGTTGTGACGGTGGAACTCGAAACCAAGGACGGAAACAATCAACCCTTCCGCGTCACCAAGGCGTATAATCTGCTGGGGCGGGGGGTCAGTGCCTTCGTGCAGGACTTCCAGGCGTGGTCTGGGTTGGAACTGACCGATGACGACCTGTACTCGGAGTTTGACGCTCAGAAGTTGATCACTGGAAAGCCGGTGATCGTCAATGTCGAGCATCGGAAAGTCGGGAAAGATTGGGAGGCGTATATCGCGGCCTTTCACCCCGCCGGTTACAAGCCGGACGTGACCGTTGGTGAGACGGCGGCCACCACGACGGAGAAGGCAGCGTAATCTGTGAATGGGCCGGAGGGGCGTTTTCCCTCCGGCCCTCTTTTTTTATGCCTACAATTCCAACTAATCCTGTGATGAAATCTTCGACTAAATTCGTCATCAACAATCTGCCCCCGCGCTCAAGTTTGCCGCCCCCCGAAAATGCCGCCAAGGTCCTGCTCGATGATACAATTACAAAACCCCATGAAATCGTGCCCGGCCTGATCCACCAAGGCACGAAGGTGGTCTTGGGCGGATCGAGCAAGGCGGGCAAAACCTGGATGCTGATTTTGCTATCCCTGTGCGTAGTGAGTGGCAAAAAATTCATGCGCTGGTTTACGAAGCGTGGCCGAGTCCTGTACATCAACCTTGAAATACCCGGCCCGTTCTTCAAGGAGCGAGTTCAAGCCGTCGTTAATCATCTACAAATGGATGCACCCGTCGATCTTGATATTTGGAACCTCAGGGGGACCGCTGTGGAGCTTGAGGTTTTGATGCAGCAAATCATCAAGCAGGCGGGGCAGGAAAACTATGTCCTGATCATCATTGACCCCATTTACAAACTCATGGCCGGCAAATCTGAGAACATGGCCGGCGGGGTGGGAATGCTGTGTCATCAATTGGAGCGGCTGGCGGAGCGGACAGGTGCGGCGGTGGTTTACGCCCACCACTTCACCAAAGGCAAGCAGGGTAAGAAAAAGCCGATCGACAGGCTGAGCGGGAGCGGCGTGTTTGGCCGGGATGCTGACACTCTGATCCTGTTCACCGACCACACCGAGCCCAACTGCTTCACGGTTGACCTGGTGCTGCGGAATTTGGCCCCACAGGAAAGTTTTGTGGCGGAATGGAAGTACCCGGTTATGGTAGAGCGCGAGGATCTGGAGCCGGAAGGGGAGGATGAACAGGGCAATGAGCGGGCCAGGGAAATGCTTAGCCTGTTGTTGACCAAGCCGATGACCACAAGTGAATGGGAGGTGGAGTCGAAAATGAACGGCATCTCGCGGGCCACGTTTTTCAGGATGAAGGCGGAACTGATGAGCTGCCGGCATATTGTCCAGAATCCGAATGACAAAACCTGGAGCGTGGCGGCGGCGTTGATTGAGACGAGTGAGACCCATGAGACCGTTGAGACTCCTGATACCTCTGAGACCCCGGAGGCAGAAGAGGAGGTGACCAATTCCATAGGGTTGCTGCCATTGGTTGCTGGGCAGGAATAAGCAGCAAATCCGGGGGGGTGTGATCTGGTGAAGCCCGGTCATGCCCCCGGATTCCCAGCCCAGCGGTGAAACACGATGGAGGCCAAACTTACGGATACCGGCGGGCTTGACCTGATTTCAAAATTGGCATTGGAATTGGCCGTGGTCTCAAAGTCTCAAGGTCTCACGGTATGACTGGCTGGCCCCGAAAGGCTTTGTAGTGGGTTAAGGGACGTCCAAAGCGATCCCTGGCCAAAAAAGGTCACTGAGAAACGGCCACGATTCAAACCGTATCAGCCTCAATGGCAATCGGTTACATAGCGCCAATCATTTTAACGTTGATTTCCGTCTGCATTTTAATAATTTCTTATGGAAAACAAAAAAGCATTATGCCAAATCATGACGGAAAATTGACTCGAATTGGCGTCTTTTATGACGGCAATTATTTCTTCCACGTCAGCAATTACTACAAATTTAATCACCAAAAGAAAAGGCGCATAAGCATACCTGGGCTGCATGAGTTTATCCGCTCGCATGTGTCTCAATTGGAAGGCGTCGATGCCCGGTTTTGTCAGATTGTTGATGCCCACTTTTTCAGGGGCAGGCGTTCAGCACCGGCCGCGGAAGCCCACCAATCCCTTTTTGCAGATCGGGTCGTGGATGATATTTTTATGCGCGAGGGGGTCGTGACTCATTATCTTCCACTTGGTCCTCACGGGGAAAAGGGAATAGATGTTTGGCTGGCCTTGGAAGCATTTGAAATGGCAATTTACAAACGATTTGACATTCTTGTTTTAATTGTCGGCGATTCGGATTTCATTCCACTCGCAAGAAAGGTCAATAGTTTGGGCACTCGTGTCATGGTGCTTGGCTGGGATTTCGCATTTACAGATGCGAATGGAGAGCAGCAAAATACAACAACCTCACTCAAACTTTTGGAGGAAGTAACATATCCAGTGTTAATGCATGCCATAATTGATGACAAAACACGGGCATCTGATGCGATAATGAAGAATATGTTTGAAGACATTCCGGTAAAAATTGAAAAGCCTAAAAAAATTGTTGTTGGGAAGACAACAGGCCCAAATTTGCCAATACCGCGTAATCCATCAACGCCACCAAAGGCTCCGGTTAATCCTGTACCGGTCGTTCCCAACATGCCTCCGAACATGTTGGATGCCCAAACTGGAAAAATTGAAACTCTTCGCGATGGTTATGGTTTCATCAAAATACCGACTCGCCAATCAAACCTTTTCTTTCACTGGTCCGACATTGAAAACTGCGATTTTAATGATCTTCAGATCGATGACACTGTCGCATTTATTTTCGGACAGAATGACAAGGGAGAGTGTGCCAAGAAAGTCATCAAAGTGGAGCCCTAGGTAACCATTGGCTTGAGCAAACTTTAAAAACGGACGAAGTTTTGTTGGTCTTGTTTAGGCGTCGACCGTTGAGCTCGGCGGAATGGAAGACGAAAGCCTATGCGCTGGACGTTGCCCGCTCCACCTTCTTCAGAATCAGGCGCAAACTTACGGATGAAGGCTATGTCCAGTTCGATCAGGAAAGCCAGACGTGGAGCTTGATTACAACCTTCGCCACTACAGGTCAGGCAGTCTCAGGTGAGACTGATGGGACGCGTGAGACTGAGACTGGCGGGGAGGTGGGTCCGGCGGGTGGCGGGCAGGCGTAGGCGGGGTGGACGGGGCTGGCCGGGAAGGTCAGGACGGCGAGGGGTGCGTAAAAAGGGCAGGGCGTGGCGTTTATGACAAAAACGCCATTTCCGGGGCAGGGACGGCCGCCATTTTTCAGGATTTTTGGTGGTTGGCGGGGGTGGCGGAGACCGGTATCGTAATTTCATCGGCCCGGTTTCTTAAGCGAAGCAGGGGGGCAGCGTTTAAATCGGATATGGCGCGCTTTGAATTTCTGATACGGCGCGGGACGAGGAGCGGAAAAGAGGGGTCGGCAGGTGCTTTGAATCGTGACCGGAGCAACAGCAATTTCCAAAAAACCGCACCAAAATTGAAAATTCGGATTCCAAAGCCAAAAGCCAGATCAAGGAGCAAGGTCAATCCCACAAAGCTGGTTACACGGCCCAGGAAAGCCGTCATTTAAAGGTTGCAGGAACCGGAAACGAAATGCGAAACGATTGGCGTTAAAATCCGACGGCCTAAATGATTTGAACAGATCGGCGGCAGCAGTGTCTCAATTTGTGCAGTGTTTTTCATGCGGTTTAGGGTTTGAGAGCTTGGCTAGGGATGGCCAGGCTCTCTTTTTTATGCCCACTTTCTTCGGACCAACATAATCGGGGGGCGAATCTTTCTTTTGCAGACGGCCATGTAGAGCGTTGGCAATGGCAGGTTCCCAAGATATATATTCACTGGACTCAACCCGTGCCACCCCAGGAAATGCCGGATTATCAACGCATCCAGAAAGCGATGAAACAGTTGACGGATAACTGACGGGCGATTATTAAGCCAAGGACGACTGCATTGAGGTGTCCGTTGAATCATTCCGTTAACCTGAAATTAAAGATGCGGCCGGCTTTGTTAAGAATGGCGACTCGGGGTTGACAAACTTACTAAAGTTGCGTAATCTTATGAACGCGGCCAGAAATCAAACTCCAGTAATCTAAAGGAATGGTCGGCAAACCGTTGGCCTTAATAAAGAATGGCACCAATCAAAAGCTGGCCCAAAAATACTTTATTAAGGTAAGCAATTAATTGTTGACACAATCCCTTATCGTTACTAAACTAAATATTAGAAAGTAAAGCTTTCTACCGCCAGCAAACTTCAAATGGTGCGGGCAAGTTCGGTCCGCCCTCTTCAAAATTAAATCCAGACTTAGGACGAAGGCTGCCCCTATTCAAGTTAGAGAACTTGGTGCGCTGGACACAAACTCCAGTAATAAAACCCTGAGGCCTTGGGTTAAAGGCCAACATAACATATGATAGCAAATCCGAACCAAATAACAGTCAGTCCCACCCCAGTCACACACCAGACCTTCCCCACCATTCAACCAGGTCAAATCTGGCGGGATGGAAAACGCAGCAACCCCAACCGCCTGCTCATAGTTCTGGACGCGAGCCAAGCCAAGGTCGTTTGCCAAAGCCTCCACACCGGCATCATCAGCAAAGTCAGGAAAGAGCAGTTTAATCGCGGTGAGAAAGGTTTTCAATACGCGGCTGAAATCTACGACATCTGCCACAAGTTCAACCATTACCAGAAAACCAAGCTTATTTTACCTCCAAGCATCCCTGTTAATAAAGATGTTGGAAAAGTGCCGGCAATCAAACCAACGACACCATTGACAACCCAGACCACCACTACTCGGTCCGTGCCTTGTTTTAACAATCTCAGCAACAACAACCCATCATGAGCCCCAATTATATGAAGATAATCGCAAAGATCCCCGCCGTTAAAACCTTTGATCTGCCTACCGGACGATTCAAGGCAACATTAAGCCAAATCAAGCCCCTCACCAAACAAACGAAGAAGGGGCCGCAGAATTGGATCAGGCTCGTGTTTGAAGTCCAGGTAAATTCCATGGCTGATCAGATTCCTTGCGCAGGCCGGAATTTTCAGCTCGACCTCTCACCCGGCTCAGACTTACGGAACTTTCTGGAAGTTTGGTTAGGAACGGAGTTTTTCACGTCCAAGAGCAATCAGGATTTGGATTTTTCCGAACTGATTGGCAAGGACGGGGACATCTGCCTCTCCCACTACCTCGGCGACGATTACGAGAAGCCGTTGGTCATTGTGGATAATGTGTTTCCGAACAGTTCCTTAAGATTGGAGGAGAAGCCTAAATCAATCGCGCCGGTCCTGAAGAAGTAAATCCTGGCCGCTCACTCCAGTCTTAGCTGATTGGGGTGAGCGGCTCATTCTTAGAGATACCCAACCTTATCGTATGAAACGCAATTCATTCAGCGTCGGTGAGATGCACAGCTTTTCCAGGAATTTGGCTAGACAATATGGCATCAACGCCGCGATTCTGCTCGCGTTCTTGTCCCACCGCATAACCGCCGTCCAAGCAGCGAGAAAGGACGACCGGGGCTACTATCAGACTATCAGGATCATTCAAAAGCACTACCCTTACCTCTCCACCAATGAAATCAACCACGCCCTGGCCAAACTGCGGAAAAGTGGTGTGCTGAAAGGCGACACCCACAACCGCAAAGCTTACGACCGGACGCTTTGGTACACGTTCACCGACCCCGCCACCCCAAAATTGGCCTTGGAAGACCCGGTACGTTTCCGGGTCGAGGAGGCGGTGAGATTCGGCGTAGAGGCGGCGTTGGTATTGCACAACCTCCGCTATTGGATCAACGAAAACCAGAAGCGGGATAATCGATATGTTTGGCACCGGTTCAGCCCCAAGACCCTGAGCAACTTCGTGCCCATCTCCGAACGCACCATTCGCCGGGCGGTTTTGAAGCTCTGCCAAGGTCCAAACCCGGTGTTGGAACGAAGACGCATCCCCGGGTTTGATCAGGCGTATGAATATCGCCCATTTTCCGCGCAAACTACCGAGCGGCCAAATTCAGAATATGATCGGCCAGAATCACAATTCCATCGGCCAAATTCACAAATGGAGCGGCCAGAATCAGAAATGCAGCGGCCAAAATGCGAAACCTATACCACTTTGGAAGACACCTTTGAGAAGACACTCCTTGGGAAGAACCTTTTGGAAGAGCCAGTGAAAGAACACATAGGCTTCGCCTCTGTGTGTGCTTTTGATCAATTATCCCGAAACGCCGAAACAATGTCATCAAGTGCTTCATCAGCGCCAGCTATTTCCGCCTCCGGCCAGAATAGGGGGCGCAATGAACCCTCGCCAGCCCATGATTCAGAGCGGCGAGGTTGTTCTGACCTTAAACCTTCGCCATTTAAGCTTACGCTGCCGCCTCAGAGCGTAAATGAGGCGCCTGAAAAGCCTGAGGTTAAAGGGGAGACGCCTGAAAAATTGCCTCCGTTACCATTCAACCAGTTCGTCTATGGTGTCCCTTACAACGTTTACGAAGGGGCCCAAATTACGCGTGAGGAAATGGCAGCCTATGAAGAACGCCAAATAAAGTTTGCCAGCCCCTACGAATCTCAGGAAGGCAAGGCTGATTTAACCCCCGACCAAAAGATGCGCGTCTTCAAAGCCGCCATTTACAGCCGAATCAAAATTGGCTCCCAAAATATGCGCACCCCTTACGGCGTCAGGCACTCGTCAAAGACCTTCGAGACGGCCAAGCGGTTTTTTGAATTGAACCCTTGGCTTACGGTTAACGATGTAATGAGCGCAATTGACCATTGTTCTTTCCTAACCGATCAGGCCAGCCCCCAAGAAGAAGGCAAATATGACGAATTCTTTTTTGAGCGCCGGTCATCCAATCTCGACTTCTTCTTCAAACACCTGCCCCAAATCTGCGCTCGGAGTGGGGAGACGGTTCAGATCGACGGCTGCACATTCCTGGATGAAGAGGGAGGGGACCGCAACATTTACAATAAAACCCTGGCCAAAATTACCGAGTTTGAAAACTGCGGATTCCGATTCTGTCGGACACTCGTTCTAATTCCTGTCGGACAGCGTTCCAATCCTGGCGGACAGTTTTCGGAGCGAAGCGACGCACGGGTGGAGTCATAAGGGGGTGTCCGACA
>Ga0181520_10012207_pt1 | contig 11092 bp, 8 predicted proteins | sample PEATcosm2014_Bin_29_FD_132451 | JGI IMG/M metagenome (GOLD analysis project Ga0181520, IMG submission 132451) | Peatland microbial communities from MTU Mesocosm Facility, Houghton, MI, USA - PEATcosm2014_Bin02_30_metaG | ecosystem: Environmental > Terrestrial > Soil > Wetlands > Peat | place...
TCCTGTCGCGAGCTTCTTCATCTTTCTCTTCGTCAAGGCCGCGAAGCTCGAAGCAACTCTGCACACCATCGTCGCCGTCGGCTATCTGACCACGTTCTCAATGCTGAATTGGAGAACCTGCGCCGAACTGGGCTACTGCGGATCCATCGCATCCACGGTTTTCGCAACACTTAAAATCAAGCCCGTTCTCGCCGCCTTTGGAGTGATCGTCTTCAGTGTCGCCGCATCTTTCGTAGACGCCCGCCGCAGCAAAACCGCAGATCACACTTCCTCGCAATAATCCGCAAAATGTGGAAATGAAGTGTGTCAACTCGCACAATTGTTCCACGTGGAACAATTTCGGAGCTCCGAATTAACCGATGCGGTCCCGATGAATGAATCCTGGCCACGCGAAGCCATTGCGTGGACGGCCAGTCCCCTCAGCCGGACAGACGCACCAGCTCTTGAGCCTCGTGCCGCGGCCCAAGAATCGAAATGCGCGGAAGCCGGCCGCGGACCATCGCTACTTCGTCGCAACGATGAAGTCGAGGGCAACTCTGACAGTCCTTGAAGATCTTGTCCGGCAACTCCGATTTATCTTCAACGACGCGAAAACCAAACTTGAAGAAAAAGTCGGGAATCCGCGTAAAGAGGCATACCGACTGAATGCCGTGCTCCTCGGCTTCTTCAATCAGCGCGCCAAGGATGCGCCCGCCAGCGCCCTGCCCCTTGGCTTCCGGCTTCACTACAATCGAGCGCACTTCCGAGAGATGCGGACCGTAAAGATGCAGCGCGCCGCAGCCCAGGAAAACACCGCCATCCGATTCCGCTACCGTGAAATCGCGAATGTTTTCGCAGATCTCCGCGAACGGCCGCTTAAGCAAAGTTCCGTCGCCTGAGAGAGAATTCACGAGGTCGTAAACGTTCGACGCATCGTGCAAGAGAGCCTTACGCACCAGCATGAACAGCCTCCTGCGTCAGCGAATGAACACGCGTCAACGCGTCGTCGAGCGCCTGTTTTACGCGCCTTTGCGCAGTCCCGCCGATCACATCGTGGCAATCGAGTGTCGCCTGCAGCGTGACTGCAGCATAGAAGTCTTCGTCGAACTCCGCACCAAATTGCCGCAATTCATCCAGTGTGAGATTGCCGAGTTCGACGCCTTTTTCGATGGCAAACCGAACTGCGTTTCCGATCTTCTCGTGCGCCGTGCGGAAGGGAACTCCCTTGTGGACAAGGTAAGTCGCAGCGGCCATCGCGTTCAGATAGCCGGATTCCGATGCTTCGCGCATGCGACTGAAATTGAAGTTGAGCGCGGCGGTAAAGCGCGCCACAAGCGCGAGCATCTGCGGCACGAAATCCACTGAAAATGCCGGCTCCTGCGTCTCCTGCATGTCCTTATTGTAGGCCAGCGGCAGGCCTTTCAGCTGCAATGTGACAGCTTGCGCAGCTCCGTTGATACGTCCCACCTTGGCTCGAATCAACTCCGTAAGATCAGGGTTCTTCTTCTGCGGCATTGCGCTCGATCCCGTCGAAAACGCCTCGGGCAAAACAACGAATCCGAATTCCGCAGTCGCAAACAAAGTCATCTCTTCGGCAAATCGGCTCAGATGCAATCCCACGAACGTCAACACCTGCAAATACTCAAGAATGAAATCGCGATCGCTGGTTGCATCCATGCTGTTCGCTGTCGGCGCAGCGAAATGAAGCTCGCGCGCCGCAATGGTGCGATCGAGCTTGAGCGTTGCTCCGGCGACAGCTCCGGAGCCTAGCGGACAATAGTTCAATCGCGTGGAGCAATCGCGCAAACGAGTAGCATCGCGCAAAATCATCTCAACGTAAGCGAGAAGCCAATGTGCGACGAGGACTGGCTCGGCGCGTTGGAGATGCGTATAGCTCGGCATCACCGCCTCGTCTGCGGCGCGAGCTTGTGCGATCAGCGACTCGGCCCAAGCGGCAAGCGATTCGACAACATCTTCGATTTGCTGCCTCACGTATAAGCGCAGGTCCGTGGCAATTTGCTCATTGCGACTGCGGCCCGTGTGGAGCTTGAGTCCCAGGGATCCAACGCGTTCGACCAACGACAGTTCGACGAAGTGATGAATGTCTTCGGCAGTCGGGTGCGTGCGCACCTGTTCTTTGCCAGCGTCCGTTCCATGAGCGGCAGCTATTGCGTCCAGCGATTTGCGCAGGAGGTCCGTCTCTTCGGCCGTAAGAATAGCGGCCTTGTGAAGGGCGGACGCATGCGCCTTGCTGGCGGCGACCTCTTCTTCTAGAAGTCGAAAGTCAAAGACGATGGACCGCTGCCAGCTTTCGAATTGTGGATCAAGCGGCTCGCGGAACCGCCCCGACCACATCTTGACGGATTGTTGTTCGTTGGACATTGCTAAGTGCACCTCATGCTAATTCTTCTCCTTGCCGCTATTGAGTTGGGGCATTTCACTGCCGTTGCTCAACGTGAGGAGGCCGGTTTTGGCATAGGTGAGGAGCTTATCGCGGGTGTCGGTGATGTCGAGATTGCGCATGGTGAGTTGGCCGATGCGGTCGCGCGGGGAAAAGGTGGATTCGGTCTTCTCCATGCTGAGGCGCTCGGGATGGAAGGTGAGGTTCGGTGACTCCGTATTGAGGATCGAGTAGTCGTTGCCGCGGCGCAGTTCGAGTGTGACTTCGCCGGTGATGGGCTTGGCGACCCAGCGCTGCGCAGATTCGCGGAGCATGATGGCCTGCGAGTCAAACCAGCGGCCCTGGTAGAGCAGGCGGCCGAGCTTGCGGCCATTATCCCGGTACTGCTCGATGGTGTCTTCGTTGTGAATGCCGGTGATGAGGCGCTCGTAGGCGACGAAGAGCAAGGCGAGACCTGGCGCTTCGTAAATACCTCGGCTCTTGGCTTCAATAATGCGGTTTTCAATCTGATCGGACATGCCGAGTCCGTGGCGGCCACCGATGCGATTGGCTTCGAGAAGAAGTTCGACGAGGTCGTCGAAATGACGGCCGTTGAGGGCAACGGGAAAGCCTTCTTCAAAGCGGACGGAGACCTGCTCGCGCTGGATTTCGACGTCATCGCGCCACGAGGCGGTACCCATGATGGGAACGACGATCTTGACGGAGGAAGAAAGATGCTCCAGGTCTTTCGCCTCGTGGGTCGCGCCGAGGAGGTTGGAGTCGGTGGAGTAAGCTTTCTCGGCGGACATCTTGTAGGCGAAACCGGAGCGTTGCATGAACGCGGACATCTCGGCGCGGCCGCCGAGCTCGTCGATGAATGCGGCATCGAGCCAGGGCTTATAGATCTTGAGACCGGGATTGACGAGCAGGCCGTAGCGGTAAAAGCGCTCGATGTCATTGCCTTTGAAAGTGGAACCGTCGCCCCAAATGTGTACATCGTCTTCCTGCATAGCGGCGACCAGCATGGTGCCGGTGACGGCGCGGCCGATGGGCGTGGTGTTGAAGTAGGGGACGCCTGCGGTGGTGATGTGGAAGGCGCCGGCCTGGAGCGCGGCGATGCCTTCGCGCACGAGCGGGCCGCGGCAGTCGATGAGGCGTGCCTTTTCGGCGCCATACTCGATGGCCGCCCGCGGGATAGCCTCGTAATCGGTCTCGTCGGGTTGCCCGAGGTTGGCAGTGTAGGCGTAGGGGATGGCCCCCTTCTGCTTCATCCAGTGCAGGGCGGCGGAGGTGTCGAGCCCACCGGAGAAGGCAATGCCAACCTTTTTGCCGACGGGCAGGGATTCGAGAATTACGGACATCCTTGGGAACCTCAAAGGGGGCGGGGTCGGTTCCCCCGCGCCTGATGCAATTCAGTTCTGCTGAAAGCTGGTAACGTTGGCCAGGCCGCCGAGCAGCAACAGCAGCAAAGCCTTCTGCACGTGGAGCCTGTTTTCAGCCTGATCGAAGACGATGGATTGCGGGCCGTCGATAACGGCGTCGGTCACTTCGTCATTGCGGCGCGCCGGCAGGCAATGCATAAACACCGCACGCGACGCGGCCTTCTGCATCAGCGCCTCGTTCACCTGGAACGGGCGAAAGATTGGGGCGCGTTTCGTCGATTCATGTTCGAAGCCCATGCTGACGCACACATCGGTGTAGATCGCGTCGGCATTGTCTGCGGCAACTTGCGGATCTTGCAGCAGGCGCAGTTCGCAGCTATTTGCCTGTGCAATGTCCCGTGCAATAGTGACAATTTCGATGTCCGGCGAATAGCCGCGTGGTGTGGCGATGGTGACATTCGCGCCCAGTTGTGCGCCAGTGAGCATGAGCGAGTGACAGACATTGTTGCCGTCGCCGACATACGTAAAATTCAACCCCGAAAGAGAACCGAAGTGCTCTTCGAGGGTCATGAAATCGGCTAGAGCCTGACACGGATGCTCAAAATCGGACAGGGCATTCACCACCGGAACGCGTGCATTCGCGGCCATCTCGGTGATGGTATCGTGCGCGTAAGTGCGCAGCACAATGATGTCGACCCAACGCTCCACATTGCGAGCGACATCGGAAATCGACTCCCGCTCGCCAAGCGGCGAATTGGTGTGATCGACAAAAATCGCGTTGCCGCCCATGGTGTTGATGCCGGCTTCGAAGCTCATGCGCGTACGCAGGCTCGCCTTCTCGAACATCATCACCATCTGCTTTGCGTCGAGGGCACGGCGGTATTCGCGCGGATTGTGCTTGACGTCATGACCGAGCTTGAGAATGGCGCGCACTTCACCGCTGGAGAGATCCGAAATGGAGCACATATCCTCGCCGGCCATGCGCGCGGCAGCGGCAAGAATGTCGGGGTCATTTTCAACTGGAATCGCTGGCTCGCGATGTTCGATGGTTGCTCTGCTAGCCACGGGCGTGTCCTCCTACGAATGGGGCTGCGGATTGAGTTGCGGCTTGCGCTGCGTGTTCGGTGAAGATTTCGTCGAGCGCGGCGATGGCATGATCAACATGCTCGCGTTTGAGGATGAAGGGAGGTAAGAAGCGCAGCACGGTGTCGCTGGTGCAGTTAATCACGATGCGCCGCTTGAGCATTTCGGCTACGGTGAGCTTGGCGAGATCAGCTGAATCAAGCTCGGCTGCGATCATGAGACCCTTGCCGCGCACATCCTTGATGGCGTCATGCCGCGAAGCGAGAGTGCGAAGTTGCGCCCGGAAGTAGTCGCCCACCTCGGTGGCATTTTGCAGCAGATCCTCTTTTTCGATCGCGTCGATCACGGCGATTGCCACGGCACAGGCAAGCGGTCCTCCGCCAAAGGTGGTACCGTGCATACCGGCGTGAATCGCGCGCGCTGCTTCTTCCGTGCAGAGGATCGCGCCGAGGGGAATGCCGCCGGCGAGGGGCTTGGCGAGAGTGGTGACGTCAGGCTGAATGCCGTAATGCTGATAGCCACACCATTTACCGGTGCGACCCATGCCGGCCTGAATTTCGTCGACAATGAGTAATGCGCCGGTGGAACTTGCGAGGGCGCGCGCTTCGGAGAAGAACTCTGGTGACAGCGGACGTATGCCTCCTTCGCCTTGAATCGATTCGACGAGAATGGCGCACACTTCGCTCGAAAACTTCGCGCGCAGGTCGGCAACGTCGTTGAAGCGGACAAATTCAACGCCCGGAACAACGGGACCGAAGGGCTCACGATACTTCGCCTTATAGGTGGTCGAGACCGATCCGAAGGTGCGGCCGTGAAAGCTTTGCTCGAGGGCAAGAAACTTCGTTCCGATGTTCTTTCCCTCGCTCCGCAACAGCCCCGCGTGCGCGCGAGCCAGCTTCAGCGCGCCCTCCCAGGCTTCGGTGCCGGTGTTGGCGAAGAAGACGCGGTCGAGGCCCGTGCGCTCGGTGAGGCGCAGCGCCAGTTCGGCCTGGCCCTCGTGATAAAAGAGGTTCGATGTGTGAATGAGCGCGCGGCACTGACGCGCAATCGCCGCTTCGATGGCAGGATGTGAATAGCCGAGGGCATTGACGCCGATGCCGCTCAGCAGGTCGAGATAGCGGTCGCCGTTCTCGTCGATGAGGTGAACGCCTTCACCGCGGACAAAGAGAATCGGGTTGCGCTCGTAGGTGGAGAGCAGTAGCCGGTCTTCCGCGGCACGTATTTGATCAAGTTTTGTCACTTCGACTCCTTCTCAGGCCACCATCACTTCAGTGCCGTGGACTACGCGGGAACTGCACAGATCGGGTAGGGAAGCGGCGGCTTCGGCGGGGAGAATCCTTACGCGTTTGACGCCATTCAATAGAGCTTCACGGCAAGCGTTGAGCTTTGGCAACATGCCGCCGGTAATGATCGCGCTTTTGGTCATTTCGGCAATTTGGTCGATCGAGAGCCAGCGCAGCACTTCGCCGTCAGAGCCTTTGACGCCGGGAACGTCTGTTAGGAAGACAAGCGCATCGGCGTGGCAGGCTGTGGCGCAGGCCGCGGCCATCTCGTCCGCGTTGATGTTGTAATACTCGCCGTCGAAGCCGAGTGCCAGGGACGAAATGACGGGCACGCCATTGAGTTGCCAGATGGCTTCAATCCAGCGCGGATCGCTCGATACGATTTCGCCGACGTAGCCGAGGTCGGGTGCGGTGCGTTTCTTCCGCGCGCGAAACAAGAGGCCATCTCCGCCGGACATGCCGACAGCTGGCTGACCCAGCGCCCCGAGCGCCGCCACGAGACCCTTGTTCACTTTTCCGGCAAGGACCATCAAAGCCACGTCGCGCGTCTCTGCGTCGGTGACACGCAGGCCGGCGATGAACTCGCTCTGCTTGCCGAGTTGCTTCAGAACTCGCGTGAGCTGCACGCCGCCGCCGTGCACAACGACGACCTGGTTGCCGTCGCGTACAAGATCGGCGATGGCGTGCACGCAGGCGTTGTATAGTGACGGATTTTCGAGGCCTGCTCCGCCAAGTTTGACCACGTACTTCATTCGAGCCCCTCCGCTTCGCCAAAGCCCAGCATCACATTGAAATTTTGCACGGCCTGTCCGGATGCGCCTTTCAGCAGATTGTCGAGACAACTTACGATGACCGCGCGGCGTCCGTCTGCGGATAATTGAAATCCGATGTCGGCGTAATTCGTTCGCACGGAATATTGAATCTGCGGCAGCGTTGCGTCGTAGATCCGCACCATCGGACTGCCGGCAAAGAACTGGTGATAGGTTTGTGCAACGGTTTCGCGCGACTGCGGCTCGCGGAACTGCACATAGATCGTTGAGAGGATCCCGCGTGGAATGGGCAGCAGATGCGGGGTAAAGACGATCTGGTCGCCGCTGATGCCGATCTGCTCCAGAAGCTCGCCCGTGTGGCGATGGGAGAAGACACTGTAGGCGGAAAGATTGTCGGCGGCGTACATGTAGTGCGTTTTCGCGCTTGGCGCTTTGCCCGCGCCGCTCACGCCGCTTTTTGAATCGGCCACAATGCCATGTGTCAGATTGAGGAGTCCGGCGGCGACGAGTGGACGCAGAGCCAGAATCACCGAAGTGGCGTAGCAGCCGGGGTTGGCAACCAGATGTGCGTCAGCGATCTGGTCGCGATGCAATTCGGGCAATCCGTAGACGGACTGGGCTTGAATCGATGTTGCAACCGGAGAGTCGTCGTCCTCGAAGGCATAGACGGCGCGGTTGGCGACATCGTTCAAACGCCATGCGCCGCTGAGGTCGATCACACGCAGGCCGTGCGCGAGGGCCTCGGGAACCCATGCGCGGGATTGCTCGTGTGGCGTGGCTAGAAACAAAACGCTGACGTCGCGTTCTGCTAGGAGTTCCCACGAAAAGGGCTGGAGCCTAAGCGTGCCGGCGCCGTTGTTGTCGCCGAGTTGCGGGTGAATTTCGATTAAGGGAATTCCGCCGCGCGCGACATCCCCAGATTCGACACGACCGGCGAAGACCGGCGGCGTTCCCTTAAGCCGAGGATGGTGGAGCAGGAGGCGGGCCAGTTCGGCGCCGGCGTAGCCAGTGACACCAACAACCGCGGTTTGAACTTTCTCGGTCATGACTCCAACATCGTCCTAAGGCGGGACTCGACCTCTGCGGCTTTGCGCGGGTCGGGGCAGATCACGAGAACGGTGTCGTCGCCGGCTACTGTGCCGACGACCTCGGGCCATTCCTCATAGTCGAGGGATGCTGCCACTGGCTGTGCGCCACCCATGACTGTGGCGACTACCACCTGGTTCATTGCCTGTTGCACTCGGAGACCGAAGCTTTCGATCATCTCGGATACCGATGGCGGGGCGTCGTCCTCAACCGCCATGGCGCTTCCGTTGGTATGCCCATTGGGAAGCGAGTAACCACCGGGGCCTTTCGACAAGCGCATCTCATGGATGTCGCGGGAGAGCGTAGCTTGCGTGACCGCGAAGCCGCGGCGGCGCAATTTGCGGCGCAACTCGTCCTGGTTGGCGACGAGCGCGTGGCCGATCAGTTCGCGAATCGCATTGTGTCTTTGCAGCTTCATAAACTTTTCCGAACAAAGCGAAAGCGCGGCTGCAGTCTGCGGCCGCGCTTGCATAAATATACAGCCATCGTGTATAAGTATGCAAGCTGCTTCCTCACCTTTTCTTCAGGACATATCAAGGCGTCAACTCCCAGTCGGCAAGGCAACTCAACACTGCCGGCGAGCCCAGAACTGCTGGTTACCGAGATCTCTGCGGCGACGGTCAGTCCAGCCTGCAAATCTCGAAAAGACGGCGTTGGAAGCGGAAATCTATCCGTAAAGGTCGTATATTGGCTCATGGGCTTCCCCGCTCGTACTTCATTCACGCCTAAAAGTGCTGCTCTCGTGGAGCATGCTGGAAGCCATGCCCGGAATCAGGTGCCGGCCTATCTCGGGAACAGCCTTGTCGACCCCCGTTTCGACTTTGATTCCTGCGGCGTGGGATTTGTTGCGCGTCTTTCCGGCGAAGCCTCCCATGGCATTCTGCAGCACGCTCTCACGGCTCTGGCTCGACTAGAGCATCGTGGAGCGGTGGCGGCAGACGGAAGATCGAGCGATGGTGTCGGGGTTACTGTGGTGGTTCCCCGCGAATGGCTCCTCGCGCAGACAGGCGTGATCCTACCGGAGTGGAAGCCGCTGGGTGTCGGGGTGATCTTTCTGCCGGCTGACGATACGGCATCGCGGGATGAGATTGAATCGGCTCTGGCCGTGCAGGGGCTCGAAGCGCTTATTTGGCGGCCTGTTCCGGTGCGGCCTGAGGTGTTGGGCGAAATCGCCAATTCCACCCGCCCCGCAATGTGGCATCTGCTCATCACCACCGACGAACCTGCGGGCTTTAATCGACGGCTCTTTTTGGCACGTAAGCAATTTGAGCGCTCCGGTCTGCCAGGATACGTCGCGAGCATCTCTTCCGCCACGATGGTTTACAAGGCGCTATGCGCCGGCCGCCTGCTGGCCGATTTTTATCCCGACCTGGCGGACGCGAAATTCAAGACGGCAATCGCGCTTTTTCATCAGCGGTTCGCGACGAATGTTTTGCCATCGTGGGACCGGGCGCAGCCATTTCGGACTCTCGCCCACAACGGCGAGATCAATACGATCTGGGGTAATCGCTCCAATATGGAGGCACGTGCCGCCACCATGGCGCTCGATCTGCACCCGGTGCTGACGACGGGCGGCTCGGACTCGACTTCGCTCGACGAGGTTGTGGAACTGCTGGCGCACAATGGGCGCACTGTGGGTGAGGCGATCCGGATGTTGGTACCTCCGGCGAATCCTGGGAACCGGTCGTCTTTCCTCCAGTATTGCGGCGACTGCATCGAGCCATGGGACGGGCCCGCAGCGTTGGCCTTCACCGACGGCAGGCAGGTGGGTGCAATTCTCGACCGAAACGGATTGCGGCCATGTCGATTTGCTTTGGATGACACGGGGCTCGTCGTCGCCGGTTCTGAAGCGGGACTGGTCGATATGGACCCGTCGCGTATTCTGCACAGCGGCCGTCTAGGGCCTGGGCAGATGATCGTCGCGGATCTCGATTTCAACCGCTTTTTTGAGAATGACGAGATTCTCCGCATCTACGATACGAAGCGGCACTATCAGGATCTGATACAACTCGACACGCCGCTTGGAGAGTCCGACGAGACGCCGCCCCCGCTCGATGCGCTGGAGCTCAATAGCCTGCAGCGTCGGTTCGGTTTCACGCGGGAAGACGTGCGGATGATCTTGCAGCCAATGGCGGCAGAAGGCAAGGATGCTGTGTGGTCGATGGGCGACGACACGGCGATAGCTCCGCTAGCTCGCGCGCCGCGTCCGCTTTATGCGTTTTTCAGGCAACGCTTTGCGCAGGTCACCAATCCACCCATCGACCCGCTGCGCGAAACAGTCGTGCTGCAAATGCACACACGCCTGGGTCCGTGGCCGCATCTGCTTGAGATTCGCGAACCATTGCCGGGCCTTTCGCTTCGCTCGCCGATTCTGACTTTGGGACAGATGCATGCGCTGCGTCATGCGCACCACGGGCAGGCCGGCAAAATGCCGCACGCTGTCCTGAAGTGTCTCTACTCGCCGGACACAACGCTCGAGATCGCGGTCGACATTCTGGCGCGGCGTGCCGTCGACTTGGTCGCGACCGGAGCATCTCTGTTGATTCTCTCGGACCGCGACGCATCGCCCGAGGCGATTCCAATTCCGATGGCCATGGCGGCGGGCGCGGTGCACATCGCTCTGACTCGTGCCGGTGTGCGCGCCGAGGTCGGTCTTGCCGCGGAGGCCGGCGATTGCCGCGAGATTCATCATGTGGCTGTGTTGCTTGGCATGGGCGCCGGCGCAGTGTGTCCGTGGCTGGCGCTTGAGACGGCGCGCGGCCTGAATCCGGAGAAAGGCGAAGAGAACCTGCTGCACGCGCTTGAACTTGGCCTGGCCAAGGTGATGTCGAAGATGGGCATCAGCGTGTTGGACAGCTATTGCGCAGCGCATCTCTTCGATGCGATCGGGATTTCGCAGACTGTGGTCGACAAGTGCTTCGCCGGCGTTCCTGCGCCGATTGGAGGATTCGGATTCGAGGAGATTGAGGCGTACGTTCGCGATCTCTGGTTAGGCAAAATCGATATGGAAGAGCCCACGGACGGAGAAACTGCAGTCGTCTCGGCAACGCAGGTGCGGGAACTACCAGACTACGGGTTCATCCGCTTTCGCAAGGCGGACGAGGCGGAGTCCCACTTGTGGCAGCCGCA
>Ga0181520_10012208_pt1 | contig 11092 bp, 8 predicted proteins | sample PEATcosm2014_Bin_29_FD_132451 | JGI IMG/M metagenome (GOLD analysis project Ga0181520, IMG submission 132451) | Peatland microbial communities from MTU Mesocosm Facility, Houghton, MI, USA - PEATcosm2014_Bin02_30_metaG | ecosystem: Environmental > Terrestrial > Soil > Wetlands > Peat | place...
CGGCAGCTACAGACTCGCCTACCGCCGCGGTTACTTTGAGGACTCTTCCAAGGCGAATCCGGTTGGGAGTTCGACGCCCAAAGATCCGCTGCACCAGTTGATGGATCGCGGGATGCCCAACTTTACCGAATTGAGCTACCGTCAGAAAGTGGAGCCGGCTCGTGTGCAGCCTGCCGCTGGCGCGCCCATCGTTGGCGATAACGCTGACCTGAAGCCTCCGTTTACCCGCTATTCCGTAGGCTTTGCCCTCAGCCCGGACGGACTGGCCCTGGTTCCAGGCCCCGATGGAGTGCGCCGTGACACCGTCGAAGTTACCCTGGTTGCCTATAACCAGAACGGCAAGGCGATGAACTGGCAGATACACTTTCTCAACCTGGCCGTCCGCCCCGATCAGTACGCCGTCGCCCAAAGCTCCGGCATTCCCTTTCACTTCGATTTGGATCTGCCCGTCGGCGAAGTCTACCTGCGCACCGGCATCTACGACACCGCAACCAGCAAGGCCGGAACCCTTGAGCTGCAAGTCAATGCCGCCCCGCCCGCCGGCCAATAATCCTCTCTGACGGCAGGTCGCCCACTTCTCAATCTCCGGCACTGTCTCCCGTTCATCGCCTTCTTCGCGATGAGCGGGCAGGCTGGCGTATCCTCAACTCGATAAACCTGCATGAGATCAGCGCCGCACGCCCACCCTGAATCCAAAATGTTTCTTTGTATTGCAGTTATATTGTAGCTATAATAAAATCATGTTTGTTTGGGATGAGGTAAAGCGGAAGTCGAATCTGATAAAGCATGGGCTTGACTTCAACGATGCTTATCTCGTTTATGATAATCCGGACAAATGCACCTATGATTCCAGCCGGACAGGCGAGCGGCGATGGATGGATATTGCGGTGGCTGTGATTCGAGGGCGGCTGCTGACATTGATCTATACCAAGCGTGGAGATGATGTGCGGGTGATTTCATTCCGGCCCGCGAGCCGAGAGGAGCGCGAACAATATGAATGTGACAAAAAGTGAAACCGATTGGGAGCGCGTGCAGGCCTTCAAGGAGGGGGACGCGATCCCTTACGAGCCGGAGGATGGCCCTTATGACCCGAACAACGCCGAGGCGGCGCGTACATGGCTGACGCAGGCTGATTTGATGCGCGGAGGCAAAATGGTGCGCCGAGGCAAGCGCGGACCACAAAAGGCTCCAACAAAGAAGTTGATTTCGCTCAGGCTTTCACCAGAAGTGATTGAGCACTTCAAAGCTACAGGGCGTGGCTGGCAGGCGCGGATGGATGCGTCGCTGCTGGAGTCTATCCAGAAAAGGGCGTAGCTCTGGCGGGTAATTCACACCAAATCAACTTCGTTGTTCGGCAGTCGTATAATCTCGCTATGGCTGGCTTTGCGGTAGTAATGTCATTCCTGATCCTTGGATTCGGCGGTTGGCCCAGTCTGGCTAAAAAAATGGGTCTCCCAGGTCCGGATCTTTAGATATGGGAGACCCATACGCAGCTGATGGTTAGCTTAGGTGCAACCCTACTTTGCCGTTCCAGAGTTTGAGGCCGGAGCCGGTGGAATGGCGGGAGCCGGAATGGGTGCAGGAACGGGCACAGCCGCAGGCACAACGGCAGGCGTAGGAACGGGCGCCGGAGCAGGAAATGCAGGCTTCACCACAGGTACTGGCGTTGGCGTCACCGAAGGCGCAGGAACCGGCACAGCCGCTGGCGGAACGACAGCCGCTGGCGGAACAACCGCCGCAGGCGGAGCGGCCGGCGCCAGCAGATCGTCGGGCAGCAACGTGCCTGCCTGCTCGTCCTGCACCAGGCCAATCACGCCATCCGGCGTAAGGATGGGCGAGCCAAAGACCGCCGCGTCCACCGGTTCGCTCAGTTGGATGCTCTTTCCGTCGCGATGCGCGGCCATCGGCAGCAGTTCGAAGGAGGGCGTTTTGGTCGTTGCATCCTCGCGCAGCCGGAAGACGGCCACCTGATCCCAACTATCTTTGTTTGCTACAGCAGCGGTTGCCGCGGTCAGCCCCGATGCCGCCGGGGTTGTGGTCGCGGGCGCGCTTCCAGCAGGCGGCGGGGCCAGCGTCAGCAGGGCCAGCGAACCGGGCGTGGCGCGGCGCAGTAGCTGAATCTTGCCATGCTTGTCGCCGGAGACCGCAATCATGCTGTCTCCCTCGGCGCTTCCCCGCACCTCGACACTGAAATCCTTGGTGCTGAGCCGCGGCGGATCACTTGGCTGAGGCGAACGAAGCAGGATCTCCGGACTATTTTTTACCAGCTTGGATGCGCCGGATTGCACGGCGGTCAGGAACTCCGCATCGTACTTCCACGGCGCCTCGGCCTCGGCGCTGGTCACCACTTTGCCGTTGGCAAGGCGAAAGCCCTGCGACAAGGAAACCACCGGAAGATTTGTGCCATTCTGGGTCAGCGCATAACTGGATTCGACGGCAAAAAGATTGGCTGGCGCTTGGGCCTCCAGGTCGCGCAGCCACACCGGGCGGGCTGGAGTAAGTTGACCGGCAGCGGCCGTGGCTTGCAGGCCGGAATCAATCAATCCCAGCGTGGTCAGCGCCAGCGTGCGCTCAAAGATCGAGATGCCCAGCGCCGCCGGAACCTCCTGCGAGAGCGTGGCCTCGACGGTGGGATGCTGCGTGTGCAGGGCCAGCTTCTCCACCATGTTCAACCGCACGCCGGCCACCACATAGCCTTCGATCTTGACACTTTGGTTCTGGATCATCCGCTTGAGCGGCTCAACCGTATGCAGATCGCGAAAAAGAACCGTGACGTAGAGCGGCGGAAGGGCGGTGCTCACGCCCTTCTTGAGCACAATCTCCTGGTTGAGCGGCGCGGCAAAGACCGGCAACCCGTTGATGTGCAACGAGCTGATCCGCAGGCTCTCCATGGTAACCGACTGCGCGGCGGTCAAATTCAGGTCCACTGACAGCTTGATGTGCGAGGTGTCGATCTCCGCCAGACCCACTTCCTTGACCTTTAAATCATCGACCATCGAGGCCGGCGCGGCTGTCTGAGCCGGTTCAGCCGTCTGCGCCACTCCGCCCGCCGCCGTCAAAGCGCAGAGGCCGGCGAGGGCAAAACGCATCGCGAGGTTCATTCCGTGCACCCCTTTCTATCCATGAATGATAACGCTCTTGCTCGGGTGCGTCATCGTAAATACGGCAAATGAATTAAAATTATTGAAGCCCATGAAGGAAAGTTACTTGCGGAACCGGCCCGGAAACGTCCCAGGCTTTGCACACCGTCTCAATTCGATTCCGCTGTACAATTCCAACAGGCTTGCCGGTTCAGGCTTTGCAACAAAAGCCGCCGCCACGCATCTAACACCCTGAGGGCATAATGACCGCCAAGACCGAGTCCCGCAAGCTACCCATGATGCCCATCCGGGACATGGTGATCTTTCCCTATATGATGACGCCCTTCGTGGTGGGCCGCGAATCCAGCGTGCGCGCCCTGGAAGAGGCTCTCAGCGGCGACCGCAAGATCTTTCTCGCCACGCAGCACGACGCTGCGGTGGACGAGCCCAAGCCAAAGGAAATTTATCAGGTTGGATCGATTTGCAACATTGTGCAGAGCGTCAAGATGCCCGACGGTAACATCAAGGTGCTGGTGGAAGGCATCGAGCGCGCCAAATCCACTGAGGTGAATGACCGCGACGGCTTCTTTGTGGCCACGGTGCGCGTAGGCAAATCCAGCTTCGAGATGACTCCCGCCGTCGAGCAGATGATGCAGCGCGTCACCACGCTCTTCGAGCAGTACGTCAAGCTTCAGCAGTCGCTCAACTACGAGACCATCATCGCCAGCGCGCGCATGGATGAGCCGGCCAAACTGAGCGACATCATCGCCGCCAATCTGCAACTGGGCATTGAAGAGAAGCAGGATTTGCTGGCGCTCTTTGATCCCGCTATTCGCCTGGCGCGCCTGGCCGATGTGCTGGACATAGAGATTGAAAAGCTCGATCTCGACCGCAACATTCAATCGCGCGTCAAGCGCCAGATGGAGCGCGCGCAAAAAGAGTATTACCTGAACGAAAAGATCAAGGCCATCCAGAAGGAACTGGGTCGCGGAGAAAAGAGCGAGTTCGACGAGCTGCGCAATAAGATTGAAGCCGCCGGAATGCCCAAAGAGACGCTGGACAAGGCGATTCAAGAGCTGAAGAAACTGGAAGCCATGCCGCCCATGTCGGCTGAATCCACCGTGAGCCGCAACTACATTGACTGGCTGCTGGCCGTACCGTGGAAGAAGCGCTCCAAAGAGACGCGCTCCATCGATTTCGCCGAAAAAGTTCTCAATGAAGATCACTACGGATTGGAAAAAATCAAGGAACGCATCCTTGAATTTCTCGCTGTGCGCCAGCTTGTAAAAAATCCCAAAGGCTCGATCCTCTGTTTTGCCGGGCCTCCGGGTGTGGGAAAGACTTCGTTGGGAATGTCCATCGCCAAAGCCACCGGCCGCAAGTTTGTGCGCCTCTCCTTGGGCGGCGTGCGCGACGAAGCCGAGATTCGCGGCCATCGCCGCACGTACATTGGCGCGCTGCCCGGTCAGATCATTCAACACATGAAGCGCGCGGGAACCAAGAACCCCGTCTTTCTGCTCGACGAAGTGGACAAAATGGCCTCGGACTTCCGCGGCGATCCCGCGTCAGCGCTGCTCGAAGTTCTTGACCCGGAGCAGAACACCACCTTCCAGGATCATTATCTCGACGTCGATTACGACCTCTCGCAGGTGTTGTTTGTGGCCACGGCGAATGTTCTGCACACCGTTCCCGCCGCGCTGCAAGACCGCATGGAAGTGCTGCGCCTGCAAGGTTACACCGAGTTGGAAAAGCTGGAGATCGCGCGCCAATATCTGGTGAAGAAGCAGCGCGAACAGACCGGCCTGAGCGAGAAAAACCTCATCTTCCGCGACGACGCCATTACCGAGATCATTCGCAAATATACGCGCGAGGCGGGCGTCAGAAATCTGGAGCGCGAGATCGGCAACGTCTGCCGCAAGGTGGCGCGCAAGGTGGTTAAATCCGGCGCCAAGCACAAGGAAGAATTGACGGCGGAGAACATCAGCGAATTCCTCGGCGTGGCTCGCTTCCGCGACTCCGAGGTGCATGAGAAGAGCGAGATCGGCTTGGTCACAGGCCTTGCGTGGACCGAGGTCGGCGGCTGCATCCTGACCACAGAAGTGCAGGTGCTGGACGGCAAAGGCAAGCTCACCATCACCGGCCAACTGGGCGACGTGATGCAGGAGTCGGCGCAGGCCGCGCTCAGTTATATTCGCGGACGCGCGCAGGCCCTTGGCCTCAGCCGCGAATTCTATCGCAACGTCGATTTGCACTTGCACGTGCCCGAAGGCGCAATTCCCAAAGACGGCCCGTCGGCCGGCATCACCATGGCCACGGCTCTGGCCAGCGCTCTCGCCAAAATTCCCGTGCGCCGCGACATCGCCATGACCGGCGAAATCACGCTGCGCGGCAAGGTGCTAGCCATCGGCGGATTGAAAGAGAAACTGCTGGCCGCCTTGCGCGCCGGCATCTTTGAAGTGATCCTGCCCCGCGCTAATGATAAAGATATTGCCGAACTGCCGGAGAATATCAAGAACTCGATGAAGTTGCACTTTGTAGAAAATATGGATGAGGTGCTGAAGATTGCCCTCGAAGGCCCGCTGCCCACTGCACTGCCTCCTGAGACCGAGTTGCTGGCTGCCGTCAAGCCGGGGGGTGAATTAACCGCGAATCTGCCCGCGCCGCAATAACGCATCCATCTGGAACTCCGAATTCTTTACGGCGGAATTCGAGGCGTTTAGCTCGTGAGCTTGACTAAATATCTACGGCATCAAGACAAGAGTAGATATCGAATTTTTGATAGAAAGTCTCGCACCCATGGTGCTAGCAAGACAAATGAATTAACTTTCCCTTCGGCAGCTTGGTGACCGCTCGGAACTCTCCAAAGGAGGAGCATGACAGCCACACGTATTTTTCTTTCCCCAAAGTTGACTCGTTTGCTTATGATGGCAATCGCGTTTTTTGTGCTGCAAGCCGCAGGCGTTGCGGCGGCACAGACTTGTTCCGGCATGTCGCTGGGCAACACCGCGAGCCTGAATGGATTTATTCCGTTCCCGGCAAACAATGTATGGAACACTAATATCGCTTCGGCTCCGCTTGATCCGAACTCCGATTTAATCACAAGTGCTTCCGGTTTTGCTGGGCTGCACTTACATCCGGATTTTGGCTCCGAGAGTGACTTCGGTTTTCCGTATGTGATTGTGGACTCGACGATCACGCCATCGGTGTCGATCAATGTGATCGATTCCGCATCGGAGAGCGATATTGTGGTTGCGCCATTTCCTCTTAATGCGCCGATCGAAGGCAACCCGGCAGATTGCTCTGGCTGGCCAGATACATATAATGGTGATGCGCATGTGCTGGTGCTGGACCGCGCCAAATGCTTTCTCTATGAGACCTTCAACATCAATCGATGCAATGGGCTCTACGATGCATCGAGCGAGACAATCTGGGACATGAACAATTACGAGACTCGCCCCTGGGGTTGGACATCGGCCGATGCCGCCGGATTGCCCATCTTCCCCGGTCTGGTGCGTTACGACGAAATTGCCTCCGGTGCAATCAACCACGCGCTCCGCTTCACATTGGAGCAAACCAAGAACGACAACAACAGCGGATACTTCGTCTACCCGGCCTCGCACGCTGCGGGCAACAACTGGGGAACGAATAACGTGATGGGAATGCGTATCCGATTGAAGGCCGACTTCGACATCTCCAGCTTCTCTCCGGTCAACCAGATCATTCTGACCGCAATGAAGCAGTACGGTATGATTCTGGCTGATAATGGCGGATACTTTTACTTCCAGGGCATCTCTGATCCGCGCTGGAGCGACAGTGATCTGGATAATTTGAAGAACGTCGCCTCGTCGAATTTTGAGGTGGTGCAAGCGACTCCGGAATTTCCCGGTTACGATGCCGTCACCGCGCCCACTGGTGACTTGCCGGTCATCAACACTTTCACAGTATCGGCCTCAAACGTCAATCCGCGAACGCCTGTCACTTTCAGTTACAATGTAACCGGAGACTCCTACGACTTCATCGACACCATCGGCCCGATCGCGGCTGGTAGCGGTAGCTTGACGATCACGCCAACCTCAACCCAAACCTATACCTTGAACTCCACCAATGCCTATGGTCGGACCACCAGCACACCTCTGACAGTCACAGTGAACAAGACAACGCCATCGATTACCTGGCCCACACCGGCGTCGATTTCCTACGGCACGCCGCTGAGCGCAGCGCAACTCAATGCCACTTCAACCGTGGCCGGCAGCTTTGCCTATTCACCTTCTGCGGGCACGGTGCCCAACGCTGGATCAAATACGGTTTCGGTCACCTTCACACCCACGGATGGGATCGACTACAACACAGCCTCAGGATCGGTAAACCTGACGGTCTCCCGCGCGCCGCTGACGGTGTCAGCCAATAACATCAGCAAGATCGTGGGAACGGCGAATCCCGCCTTCTCCGCCAGTTACAGCGGCTTCGTCAATGGAGAAAATTCCAACTTCCTGGCCGGAGCGCCTGCCTTCACCACCACTGCAACTGTTACCAGCCCGATCGGAACGTATCCCATCACGGTTACTCCGGGCACGTTGACAGCCGCCAACTACGCGCTTAGCTTTGTTCCAGGAACGCTTTACGTGGTTGCCGCACCCACCATTGTGTTGTCGACATCGGCCACGCTCTCGGGCTCTGCCGCCACTGGTTATACCGCATCCGTAACGGTAACAAACAGCGGCACCGGAGCAGCCTTGAACGTGACACTGACGGGGGCCGCGTTGGGCTCCGCCACCGGCATAACTCTGCCGCTGGCGCTGGGAACTATCGCCGCCGGGGGCGGTTCTGCCTCCGCTACTGTGAACTTCCCGGCCAGCGCGGGAGCGGATGGAACCACGGTTGTGGAGAAGATTTCAGGTAGTTATACCGGAGGTACTTTCTCGACAAGTATTCGTGCGAAACTGCCGTAAAAAAAGGATCATCTCAATTGCTCCTGACATATATTTGGGGGAATTTATGAAGTGCATGAAATATTTCTTGTTGTTTTTGCTCGCCGGCGCGAGTCTGATGCTGAGCGGACCGGTCGCAATGGCGGACTCGTATTCAATCACTTTGACCGCGCCGAATCAAATTGCCGTTGCCGGGGATGTCGTCGAGTTTGATGCGATTATCGTCAACCTTGATCCATCCAACGATCTATTTCTGAACGGCGATAATGTTGCTTCGCTCGACCTGCCGCTGACCTTGGATGACACCGCGTTCTGGAATATTCCCTGGCCATTGAGTCCTGCTGGAGATCCGGGCGATTCCTATACGGGTGCGTTGTTCGACGTAACGGTCCCCCTCGGAACCGCCGATGGCACATATGCGGGCGACTTCCAACTGCTGGGCGGAAGCAGCGAAGATGCCTATGATCTGCTGGGGGACGAGAACTTCACCATCACCGTTGAAAGCGATCAAAGCGCAATTCTAACCCCGGAGCCGTCGAGTTTGGTGCTGGTATTCACCGGTTTGGCCGGAGTTGCGGGAGCCCTTCGCCGGCGGAAGAGTTGTTAGCTGAACGGGAAAAGCTTATTCCTGTAACAGTTTGATTCTTGGTTTACTGAACTGTAGCGTCGGCCTCCCGGCCGGCTGTGGCGCGGACGTCCTCGTCCGCGCATATTTGCAACTTATCCGTAAATTGTAGCGCCGGTCTCCAGACCGGCTGTAGTGCGGGCGTCCCCGCCCGCGCCTGTCAATGATTTAAAATCAGTTGGTCGATACACTTGTGCGCATCTGTTACGGATTGCGCATACAAGTGAAGCCCACATGCAACTGCTTCTTGTATCTTTCGCCTGCCGGGCCCTCCGGGGGGTCAAACATTGCTGAATCATATGGGTCGCCGCGCCCTTCCAGGTGCTGTGGGCCAGCCACTCGGTCGCCGAAGACCCTGTCAACCATAAAGCCCTTCGCGCAACTCCCATAAAGGACGTAGCCGCCCGTAAGCTCATAAGTTGCGTACGCCTGCCAAGGCTGCAACTCTTTGCCCTTGCTGGTCACGCGGAAGAAGATGGGACGGTCGGCCTGCTCGTAATTGATCGTCATCTCCACACGATAACTGCGTATCGAATGATCCGGTTCTGCTTTGGAATAGTCCGCGAACGGCGGCTGTCTGGTACACGCACCGATAGTTTCAATCTCTGCTACGCTCTGATTGACATCGAGAGTGTAGTAGCCGGAGGCGGGACCGGCAAGAGATCCTTCTGTGCGGACGCGGCAACCTTGGAATGTTTCCAGTCCAGATAAATTACCGGGAGAAAACACACTGCGCCCCGGCAACAACTCAATGGATTCCTGGCCGCATTCAGGCCTATCCAGCTTCAACTCAAACCACTTGCGCATTCCATCGTGAAAGACAAGCTTGCCCTCAAGCGTTCTTGATTCGGATGGCTCGCCGGGTCCGTTTGGATCGTCCTTTGGACATTGCTGACCGCGAGCAGACTGAGCCGCGCTGACAAACATGAGCAATGTGATTGCGATCAAACCCGCAGATATTTTCATGGTTTTCATCTTACGCTCTGAGGTCTGTTCGCCCGCAATGAACTGCAAGCCACCAAGGTTAATTGCTTTTGATCTTGACTTTGACCCATACACGAACGTTCCCTTTTTTGTTCGGAATAAAGTTTACCGCCAAGATCGCGGCGCTGCTTCCTGCCCGTGCGGCTCCCGTGATGGCGGCTTCGCCAGGCTTTTGATTTTGCACCGCATCGGAGCGCAAAAATACATTGTCAGCAAAAGTGACAGTCTGTCCAATGCCCACGGCTGGCGACGCATCGCCGATCTTCGACTTGGTCGAGTGGGTCCATTGCTGGTGAGCGGGATCTGCATTGCCCAGAAGAACCCAGCCTTCAGCGGGTGGCGTGGGTAGCGCAACCTGCGTGCTCTGCGCCGCGTCTTGCAGAGTCAGCACAGAGTGAGCAAGAGAGCTGTTCGCATTGTCTAGAGATGCAATCGAAGTGGCCGCTTGGTTGGAGGCGTCGCTGGCTCGCTGCTTGATATTGGGATCTCCGCTCTGGCTGGCAATATCATCGAGCGTGGACTTGATCTCCTCCAATGTGTCTGAGGCTGAGGTGTTGGATTGGGCGGCGTCAGTGCTCTGCGCAGTGGCCTGCTGCGCCTGCTTCTGCCAAGTGAAGATGCCGCCATTCAGTTGCGAGATTCCCGCTTTGCTGAGCGTCGAGTTCAACTGGGCCGGAAAGCAGAGCAAGACGACAAACAGTATCACAAGAAAAACATCTCGCAGGACAGTAAACAGACTTTGGGTTGTGGCGAGAATTGCATTGATGCGGCTTGGATTTTCTGGCATGGGGTAGCACCTCGGTGTGGGGAATGGGTTACCGATGGGGTCACTATACAGAAGAGATGATCCAACTGTCACCAGAAATTTGCGCGCGCACAGTCGCGGAAGATCTTCACTGTAGTGCCGTCCTGTATCCTCAAGAATGATGCGCTATACAACACGATTCCTTTTATCGGCGATGGCGGCGGAGCAGTTCCCAACTCTGGGCGCGCCGGAGATCGCCTTTCTGGGCCGCTCGAATGTGGGCAAATCAAGCCTGCTGAACACCCTCACCGGCGAGAAATCCGCCAAAGTCTCCTCTACGCCGGGGCGCACAAGGACGATCAACTTCTTTGCCCTTCTCGATCAGAGCCAAAGAGAGAAGATGATCTTTGCCGACTTGCCTGGCTACGGCTACGCCAAGATTTCCAAGTCTATCTCCGAAGGCTGGCCGGCCTTTATCGAGCCTTATCTGGCCATGCGCTCAACGCTTAAGCTGTGCGTCTGCCTGGTGGATTCCAATGTGCCCATGCAGCAGAGCGACCGGCAGTTGATCGACTGGCTGCGCGCCGAGCGGCGTGACTTCATTGTTGTGGCCACCAAGGTTGACCGGCTCAGCGGCAACGAGCGCACGCGCAGTCTTCTGGCGCTGAAAAAGGGCTTGGAACTGGATGCGATACTGCCCATCTCAGCCAAGACAGGCGTCGGCGTAAAG
>Ga0181520_10012209_pt1 | contig 11091 bp, 13 predicted proteins | sample PEATcosm2014_Bin_29_FD_132451 | JGI IMG/M metagenome (GOLD analysis project Ga0181520, IMG submission 132451) | Peatland microbial communities from MTU Mesocosm Facility, Houghton, MI, USA - PEATcosm2014_Bin02_30_metaG | ecosystem: Environmental > Terrestrial > Soil > Wetlands > Peat | place...
CAATCAATTGCCAATAGGATAGGTTTATCTCCCGGAGATGTGCGTGCAGAATTGAAGAAACGAGGTTATAAACTTACAAATAATGGGCACGGGCTGATGGTATGGATGAAAGCAAAAGCGTCGGCCTTGAGCTAGAGAGCCATCATATTGCGTAAATTTTTTTCGGTGTCTATTTACTAGGTAAACTGATATTGGCATCCGCTAATACTGGCGTCTAAGGCCATCGTTATGAAATATTAAAGCGCAAAAGGCCCTTGCACCTGAAAAAGGTTTGCCGTCAGAGGCAGGGCCTGCCATGAATGTATTGGTAATCGTCTAAAGAACTACAATTTTCAATATCCTCGGGTGCATAGCAAACTCCAACCAGTGAACTGCCGTAGCTAAATATCTTCATCATCCTATCCGTATCCTACAATGCTTATATTTAATATCAGTATATCGTCAATTGCCATAAAGAAGGCGATAGCTAGGTACTGGAGACAGCTGCTACCACAGCAGCTGAACCTGGTTATCTGACTGTAAATGGGAGGTCTGCTATCATGATGAAACTAAGCTAGCTTAGGCCAGGTATAGCCGCTATAGGCATATCGTTCAACGTAATATCTTTTATATGCTGGCGTCACAACTTTCATTGATATAGTATTTAGCGGTATGATCATTAGCTATATACTCCTGGTACAACCGTTGGTAGACGGAATCTCCAGCTGAAGCAGTGGTGTCTAGATCTCTCCATCAGGGCGAAGTTTATGCCGCAGATGATGCTAAAAAAACGGAGACCCTCAAAGAGCAGAGACTCTCAAAAGCTGAGATTCACAGACAGCACCTGCACAGCGGATGTCCTTCAAATGGCCTTTCCATAGTCAAGCTTATCGATAGATAGACGATCTGATTATCATTCCTAGATCATGGCAGGAAAATGAATATGGTTACAAACCTCGAGAACAATCAATTAAACTTGAATGATCTCATCGGCCTGTTGTATTTTTTTATGGTGTTATACTTAATAGAAAGGATTTGATCAAGAATGAGAGCGAGTTCAAATCGGGTAAGCTCGGCCTGGTTGTGGATTCTCTAGATCTCATCAACCTCCCATATCCCCTGGGGAGCGATCTGATTTCCAGCATCATAGACGCCTGGAGTCTGGAGATCTACGAGAAGGACTTGAAGTAGAGAAAGCACGAGCTTCATACGTTGCTGAACAGCATAAAGAATACCAAAAGCGATCTGAAGCAAGGCTATGCCTATGAGGACTCCTCCATCGAAGAAAAGATACGGGTTTCGGTTCTATCCGACCTTCCCATAATGCCCTCAGATCTTCTATCAGATAGCGTTCCGGTAATTCACGTGCTGATAATGCGGGCAATGAAAAGGCATCCCTGTATTAAGAGACGGCCTTATAGGCGGGCGGCGAGAAGGGATCTTCGGTTTCATAAAAGACCGGTTGAATGAAAGCTGCCCTGGAGGCCGACTACGGCAGCCCGTGTGTGGCGCATGAGCGGTCCATCAGCTGACGCACTGGATTCCCAGACACGTGCAGCTCTTTAAAAGCATATTTTCGCTATCATCAGCAGCATTAGTGCTGGCATAGAATTGCTTTTGACGTTTATCCTTTAATATTTTTGATGTAACAGCGCTGATCTGATAGTTCTATAGATCCAGCCATTTTTAGCTTATTCGCTTTGGAGATTTACCTTCTGCATTAGCTGGCCATGATATTCACAAACTTTTTTGCTTGCGCCTGGTTTTCTAAGGTTGAATGAAAGATATCAGCGATTCAAGCAGGACATTATCAGAAAACGGAAAGGAATTTTGCACCTGCAAAAAGGTACGCTGCAAGAGGCATGGTAAATGCCAAGAGCGTATTGGAGATCATAAAAGGCGCCATAAATTACCTTATTGTAAAAGGGAAAATGGATCTTTAATGGAAAAGGATCTTCGGGAGATAGAGCCTCATGGATTCTAAGGATAAACAGTTCCCCTCTGAGGTAAAATCTACAGCCCACCCAACGATGGCCTACGATCACTCCATCCATGCCGGAAATGCCGGAGATGTATGGAAGCATTTCCTACTGGCTGAGGTGGCAAATTATCTGATCTCCAGAGATGGGAGGCTAACCTACGCAGAGAGCCATGTGGGTCGCCCTGAGTATTTCCTGGGATCTCCCGGCGAATGGGAGGAGGGCGTAGGCAGGCTCTGGCAAAATCCAGGCTTTTTGAAATTTAAGGAGTTTCCTTATTTCCAGATCTTGGCTGAGATGAACCCTTCGAGCATGGAAGTATATCCAGGGTCAGTCAGGGTCATTTTGAAGCTCGCTGAAAAGACAGGAGCCCCCCTGGTGGGGGAGCTCTGGGATATAAGCCCGGCTGTTGCCTCATCTTGGATTTCTTTGCCTCGAATGAACTTTCACCGGGGAGACGGTTTTGGAGAGATAAGGCCTTTCTTGAAGAGAACAGAGCCGGGGCTTCTTCTGATAGATCCGCCTTATGTCGATCCCAGGGATTCGAATAAGGCCAGGGACTTGATCCATATAGCTGAAAAAGCCGGTTGGGTGACCCTTTGGTGGTACATGGCAGGTCAGGAGACGCTTCCTGGAGCCAGCCAAGGTCAGGTTGAGTTCAGCCTGAACTTTTCAGACGCGGGCATGAAATGTGGCAGGTGGAAAGGGGCTGCGGTGAATGTTTCTGGTATGGATGGAACGGCCAGGGCTGAGATTCTCAAAAGGACTGGAGCTTTCCTGGATCTACTGAGGTCAAAGGTGGTTGATAACTCTGAGAACTGAGAGTTTGGTTTTTAGCGCATCATTCAGCCTACTTCTGTTTTTATCCCCAGGGCAGATTGGAGATCTTTTAAAGACGCTTCATTAGACAGCACAAGAAGTACATCTTCTGGCTGTAGAACGATTTTTCCTGACGGCATCAGAAGATCAGTCCCTCTCCTCAGCACAACCACCATCAGATCTCTGTTCAATCCCAGATCCACTATCTGCTTTCCTGCGGCAGGAGAGCCCTGAGGCACCGTCACCTCCACTAGCAGATCCTTTATCATGCCACCCAGATAGCACTTTGCCAGATAATCCGGCTCCGCAGCCAGGGGAGCATCAACCCCCAGGAGTTTTGCTACTCGTGGAATGGAGGTTCCTTGGACCAGCACTGAAGTGATGACGATGAAGAAGACCACATTGAAGATGAGCTCGGCCTGGGGAAGGTTTGCCAGGAGCGGGTAGGTTGCGAGAATGATGGGCACAGCTCCTCTGAGGCCCACCCAGGCCACCATTGCCTTCTCTCTCCTGGGTATCCCAAAGGGAAGGAGCAGGGCAAATACGCTGAGGGGCCTGGCAAAGATCATCAAGAACACCGAGATCAGAAGGCTTGTGCCCGATATTGGTATTAGGCGCGAAGGAAATACCAGGAGTCCCAGTGTCAGGAACATGGCGATCTGCATAAGCCATGCCAGGCCATCGTGAAACCGAAGGAGGCTTCTTTTGTGGATGAATCCTCTGTTGCCCATGACCATGCCTGCTAGGTAGACCGCCAGAAAGCCGCTACCTCCCAGAGAAGCAGTAATACCGTAGATCATGAGCACCAATGATATGGTTAGAACTGGGTAGAGGCCGTCGTATTCGAGCTTTATCCTATTGATGGCGTAGACCATGCCCTTGCCTGCCAGATAGCCCGCTACGGAACCGAAAACCATCTGCTGGGCAAAGGCAGGCACCAAGCTGGTTGCGGAAATACCCGGATTCGCCAGAAGGCCAGTGAAGCTGGCCGTAAGGAAAATAGCCATGGGATCGTTGCTCCCGGATTCCAACTCTAGAAGGGGTCTCAGATCCCCGCGCAGACTGATTCTCCTGGACCTGAGAAGGGCAAAGACCGCTGCTGCATCGGTCGAGGAGACTATGGAGCCCAAAAGAAGGCCCTCATTGATGGAAAAGCCTAAAACGATAGTAGCAAACCAGCCCATGGCGATGGCTGTGATGGCTACACCTGCAGTTGCAAGGATGATGCCTTTCCACAGGACCGGTTGAATATTGCTCCAGTCAGTATCGAGGCCACCGGAGAAGAGGATAAAGACCAGGGCCGCTACCCCAAGGAGCTGAGCTTGAAAGGGATCGTCGAAGTATAGACCGCCAGGACCTTCTGAGCCAGTGAGCACGCCTATGAGGAGAAAGAGAAGAAGGGAAGGGATTCCAAGCCTGGCAGATAACTTGCTGGAGAGGATGCTTACCAAGAGAAGGATGGCGCCTACCAGGAGCATGGACTCTATGGACATCGATAACACACCTTTGCTACCTTGCCTTCTCTGAGATCCTAGCCATCTTTGCCGAACCTATGCGGCACCTCTGTATCATGGATTTAGAAACCGAGGTTTAAATTAATAGTAACTGTAGGCCTCTACGGCTTTATTGGTATCTGATGACCCTGTCAGAAGACCGCCCCTATCCCTAAACCGACGCTGATGGGCAACATCTTTTTAACAGCCGTAGGCCGACGTTCATAAGGGATTCCTTTGCGCAGAAATCTCAAGCTTATCCTGGGAGTAGTCCTTCTGGTGGCCGTACAGAGCGTCTTATTCATGATTTTGATGGATTACGATGGCCAGCCCCAGAATGCCGATGTCCAAACTGCCGTCTACTGGGTAATGGAAACAATAACTACTCTCGGCTACGGCGATATAGTATTTCGCAGCCCATTAGGCAGGCTCTTCTCCATCGCAATAACCCTCTCGGGGATAGCCATCCTATGGGCTGTGATTCTGCCTCTCATTGTCACGCCGATAATTGAGAGCCTGATAAGATCGGTGCCAACATCTGCGCCGTCTAAGCTTAAAGATCACGTGATCATCTCAGGGTACAGCTCGGCGATAGAGGTCCTGGTGGAGAGGCTCTCGGCCTTAAAAATTCCCTTCGTGGTGATAGAGAGGTCCGAGGAAGCCGCCAGGGGCATTTACGAAAGGTACCCAACCATCTGGGGAGATCCCTCTGAGAAAGATGTGCTGGAGAGGGCAGGTGCAGGCACATCCCGGCTCTTCATAGCCAATGAGAGGGAGGAGCTCAATGCCGAGGTCATCCTGACGGTCAAGGAGATGACGAGGGCTAGGATCATCGCCCTGGCGGATGATCTGACCAAGGCTCCTTTCTTGAGCTGCGCCGGGGCTGCCAGGGTGGTATCCCCCAAGACCCTCCTTGGGGCCTTCGTGGCCCATATAGCCACACCCCCTGAAAAAGGCGTATTTCCCGGAGCGATAAAGCTCTTTGGGGATGTCCTTCTGGCAGAGCTACCTATCTATCCGGGAAGCCCTTTGGTGGGAAGGAGCATCTCGTCCCTCAGGTCCTCCTTCAAGGAGCCTATCCAGGGAATTATAGGGCTTTGGCAGAAAGGAGCCTTCAACCCCTATCCTGGGCAGGACGACGTCATACAGATCAACTCAGTGCTGATGGCTGCGGGAAGCGCTGAACAGCTTACCAGAGTCAGGAACCTGACGGTTGGATCAAGCAGGGCTGGTCCTCTGATCCTCCTGGGTTACGGCGATGTGGGCAGGCGCATCTGCAGGGTCATGGTGGATAAGGGCATAAAGCCCGTGGTCGTGGACAAGAGGGAGCTTAAAGATCTGCCTTTTCCAAGCGTTATCGGCGATGGCACCTCAGAGGAGGTCCTGGAGATGGCTGGTATTAGGGAGGCTGTAGGTGTGGCAGTGATGCTCAACAGCGACTCTGATGTCATCTATGCCACCCTCCTGGCCAGGAACCTGAACCCTCAGGCCTTCATAGTGGCCAGGACGAACCGCGCCAGATCGGTGGATAAGATTTACATGGCGGGGGCGGATTACGTGGCCTCGGTATCCCTTTTAACCAGCCGCATCCTGGCCAGGGCTGCCCAGGATGATGGCGAGGAGCTGGACCTACTTTATCAGGATCTGGAGCTAGAAAGGCTGGAAATCAGAGGGCTATCCAAGCTGGCTGGAAGGTCTCTTGGGGAGCTCAGGATTCTACAGAGATTTGGCTGCAGGATAGCTGCCATAGATAGACGGGGTCAGGTAATATTAGATATAGATGGATGCACAGTGATAGCCCGTGGGGACGTGGCCGCTGTCCTTGGTTCTCCTGAAAATATAGCTGCATTCAACAAAGTCTATAGAACAGGCTGATGTTTGGCAGAGGCCTTTTTATATTCTTTAGTTCCAATCATTATATTTTAACAGCTGAAGCGGAAACTTAACTTACTTTGTTTACCTTTTTAGTACATCTCAATCAAAAATAGAACGTTTAATCGGTATAATCACTGCTCCAGGCATCGGTTTTTTGTACGTTGCTGAAAGATTATCTCCAAAAGCTGAGGAGCTTTAGGGATTGGAAAAAGGGACGAAGTCAGTAGCGCTTGGTCTGAGAAGTTCGCCTCTGAGAGGATCATCTTCGACAGAATCCATCCTGGAAACAGGATCTTCGTAGGCACAGGCTGCGCCGAGCCCCAGCTACCTGGTGAGCACTCTAGTAAGCTACGTCCAGAAGAATCCCAAGGTCCTGGTGGATGCCGAGGTGATAAGCATAGTTACCCTGGGCGTCGCCCCTTATGCCAACGAAAAGTTCAAGCAGAACTTCAGGCTCAACTCCTTTTTTATAAGCGAGAGCACCAGGGGTGCCCTCAACTCCACTGCAGCGGATTACACTCCGGCTTTCCTTTCCTCAGTGCCGAGGCTCATAAAGACCGGTAGAATTCCACTGAACGTGGCCTTGATCCAAACATCGCCCCCCGACTGCAATGGAAACCCCAACTTGGGAATTGGTGTGGACATAACCAGGGCGGCCATGGAAAGCGCCTCCATGGTGATCTCCCAGATCAACTCCCACATGCCCAGGGTCCAAGGAGACGGCGTCATCTCCATGGACCCGGCATCGATTTTGCCGTTCCTTGGGACGAGCCCCTCATGGAGTACCTGGAGGCCGTTCCTGGAGAGGAGGCAGAGAAGATAGGCAAGTACGTCGCCAGGATCGTGGAGGACGGGTCCACCATCCAGGTGGGATACGGAAGCATCCCCAACGCCATAATATCCCGTGCCTTAAAAACAAAAAGCCCCTGGGGGTTCACACCGAGCTTTTGAGCGACGGCCTGGCGGACCTCATGAAGACCGGAGCAGTAGACAACTCCAAAAAGAGCATAGATCAGGGAAAAGCGATAGCCACCTTTTGCATGGGCTCCAGGTCCATCTACCAGTTTATAAACGATAATCCTGCCATAGAGTTCAGGACCATAGATTACACCAACAATCCTCTGGTTATAGCCAAAAACGAGGGCATGACCGCCATCAACAGCGCCATAGGGGGTGGATCTCACTGGCCAAGCCACAGCCGAATCTCTGGGAAAACTATTCTATAGCGGCATAGGCGGCCAGGCCGATTTCATGAGGGGAGCGGTCCTGGCCCCCGGAGGAAAGACCATCCTGGCCCTGCCGTCCACTGCCAAGGGCGATGAGGTCTCCAGGATAGTTCCCTGCCTCAGAGAAGGATCTGGGGTCACCCTGACCAGGGGAGATATCCACTATGTGGTGACGGAGTACGGCATAGCCTACCTCCAGGGAAAGAGCATAATAGAGAGGGCTATGGATCTCATAGCCATAGCTAATCCCAAGTTCAGGCCCTGACTTATCTACGAAGCTAAAAAGATGGGTTACATCTACAGGGATCAGGCATTCGTTCCAGGAGATAAAGGTATTTACCCTGAGGGACTGTAGATCAACAGGACCACTAGCATTGGCCTCCAGGTACTTTTAAGGCCCGTCAAGATCACCGATGAGCTTCTCCTCAAAGGTTTCTTCTACTCCCTCTCCAGGGATAGCCTTTACAGCAGGTTCTTCTCAGCCAAGTGGGAGATGCCCCATGAGGATCTTCAGGGTTTTATGGTTCTGGACTATACCCAGAAGATGATCATACTCGCTGTGGTAGCAGCATCAGGGAAGGGACATAGTCGTGGGTATGGGGCAGTACAGCGTCAACCGCGACCTCCTCACGGCGGATATAGGACTTTTGGTCAGGGACGAATGGCAAAAGCAGGGACTCGGAGCTGAGCTTCTATCTTATCTGGCCTACCTGGCCAAGAAACAGGGCCTTCTGGGTTTTACGGCAGAAGTTCTAATGGATAACGCACCGGTATTTCAGCTCTTTCGCAAGGCGAGATTCGATCTCCAAAAGGAGAATGATTCAGGGATCTGCTTTATGAAAGCTATGTTTAAATAAATGGTGTCAGTCTAAACTGAGGGACCGTTCAAATAAGACTCTCAATTAATCGTTTATCCCTTAACTGGTAACCTTTAACATGGCAAGGTGCTTTATGTTCTTACATACACTAAAGATTCGCGTGATCGAAAGATCCTTGGTTTATTGCTTTCTGGGAGAAAATGTTCTCGATTACGTCCCATTTCTCCAGGTACTCCCTGAATTTAATGTAGAGAATACGTGCGACCTGTGGGGACTCGCCGGCCTTAGGCTCGTGGCTGTGGAGGAAGGAAACATTTAATGTATTCCCACTGCCCATCTGATAAATCTGAGAACTTCATGCTACCCATTCAAGAGGTAATTCCTAATGGTGGTATAAATAGTTTTGAAAGGGGCTCGTCATTAAAACAGGAATAACTTGGTCAGATGTACCAAGAATGTATGGGGCAAAATCAACAGTTCACCGACTTCATCTTGAGATATGTGATATCAGGGGAATATCAAAAGATAAATCAATTATTGATCTCAGAGGGCTATCTATCACGTAAAGAAGATTAAAGGAATAAAGATAGGTGCTTTAAATGATAAAAAGGGTTTAACGTTATCCATATTTATATCTCCAGCTAATATTCATGATTCAACGCTCTATTATCGAGAATGTTAAGATAAAACTATCTGTGGGAGGCCCAATAACTAGGCCGAATTTGGTTAATTTCGATGCCACTTTTGGTTCTAAAGACATAAGAGATTACAATAGAAGAAGAGAAATCAAGAGCAATATACCGGTTAATCCTAGAAACATCAAGAGGAAAAAGATGGGTAAATCTAGAAAGCTTGATAAAGATATTTACAAATGTAGATATGCCGTTGAGAGATTCTTTAGTTGGATAGAGGGTTATAAAAAGCTTTCTAAGAGATATGAAAGATTGGAGAATTCTTATTTTGGACTTGTTACTTTAGCATGTAGTCTTATGCCAGGGAGGGTTTTTGGATGAACTCTTTGTCTATCATCCCAAAGCCATGAACACCTTCATCCCTGATACCAGCGGCTTATTCCCGGATCAGGAAGCATTTGTACGGAATGTTCACAGCTTCGATGCCTTCGATTTGGACTCGAAGCATGGACGATAATTAGATCAGTATAAGTAGGAGAAATAAAAATAAAACGACAGAAGTCCGATGAGGAACTTCTAATAGGTGCTGATATCTCCCTTGAAGATCATTTCCTGGACCTTGGGGATATTCTCAAACCAATCATTGGCGATCTCATAGGTTGCAGCCTGGACCTGGTCCATGTTGGCTCCATCCTTGAGAACGGTCTGGATGCTCGCCAGATGGGGTTGATCTATAGGGTGGCCGATCTGGGAGAGGAGCCTTATGTACACTTCCCTGACGCCGTCCACTTCGCCGGCAATCTGTCTAGACATGAGCATGGCCATGATGTTATAGATCTTGCCCACGTGGTTGATGGGATTCTTGCCTGAGGTGGCCTCCAGGCTCATAGGCCTGTTGGGAGTTATGAGGCCGTTGGTCCTATTGCCCCTTCCCACAGCTCCATCGTCGCCCATCTCAGCCGAGGTTCCGGTGACGGTGATGTAAACGGCCCCTTGATCCTTGCCGTCGGCGACGTTTACCTGGGGCACGACCTTTCGGGCTGTGAACTGGGATGCAAACTCCTGGATGTGGTTTACGATATCCTTCTTGACCTGGAGGTACTCTTTCATATCGCCCACATACTTATCGACCATGGCGCAGGCGATGGTCAGGTTGATGACGTCTCCTTCTCTCATGCCCATGACCTTTATGTCCTCGCCTATGGCGGGTATGCCATTCCTCGTTAGCTTCAGGAGCTCCCTCTCGGTCTGATAGACTACGGTCTCGGTCTCAGAGAGAGGGCCATAACCTACACCGAAGGATGTATCGTTGGCGCTGGGTATCTTCCTGCCAAAGACGTCGCGCAGATCTGAGGAGCCCATGCCGATCTTGGCGTCGAGGATGGTCTGGGTATTGACATCCAGGTTGGTGAGGGATTCCTGGAGAAGCTGCCTGGCGGCCTTGATGGCTATGGTGTCTACGGGGATCTCCTCTCCCTCGAAGACTCTGGTGGCTCTGCCCGTCAGGAGTATGTATACGGGACAGATGACCTCGCCTCCACCGAAGGCCGGATGGGACCTGCCAGCCACTATCTGGGTCTTATCGGTGTTATGGTGGAGCACGGCGCCAAATCTCTTCTTGTACTCCTGACAAAGCGCCCGGCTTATGGATTCGGCAAGGCCATCGGCAACGCTGTCGGGGTGGCCTATGCCCTTCCTCTCCACAAGCTCAGTCTCTTGCGACTCCATGGGCTTTTGAACCAGACGCTCAATCTTTATATTTCGCTTCATGGCCTCTCTCCAGTAGGTTATTTTCGATCCTGAGGGGTGCTGGTCTGAGGGATGGTACGATCTAATATTAAGGCTTTGCACCGTGGCAGGGGACAATATTTACGTAAGCGGTGCAAACATCAAATGTAGCAGTTAAATGAAATCCTTTGGAGCAAGTGAGATGAGACTTATTTATGTTGCAGGTAAAGGCGGTGTGGGAAAGAGCGTAACTTCTACTGCCACCGGCATGTGGACCTCCCGCCAGGGAAAGGAGACCCTGGCCTTCTCCATGGACCCTGCCCATTCCCTCTCAGATATCTTCGAGATAGACCTGGGAAGCAAGCCGACCCAAATCGGCGACCGCCTATCTGGGTACGAGCCCGATCTGCGTGAGGAGTCTAGGAAATTCTTCAGGAGATATAAAGCCATGCTCACGGCCCTTTTTGGCCTCTTCGAGATGGAGGTGAAGCCCGACGACTTCGGAAACATGCCCGGAGTAAATGAGCTCATCTTCATGGACA
>Ga0181520_10012210_pt1 | contig 11091 bp, 12 predicted proteins | sample PEATcosm2014_Bin_29_FD_132451 | JGI IMG/M metagenome (GOLD analysis project Ga0181520, IMG submission 132451) | Peatland microbial communities from MTU Mesocosm Facility, Houghton, MI, USA - PEATcosm2014_Bin02_30_metaG | ecosystem: Environmental > Terrestrial > Soil > Wetlands > Peat | place...
ACGATGCCCTGGTTGAGCTCGATCTGATTTGCGGCGATCAGGCAGATGGTGACATCCGCCCGCAGGAATGCCGGATTCTGCGCCCAGCGTTTCAGAATGACCAGCGCGTTGCGGTCGTCGGCCGGCATGCTGGAAACATCGCCGGCGGGCGCGATGGTCTCGGCAAAATCCAGGATCAGCGCGATCTTCTTGCCGTCCGCAATGCGCAATCGCAGGTAATTGTCGAGGATGTTCAGCACGCCGTCGGGATTGCGCGGCAAGGCCTGCGCGTAATTCGTTTGATGAAAACTGTCGTAGCCGGCGAGCGCGTTGCGGAAGTCCGTCTGCATCTCTTGCCGCGCGAAGCTCAAACCGCCGCCGCGGTCGTAGGTCAGCACCAGGTCGCGGCGGCCGAACAGAGCTTGGTTCAGGAAGGAAAGCAGCGGAACGTATTCGACAGCGCCGCCGCGATCGAGCGGAACCAGGTCGTGCACGTTCCCGTAAAGCACGAACATGGAGAGCGTGCGCGAATAGTATTTCTCGGAAAGCGATTGGGCCCATTCGGGCATCGGCGGGGGATTAGGGGTGGCGGGGATCATGCGTTCAATTCCGCATCCGGTTGCGCGGGAATGTCATACCGCCGGAGCCGCCGGTGTCCTCGGGCAGTGGCGCGATGCCGTTCATCTCCGGCACGTTAGTGAAGATGTTTTCCATCTCGCGCACCGTTTCTTCGGTCTGCTCCACATCTTTCACCAGCCCTTCCAGATGTTCGCTCAGTTGTTGCGGATCGCGCATGGTGACCGATTGATCCTTGATGAGTCCGAGCACGTCCTCGACGGCCGCGCACTGCGCATCGATCACCGCGCAATTCTCCTGGATCTTATGAAACTTCTCAATGCGCTTGTTCAGGATCTCGACGCGCTTGAGGTTGATCTCCTGGACTTTGGGCGTGTCGGAATCGTGGCTCTTTTCGAGATTCGCCAACTCGCGCTGGACGGCGTTGGGATCGGTAGTGCGCAAATACTCGCGATGCTGCCAGGCGGCATGCAGCAACCGCACATACCCCTGCAGGAGGCCTTGCAGCCGGTCTTCCATCTGTTCGGCGAAGATCTGCGAAGTGGAGGAGAGGCGGCTATAATTCTGGCGGATGGCGTTGCATACAGTATCCACCTTGGCGTACCGCACCCGCATTTCCTCCGGAATTTCGCGATACATAGCGTTGAGGCGCTGATCGTTGAGGCGCTTCTCTTCGGCGTATTTCCAGGAGCGCACGAGGCGTTGAAAGCGGGGGTTGTGGGGAACCACGCTCAGATACATCAGCTCCAGTCCCGCGCCGAGCAGCAGCGGAAGCGCGCTTCCGGACACCAGCGCGAACCCCGCGATCCCGGCCAGTGCGATCCAGTTGTACTGCAGCCTGGCGGCTTCTTTGACGTAGTTGATGTCGGACCCTGTCGAATCGTCCCGCGGCATTTAAATGCTCACCCGCACCTGGCCCTTTCCGGGCGCGCTACGCAGGCAAGCCAGCACGTGGTGTTGCATCTCGTGAAACGGCTCGGCTTGCCGGATATCCGGCGAGCGCGGCCGCCCGAACGGAACCGGGATATCTTCCACAATAGTACCCGGACGGGCGCTCAGAATGAAAATGCGATCCGCAAGAAAGATGGCTTCGTCGACATCGTGGGTGACAAAAAGGATGGTGCTGGCGGTTTCCTCCCAAACGCGCAGGAGAAGTTGCTGCATATCGGCGCGGGTTTGGGCGTCGAGCGCGCCGAAGGGTTCATCCATCAAGATCACTTGCGGGCGGTTCGCCAAAGTGCGGGCGATGGCCACGCGTTGCTGCATGCCGCCGGAGAGCGTATCGGGATAAGACTTCTCAAAACCGCCGAGGCCCACGGCCTCGATCAGATGCTCGACCAGCGGACCGCTCTCGGCAGCGGGCACGCCATTGATGCGCGGGCCGTAGGCGATGTTATCGGCGACCGTCAACCAGGGGAAGGACGTGTACTTTTGGAAAACCATGCCGCGATCGCGGCCGGGGGCACCGACAGGCTTACCGTTGACCAGGATCTCGCCGGAGGAGGGATGGTCGAGGCCGGCGATCATGCGCAGCAGTGTGGATTTGCCGCAGCCGGAGGGTCCCAGCAGGACGCTGAATTCGCCGATGTCCTTTCCGTCCGCGGAGAAGGCGTCTTCGACTTCGAAGCTCACGTTGTGCAGCGCTTCGATGCGGGTTCCGTTGGGCCCGGCGAAGCTGCGGGAGAGGTTGCGCACGGAGATCTTGGTTTTACTCATGCTCTATCCCCTCCTGCCCTAGTCCGGCTTCCGGTGTCTAGTGGCGCACGCTTTAGCGTGCTGCGGCGAACTTCAGTTCGCTGTGCAGCACTTGAGACAATCCTACCGCTCAGCGCACACTGCTTCCATGAGTACGTCAATAAGGCGATTGCCCCACGTGTATCCGGATAGCGAGTGGCTGTTCGTAACGTAGCCCCTGCACGGAAGCCCGCCCAAAGCGCGATATCGACCGTCGGACAAGATGTCTGCAGGCAAAGCCTTCGTGTGGATGGATCGCTATCTGGATACCACGCGGCTGGGGCCCATGTTTTTGAAGCTTCCGAAGGTGGCGGATCTGATACTAGAAACGCTTGGCCGCGGTTGTGAAAAGGGACTGTACGATTCGCGCGCCTTCGTAGCAATAGGCAATCGCGTTCACGTGTTAATCCGGCAGCGGCAGCAGGCCAGCAAAGTGCTTCAATGGCTGAAGGAGACGACGGCGCGGGAAGCAAACCTGATCTTCGCTCGCGCAGGCCAGCCGTTTTGGCAGCACAAATCGTACGATCACTGGGCGCGGGACGGACCGGCGGTGGAACGGATTGTAGCGTATATAGAGAACAACCCCGTGCGAGCGGGACTGGCTGCAGAACATCCTCTGTACCGATGGTCGAGCGCATGGCGCGGGGACGGCGAACCGAAGTTCGCCGCTGCACGCTAAAGCATGCACCACGCACTCCGTTTTTACTTGGCATGGGGGGCGGCCACCACGGGCTCCGAAAGGGGGCGCGACACGCGGCGCCAGGGAAATAGTCGGGTCTCCAAAAAAGTCAGCAGAAACCGGAACAAGAACGCCGCCACACCGATGGCGATGATCCCCGCATAGACGCGTTCGAAATCCAGCACCTTGCGCGCAGCCTCCACCATGTAGCCCACTCCTTTGCGCGCGTTGACCATCTCGGCCAGGATCACATAAGTCCACCCGATGTCGTACAGGATGCGAAACGAGCCGAAGATCGAGGGCACTGACGCGCGGAACAGCAGCCACAGGATATGCCGCCGCTGCGCGCCCAATGTCCAGGCGGTCTCGAGCAAGCTGTCATCCACCTTGTTCACTTCCTCCACCACCACAGCCAGCAAATAGAAGAACATGCCGAACCAGAGGAACGCGACTTTCATGGTTTCGTCCATGCCGAACAGAGCGATGAACGCCGGAAGGAAGGCCGTTATAGGCATGGAGCGCATGGGCGCCGCGACCGGATTGACCAGGTCGTGCACCCACCGGAAGCTGCCCATCAGCAGGCCCAGCGGAATGGCGATGACCACGCAAATCGTAAAGGCCTGCGCGATGCGCCACCAGCTTTTGATTACATTGCCGAGCAGGTCGTATTCGGTCCAAAGCCGGAAGAACGCGCTCATCACGCCGAGGGGTTTTGGGAGGGAAAACGGCGGCAATATTTCCCAATGCGTGAGTAGGAACCAGGCGGCCAGGATACCGGCCCACGCCGATACCGCCAGGATCAGCCGGGTACGGCGCGAAGTGTCTTTACGGATAGTGAAGAGGTCGGGCATGCAGATGTTTCGAAAGACTCGGCCGGCTCAGGGCCCGCAGGCAAACCTACGCACCGGGGTTTGCATACACCTTGATGTCGGTGCGGCGATTCTTCTCCCGGCCTTCCGGCGTGGAGTTGTCGGCCAGCGGCCGGTCCGGCCCGTTGCCGGCAGTACGCATACGCGTGGTGGGGAATCCATATTTATCGATGAGATACTGCTTCACCGCCTCGGCCCGCTCCTTGGAAAGTTCCACATTGTGCGCGCGCGCGCCGCTCGCATCCGTGTTGCCGTCGATGTCCACCACCGTGTTTCCGTAGGCTTTCAGGAAATCGCCGATCTCGTCCACCACAGCGCGCGAGTCGAGACTCATCCGGGCCGAGTTCGTGTCGAAGTAAATGGAGCGCCGCTGCGTGGCGAAGGGCGTAGCTCCTTTGGCCGGCGCTTTGTATTCGGTGGGCGGCTCCGTGGATTCCCCTGAAAATTTACCGCTCAACTGGTCGATAAAGCGACGGTCCACGCTGGACTCTGCGTCGAAGGTGTGCTTGATGATGCGATCCTCGTGGTACATCTCCTGCGCCATTTTGAAGATGTTGGTGTAGTCGGTATCGGCGCCGCGCATGCCAAAGAAAGCCTTGTTGTCCGCATAGTCGGCCAGTTTCACGCCACCCAGCATGGTCTTGGCGAGGTCTTCGGGAATGTTGAAATCCTTGATGGTGCCGATCAGGGTGTAAGCGCGATTGGGATGCGCCTTGATGAACTCTACGCCTTCCAGCCAGCCCTGGGCCAGTTTCACGGCTGTCTGCGGACAGCGCGCCGCGAAACGGTCGCTCACCACCAGAATATCGGCGATCAAATGGTTGGCGATGCGCGTGTCGTAGATCTTCCTGGATCCGGGGCGCTTGGTAACGGCGTCGCTCATATCCGGATCCCAGGCTACCGCGGCATCCACTTTCTGCTGGGCGAATAGCGTGGCCGGCTCGATGCCGTCCTTGGTGTGCACGGCTTTGGAGAAGATCTCGTTACGCTGTTCGGTGGTCAGGCCCGAGCTCTTCAGGCCGTTCCAAAGCAGGAAATGGGACGGCGTGTACGGCGCGAATGCCACGGTCTTGCCGGCCAGATCCTCGATGCTGTTGATGCCCTGCTTTCCGATCACGCCATCGGCGCCGCGCGACCAATCCACCATGAAGAAGGCGTGCGCGCCGACCTTCTTGTCTTGAAACTGTGCGTAGTCTTTGGCCCAGACATCCGCGGTAGTGAGCATTACATCCACATTGTCGGTGGCCAGCGCCGCGGCGCCTTCGGTCCAGTCGTCGATGATTTTGAAGCTGACCTTTAGCCCAGCCTTGTCGTAGATGGAGCCGGCAGCGGTATCCAGGCCGCCGTTGGCCACCAGGCCCGCCGCGCAGCCAACCCAGATATTCACGCGTACGCGCACGTTGTCGCAGCTTGCATCGCTTGTGGCGGCGACCGGCAACGGCTTCGAAGTGTCCACCGGCTCGGTCGGAGTTGTATCGGAACGCGAGCCGAGCACCTTCCGGAAATTTACGATACCGTACTTCTGCAGGCTGTAGCCCACCAGGCCGAGCCCGACGAGGAATATGAGGGCCCATCCGCCCTTCTCGATTTTGACAGCCATAATTTACCTCAGGCGCTCCTTTCCGCCTCGCGCGCGCCGATGGTCTTCTGGGCGGCTTCCGGCGCGGCCTCCGGCGCCACAATGCCCATCTCCACCTTGAACTGCTTCACCAGCTCATTGGCGCGCAGCTTCTCGACGTCCTCTTCGATCTTGATCTGCTGCTGATCGACGTTGCCCATGGCCATTTCCATGCGGGCCTCGTTCACCGCGGTGGTCTCCTCGATCTTGCGCACCATTTCGTCATGCGTGGCGCTGATGCCCGAGACGTCGAACTGCTCCATGACATCGGCAACCTTCTTCTGCCATTGCGAGCGGCGATAGTCGGCGATGGCACCCAAGGCTTCGTGCGTCTTGCGGTCCTTCTCCATCATGAAGGCCTTTTTCACCGCCATAGCTTTGTCGAAGGCCCCGCGCGCGGTGGCGAGCTGCGCCTGGTTGCGGGCGAGCGCGCTGCGCACCTGTTCGAGACGCGTGGCAAAGCTCCCGGCCAAGTCGTCGCGCCCCGCCTGAATAGCGGCCTTGGTCTTGGCCGTCAGGTCGTTGATATCGTTCTTATACTTGGCCTCCTCCCTTTCGAGCAGCGTGGCATTGGCCTTCACCATGGCGATCGACTCGTTCATGCGCGGCACCTGATCGTTCATGTCGCGAATGTTCTGCTCGAGGATCATTTCCGGGTTCTCCGCTACGGAGATGAAAAATCCGAAGAATGAACGCAGCATGCGGGACAGCCGCTTAAACATAAGTAATTCCTCTCCTTACGGCTATGAGTCCGAAGATTTCGGGGGCTCTGGCTTGGCGCCTGCCTGCGCACCGCGCGACGCAGCCGCGGCGCCGCCGGTAGTGATAGGGTTCTCGGCCACAAAATAAGAAACGGATTCGGCGATTTTTTGTTCCTCTTGCTGCTTTTGCAACCGCCAGGCGTAAAAACGCTCCTTCTGTTTAGCCACTTCGTCGTTGTTGGCTTGGATACGGGCCTTGTGCTCCTGGGTCAGACGGTCTAACTCGGCCTGAATCTGCGAGTTATCCTGTACCGTGCGGGCTTCCAACTGGTCGAGCGACTTCTGCTGCACGCGCTCGAAGCCATCGAGCGCGCGATCCCGCTTTACGGCGTCTTCGATGACTTCCTCGATCTTGACGCCGGCGGCGTCCAATGCCAGCAAAACCGAGTTCTTCTTCACTTCCGCTGGAAGGGTGCGGATACGCTCGCTTTGCAGCATCTCGGTGACCTTCGTGATCGTATAGCCGTGGGCGGGCGCCTGAATCTCCGCGGCGTGGTAGATTTCGTCGAAACCCGCCGCGGCGCTAACGGGGCTAGAGAACTTCGTCTCGACCGCCACGGAGGAGGCGATCTCGGCGACGGTCTGGGCGGGAGTCTTAGCGGTTGGAGGGCTGTCTTCCGATGCGCCCTCCTCTCCGGCCGGCTGATCGACCGACAGGAACAGGTTGTACCATTTCTTACTGATACGGGCCTCCGGCGATCAGTGTAGCATGAACGCACCCGGCTTTGAGGTTTATCGTGTCCGAAATACTATGCACTGCCCCCCGACCCGACCCTGCCGCCGACCGTTCATCCCGCCTTGCGCTTTTCGCGCTCGGCAAGCGTTTCGTGCAGTAACGATTTGATGTAGGTCTGGTAAGGAAGCCCCTTCTGTTCCGCCTGCCTCCGGGCCAGCGCCAAGTCCGCTTCCGGAACCCGAAGCGAAATCACTTGTGCGGGCATTTTGGCTTTGGACGCCTCGATCCGCGCCCGCAACTTCTCCCTGGTAAGCACCTGCGCTTCGCCATTCTTCACGGCCGCGGCGAATTCCTGGTCGTGAGACTTCCGGTTCTCGTACCACCACGCGGCTTCTTCCGCTTCGGAAGAAAAGGCCGGGACTGCGCGCTTGCTTTGCTTTTTCATGGTTTTCTCGCTGGAAGGAGCTTCTTGTATGGGGCACTCGCCGGAAACGCGGTCACGGCGCGTACCTTACCGTCACGTAGCGTCCAGATGACGACCAGCAATCTCCCGGAGTCTGTGATGCCAACCGACCGGTACCGTTCTTCGCCGTCCACCACCTCGTACGCCAAATCAAGCGGGGAACTCTGCATAACGGATTCGAACTCCCGCGCCGTCACCCGATGGGCCGCCAGGTGTTTCGTGTTCTCGGCATCCCAATCGAACTCGATTCCGTCGGCCACTTCTTGAAGTGTAGCGCAACGTATATACGCTGTCAATGTATACTGACCGGCTCGCCTACCACGGATTTTCCTGGTGACCTCCGCCATGCACATGCCCCGGGCGGCAGGAGCGTTCCGCAAAGCGGGATTCGAGGTGATCGCGGTGCCGGCCGACTTCCACTCCGGCTGGGGCGAAGGCTACCTGATGGAGAAATGGCTGCCCAACGCCAAGAACCTGGTCGACGCCGACGCGGCCTCACATGAGTGGCTGGGCATTGCCATCTACCGGTTGCGGGGATGGATGTGAAGGCTGGCTGCGACGGTCACGGAGCGGCTCCGGGGGCATCTTGCTGTGGACAATAGAACCGCTGGCCGCAACTGCGGCAACGATACGGCACCAGCCCTACGATGCTCACCAAGCGATCCAGAAAGCCATGCGGCGTGGAGCGGCGCACATCCATCCAACCGCACATAGGACAGCGCGGGCACTTCCCCCTCTGGCTCTCCGTCGCGGCGCCTTCCACCTGATTAAGCATGCCAAAAGCCGCCTCTTCAGCGTCGCCAGCCGCACCGCGCCCGAAGACCGTGGCGGTATGCCTGCCGGTCGTGGATCTCGGCTGGGCGCCGCGCGGGATGACTTGCCGGCCGAAGCGGCTTGGCACAGGCAGGTCTCTTGCGGGCGCGCGACTGTCTACTAACAACAGGGTCTGATCACCGGGGCCGTGATCGCGACGGATGTGCGCCCGGTAGTCTTCTACGGTTGCCTCCAGGCTTCCGGCACTCACGGCCGCGAGCTGCGGATCGCCCCGGGCCCTGAAGACGTCGGTGATCTCAGCAAAAGTCTGAATCTCTGAATCGAACCAATCGCACCCCTGGCATGCGGAATCAGTTCGATGCGCGATGGGTGGGTCGCCATTCGGTAGATCGCGGATTTTCGCGGGCAGAAGCACGACTCATCAGGCTCCTTTGCAGCTGGTGTGTTTGCCGCGCCAAAAGTCTCGGTGGTTCCTTCGAGAAATCGCCGCGCACGCCACAATCAGAGATGCAATGTCCGTGCTGTTGAAGCACACTCCGGCGCACGCTCGCCTGCCTTCCTGCGAGTCAAGGGAGCCGCTTCGAGCCTGGGAATAAAATGGGCGGTGGCCGTGCGCGCGGAAGCGGCAACCAGAGGGTGGCTACAGGTACAGCAGAGGGCAAGGCTTGAGCCAACGCCCACCCGTAACGTTCGGCCGCACAGTCACTGCCCTCACCAAAGAACAACGCCAAAAATCGCCCGCAAAGCCGCCGCGTCCCGGGGGGGGCAAGAAGCCCCGACACATGGACGGACTGATCGGGGCGCCACACTGCGGCAGGGCCGCATACGACCGATGCCGGCGACTACGGCTGCGGGGAAGCGGGCGCGTTGGAAGAGGGGGTGTGGGGGAGAAACCTTGCGAAGGTTTCGCCCCCACTGGCCCGGCCCCACCAAATCCTCATCCCCTCTCCTGGTACCCTCCGAAGTGCCGGTACCCAAAAAGAATAACGCCAGGAAATCGCCAGCAAAGCCGCCGCAGCCCGATGGGGCAAGAAGCGGTGACGATGGACGGACTGACCAGGGCGATGCCACACTGCGGCACTAGGGGGCCGCATCTACCGATGCCTGCGACCACGGCAGCGGGGAAGCGAGCGCCTTGGAAGAGGGGGTGTGGTGCCACCAAAAAGTTCACTTTCCGGGACATAACTCTCTGCCGAGGGGAACACTCTGGGACAGTTCCTCCCGCGGTCGGTCAGCGGACGCTCAAAGGCCGTTTTCCTCCCGCTCGCCTGCTGCACGCAGGAGGAAGATGAGAGACGCACTCTGCAAAAAGCGAGGCTCCGAGTTATACTGAGCTTCAGAACAAACAGGTTCTAATCTCTGAAAGAACGCAGGGCGTGGAGGCCGTGCCGCTTTCACCCGAGCGCAGGAGTGGGAGCAATGCAGAATCCACGCTTTTCCGCAGCGCCCTCGCTGGTGGGGAGCTTTCCGCACACCGATCCGCAAGCCCTCCTTCAGGGGATCTTCAGCCGTTTCACCGCGCTGCCCGCGTGGCCGCAGTTGCCGGCCCGGGACTGGCTGGAAAGCATGTACGTGCAGTATTCCGAGGGCCTTCCGGGAGCGGTGGTGGACCGCGCCACCCAGCGCATCTATTTCAGCGCCGCCAATGGGTTTGAAGGCCAACTGGAGGCGTTCTACCAGGCGGTGGTCGAACAGGACGTGGAACGCTTCGCCATCGGCCGCGACTACGCTTTGGGATTGCACCTCTTCCTCGAAAGCCTCCCCCGCCTGGGCGCCGGCCGGCCGCGCTGGGTGAAAGGACAAGTGACCGGCCCGTTCAGCTTCGCCATGACGGTCACCGACGAGAACAAGCGCGCGCTGGCCTACACTCCCGAATTCCAGGAAGTAGCGGTCCAGGGCATGGCGATGAAGGCCCGCTGGCTCGCCCGGCAGCTTCTGCGCGCGGCGGAGGGCGCTCTGGTGGTGCTGGACGAGCCATACCTCTGCTCGTTCGGTTCCGCCTTCGTCAATGTGCCGCGGCAGGATGTGATTGCGGCCCTCGACGGCGCAGTGGAAGCCATTCACCACGAAGGCGCCCTGGCGGGGCTGCATTGTTGCGGAAACACGGATTGGTCCCTGGTGCTGAGCACGGCCTTGGATGTGATCAATTTCGACGCGTACGAGTTCTTTCAGGGCCTCTCGCTCTACCCCGCCGAGCTGGACGCGTTTCTGCGGAAGGGCGGCATCCTGAGCTGGGGCATCGTGCCCCCTTCGCGGTCCGGCGCCGGCCTGGACCCGCGGGTCCTGCTGGCCGCGCTGGACGATCGCATCGGACAACTCGTGTCCAAGGGCATCGACCGCGCCCTGCTCTACCGGCAGGCTTTGCTCACGCCTTCCTGCGGACTGGCGACGGAGACCGTCGACAGGGCCGACCGCACCATGGATGCGTTGGTCGATTTGGCGTGCCTGGTTCGGGAACGAGAAGGCTTCGCATGATCGTCGCCGTCATCGGCAAGGGGGGCGTAGGGAAAACCACGATCGCTTCCCTGATCTTGCGGCGGTTGCTGGAGTCCGGAGAAACGCCCGTGCTGGCCATCGATGCCGACCCGTCCAACTGCCTGGGCCACGCGCTCGGCATCGCCGCCGTGCGGACGCTTGCCGACCTGCGCGAGGAATTGCGCGACGGCGCGGACCGGCCGCTTTCGATGTCCTCCTCCGAGTGGTTCGCCCTCCAGGCCGAGGAGGCTATGGTGGAGAACGCCGGGTTCGATTTGCTGACTATGGGGCGTCCCGAGGGCAAAGGCTGCTACTGCTTCGTCAACAACCTGATTCGCGATCATCTGGACCGCCTCGCGCGTTCCTATCGCCATGTCCTGGTGGACTGCGAGGCGGGGCTCGAGCACCTTTCGCGACGGACCAGCGGCCGCCCGGACGTGCTGGTGTGCGTGGCCAATCGTTCGCGCATGGCGGCGGAGACTGTCCG
>Ga0181520_10012211_pt1 | contig 11090 bp, 14 predicted proteins | sample PEATcosm2014_Bin_29_FD_132451 | JGI IMG/M metagenome (GOLD analysis project Ga0181520, IMG submission 132451) | Peatland microbial communities from MTU Mesocosm Facility, Houghton, MI, USA - PEATcosm2014_Bin02_30_metaG | ecosystem: Environmental > Terrestrial > Soil > Wetlands > Peat | place...
GACGGCCCGCCGGCGCCTGGATGAACCATGAACAGACGATAAAACACGCTGCGCCGAATGTCCAGTGAAAAAGACAAATCCCAAAACTTCAATCATTTGCAAGTCAACATGCCGGAGCCCTGCGCCAGGATCGCACCCTCCGCGAAAGTGGAAGCGTCGGCATTTTCGAAATAATCCCACGAAGACAAGACCACCATCGTTGGATAAACGCCCAGCGTATTCGTGCTCTCGACCAGCCCGAACGTGCAGCCGTTGCGGCACGTCGGCGGGGTGTTGCCGAGGCAGTCCGATCCGTCGGGCCACGTCGCGTAGACGTCAGCATCGGCAATATCGGCGTCGCCTAAATCGCGCTGAAAGTAAAAATTGCGGTTTCCGTCGCCGGTGGATGTCCATTAGCTCCCCGGCAAGGTCCGCCCGTCCAACGCATCCACGACCGACACCGGAGCGTTGGCGGTCGTCACGCCGAACAGCGAACGGTGAGCAGCGAACAGTGAACAGTGGTCGGCCGGCCTTTTCCGAACCCCGAACCCCGAGTCCCGAATCCCGAATTCCGTGTCCCGCGCGCCGGCGGCGAACGCCGTCGCGCGTCCGGACTTTCCAATCTGGGCCAATCCAGTGTAAAGCACGGCCGAACGCGCCGCGTAGATCGGGTATTTCGCCGCAATCGCGGCACATCCGTCGCGACGCGCCGCGTAAAAATATTGCGCAACAGGGCAGAAACCGGGTTGACAAACTGTTCGGTTTCGGACAAAAACCATGCGGCTTTCTAGAAAGCCGCCGACGACCAAAGCGAAATACTTCAGCCTCCGTTCGAAAAGGATCGCGGCCTATGCATAACATGGACATCGACTGGACGATCGCCGCCCAACTCGTCATGTTTCTGTTCGCGATGGCGATGCTGTCGCACTTCCTCTTTAAGCCGATGCTCGCGGTTCTCGCCAAGCGCGCGCAGTTCACCGACCGGCCTTACGCGGATGCCGCCGCGCTGCAAAAAGATGCCGCCGCGAAGCAGGCCTCGGTCGAGGAAAATCTCGCCGCGGCCCGGCGCGAAATCGAACGCCTGCGCGCCGAACTGCTCGGCAAAGCGGTCGGCGCCGAGCGCGACGCCGTGGCCGCCGCCCGCACGGAGGCCGCCGCGGCCATCGCGGCGTCGCGCCAGGAACTCGCCATTTCCATGGATGCGACGCGCGCGCGGCTGGCCGTCGCGGCCGACGACCTGGCCGAGACGCTGGCCAACAAGTTGTTGGAGGTGCAACGATGAAACGGCAGGTCGTGTGGTTGGCCGCCGGGTTGACGGCGATCCTCGCGTCGCCGGCCTTAGCCGCCGAAGAAGAGAGCTTCTTTAAGGAATACAGCCTCGCGATCAAGACGATCGTCGCCGTGATCAACTTCGTGATCTTCGCCTGGATTCTGCTCCACTACGCCGGCCCGAAGATCAAAGAATATTTCGCGGCCTACGCCAACGAATACCAGGCCAAAGTCGCCGAAGCCGCCAAGGTGCTCGCCGAGGCCAATGCGCTGCACGCCCAATGGGCCGAGCGCAGCGCCCGCTTCGCGGAAGAAAGCGCCCGGCTCAAGACCGCCGCCGTGCAGTTGGCGGAAGCGCAAGCGCGCGATTTGCTGGCCGCGGCGCGCCAGACCGCCGACCGCATCGTGCACGAGGCCCAGCGCACGGCCGAGGCCGAATTGCTGCGGGCCAAAGAAGACCTGCGCGGGGAACTGGTCGACGAACTCCTGGCGAAAACCACCGACAAACTCCGGGAGCGGCTGACGCCTTCCCATCAACACGTGTTGATCGAAGAAGCCATCAAGAAACTGGAGGCGAGCCGATGAGAAGCACGGTCCTGGGCCGTCGCTACGCCGGCGCCTTGCTGGATCTCGGCGTGAAAGACGGCAAAGCCGAAGCGTACGCGGCGCAGCTCGCGGACGCCGCGGCGACGCTCGGCGCGACCGAGATTCGCAAAGCCATGACCAGTCCGGTCTACGACATCGACTTCAAGAAGAAGCTGATCGACGAAGCGGTCGTCGATCTGAAAGCGGCCGAACCGGTCGCCAATCTGCTGCGGCTGCTGCTGGAAAAGCGGCGGTTCGGCATCCTGCCGGAAATCGCGCAGAGTTACCGCGACCTGCTCGACGAGCAGATCGGCCTCGTGCGGGCGACCGTCGTGTCGGCCGTGCCGCTCGACGGCGCGGCGCTGGCGCGGCTGCGCGTGGCGTTGCAACGAAAAGTCGGCCGGCGCGTCGAGTTGGCCGCTCAGACCGATGCCTCGGTCGTGGGCGGGCTGCGCGTACACGTTGGCGCCAAGGTATATGACGCGACGATCGCCAATCACCTGACGCGACTTCGCGAATCACTGAAACACCAGGTCTAGGGGTTTTCGCCGATGGAAATCAAAGCCGAAGAAATCAGACAGGTCATCGCCCGCCAGATCGCCGATTACGGCAAAGACGTCGACGTGGCCGAGACCGGCATCGTCTTGTCGGTCGGCGACGGCATCGCGCGCTTGCACGGGCTCGAAAACGTCATGGCCGGCGAATTGCTCGAATTTCCCGGCGACGTGATGGGAATGGCCCTCAACCTTGAAGAGGACAACGTCGGCGCCGTCGTGCTCGGCGATTGCACCCACATCAAGGAAGGCTTCACCGTCAAACGGACCGGCAAGATCGTGCAGGTCCCCGTCGGCAAAGCCGTGCTCGGCCGCGTGGTCGACGCCCTGGGCAAACCGATCGACGGCAAGGGCCCGATCGAGGCGACGGAATACCGCCAACTCGAAATCAAGGCGCCCGGCATCGTCAAACGGCAGCCGGTGCACCAGCCGGTGCAGACGGGCATCAAGGCCATCGATTCGATGATCCCGATCGGCCGCGGCCAGCGCGAGTTGATCATCGGCGACCGCCAGACGGGCAAAACGGCGATCGCCATCGACACGATCATCAACCAGAAGGGCCTCGACGTTTACTGCCTGTACGTCGCGACCGGCCAAAAGATGTCGACCGTCGCACGCGTCGTCGATCGCCTCGAAAAATTCGGCGCGATGGAATACACGACCGTCGTCGCGGCCACTGCCTCCGACCCGGCGCCGATGCAGTTCATCAGCCCCTACACCGGCTGCACGATGGGCGAATTCTACCGCGACAACGGCATGCACGCGGTCATCTTCTACGACGACTTGTCCAAGCAGGCCGCCGCCTATCGCCAACTCTCGCTGCTGCTGCGCCGGCCGCCGGGCCGCGAAGCGTTCCCCGGCGACGTGTTCTATCTCCACTCGCGCTTGCTCGAGCGCGCGGCGAAAATGAGCGACGAGATGGGCGGCGGCAGCCTGACGGCGCTGCCGATCATCGAGACGCAGGCCGGCGACTTGTCGGCGTACATCCCGACGAACGTGATTTCGATCACGGACGGCCAGATCTTCCTGGAAACCGACCTTTTCTATTCGGGCATCCGGCCCGCGGTGAACGCCGGGTTGTCGGTGTCGCGCGTCGGCGGCAACGCCCAGATCAAAGCGATGAAGCAGGTCGCGGGCTCGTTGCGCCTGGACCTCGCGCAATACCGCGAACTGGCGGCCTTCTCGCAATTCGGGTCGGACCTCGACAAGGCGACGCAGGCCCAGTTGGCCCGCGGCGAGCGGATGATGGAAATCCTCAAGCAGCCGCAGTACAAGCCGCTGCCGGTCGAGAAGCAGATTGTGCTGATCTTCGCCGGCACGAAGGGGTTGCTCGACAAGATCGACCGGGAACAGCTCGGCCGCTACGAACAGGAAATGTACCAGTACCTCGACGAACGTCACGGGGGCCTGCTCAAGACGATCCGCGAAGAAAAGACGATCTCGACGCAGACCGACGAATCGTTGCGCAAGATGTTCGGCGAATTCAACGAAATGTTCCTGGCCGGCGCGAAGTAAGAGGCGACCATGGCGACGTTGAAGGTCATCAAAAAGCGCATCAGCAGCGTCAAGAGCACGCACAAAATCACCAAGGCCATGAAAATGGTCGCGGCGGCCAAGCTGCGCAGCGCGGAAGAACGGATGCGGGCCGGCCGGCCGTACGCGGCGATGCTCGACGAGGTCATCAGCAACCTGTATCGGCGCACGGAGATCCAGGGCTTCCCGCTGCTGGAAGGCAAGGCCGAAGTGAAGCGCGTCGAGCTGCTGGTCGTGACGTCCGACCGCGGCCTGTGCGGCAGCTTCAACGCCGCGATTCTGCGTTACGCCTGGAACCTCCGGCGCAAATGGCTCGAGCAGGGCAAGGAAGTCAACATCAGCGTCATCGGCCGCAAGGCGGCGGACTTCTTCCGGCACCGCGAGTTGGCCTTGCGCACCAAGCACCTGAATATCCTGGGCGACCACAATTTCGGCCTGGCGATGCGCATCGGCGACGAGTTGATCGACGCCTTCACGAGCGACACGGCCGACGAAGTCTATCTGGTCTACAACGAATTCGTCTCGGCGATCAGCCAGCAAATCGTCGATCGCCGGCTCATTCCGGTCGTCCTCAGCGGCGAGACCAAACCCGAAGGCCTCGAATCGATCATCGATTACCGCTACGAGCCGATGCGCGAGACCCTGCTGGCGGAATTGCTGCCGCTGCAGGTCCACTACCAGTTGTTCCGGGCGTTCCTCGAAAGCTACGCGGCGGAGATGGGCGCGCGGATGAGCGCGATGGATTCGGCCACGACCAACGCCGAAGAGATGATCGACAAGCTGACGCTGATGTTCAACCGCACCCGCCAGGCCGCGATCACCAAGGAATTGATGGAAATTATCAACGGCGCTAACGCGATTTCTTAAGAGAGGGTTCGAGATGATGCAAGGACTACCCACCGGCAAAATTACGCAGGTCATCGGCGCCGTCGTCGACGTTCGGTTCGGCGACCATCTGCCGGCGATCTACAACGCGCTGCGGACGACCAATGCGTCCATCAACGACCAGGAAAACAACCTGGTGCTCGAAGTCGCGCAGCACCTCGGCGAAAACACCGTCCGCACCATCGCCATGGACAGCACCGACGGCCTGACCCGCGGCCAGGCGGTGCTCGACACGGGCGACGCGATCAGCATCCCCGTCGGCAAGGAAGTCCTCGGCCGGATCATGAACGTCATCGGCGACCCGGTCGACGAAGCCGGGCCGATCGTCACGGCGAAGCGCTACCCGATTCACCGCGAAGCGCCGACCTTCATGGACCAGGACGTCGAAACGCAGGCGCTGGAAACGGGCATCAAGGTCGTCGACCTCCTCGCCCCGTATTCGCGCGGCGGCAAGATCGGCCTGTTCGGCGGCGCGGGCGTCGGCAAGACCGTGCTCATCATGGAGCTGATCAACAACATCGCCCGCCACCACGGCGGCTTTTCGGTGTTCGGCGGCGTCGGCGAACGCACCCGCGAAGGCAACGACCTCTGGCGCGAAATGAAGCAGTCGCGCGTCATCGAGAAGACCGCGCTGGTCTACGGCCAGATGAACGAGCCGCCGGGCGCCCGCGCGCGCGTCGGCCTCTCCGCCCTGACGGTCGCCGAGTATTTCCGCGACGAAGAGGGCAAAGACGTGCTGCTGTTCATCGACAACATTTTCCGTTTCACCCAGGCGGGCTCGGAAGTGTCGGCCTTGCTCGGCCGCATCCCGAGCGCCGTCGGCTATCAGCCGACCTTGGCGACGGACCTGGGCGAATTGGAAGAGCGCATCACCTCGACGCGCAAAGGCTCGATCACGTCGGTGCAGGCGATTTACGTGCCCGCCGACGACTTGACCGACCCGGCGCCGGCGACCACCTTCGGCCACCTCGACGCCACCACAGTGCTCTCGCGCCAGATCGCCGAATTGGGCATTTATCCGGCCGTCGACCCGCTCGACTCGACCAGCCGCATCCTCGACCCGCAGATCGTCGGCGACGACCACTACAAGGTCGCGCGCGAAGTGCAACGCATCCTTCAAAAGTACAAAGACCTGCAGGACATCATCGCCATTCTGGGCATGGACGAACTCTCCGAAGAAGACAAGCTGACAGTTTCCCGCGCGCGCAAGATTCAGCGCTTCCTGTCGCAGCCGTTCGCCGTCGCCGCGGAATTCACGGGCCGCGAAGGCAAGTACGTCAAGCTGTCCGACTCGATCGCGGGATTCAAGAAGATCATCGGCGGCGAGATGGACGAAATTCCCGAGCAGGCCTTCTACATGGTCGGCGGCATCGAAGAGGTCTTCGAGAAAGCGAAGACGCTCTAGGGAGCAGCTCATGGCGGACACTATGACGCTCAAATTGGTCACGCCGCACGCTCGGCTGTTCGACGGCCCCGCGGCGATGTTCGTCGCGCCCGGCAAACTCGGCGAATTCGGCGTGCTGCCCGGCCACGACCCGTGGTTCGTGGCGCTCGGGGTCGGGTCGCTGGTGGTCACCAAACCGAGCGGCGAAACCAAGGAATACTTTCTCAACGGCGGCTACTGCCAGATCGACGACGACAACGTCGTGATGCTCGCCGAAGTCGCCGAACCGGGCGACAAGATCGACGTCGAACGCGCCAAGGCCGCCAAACAGCGCGCCGAAGAACGCCTCAAGAACACGGCCAAAGACGACAGCATCGACCTGATGCGCGCCGAATTTGCCTTGCGCCGCGCCTTGTATCGCCTGGAGGTGGCGGGGCGGGCGAAGTAAAAAAGCGGAAACTCGCAAACAGGCCGCCTGTCGCCGCAAGGCGACAGGCGGTTTTCCGTTAAGCGTGCATTGACAAAAACTACCAGAACAACAAGATGATGAAACATCGCCTTGCAGCACACGGATCGCCGTCGTAGAAGCCGCACGGGAGAAACGGCCATGATCACGCTGGTAGAAGCGCTTCGCTTTCGCTGCCTTCGCTACGTTCGGCAACCGCTTGGCCGATTTCACGTCCTCGTCGGCCCCAACGCGAGCGGAAAAACCACTTTTCTCGACGTGCCCGCGCTCCTCGGGCGCTTGGTTTCCGACGGCTTGGACGCCGCGATCCGCGAGCGAACTCAAAATCTCGAAGATTTGTTCTGGCGGCGCGACGGAACGAGTTTCGAATTAGCTATTGAGGCGCGGATTCCCGAGGAAAAGCGGACGCATCTCCAAAACAAATCCATGGACACGTTGCGTTACGAAGTCGCGATCGGTCTCGACCCCGGAACGCAGGAATTTATCATTCTATCGGAGAAAGTGCTTCTGAAGGTGGGAACCGCTCCCGCCGCTCGTCAATCCGGCATATTCCCCGCCGAAAACGCGCTGCCGACAACAATATTGACCGCGAAGCATACAAAGAAAACTCGCGTGGTTATCAACAAAACCGAAAATGGAATTGGCGGCTTCCACGAGGAAACATCGAACGGATGGGTTCGCGCGTTTAAGGTCGGGACCAGACGAAGCGCTCTGGCAAATCTTCCAGAAGACGAAGCAAAATTCCCAATTTCCGCTTGGTTCAAGAACTTTCTGTCTGAAGGTATACGGCAACTCTCTTTAAACGGTTCTCTGCTCCGTAAAGCCAGTCCGCCGGGTCTGCATCGTGGATTTGTTCCCGACGGATCAAACCTGCCATGGGTCGTTGCAGATCTGCAAGATCTGGGGCCAGAGTTTGCGGGTGCGCTCCATCAACCACGGCGCCTGCGAAGCGATCGGGTGAAAAAAGACTTTCTCGAGGACTGGGTCTCGCACCTGCGCACAGCGTTGCCGGATTTGGAAAGCGTGCGCACGGTCGAGAGGCCGGACGACAAACATCGTTACGTGGTTCTTCGCTATGCGGGCGGCCTGGACGTCCCGTCGTGGATGGCGTCCGACGGCACGCTTCGCCTCATGGCGCTGACGCTGCCGGCGTATCTGCCCGGACTGACGGGCGTTTACTTGATCGAAGAGCCGGAAAACGGGGTGCATCCGCGAGCCGTGGAGACGATGTTCCAGTCGTTGTCGTCGGTTTATAACGCCCAGATCCTGCTGGCGACGCACTCGCCCGTGATCTTGAGCCTCGTCGATCCCGCCGATCTTCTTTGTTTCGCCAAGACGGCGGAAGGCGCCACCGATATCGTAAGCGGGAAAGAACATCCCGCATTGCGGGATTGGCGGGGCGAGGTCAACCTGTCGGACCTTTTCGCCGGAGGCGTGCTGGGCTAATGGCCGAAACGATGAAAGACCTCGTCGCGCTGGCCGCCGATGGCTCCATGGAAAAGGTGCTCCAGGGCATTTTCTCGCGCCCGGGGTCGTTGAAGATTCGCCCGTTTTCCTGCGATATTTTCGTGCATCCGCAACGCGATCCAGGGTGTCTGACGCGCGGGCATGATTTCCTGAAACCGTTTCGCAAGAGTCACCGCCACGCGCTCGTTGTTTTCGACTACGAAGGTTGTGGGCGGGAAAGCGCGACTCCCGGCGAACTCGAAGCCGAGGTGACGGCGAGGCTCGCCGCTACCGGTTGGGAATCGCGCGCGGAGGTCGTCGTCATTGCTCCGGAACTCGAAATCTGGGTTTGGTCGGAATCGCCTCATGTTGACGAGGCGTTGGGATGGAAAGCGCGTCCGCCGGGTTTGCGACCGTGGCTCAAGGAAAAAGGTTTTCTGGCCGCAGGTCACGGGAAGCCCGCGCAGCCCAAAGAAGCAGTTGAAAAAGCGCTGCGAACGGCGTCGAAGCCGAGGTCGTCGGCGATTTATCAAAAACTGGCCGAAACGGTGACGTTGTCCGCGTGTACGGACCCGTCATTCCAAAAACTCCGATCGGTTCTCGTCAGTTGGTTCGGCGAGTAAGGGCTCGTTAAGAGATCGCGCTCGCCGGCGAATCTGGACTTTGCCCCCGATTCAGGCGACAATCATCCGGCGTGGACCCATCTTGTTCGGCAGGCCGGTTTGGGCGCCGGCGGGAGAAGACCGTGAGAAAGTTCTTGACGGGCGAGGCGCTGGCGGCGATGGCGATCGGGGTGCTGCTGGGCGCCCTCGCGGCGTTTCTGGCGTGCGATTCCAGCAGCAGCACCACCACCTTCATCGACGACGACAATTCGCCCGACGACGATGACGACGACGACTTCGCCTGCGGCCATACCACGGTTTGCACGGGCTGCTGCTCCGGCAACAGTTGTTTCAGCGGCACGATGAACTACGCGTGCGGCATCGGCGGCAACGCCTGCCTCGCCTGTTCGAGCGGCACCATGTGCGAAGGCGGCCTGTGCACGCCCCTCTCGGACGATGACGACAACGACAACGACAACGACAACAACGACAACGACACCAACAACGAAACCAATACCGAATAAGAGGCCATGACGATGAAAAAAACGTTGAACACCACCCTGTGGCTGGCGCTGCTGGCGTCTTTCGTTCTCGCGCTCGGCGCCGTCTTGATCGCGTGCGGCAGCACGAGCACGACCACCACCGTCGCCGACGACGACACGTCGCCCGACGACGACGCCTCGCCCGATGACGACGCCTCGCCCACGGACGACGACGCGGCCGACGACGACGACAACGACAACGACGATAACGACGCCTCGCCGGCCGATTGCCCGCCGATCACGCAGCAACAGGCGACCCGGTTCTATTGGCCGAGCGAACCGCCGTTCCTGGCCGGCGAGCAATTGGTCGTCGCCGAAACAGTGAGCGGCCACCAGGTCGTCGCGCCGGCGGGCGTCATCGCGATGCACGCCGGGCCGACCCTCGACGAGTTGGAATGGGTGATCATGGATTCCAACCTGGTGAAACCAGGCCAGTACGACTTGACGATTCCCGAAGGCGGATCGATGCAGGACGGCAATCCGCACATGTCCGTTTCGATGATCTACGGCGCCACGTTGAACCATACGTTCACGGAAATGTGGGTCAGCGTCTCGGGCTGCGCCGAAATCGATCAACTCGGCTGGATCGGCGGCAAATTCACCGGCCACCTGAAAAACGTGGTGTTCCGCAAGGTCTTGAATGCGAACACGGGTCAGATTGACTGGTCCACCCCGCCGCAGATGGGCTTCAGCGCCATGTGGGATCTCGTCGACATGACGATCATCTCGCAGTAAACAGAAGGCGTCGGCGCATCCTGTCCATCCTGTAAATCCTGTCCATCCTGTCAAAAAGAAACAGAACCTCCTGCCCAGAGATGCACGGGCCGCGATCGGCGCTTGACAACCGCCGCCGAATTCTCTATGAATCACCCCTTGCTTTTTTGATGAAGGCTTGGCCCCCGTATTGGGCGGGCGTTCTCCCCGGGGTGAAGGGGACAGGAAGCGGGAGAGAGGTGAGTCATGAAACGGACTTTTCAACCCAGCAACATTCGCCGCGTGCGAAAACACGGCTTTCGCCTGCGCATGTCGACCCGCGGCGGTCGCCTGGTGTTGAAGCGCCGTCGCGCCAAAGGCCGTAAACGCCTGGCGGCGACCGCGCCGAGCAAGTGACCGGCGAGCGGGCGACGCGACGCACGTTTACGCGCGACGATCGGCTTCGCGGCCGGAACGATTTCGTCCGCGTTTCGAAAAACGGTCGCCGTTATCGCACCGACGGCCTGTTCATTATCGACAGCCCGTCGCCCGTGGCGGGGCCGCGTCTGGGCCTCACCGTCAGCCGGAAAGTCGGCAAGGCGCACGTCCGCAACCGCTTGAAGCGGCTGCTGCGCGAGTTTTTCCGGCTCAATCGGGAGCGCTTCGCGCCGCGCCGCGACGTCGTCGTGATCGTGCGCCCCGAACAGCGGCTGCGCGGTCTGGCCGACGTTGCGGCCGAATTCGCGTCGTACCTGGCCCGCTCCTCCTCTCGCTCGGTTTGAAAATCGATGGCGGCCATGGCGCCCGGAATCGGCTGGTTGACGCGTTTGAGCCTCGGCCTTGTGCGGCTGTATCAAATCGCGTTCAGTCCGATTCTCGGCGGCCACTGCCGGTTCAGCCCGTCGTGTTCGGAGTACGCCGTGGAAGCCCTGCGCATCCACGGTTTCGCGCGCGGCTGGCGGCTGGCGGTTTGGCGGTTGTTGCGCTGCCACCCGTTCGCCCGCGGCGGGTATGATCCCGTGCCGCCCGGGCGCGAAGGAGAGTAATGGACCGAAATTTCATCATCGCCATGATCCTGATGGTCGCGGTGCTGTTCGTCTGGCAGTTGCTGTTCGCGCCGAAGCCCGCGCCGCAGACGGCCGACCTGTCGCC
>Ga0181520_10012216_pt1 | contig 11088 bp, 11 predicted proteins | sample PEATcosm2014_Bin_29_FD_132451 | JGI IMG/M metagenome (GOLD analysis project Ga0181520, IMG submission 132451) | Peatland microbial communities from MTU Mesocosm Facility, Houghton, MI, USA - PEATcosm2014_Bin02_30_metaG | ecosystem: Environmental > Terrestrial > Soil > Wetlands > Peat | place...
ACAATGAAGCGCGCTTATTTCCTTGGGGCTTTTATCATCTGGTTTTGTTTGTATGCCCGAGCAAACTCGATTTTCTCCGTCAAACCAATCTCCTTGGATGTAAACATCGACCCTGTGCCGATGGAGAACCCAGCCTTTGTGATCAAGTTTACCGCGATAGAGGAAGAAAATTATTGGGAGACATAGCATTGCAACGGCCATTGGTCCCATCAGTAGAGCTATAAGCTTTTCCCACCAGCTTAGGGGTGATGGTGTCGAGAGCTTCACAGACTGCGATGTTTGATTCGTGTTCATAGCGAAACAAGAATACCACTGCGGGAAGTGAAACGTGATTTTGGCGAGATCAAGGCTCCCAACAATAGACGGCGTACATTAGGCATATTGGGTTACGCACCCGCACGGAAAAATAATATGCTCGCGCGTTATGCATATTCAGAGACAATATTCAAATATCTCAGTAGCGAACTCGATCTTATGTGGCAAGATCATGGCAGCATTCCAAGCGGCGAGTGATACAAATTCACCGTACTCTGGGTTTGGGTCAAAAACCCTTCCAAATTCGTCAATCGCGATACTATGAGTCATTTCCTCAGATAGAGGATTATTAATATCATCGATTCGGACTGCAACCCAATAACGGCGACCTTCTGTGATTGGCGGAATATCTTCGAGATAAAGTGCGCCACGATTGTGGCTTTGTAGCAGCATTTCAAATGCCCTGGCGAGCCGTTCCTCCTCCTCTTTTCTGTCTTTTGACGTATCAAGGTTGCCACCGAAAGCGCGTTGAACCTCTTCGTAGGTAATCCCAAGCAACATTGCAGTAATACAGGTTAGGCAGTCGAACTTTGTTCGCATTGTAACAAGAGTGACTGCAGTAGAGTGGTTCGGATTCCTAGCTGCGAGATACCGCATCCTTTAACTCCATTCCCAAGGATTCAATTTCAGTTCGGAAGCCGAATCGTCGCTAGCATTCATAGCTCCTTACCTTCCTGTGCCCCCCACCGTCATCTTGTCCAGCTTGATGGTGGGCATGCCGACGCCTACGGGGACGGATTGGCCGTCTTTGCCGCAGGTGCCGATGCCTTCGTCGAGCTTGAGGTCGTGGCCCACCATGGAGACGTGCTTCAGCGCCTCGGGGCCGTTGCCGATCAGCGTGGCATCGCGCACCGGCGCGGTGATCTTGCCGTCTTCGATGAGGTAAGCTTCTGAGGCCGAAAAGACAAATTTGCCGTTGGTGATGTCCACCTGTCCGCCGCCGAAGTTGACGGCGTAGAGGCCGCGCTTGACCGAGCGCAGGATGTCTTCTGGGGCGTCGTCGCCGGCCAGCATATAGGTGTTGGTCATGCGCGGCATGGGGATGTGCTGATAACTTTCGCGGCGGGCAGATCCGGTGCTGGGGCCGGTGTTGCCGGGGTTCATCAGGCGGGCGGAGAGCTTGTCGCTGAGGTAGCCGCGCAGGATGCCGCCTTCGATGAGGACGGTTTCTTGGGTCGCCGTGCCCTCGTCGTCCACATTGAGCGAGCCTCGGCGTCCCGCGATGGTGCCGTTATCGACCACGGTGACTTTGGAGCTGGCTACCTGCTGGCCGATCAGTCCGGCGAAGGCTGAGGTCTTTTTGCGATTGAAGTCGGCTTCGAGTCCGTGGCCTACGGCTTCGTGGAGCAGAATTCCCGGCCAGCCGGGAGCGAGGACTACTTCCATCTCGCCTGCTGGAGCGGGGACTGCGCCGAGTTGCAGAATCGCTCCGCGAGCCGCCTCGTGGGCCAGGTGCTCGGGGCTTTTACTTCCTGTGAACTGGTCGAGGCCCGCGCGTCCGCCGCCGCCTGCCGTGCCCTTGGTGGTGGTTTCGCCGTCTTTGGCGATGACGAAAACGTTGAGGCGGCAGAGGGGCTGAGTGTCGCTGGCGAATGCGCCGTCGGAGGCGGCAATGAGAATGCGCTTCAGCTCTTCGGAGTAGCTGGCGCGGACCTGCACGATGCGTGGATCGTATGCGCGGGCGGCTCTGTCGGCGCGCAGAATCAGCTCAAGGCGCGCGGCAAGATCAAGATCGTAGCCGCCCAGAGGAACCGGGTAAAGGTCAGCGGCAGTGGGCTCGGTGAATCCTTGAATGGGCTGGGTGGCCGGGCCGGAGGCGATCAGAGCGGCGGTGCGGGCGGCGTGGAGCAGGCGGTCGGGGTTGAGGTTGTCGGTGTAGGCGTAGCCGGTGCGCTCGCCGCTAAGCACGCGAATGCCGCAACCGGCGCTGACACCTTGAGAGGCGGATTTTACGATTTGCTCGTCCACGCCCAGGGAGGTGGCCGAGACCGACTCGAAGTAGAGGTCGGCGTAGTCGCCGCCGGCAGAAAGGGCCTCGCCGAGGCAGCGCTCCAGCAGCCGCTCGGTAATGCCGAATTTCTCGAAAAAATACCGCTTGTGACTTGGAGGTGGGGAAGCAGCCGGTACATTCATCGTATCTTTGAGTTTATCCTGTTCGCGTCTGGGTAGAATATTTTCACTATTTGTATAGAGTGCGGCGTGGACCGGGAGGTCCACGCTACAACCGGCCGGGAGGCCAGCGCTACCTTGTGTTTCAGCAACTGACAATATTGAGCCAAGCAGGAGATCCACTCTATAGCAAAAGCAAAATGCTCTAGCCCCCCGTTCCTCTTTTGATGCCTGAGCCATCGAGGCACTATCGCCGGTGGCGTTCTAGTGGTACATTTTTGGCATGAGGAAAATACTTGCCGTCGTGCTGCTCCTGATGGTGTTTGCCAGTCCGGCGTTCGCAGCCCGCCGTATTCGCCACGCCAACCACCACTACGATCACCATATTCACCATAAGAACCATCATCCGCATCACGCGTAGACTGGCTTCATGCCCTAGAGCGGCAATCTGCCGGGGCCGGTGTGCATGATGCGGTTTCATTCCCACAAGCAAATGTGGTAGGTTCATGCCATGAGCGAACTTGACGACCTCCGTTATCCGATTGGCCGCTTCAACCCGCCGGCTACCAGCATGCCCGGCATTCGCGCGGCGCAGATACAGACACTGCGCCTGCTGCCCGAGCACCTGCGCGCCGCCGTGGCAGGATTGAGCAAGAAACAACTTGATACGCCCTACCGCGAAGGTGGTTGGACGGTGCGGCAGGTGGTGCATCATGTAGCCGACAGCCATGCGATGGCCTACACCCGCTGCAAGCTGGCGTTGACCGAGGATTGGCCCACTATCAATCCATATAAAGAGGCGGCCTGGGCCGAACTGCCTGATAGCCGCCTGTCCATTGGCGTCTCGCTGGCGATGATCAAGGCGCTGCATGGCCGCTGGGTCACGCTGCTGGAATCGCTCAGCGACGAGGACCTCCGCAAGGGCTATAACCATCCGGAGCGGGGCAAGGAGATGCTGGTCAAAATGCTGGCTATGTACGACTGGCACTCGCGCCACCACACCGCACACATCACCGGCCTGCGCGCGCGCATGGGCTGGTAGAGGGCGCATGGCCGCCGGCGCTCCACCCCAGCGACGAAGTCCTGTCGCTGGGGACCCCGGCGTTCCACCCCAGCGACGAAGACCTGTCGCTGGGGACCCCGGTGCAGAAGCTGCATCGCCCGAACGGCTGACCCAGGCAATCGAAGCGTATCTCGCCGACCACCCCGCGGCCGCGGTGCTGGAGGATGGCCGCGTACTCTTCGACATGCGCAACGCTCACTACGCTGTGAGCGAGCAGCATGGCCGCTGCCTGCTGCAACTGTGGAGCGAGGAACGTAACCTGATGCGCACCGTGGTCGAAGTGCAGGAGCGCGCGCAATGCCTGCGCCTGGCCACGCGCCGCATGGGCGCGGCAAAACCACAGACGCTGGAACTGGTTCCCACTAGCGACCGCCGCACGCCTACTGCTCGCGAGGCCGCACGAAGAAATTATCAGCGGCTGCTGGAGCGCGTGCTGACGCGTCAATTCATCGGGACAAAGGTGGACGGACTTCGCTCGGCGATGGATCTGGAGCATAGCTTTGGTCCGGCTTATGTGCGTGGGCGGCTGCTTCGCGGAACTGCCGCTGACGCAGTGATTGGCGTGAGCGAGGCGGAGTCGGCGCCGATGGTGGATGGCGTTCTGACCCTGGGAATTCTCTGGCTGGACCATTGCCGCCAGCAGGGCGACGGGCGGCGGCATTTTGGCGGGCTGAAAGTCATTGTTCCGACCGGAGCGTGGCGGACTACTGCGGAGCGAATGGCCTGGCTGAATCACGGCGCCGCAGATTTTCAGCTATTCACACTCGACGAGCGCAGTGAAGAGCTAACGACGGTGGATTTTCGCGATACCGGGAACCTGGACTCGCGGCTGGTGCATGCTTTTTCTTCTGACGCGGCCATGGAGCGCTGCCGGGAGGGAATTGATCGGCTGCTCGCGCTGGTGCCGCTAGCGGCGAAGGAGCGAGTTGAGATTCGGGCAAACTCGGCCACCGAGGTTGGCCTGTTGCTGCACGGGCTGGAATTTGCGCGCGTGCGCCAGGGATTTGCCGCCAATACATTTACTCGCGAAAACGAGATCAGCTTTGGGGCGGGAGCTAACGAGACGCCGCTCACGGAAGAAAACGAGCCGCTTGCCCGCGATCTCTTTTCGCGATTGTTTTTGAGCCGCCACGGGGACGGCGCGCATACCGATCCGCTCTTTCGCCTGCAACCGGAGCGCTGGCTGGAGGCCCGCCTGCGCGTTGAAATTGTCGAGCTGCTTCCGGGCCTGCGCGGCGACCAGCTCTACTCGCAGGTGCCCGCGCTTTCCACCGGCGACAGGGGCCTGCTGGACCTGCTGACGCTGGACCGCAACGGGCGACTGACGGTGATTGAGCTGAAGGCCGACGAGGATCTGCACCTGCCCTTGCAGGCGCTGGACTATTGGATTCGCGTGCGCGCGCTCAACAACGACCGGCAACCGGCCGCGGGCAATGAGGGCGGACGGCCGCTGACGGCCTTCGAGCGCCAGGGCTACTTTCCAGGGGCCGAGGTGTCGCCAATGGAACCGCGCCTGCTTCTGGCCGGCCCGGCGCTGCGCATCCACCCCGCCAACGAGCCGGTGCTGCGCTACTTTTCTCCGCAGGTGGAGTGGGAGCTGATCGCCCTCACCGAACATTGGCGGCGGGAGCTGAAGGTGGTCTTCCGGAAGCGCAGCGGAGACGCGCGAAACTAGATCATCTCAACCGATTGCGTAAAGCGGCAAAGCTGCTTAATGCAAATATAACCAGTCTGCCGCAACTGTTTAGAGTTTTCAAAAGAAGGCGATCTGTGGTTCACTGTTATTGATTTCAAAGATTGGGATTGCGAGAACCGGGAGGGGGGAACTGCATGATGGACGCAAACCTGGAAGATCCCAAAGGGAAGAACATTGAAGAAGAAGAGCACGTGCCTGTTAGCTCTTATAGATTAATTGAGCCGCCCCCGGGGGAGCTCGATGAAAAGAGCGGGGGAGGCGGCGTGTTCAAATCCGCCGAAGTGAAAGAGGAGGCGAAGGTACAACAGCCCGCCAGTGAAGCTCCCGCTCCCCGTCCGCCCTCGCAAGATTCGTTGACTGCGCGGATGCAGAGGTTCGTGGAAAATCCAACAAAATTTTATGCCACGATCGGCGTAGGCCTTGGAGTTCTGCTGGGAGTCATCTTAGCCATTTTCCTGCTTACGGGCAGCCCAGGGGAGTGGTACGATCTGGGGCCAGTCACCGCCAGCGCGACGGGATTGAAGGGCCATCTGTATATCAGTTGGGAGAAGACGCTGCACTATCGCATGACATTCGAAGCCAGCGATGCAGAACTGCAGGCGGGCTTTGCGTATGTGGTCGCCAATCCGCCGCGTCCTCTCTTCATCGAAATCCAATTGCAGGACACCGAAGGCAGTGTCCTATGCTACAGGCAGATCGTCTTGAAATACGATACCCAAAGTGCGGCTGCCACCGCCGACAATCTCCCCAATAAGCCGCCGGTAGCGGTCGATCCAGCGCAATTGAAGGCTGAGGAGCAGGAGAGAGAACAAGGCAGGGATGTTTTCGAAAATCAAATCACTCCCGATGGGCAGGTTGCCATCCTCAACGCGCAAGGCGAGATTCCCTGCTCCAAGAAAGCCTATGAGAAAACGAGGCAATGGAACTTTTCGGCCAACTTTCCCACTATCGCCGAACAGGATGAATTGCTAGAACGCGGTAAGAAGATGCTGACCAACGCGGCAGAAAAATCCGCCACTCATAAATCAGTGGCCAGGAGGGCCGCGGTAAAGCTGCTGCCTTTCTCCATCGAAGGCGACGATGCAATTGTGGAGTTTGACATCAACCGCGGAGTGATTGTGACCAGCGGCAGGAAGACCTTTTTCCTCGACAAGACAAGCATGGGAAGAGCGGACCCGGTGTGGCAGGAGTACCCTGTCAACATTCACTTCCGGTGCGACCAGAGTACAAATTGCACACTCATGCACTCCGGGGCGGGCGCCTTGCACGTCAAGCTGAAGAGATAGATCACGCCCGGTCCAACTCCGCGAACAGTTCGCTCAACACCACGCGAATAGGCGTCTCGGGCACGGTGATTTCGCCTGAGGGAGCCAGTTCGAGTCCGGCTCTGGTCGCGCGATAAGCCAAGCGACGCGCGGGATCCACGATCCAGATGTTTTCAATGCCAAAATCCAGATACTCATCGGTGCGCTCGGTCGTGCGGCTGAGCCTGTCCTCCGGGGAGAGGATTTCGATGACCAGTAAGGGCGGATGGGTGAGAATCTGTTCTCGCGGAGTTCCGGCGCGGAGTACAGTCACATCGGGTATGCGAAAACGTGTGACCTTCACTTGAACGCGCACATCGGGAAGCGCAAGCACACCCCACTCTTCCCGGTTATTCATGAATAGATGCGTCAGCAGAGATTGCAACAAGCTATGATCGAACTCGCCCACGTTGCGCTCCTCGATCCGTCCATCCACATAGTCGCAGTCTGGGCGGTAGCTCGTGGTGAGATACTCGCGCACAGAGACAAACTCCGTCTGGGAATTTTCGTAGATGGGCAGAGTCGCCATGCACTGATTATCGCGCTATTCGAGCAGTTCCGCCAGTGGCATCGATTACGCCAGCTCAATTCCGGCGATCTCGGCTTCCAGTCCGCCGTACTCGGGATGCTCGTTTTCGCGGATGCGATAGGCGAGGTCGATGAGGCTTCCCTGCTCGAGACCAAGCTGGAAGGCGCGCTCGGCCAGGTGCCAGCCGACGGCGCGCAGAGCGCCGCTGGTGCCGGGCAGAGGCGGCGGCTGAACAGAATCCTGCGCCAATTCCAATCTCAGGTGACGCTCCTTCATGATGCGCGGCGGGGAGAGCAGGCGCACGCCGCGCGCGACGAAGACCGGCTCGGGGTTGCCGTGACCGAATGGCTCAAGCTTGCGCAACCATCCAACCAGCACGCTGGTGATGCGGTCCAGCGGCAACTCGGCGTGAATGTGCAGCAGTTGCTCGGGCTCGCGGGCGGCCAGGTGCTGCTCGGCGTAGAGGCGCAGGCGGCGCTTCAGCTCCGGCAAAACATCGGCGGGCAGTGCAAAGCCCACGGCGAAGGCGTGGCCGCCGAAGCGCGTATAGAGATCCGCGCAGCTTTCGATGGCATTGAGCAACTGGAAACCGTCTACCGAGCGACCGGAGCCGTAGGCCACTCCTTCCTCGATGCTGACAACGATGGCGGGCTTAGCGGTGCGCTCGACTACGCGCGAGGCGAGAATGCCGATGACGCCGCGATGCCAGCCTTCGCCATCGATTACCAGCAGGCGTTCGGCGGTCAGTTCGACGTCCTCGGCCAGGCGCTTTTCGATGGCTGTGAGAGCGGAGACCTCGGTCTCGCGGCGCTCGCGATTGAGACGTTCCAGTTTGGCGGCCAGCTCGGCGGCGCGGGCTGCATTGCGCGTAGTGAATAGCTCGACGACATCGGAGGCCACATCCATGCGTCCGGCGGCGTTGATGCGTGGAGCCAGACGGAAGGCCACATCGTAGCCGGTGAGCGCTTTAGCGGCTGGGTCAAGGGACGCGGCTGCAAAGAGTGCACGCAGGCCGGCACTTGCCGGGTGGCGCAGTTCTTTTAATCCAACAGCCGCGATGACGCGATTCTCGCCGCGCAATGGCACGGCATCGGCGATGGTGGCGATGGCTGCCATCTTCAAAAAACTAGGCAATGTTTTTTCGCGCGTACTGGTTTGGTCGCGGCGCTCAAGAATAGCCTGCGCCAGCTTCAGCGCGATGGCCGCGCCACAAAGAAATTTTTCCGGATAAGCGCAGCCGGGCTGGTTGGGATTGAGAATGGCGAGAGCATGAGGAACGGCGTCACCTGCTTCCAACAGATGATGGTCGGTGATGATCAGATCAAGGCCGAGCTGCCGCGCGGTTTCAGCCTCGGCGAAGGCTCTCATGCCAGTATCGACTGTAATCACCAGCCGCGCGCCCTCGGCATAAGCCTCTTCCAGCACACTCGATTGCAGACCGTAGCCCTCGCGCAGCCGGTGGGGTACGTGGAAGCGTGCAACGCCGCCGAGCATCTCGATGGCCGTCTTGAGCAGGACAACGGCGGTGGCGCCGTCTACATCATAGTCGCCATAAAGCAATACCGGCTCACGGGCTGCAATGGCCCTCTCCAGACGGGCGACGGCTTCATTCATGCCTAGCATGAGCAGCGGATCGTGAAGATGGGAGACTTCGGGGTTGAGGAAGGCGAAGGCGTCAGAGGAATCGACAATGCCGCGAGCTATCAACAACTCGGCCAACACCAGCGGCAGGCGGGCGGCCTGGGCCAGTTCTGCGGCCTCTGCCGGATGCGGCTCTACAAAGCTCCAGCGCTGGCGAAGGAGCTTGCGGCCGTTTCCCTGTTTTGAATCGCGCGGCTGGGCTTGCAAATTGCCAGCCCTGGTGGCATCAGCGCCCACCGCGCTTACTCTTCCTCGTCGTCGTGATCGTGCTCGTGTTCGCCGATTACGATCTCCTGGAAGGTCTCGATGTCTTCAATTAGCCCCTGGAAACGCTCATACCATTCGGTGGTGGTCTCGTGCAGAAAGGCCACACCCTGGTAGAAGAAGCCCAGCTGGATGTAGCCGAGATTGCCGGCGTACTTGCGCAGCCACTGCGCCTCCGCCAGTTCAGAGGACTCTTCGTCGGGGAAGTTCATTTCGCTTGCTTCATCGATCAGAGCGTCCAGTTCCTCGGCCTCCAGCGTCATCTCGCTGAAGGTGACAAAGGGAGCGCCGGCGAGCTTAGCCATCTCCACAAAGTCTTTCCAAGCGTCGGGGTTGCCAGAACCCTCCCAAACAACGGAGGGGATGTCTTCGGTGATGTAGCCGGGAAGGCGTTTGAGGCCGTGGCCCTCGATAAAGGCCACCATGTCGTCTTTGAGCGGGAGGAGGTTGTCAGTGTTCATAGTCAAGTCTTATTTTCGCAGACGAGGGCGGGGGTGCGCTGTGCTTTTGTGGAAACTTCATAGAAGCAGGGAATAGGGAATAGGGAATAGGGAATAGTAGAGCGCCGTTTAGTATGGAATGGTATCGATCTTGGAGGAACCTAACTTGCCCGCATTTGAGCGCCACGTCTTTGTCTGTTGCAACACGCGGGTTGAGGGCGCGCCACGTCCCTCCTGTAACCGCGACGGAAGCGGCACGCTGCACGCGGAACTGAAACGAAGGGTATTGGCAGCAGGACTTGGCGGCCGTGTGCGCATCAACAAATCCGGTTGCCTGGACCAGTGCGAGCACGGCCCGACGGTGGTGGTCTACCCCGAGGCTGTCTGGTACGGTAACGTCCAACCCGGAGACGCGGCGGAGATCGTGGACGAGCACCTGATTGCCGGACGCCCTGTCGAGCGGTTACGCATCGCCGACGAGTGCCTGAACACCCCAAGTTGCCCGCACCGGGGATGAGGACAGGAATCTCTGCAAGTCAGGTGTCTTCTGACAGCTTGCCCCTTGTGACTTTCGTGCTGAATCGTACAGCTTCCGGCAGTTTCCGCCCACTTGATTGGCCGATAAGGACGCCATGGAGGCTCCCATGGCGCGTGCTCGTATTTTGTTGCTGCTTTGTTTGGCATTGCTGGCGCCGGTCTCTATGATGGCCGCAGGCTCTACTTTGTCCACCGGCACTGCGCTGGCCGCCGGCTCTCCGGAAGTGCGCGGCCCATCGACGATGGTGAGCGGAGTTTACCTGGTCACCTTCCATCTGAATATTCTCTCTACCTTGCCGGCGGGGAGCACCATCACGTGCAGGGCGCGGATTGCGCCTAATCCCGCGGGGCTTGACCTCAGGAACCAACAGCCTGGCGCAAATATTTTGGGCGCCGCGGGGCAGACTACAGTGACCGGCCCGACGGCAACCTGCGCGGCAGAGATACCTTTTGCATGGACACTGGCCCGCGGGCAGGATGGGTTGGCTACAGCGCAAGACGGGATGGTGCTGAGCTACGAGATCGATGCGGTGAGCAACTCCGGGTCTGTACCGTTGCTGGTCCGCAGAAGTGCGGGCCAGAGCGTCGGCGCTTTGTTACCGGCGTCTAGCGACAGCCTCAGCCTCAATCTGGCATTCTGAAAGTATCTCCAGCGCGCAGTGCGGTCAGAAGTGTACATCATGCCGCCTGATGCGGTATCCTGAAACTTAGCCCATGATTTTTTCCCGCGATTATATCGGGTATCTGGCCCGCCGGACCGTCAAACACCTCATCGACTCCAAGATGATTGCTACCAGTGACTTGAAGGCGACAGAAGCGCGCGTCAACGAGGCCATGGTGGAGGAATTGTCCCTGGAAGACCGCATCAACGAAGAGGTGCGCGTGATTCTCGAGGCCTATTCCGAGGAGATGCGCAAATCCGGAGCGCAATACGCTGAGATGTTCAAGAAAGTGAAGACCGAGCTGAGCAAGAAGTACAAGGCGGTGCTATGAGGATTAGCCCCGACAAACTCAATAAGCTGGCCCACACCGTGGCCGACACCCTGGCCGAGATCGACGCGGTCGGCTTTATGGAGGACCGCAACACTATCCGCCAGGAGGCGCGCAAGGCGCTCACCACTCTGCTCACCCAGGAGGCCGCGATCGACACTGCCGCCCGGACCAAGATCGCCTCGCAGCGCAAGATCATC
>Ga0181520_10012217_pt1 | contig 11087 bp, 8 predicted proteins | sample PEATcosm2014_Bin_29_FD_132451 | JGI IMG/M metagenome (GOLD analysis project Ga0181520, IMG submission 132451) | Peatland microbial communities from MTU Mesocosm Facility, Houghton, MI, USA - PEATcosm2014_Bin02_30_metaG | ecosystem: Environmental > Terrestrial > Soil > Wetlands > Peat | place...
AAGAAGATCGTCGCAAGCAAGGTACGGTTCCAACTCATTTTCATAGCGAATCCTAATGAATACTCAGACGGGGTTGCGTCAGCGATTTTTGACAAAGACAGCGGGTTAGCACCGCTTCGCGGAGGTGGCAAGTTGGCGAGTTGGCGGATTGCGCGCTTCGGAGACGGCGGGCTTCCATTTCTTCCATTAGACGCGATTCGATGGACGGCCGGGAATAGAAATTGTGAGACGACGCCGCATTCAACTCAAAGCTATAAACCGAAAAGGCGAGTAGCCTGTTAAGACCGCAGGCAAAGGCGCTAAAATTCGAATATGACCGATCGCATTTCTCTTACCCTTGCGCAAGCCGACCCAGAAGTTGCCGCAGCAGTTGACCATGAAACCCTCCGCCAGCACGAGGGACTGGAGATGATCGCCAGCGAGAATTTTGTCTCCGAGGCTGTTCTGGAGGCTGCCGGCTCCGTCTTCACCAACAAGTACGCCGAAGGCTACCCAGGACGGCGCTACTACGGGGGCTGCGAATATACCGATGTGGTGGAGAACCTGGCGCGCGACCGCGCCAAAGAGCTTTTCGGCGCCGAGCACGCCAACGTGCAGCCGCACTCCGGCTCGCAAGCCAACGCAGCGGCTTACATGGCGGTTTTGCAGCCGGGCGACACCATTCTGGGCCTCGATCTGGCGCACGGCGGCCACCTGACCCACGGACACAAGTTGAGTTTCAGCGGCAAGCTCTACCGTCCCACGTTTTATACGGTGCGTCGCGACACGGAGATGATCGACTATGACGAGTTGGAGTCCATTGCCGAGCGGGAAAAGCCCAAAGTCATTATGGGCGGAGGCAGTGCCTATCCAAGAATGTGGGACTTTGCGCGCATGCGTCAGATCGCCGATAAGGTGGGCGCGACGTACATCTTCGACATGGCGCATATTGCCGGTTTGGTGGCTGGCGGCGTGCATCCATCGCCGGTACCGCACGCACACATTACGACGACCACGACGCACAAGACGCTGCGCGGACCTCGCGCTGGACTGATTCTCTGCAGCCAGGCGCTGGCGGCGGCTGTGGACAGGGCGGTTTTTCCGGGCCAGCAGGGCGGTCCGCTGGTGCATATTGTGGCCGCGAAAGCTGTGGCGCTGGGCGAGGCGCTGCGGCCGGAGTTCAAGATTTATAGCGCGCAGATTGTAGCCAACGCACAAGTGCTGGCGGCGGCGCTGAAAGAGGCCGGATTCCGCATCGTCTCCGGCGGGACAGATAATCATTTGATGCTGGTGGATGTTTTCGAAAAAGGCATTCTCGGCTCCGAGGCCGAGCTAGCGCTGGGCAAAGCGGGCATCACGGTGAACAAAAATGCGATTCCGTATGACGTCAATCCGCCGCTGAAGCCCTCGGGCATTCGCATTGGCACACCGGCGCTGACCACCCGCGGCATGAAGGAAGCGGAGATGCGGCAGATTGCCACCTGGATCACCAAGGCTCTGGAACAGCGCAACGACGATGCGGCTTTAGAGAGGATTCGCAAGGAAGTGGCCGAGCTGGCCAACCGCTTCCCACTCTATGCATGGCGGCGGGGACTTGCCGTCCAGGCATAAGGCGCTTGCGCGCCAGGATGTTCATGGTATCCCACCCATTTCGCAAAGAACGCGAAATGGGTGGGGCACGGGGCAGGTCTTTTCTTGCGCAACTTGTCTGAATGTATAGGGTTGAATTTAATGTTGTTGGAGATGGCCCGCGAGAGAGAATGAACCGACAAAGATTCGCTGTTCTCTCCGAGGGCATCAGGAGGAACCGATGAAGACTATAAAGCTAGCTTTGGCGACATTGCTGATTCTCTCAGTCCCAGCATTTGCTCAGCATCAAGGAGGGGGTTCGCATCCTTCGAGTGGCGGGCATCAGGCAATCCCAGCTCACGGGCCGAGCGCGTTTCATGGCACGCCTCATGCAGCCGAGCCTAACCGGAATTACAGTGACAAAGCCGGCCACCCCAATGTTCCACACGTGGATGGCAAGACGTGGGTCGGTCACGACACGGGGCGGGGCGATGCGAATTATCATCTCGACCACCCGTTTGCGCATGGCCGCTTTATCGGCGGCTTTGGTCCAGGGCACGTTTGGCATCTTGGCGGCGGTGGTCCGGGCCGCTTCTGGTTCAACGGCTGGTTCTGGGACGTGGCGGCATTTGACGTTGGTTTCTGCGACGGCTGGCTGTGGGACTCGGACGACATTGTTATATATCCCGACCAGGACCATGATGGCTGGTATCTGGCATATAACGTAAGGCTCGGCACTTATGTGCATGTGGAGTATCTAGGCTCGTAGGCGAAGAATGAAACCGCGAATGGTTTGCAGGAGTGGGGGATGGGCTGCGATGCCTGTCCCCTTCTTGTTTATGGCGGGTATCTTGCAGGGTAAGCAAGGGGGAATTAAATGCCACGCAATTGTTCGAAAGCAAGTTACCAAGGATTTGCTCCGCGCTGTGCAAAAGCAAATTGGTGAGTTATGCTTGACAGATGTCCATTGATTCCATTCTTGCACTTATTGATGCCGAAATTGCGAGCCTCACACAGGTTCGCGCCTTACTGGGCAGCACCGGAAAAGTTGAAGCCAAGGTAGCTGAACTGAAAACCAAGAAGACGGCGAAGGCCGCTAAGACACCGAGGAAGAAGCGCCGGGCGATGAGCCCCGAGGCGCGCAAGCGGATTGCCGATGCGCAGCGCAAACGCTGGGCCGCAGTGAAGTCCAAGGCCAAGTAGCAGTTATAAATAATCAGCCAGCACCTGATCTCCGTAATCACGCGTGCCGCCGCAGATCCATGCGCGGCGCGGATGCGGTATCCCTATATTATGGACAGGATGAAAAAGCCGCTTGCATTCAGCGCGGCCAGGGCCTATTGTCTAGCAATCCATAAATCCGTCTTGTGAATGGAGGCAGTTCATGCGACGTTTTTTCGCGCTCTTCGCGCTTCTTTCGCTAGTGGTGGCGGCACACTTGACCGCGCAAGCTCCTGCCGCGCAGAACACAACTGAATCGCTCACTGCAGAATACAACCAGGCGATGCTAGCGAAGGAGTGGCCCCACGCAATCGCTGTAGCGCAGCAATTGGTAGCGCAAAAGGCTACGTCTAAGAACCTGTGGTTCCTGGGCAATGCGCAGATTTATTCCGGCTCCGCAGAGGATGCCCTGGCAACTTACGGTCGTGCCCTGGACGCGGCGCAGCAGGAGAAACCCGCCGAAGGCCAACCATTGAAAGAGTGGAAAGAAAGCCTATCCGAGATCTACATTGGCAAGGGCAATGCGCTGCTCAAGCTCAAACGGACCGCGGAGGCGATTGAATTGTATAACCAGGCCGCCGGGTTAGCTTCCAATGCCGGGAAGGCTTACTTCAATGTGTGCGCTGTGTTGTACAACAACGGCAACACGAAAGATTCGGCGGATGCATGTCGCAAGTGCGTGCAAGCGGACCCCTCCAGAGCCAATGCCTGGTTCGTCCTCGGGTCAGATCTCTTTGCCGATGCACCCATAGGCAACGGCAAAGTTATAGCCACTTCGGAGATGCGAGAGGCGCTGGAAAAATATATGACACTGGCTCCGGACGGCCCTCACGCCGCCGATGTGAAGGCCATGCTGGAGATGCTCGCCAAATAACACTGATCGACAGCGCGCATTTAGCGCGATTAGGCATTGTTTGGTGAATCGACCGAGCAATCAGCGGGCGAGGAAACATGTCCCGCAGGGGCTAAAGCCCGCTCATTTTGCTGGCTATTGCGGCACGACTAAAGTCGTTCCCTGACACAAAGCCTGTCGATTTGAGATTCACTTGGGATTCACCAGGCCCTAGTTACAGCCCCGCGATTACCAGCATGCGCGGTTCGGTCATCTCTTCGATGGCCGAGCGGATGCCTTCGCGCCCCAACCCCGAATCTTTGACGCCGCCGAAGGGCATGGGGTCCGCGCGCCAGCTTGGCGTGTCCCCCACGATCAAGGCTCCCACTTCGAGCTCGCGATAAGCGGTGAGGATGCGGCCAGCGTCGCGGGTAAGCAGGCCGGCTTGCAGGCCGTACCTGGAGTGGTTAACGTCAGCCAAGGCCTGTTCGAAATCGTCGAATGGCTCGATAGCCACGACCGGACCGAAGACCTCCTCGTCGCGCACCTTCATGCCGGGCTTTGTTCCGGTCAGAATGGCCGGCGTCACCATTGAGCCGCGGCGTTCACCGCCGGCAACGAGCTTGGCGCCGCCCTCGACAGCCTCCTTTATCCAGGACTCGACTCGCTCGGCCTCGCTAAGCTTTACCAGCGGGCCGATCTCGGTGGCCTCGTCGGAGGGATTGCCTGAGACGAGCTTTGCGGTTGCTTCGACCACCCTCCACAAAAAAGTCTGAAAGACGCCGCGCTCGACAAAGACCCGCTGCACGCTCACGCAGGACTGGCCGGCGTAACCGAAAGCGGCGCGAGCGGCCCGAGCGGCGGCTTCATCCAGGTCACGCCAGTCTGCGCAGACGACGAGCGCGGCATTGCCGCCCAACTCCAAAAGCACGCGCTTGCGCCCGGCGTGAGCCTTCAGCTCCCAGCCCACTTTGGCCGAACCGGTAAAGCTGACCAGCTTGATACTCTCTTCCTTTTCAGCGAGCCAGGCGGTGTCCGCGTTGCTGAGCGGGAGTACGGCGAGCGCCTCCGCGGGCCAGCCAGCTTTGAGAATCACCTCGCCCAGCGCCAAGGCGGTAAACGGAGTTTGCGAAGCGGGCTTCAGAATAACGGGACAGCCGGCGGCCAGCGCGGGCGCAACTTTGTGCGCCACCAGATTCAGCGGAAAATTGAACGGGGAGATGGCCAACACCGGACCGACGGGGAAGCGCTGCACGAGTCCCCAGCGGCCCTCGTTGCCCTCGGTCAGGTCTAAAGGGATGCTATCGCCGCCAAGGCGTACAGCCTCCTCGGCAGCGGTCTTGAAGGTGAGTATGGCGCGATCGACCTCAGTCCGCGCGAGGCGAACCGGCTTGCCCGCTTCGGCGACGATGAGCTGGGCGAATCGCTCCTTTTGCTCGATGAGGGCTGCGGCCACATCCTCGAGAATCTCGCGGCGCTTCCAGCTGGGCAGGGCGCGGGCGCGGCGTAAGCTGGCCACGGCGTGGTGCACCGCCTGACGCGCGTCTGCGCGGGTGGCTACGGTTGCACGCCCCACCAGCCCCTGGTCCCACGGTGAGCGCACCTCGAGCGCCTCGCCTTCGGTCCACTCTTTGCCGCACAGCAGAAATCCCGTTTGTGTTCCCGGCCGCATTTTCATGGCTTTGCACCCCTCGTCCGCCCCTGCCATGGATTCTACAAGGGGAGGGGGCGCGAGGACAGTATTACTCGGGCAAACGCATGAGCGCATTCTGTTCTCGCACCTGGTTCTTTGCGCTCCAGCCCAATTTGAAAATGGAAATCGTAAAGGTCAGGACCTTACCGGCCAGGTACAAGCGCGGCACGCTTACTGTTATATCTTCCTTGTTCTTAAGTAGATTCGGACTCAGACAGTGAACATCGCGACAAAGGACCGCAGTTGGCAGAGGATTCTGTTCAGATCTTTGATTGCTGAATCGGTTTGCATGGCCGCCGTGCTGGTGTTGCGAGCGGCCTCGGCAAGTCCGCCTATCTCCTTTGCAATCGTGCAAGCGGTTTCGGCAGCCTCGGAGATGTGGCGACTCATCTCATTGGTCGTAGCAGTCTGTTGCTCGACCGCCGCGGCAATGCTCTGCGATATTTCGCTCACCTTGCTGGTAGCGGTGGCGATGTCAGCGATGCCGAGGACGCTCTCCCGCGTATTACTTTGGATGGTTGCAATGCGTAGACTAATGTCTTCTGTCGCCTTTGCCGTACCCTTGGACAACTCCTTGACCTCTGTGGCCACTACCGCGAAGCCCTTGCCTGCTTCGCCAGCGCGCGCCGCTTCAATGGTGGCGTTCAACGCAAGCAGATTGGTTTGCTGAGCGATGCCGTTGATGACCTTGATCACTTTGCTGATCTCCGCCGAAGACTCGTCCAGATTGGAGATTTTCTTCGTGGTGATTTCGGTTACGCTGACAGCGGACTGAACCGCAGTGGATGCTCTACTGGCGCTTTGAGAGATCTCCCGAATCGAGTTCAACATCTCCACAGACCCGGCCGACACAGCGCTCAGGCCGGCGGAAACTTTCTCGCTGGACCTCGCCGCCGAAGTAGCCAGGGTACTGTTTTCGATTGCGCCCTGAGCCAATTCCTTTGTGATCGTAGTCAGTTCCTCTGAGGCCGATGCCATGGTCATCGTATGTTGGCTGATCTGCTGCACCTCAGTGGCCAGTTTCGACGAAACCATGTTCAGCAACGTCGCAATACGGTCGTAATCGCCCGCGTAGCGGCCCTCGACCCGCAGAGTCAGATCCATCTTCGCCAGCGCCTCCAACACGCGCTCAATCTCCGCGACTGGAGCGAGCCAGGCGTCGAACATCGCGTTGAATCCCTCAAAGATACGCCGGTTTGCACCAGTGAACTCTTCGACATTCGTGCGTATGCGCAGGTCACCGAGCGCGGCGGCTTCCGTCAACCGTCCAATTTGCGTGTTTCTGCGGTTGATGACGTCGATAAAGTGATTACAAACATTCTTGGCGCGAGCAAAGTCGCCCGGGAACCCATCTTTAAATGGTGGAGGGATGCGTCCGATGGACATGTTATCGACGGACGTCACTGCCTCTTCATAGGTCTGGATGATCGTGTCCAGCACCTCGTTGAGGGTGTTGCAGGCCGCGGCTGCTTCGTCACCACGATTCGCAGTGGTTAGGCGGCGTTTCAGGTCACCAGCCGCGACGGCATCGCGGAGCTGTTCCACCTCAGTAAGAAACGAACTCCATCTCGCGCTATCTCTCTCGTTCTCTATGATTTCCGGCATACTTCACCTACGGGCATCATGGAGTGTGGTATCGCGCGGGCAATGGAAGAAGAGAGTGTCACAGGGAACTCATCGGCCATCAATGTCACAGATTTCAATTGAGAACCTGAGGCCGCGGTTCCGACACGGTACACTGTTTTCCTATGATTCATGATGGCCGGAGTCCAAAACTTCCCTTTGACACCGCTGAGGCGTTGGCGCATTTGCGCGCGAGTGACGCGAAACTGGGCGTGCTGATTGATCAGGCCGGCGCTTTCACGCTGAAGCTTGATCCCTCGCCATCGCCTTTCGAGTCGCTGGTGGAATCGATTCTCTATCAGCAGTTGCATGGCAAGGCTGCGGCCACCATTCATCGTCGCGTGCGCGAGCACTTTGGCGGCGACCCGGATCCGCGGCTGCTGCTGGAGACCCCCGACGAGATTCTGCGCGCGGCGGGGGTTTCATTCAACAAAATCAAAGCGCTCAAGGATCTGGCGGCACGAACTCTGGACGGGACGGTGCCCACCCACGCGGCGATCAAGAAGATGACGGACGCGGAGATTCTGGAACGGCTGACCGAAGTGCGCGGCATTGGTCCGTGGACTGTGGAGATGCTGCTGATCTTCCGTCTGGGCCGACCTGATGTGTTGCCGGTGAGCGATTACGGGGTGCGCAAGGGTTTTGCGCTGACCTTTCAGCGTGTTCCGAAGACACGCGCGCTGGAAGCGGAAGATTTGCCCAAGCCTGAGGTGATGCTCAAAAGGGGAAAACGCTGGGCGCCGTTCCGTTCCGTGGCTAGCTGGTACCTGTGGCGGGCCTGCGATCTGGCCAAGAGTACAGCGCCTACAGGGCGGTCGAGCATAAGATAATTGAACGGAGCTTCTAGCTAGCAGGTCTTTGACCGCGTAATATTGTGCCTTCCCACCCTTGCGACAAGAACAAGGACGTCGCAAGGATGGGGCACCCAGCTAGATGCCGGCGCAAGATCAGGAAACTTCATGGCAGCAAGCAAACGATTTGTGTGCATTCACGGTCACTTTTATCAGCCGCCGCGGGAGAATCCCTGGCTGGAGACGGTGGAGACGCAGGATTCGGCCGCGCCGTACCACGACTGGAACGAGCGCGTATGCGCTGAGTGCTACGCACCCAACGGCGCGGCGCGAATCGTGAACAGCAAGAACCAAATCACGCGCATCGTGAACAATTACGCGCGCATCAGTTTCAATTTTGGACCAACGCTGTTGAGCTGGCTGAAGGAGAACGCGCCGCGCACCTATCGCATGATTCAGGACGGCGAACGGCGCAGCCGGAAGAGCTTCAAGGGGCACAGTTCGGCCATGGCGCAGGTTTACAACCATGTGATTTTGCCGCTGGCGAACCGTCGCGACCGCATCACGCAGATTCGCTGGGGCATTGCCGACTACCAGCGCCATTACGGCGAGCCTCCCGAAGGGATGTGGCTGGCGGAGACGGCGGCGGACACGGAATCGCTGGAATTGCTGGCCCAACACGGCATTAAGTTCACGGTGCTGGCGCCGCACCAGTGCCGGCACATCAGAAGTCTGAAGGACGGCGAAGGCTGGACTGAGACTCCCAATGCGAGCGTGGACACTACGCACCCCTACCTTGTGCGCTTCGACTCCGGCGTCTCGATTGCTGTCTTTTTTTACGATGGCGCCGCCTCGCGGGCCATTGCGTTTGAGGGGCTGCTAAACTCCGGCGAGAGCTTTGCCGCGCGGCTCAAAGGCGGCTTCAAAGACAACGCGCAGCCGCAACTGGTTCATGTGGCTACAGATGGGGAATCGTACGGCCACCACCACAGATACGGCGAAATGGCACTGTCTTATGCGCTGCGCCTGTTGGAAGGTGACCGGAGCGTAAAGCTGACCAACTATGGCAGCTTTCTGGCGCAGTTCCCGCCCGAGTACGAAGCGGAGATTGTGGACAACACGTCGTGGAGCTGCGAGCACGGGGTGGAACGCTGGCGGTCGAACTGCGGCTGCAACAGCGGCAAGCCGGGCTGGAACCAAAACTGGCGGGGGCCGCTGCGCCAGGCGTTAGACGAGATGCGCGATGCCATGACCCCACTCACCGAGCAGGAGGGCAGCAAGCTTTTCCGCGATGTGTGGGCCGCTCGCGACAGCTATATCCACGTGGTGCTCGACCGCGGCGCGGAGACGCTGGATCGCTTCTTTGCTGAGAATCAGAGCCACGCGCTCAGTGAAGCGGAGCGCGTGCGCGCTCTTGAACTAATGGAACTGCAACGCAACGCGCAGCTGATGTACACCAGTTGCGGATGGTTTTTCGACGACATATCCGGCATAGAGACGGTGCAGATAATAGCCTATGCCTCGCGAGTGCTGCAATTGGCACAGGAACTTTTTGGAGAGCAGGCGGAAGGGCTAGAATTCGACTTTTTTGCGGCGCTTGCCAAGGCGCTCTCGAACGTGCCCAAAGCCGGAGACGGCGCGCGCATCTACAAAGAGCAGGTTAGACCCATGCAGCTTGGGCTGGAACAGGTGGCTGCACACTACGCCATCAGCAGCGTCTTCTCTTCGTTTGCAGAGGAGACTGAGCTGTTCTGTTACCGCGTTCGACGCCAGGCTTATGACATTTACAACTCCGGTCGCGGACGGCTTGCGCTGGGCCGCGCATCCATTGCCAACGCCATTACCGGCAAGCAGCAGAGCTTCTCGTTTGCGGTTCTGCACTTCGGCGACCAGAACATTACCGCCGCCGTTAAGCCCTGCGAGGAGACGGATGTGGCCGAGTTCGAGGCGTTCGCCAGCCAGGCAGCGGAACAGCTGGAACACGCCAAATTCCCCGAAGTGATTCGCCTGTTGGACCGTTATTACGGTCACGTAGATTACTCTCTCACTTCACTTTTCCGCGACGAACAGCGGCGCATTGTGCAGGTGATTCTGAACTCGACTCTTTCGAACATCGAGAGCTCGCTGATCACCATTTACGAGGACCACGCCAGCCTGCTGCACTACCTATCGCAGGCGGGGCTGCCCAAACCGCCGGCGCTTACATTGGCTGCAGGGTTTGCCATCAACGCCGGCCTGCGCAAGGCGCTGGAGGGCGACCCTGTCGACCGTGCGCTGATGCGCTCGTTTCTCGCGTTAGCGAAGGCGGACCAGATTCCGCTGGAGACAGCAGCGCTCTCATACAGTGCAGACCAGCGCATGAAGCGCGTCATGGTGGAGCTGCAGATCTCTTCCGGATCGCTGGAGATACTGGACCGCGCGCTGGCGCTCGGGCGCACGCTGGTGGAATTGCCTTTTGATCTGAATCTGTGGCAGGCGCAGAACATCTGGTACGAGATTCTGCGCGTATCGAGCTATGGCCTGACCGCGCTGGCGGCGGAAGACCGGCCGCGCTGGGAGAAGGATTTCTGCGAACTGGGCGGTTGCTTGTCGATTGATTACCAAGCAATCAGCGCTCAGGATCTGACGGCGGCGACAACTGGAGATTAGAGCGCGTCAATCTTATGCAACTTTCCGTCTTTGAGCGCGAAGCGCTCACCGCGCCAGACAATTGTGTTGCCGGCAAAACCGGCGACCCAGACTCCCATGGCGATGAGGTCGCGAAACGGCAAGAGCCACAGATTGGGCAGCACCTGGTGGTCGGCCAGCACTTCGGCGCCCACCGTCATGGCGAGTGCGAGGCGGAGAAAGAGGCTCAGGCCCAGCAGCCACAGGCTTAATGGGCTTAGTCCGCTGGCGAGCAGGTTGAGCAGAGCCCAGGCGAGTCCGTGGGTGAAGATGAGGCCGGCGTAGCCCCAGGGACGCGCGTCGCGGACCGTGCGCGCCCAGCGCAACTGATGATCGATGTAGCCGCGCCATGCGTACGCCGGGACACTAGTTTCAACAACTTCCGAACTCAGTGCCACGCGGTAACCTGCCCGCGCAACGCGCACGCCCAGCTCGTAGTCGTCGGCCAGGTGGTCGACCAGGACTTGCAAGCCGCCGATTTTTTCAAGCGCTTCACGGCGGACTGCGAGCGTGGAACCGAGGCCGTAGTGCAGGCCGCCCTCAATCCACTTGGAGAGCAGCACGCCGGCCTGGAAGTCGGTGGCGATGCCGAGAGATTCAAGGCGGGACAGGAGGGTTCCGTGGGCGCGGCCACGATAGAGCGTAGTGACGAGGCCGATTTCAGGGGCTAAAGCCCCAGCATTTCTTTGCTGCATTTGCGGCGCGACTGAAG
>Ga0181520_10012218_pt1 | contig 11087 bp, 7 predicted proteins | sample PEATcosm2014_Bin_29_FD_132451 | JGI IMG/M metagenome (GOLD analysis project Ga0181520, IMG submission 132451) | Peatland microbial communities from MTU Mesocosm Facility, Houghton, MI, USA - PEATcosm2014_Bin02_30_metaG | ecosystem: Environmental > Terrestrial > Soil > Wetlands > Peat | place...
GAACCGGTAATTCACCTGTTTGAAATGGAAGTCCAGGGAACAGAGCTTCTCCAGTTCGCCCGGTTTGAAGTGTTGCGCCACCTCGGGATCGGCCCGGAGCACGGCCAGAAAGTCCGCGTCGTCGCGGCCGGCGTGCTTGACCTCCCAGGTTTTCATCGCCGCCCGCTGCACCAGGGCGTAGGCCGCCTCGCGCGTCAGCCCCTTGCGGATGAGCGCCAGCAGCACCGTCTGGCTGTTCCACATGCCCAGTGACAGCCCCAAGTTTTTCCGCATGTTTTCCGGATATACCTTCAGCCCGTCCATCAGCCGCGTGAGCAGGCCGAACATGTAATCCAGCAGCGTGCAGGAATCCGGGAAAATGATCCGTTCCACGCTGCTGTGGCTGATGTCCCGCTCGTGCCAGAGGGCGACGTTTTCCAGCGCGGCCACCGCGTTGCCGCGCAGCACCCGGGCCAGACCTGTCAGCCGTTCCCAGGTGATCGGATTGCGCTTGTGCGGCATGGCGCTGCTGCCCTTCTGGCCGACGGTGAACGGCTCCTCCGCCTCCAGCACCTCGGTGCGCTGCAGATGCCGGAACTCCACCGCCCAGCGCTCGATGCTCGCGCCGATCAGCGCCAGCGTCACCTGAAATTCCGCGTGGATGTCCCGCTGCACCACCTGCGTGGCAATCGGCGCGGCCACCAGCCCCAGGGCCTTGCACACCTGTTGCTCCACCCGCGGCGGCAGATGCGCGCTCGTCCCCACCGCCCCGGACAGCTTGCCCACCGCCACCACCGTCCGCACCCGCTCCAACCGCTCCAGCGCCCGCCCGAATTCATCGTACATCAGCGCCAGCTTGAGCCCGAACGTCGTCGGCTCGGCCTGGATGCCGTGGCTGCGCCCGATGCACGGCGTGAGCTTGTGCTCCCGCGCGCGCCTGGCGATGCTCGCCCGCGCCGCCTTCACATCGGCGATCAGCAGCTCCGCGCTCTGCTTCATCTGCACCGCGTAACAGGTGTCGCCCACATCGCTGCTCGTCAGGCCGAAATGAAACCAGCGGCTCGCCACATGGTTGATCTTTTCCGCCACCGCCGTCGTGAAGGCGATGACATCGTGGTTCAACTCCTTTTCCAATTCGCGCTGGCGCGCCACCAACCCGGGCAGGTCCATAATCCAGGCCTCGCAGCCCGCCTTGATCCTGGCAAAATCCTCCGGCGGCACGATGCCTTCCGTCACCAGCGCCTCGCTGGCGAGCAGTTCAATTTGCAGCCAGATGCGCAACTTGTTCTCATCCGTCCAAATGCCCCGCATGTCCGGGCGTGAATAACGCTGAATCATAAGCTTAGTTTAGGAACTCCCGCCGCCAACGTCGAGCCTCCGGTTTTAGCGCCGCAAAAAATAATCTGTCCCCTCCGCCCGTTCGGCGGCATTTATAGTTGGATGCACGAATGGGATGACAGCGATCTGTTGCGCGAATATGTCGAGCACGAGTCCGAGGCGGCCTTTGCCGCCCTCGTCACACGGCACGTCAACCAGGTCTATTCCGTCGCCCTGCGCCGGACCGGCAACCCCCATGCCGCCGAGGAAATCACCCAGGCCGTCTTTGTCATTCTGGCGCGGAAATCCCGGTTCCTGGGCCCGCGCGTCCTCCTTTCCGGCTGGCTCTACCAAACGGCGCGCCTGACGGCGGTGACCTTTGTCCGCGGCGAAATCCGCCGCGCCCACCGCGAACAGGAGGCGCACATGCAAACCATCTTGAATGAACCCGCCGACGAAGCCTGGCCGCACATCGCCCCCCTGCTGGAGACGGCCATGGCCGGCCTCAATGAAACCGACCGCCACGCCGTGGTGCTGCGGTATTTCGACGGCAAAAGCCTCAAGGAAGTCGGCGCGGCCCTGGGCGCAAATGAAGACGCCGCCAAGAAACGCGTCCAGCGCGCGGTGGACAAACTGCGGCGCTTCTTCACCAAGCGCGGCCTCCTGCTGCCGGGGGCGGTGCTGACGGCGGCGCTTTCCGCCCATGCCGTCCAAGCCGCGCCCCCCGCGCTGGCCCAAGCCGTCACCGCCGTCGCCTTCGCCAAAGGCGCCACGGCCGGCGGTTCCACTTTAACCCTCATCAAAGGAGCCTTGAAACTTATGGCCTGGACCAAAGCGAAAACGGCAATTGTGATCGGCGCGGGCATGTTGCTTGCCGCTGGAACCACCACCGTAACGGTCAAAGAAATTCAGGGGCACCAGACCTATCCCTGGCAAATCGGAGAAGGGGTGATTGTCGGCTTGCAGCTTCACCAGCCGCCGCAGGTGCGAATTCTGCCCAGTAAATTTCACCGGAGCGCCAATTACATCGGCCCCACCATGGTGGGAACGGGACTGACCGCCAAGGACGTGGTGGCCGCCGCTTATGGCTATCCTGCTTCGTCCCGGGCCGTTCTTTCGGTTGGACTGCCCGCGCGCCGGTATGATTACATCGCCAGCCTGCCGGGCGGCGTAACCGTGAATGAAAAAGCCTTGCAGGCGGAAGTAAGACGAATCTTCGGAGTTGTGGCCACAATCGAAACGCGTGAGACGGACGTTTGGCTGCTCAAGGTAAAATCTCCCGCTGCCCCGGGCTTGAAGCCCAACAACTCGGGGCAAGATGGCAATGGTTTTGGGCCCGTTGCCGGTGGCTTCCGGGGATGGAATGAAACCCTGCTTGGCCTGGCCTGGGGCTTGGAGGACGAAGCCAACGTTCCTGTCCTGGACGCGACCGGCCTCACCAATCATTTCGATTTTGATTTGAATTGCCAGCAAGCCGACCTGGCAAATCACAATTGGTACAAGGTAAACCAGGCGTTGGACCCGCTCGGCCTCGAGCTCGTGCCGGGCCGCAGAACCCTTACAGTGCTGGTGGTGGAGAAAGCGAAATAGCCGCACTGCCAGAATCGGGCTGAAAAAGACTGTAACGTTTTCCCGGTAGGTGGCATTTACTTGTAGATGCAGGAATTGGATGACCAGGCGCTGTTGCGCGCATATACGGAACACGACTCCGAGGCGGCTTTTGCCACACTCGTGGCGCGGCACGTAAACAAGGTCTATTCCGTGGCGTGGCGGCACACCGGCAATCCGCACCATGCCGCGGAAATCACCCAGGCGGTGTTTGTCATTCTGGCCGGCAAATCCCGCCGGTTGGGCCGGGGGGTCATTCTGGAAGGCTGGCTGTACCAAACCGCCCGGCTGACCGCGCTGACCTTCATCCGGGGCGAAATCCGCCGCGCCCGCCGCGAAGAGGAGGCCCGCTTGCAAACCCTGCCAACCGAAAATGAAGCCGAAGTCTGGACGCAGATCGCCCCTTTGCTGGACACCGCCATGGCCGGGCTGAGCGGGCCGGACCGCCACGCCGTGGTGCTGCGATTTTTCTACGGCCGGAGCATGAAAGAAGTGGGCGATGCTTTGGGCGGCAGTGAAGGCGCCGCCCGGCTCCGTTTGCATCGGGCGGTGGAAAAGCTCCGGCGGTTTTTCCTCAAACGCGGCGTGACTTCGACGACCGAAGCCATCGCCGGGGCCATTTCGACCCATGCCGTTCAAGCCGCGCCCCCTGCGCTGGCCCAAACCGTCACCGCCGTGGCCTTGGCCAAAGGCGCCACGGCCGGCGGTTCCACTTTAACCCTCATCAAAGGAGCCTTGAAACTTATGGCCTGGACCAAAGCAAAAACCGTAATTGTCATCGGCGCGGGCATGTTGCTGGCGACCGGTTCGACCTGGCTGGTGGTGCAATCCGCCGCCGGTTGGTCGGATCAGCGGACCACCCTCCGGGCGGAGGGGATTTTGAAATATTCGGTCAATGGCGTTCCCAGTGTAAAAAAAACTTTCACCACGTTCTCCCAATCCGACCGGTGGCTGATCCATTATCCCGTTCAAACCAACGGGATTGATTACACCGAAGATGCCTGTGACGGTGAAAATATTTACCGCTACACGCAGCTTGACCGGAATGGACTTCCCCCAACCAGCCACAACTCCTCCACCTGCATTGTGGAGGCCAACAACATTCCCGATTTTGGGCACGGCTCGGACTGGACCACGCCCATCTGGCTGGCTTACGGTTCGGCGGGTTATTTCCACGGGCTGACCGGCAACCGGATGAAATCATTCTTCTCGGTGGACCGTCCGGGCCCAGGCCTGGGACTGGGCCCCTACATGGAAGTGGAGTGGCGCCGCTCCCCCAACCCGCCCCATGTTCCCGATTACATCTTTTTCCCGAAGTTAAACGACCGGTATCAGGTGCTGCAATTCACCAATTTCAACGGACTGTCTTTCCCGGCCGAATTTTTGGAGGAATATTTCGGCCCTGGTCGTGGAACCAACGGCGTTCCGATCGTGGCCATGCACGGCTGGCTCACCGGCATTTCCACCCCCGGCACGGTGCCGGATTTCAAACCCCGTACCGACGGGCGGACCTACATTGAAGACGGGCGTTTTCCCGGAGGATCGGCGGAATATACCGCCACCAACTTGTATTCCACCAACAGTCCGCAATGGCGGGCGTTGTTAAAAATGTATAATCCCCGTGCGGGCGGATTGGTGTGGCCGCGCGCGGGTTCACCCGCCACCGCGTGGCCGCCCGGCAATACGACGCCCTGAATATTACGGCAACGGTATGTTTTCCGCCGTGAACGGAAAAGTTCTGATGGCCTCCGGCACCCGCAGTTCAAGAACCATCTGCGTGTCTGGCGGCGGCTCGCAGGCCAGGCCGATGGTCAACCAACCGTAGGAGTAGGACATCGAGTTGCCACTGCCCGGGAGGAGCAAGCCCTTCCCATCCAGGAAATTCATGGTGACAATCTGTTCGTAGGGGCCCTCAACGTCCATCTGGATGCAGCCTTGGCCGCCCGTCGTCTTCACGCCAAAAAACCCGCTGGCGGAATGCTCATGCTTCTCTGCTTCAATGGGATCCTTGGTGATAAATTTCATTTGGATACCGCATTTGGCCAGCACCGGGTTCTGGATGACCTCACCGGGATGTTGCAGCACGTCCGGGATGATAAGCCGTCCGCCATTGGTCAATGTGGGGTTAAAGAACTCCACCTCGCCTTTGAGGATTTTGAGGGTGGCGGCTTTGCGAGGCGGGTTGTTCATTTTCACCCGCATCTTGAGCTCGCCATCGTAACGGGTGGGATTGAACCCTTCGAAGGGGAAACCATCCTCCCCGGTTACAATCACGAAGTGGTTGGTTCCCAGGTCATCCACGGCTTCGGTGATATGCACCTGTCGCACGGTGCCGGCATCCCGCATCGCATCGCCGGTGAAGATCAATTGAATTTCACATTCGGAGCCGGTATATGGAGCCGTGGAACGGGTGTCGGTCACCTTGCCCGCCCGGACATGGATGGGTGAGGGCGACGCGCCGCCATTCTGCGCGGGGGCCGCTCCCGGCAGGAGGAGCAGCATTCCCAGGCAGATGAAGGCCGGTTTTCCCTGGCTTTTCATGAGGTCATTTGATTTATTCCGGGACGCCAAATCAAGCCCTGATTTCCCGGCACGAATCAAACCTTGGCCTTGGTTTGAAACCATCCGGTTCGGAGTGTCGGTTCATGGCAGCGCTATGTTTTCCACTGTGAACGGATACGTCTTCAACGCTTCCGGCACCACCAGTTCGACGACCAACTGGGTGTCCGGCGGCGGCGGCGAGTTCAGGCGGATGGCCCAGAGATTGGATGTTGGTTGCTCCATGCTCAGATGGAGTCCTTTCAAATCGCCGGAAGTGCCGGGGTTGGGGTAGTCGAGCAACTGACCCTGCCTGTCTACAAACTTCAGACCAACAATCCGTTGGTCCGGGTCTCTGACATAGATCATGATCGTGTTCTTGGGGTCGGAGATCATTGTGCCACCAAACGAGTTGGTAAAGAACCCGATCAAGGACTTCTTGAGCTCCTGGCCGGTGGGATCGTCGTCGAACTGTGCTTCGAGATCCGCCTTCTCAGCGTCAAAAGCGTCCAACGTAACGTACATCATCCGAATGCCGTATTTTGCCAAGGCCGGGTTTTGTATTATTTCGGCCGGATGCTGGATCACATCCGGAATGGTGAGCCGCCCCCCGTTGGTCTCTGTAGGATTGAAAAACTCCACCTCCCCCTTGAGCAGTTTGATGGCGTTGGCCTTGCGGGACGGGCTTCGCAGCTTCAAGTCGGCCCGGGGTTTGCCCGCCGTCCTGAGCGTTCCGCCGGCATCCAGGCTCTTGAGGAGACTTAAAATATTAATGAAATTGCCATCATCCGCCTGCGCTTTCACGACCAAATCGCGCCCCAAGTCATCCGTGGCCTCGGTGACATGCGCCTGTCGTACCCTGCCGGCCTTCAGCGCCATGTCATTGGTGAAGATCAATTCCACCTGGCAGCAGGCGTCCGTGTCGGAGGAGCGCGAATCGGTCACCCAGCCCACCCGGACCGGGAAGGGCGCGGGAGACTGGCCTTCCTGCGCGTGGATCGCCGCCGGAAGGACCGGTAACAGCCCAAGACAAAAGGCGAACAACTTAACACGAATTTTCACAACTGTTTTCTCAAGGCGCAAACCGGAGCGCTGACTTTCCGTCCGGACCGGGCCCCGGCTTGAAAAGCCGGTCCGGGGGACAGCTCACGGCAGCGGAATGTTTTCCACTGTAAAAGGATAGGATTTCAACGCCGCCGGCACCGCCAGTTCAATGACCAACTGCGTGTCCGCCGGCGGCGGCGAGACCAGGTTGCAATTCCGGAAACCGTTGGAGCTGCTGCTGCTTTGTTCCTGCAGCGGCCGCCCCCCGCCATCCGTAAATTTCAGGCTGATGAGGCGGTGATCGGGGTCTTTGATGTAGGTGGTGATCGAGTTTTCGTTGTTGTTGTTCACCCAACGCCGCAGGAATGCGTCATCTATGTCGTCGGCCGGCTGATAACCCACCGCCGCATCGCCCCGGGGGAAAATCCGCAACTGAATGCCGTATTTGATCAACGCCGGGTTCTGATTGTCCTCGCCGGGATGTTTCAATACGTCCGGCAGGGTGAGCCTTCCCCCGTTGGTGGCGGTGGGGCTGAAAAATTCCGCCTGCCCCTTGATGATTTTGATGAGGGTGGCGTCGCGGGCCGGGTTGTGCAGCTTCACCTGCGTCCGGAGCGCGCCGTTGTGTTGGCCGGAATTGTTCATCCACAGCAGGTCGGCATTGTTCGTCGTTGCCGGCAGGATGAGATTGGTGCCCCGGTCGTCGGTGGCCACGGTGACCTGCACCTGCCGCACGGCGCCGGCATCCTGCGCCGCACCGCCGGTGAAGATCAATTCCACCTGGCAATAGGGATTCTGGGGCGTGGCCCGGAGGACGCGGGGGCCTCGGGCGGTGGGGGTGGAATTGGTATCCCGGGAGATCGAGCGGAAGTCTGTCACCTCGCCCACACGGACCTGGATGGGCGCGGACGGCGCGCCACGTTGCGCGAACGTCGGCCCCGGGAGGAGGAGCAACCCCAGGCAGAGGGGGGCCAGGCGTGGGTGGAGTTTCATAATTGGATTGCGCCTTTCAGGAATGCACCAGGCCGCCGGAGCGCCTCACGGCAGCGGGATGTTTTCCAACGAAAATGGATAAGGTTGCAGCGCTTCCGGCGTCGCCAGTTCGATGACCAACTGCATGTCCGCCGGCGGTGGCGTGTTAAAATTAAAATTCCGGTAATTGTTGGACGTCCAACCGCCGTTGGACTGGACCGCTTTGCCCTGCCCGTCCACAAACTTCAGGTTGACAATCCGCTGATCGGGGTCAAGGACGTACAACTGTACGGCGTTTGGCTGGCCGGTGAACATCGTCCCGTTGGCAAACGGGCCGGTGAAGGCCTCCCGCAAGGCCCCCAATTTTGGATCGGTGGCGCCGTTGCCCTGCGCGTCCAGCTCCTTTTTCTTCGCCTCAAACGTTGCCTTGGTGAGATACATCATCTGGATGCCGTACTTCGCCAGACCCGGATTTTGGATGGGTTCGGCCGGATGCGCCAGCACCCCCGGGAGGGTGAGCCGACCGCCATTGACCTCGTTGGGATTGAAAAACACCACTTCGCCCTTGAGAATCTTGATGGTGGCGGAGTTCCGCGAAGGGTTGCGCAACCGCGCCTCCGCCCGGCGCGCGGCGCTGGGGTTGCGTCCGTTATTGAACTGGTTGAAGCGGTTGAAGTTGTTGTTATTGTTGTCCTCGTCCGGGCGCATCACCAGGTTGCGTCCCACTTCATCCGTCGCCTCGGTGATGCGCACCTCCCGCACGTTGCCGGCGTCCTGCACCACATCGCCGGTGAAAATCAATTCCACCTGGCAGCCGGAGTCTTGGGACGTCGAGCGGGTGTCGGACACGTCGCCCACGCGGATTTGGAGGGGCGTGGGGGCCTTGACGTCCTGCGCGCGGACCGCCGCCGGGAGGATCAGGAACAGCCCCAGACCGAGGGGGAACAACTTGACATAATTTTTCATACTTTTTTCAAGGCGCAAACCGGGGCAGATTTCCCGCCGCGCAACGCGGGGCGGATTGAAAAACCCGGGCCGGTTCACACGGCCTGCATTTACAAATATACAACTCCCATTTCTAATTTAATGCAAGTGAAATATCAGCCGGGGGCGGGCCGGCCCCTTCGCCCTTTGGCGGCGGGCCAACGGAAGGCGGTAAACGCCGGGTTTGGGAGCGGACGCAACCAGGATGCACCCCCGGCCGCTGTTATTTCCCTGCTGCATTGCCGGCCGGTTCTGCCCATAATCAGCCCATGAAATATGGGCCCTTGATCGCGTTCCTGTTGGCCGCTGGAATCGGCGCCGCGCATGAGTCCGTCCGCGCCGCCGGCGCCGACGCACTGCAATTCATCCAACCCGAGTTGGAGCTCGGCACGGTGCCCTACGACCAGGATTTCCCGCTGACTTTTGAGCTGACGAACCGTTCCGACCAGGCCGTCAAGCTCACCAACGTGGACACCTCCTGCCACTGCACGTCGGCGCAAAAATCGCCGGACGTCGTTCCCGCGCATGGCCACGCCGCGTTGGAAATCAACTTCAACACGTCGCGCGCGGACGGGCCCGTGACGCAGGACGTCGTGGTGGAAACCGCCGACGGACAAACCCTCACCGGCGAATTTCATGCCTGGGTCGCGTCGCGGGCGGCGGCGGGCGCCACCAACCTCGTCGCCCCTTGGATTCCCGACCGCGGCGACGGCACTTATCAAAACCCCGTGCTCTTCGCCGATTACTCCGACCCCGATGCCGTCCGGGTCGGCAGTGATTATTATCTGGTGTCCTCCAGTTTTCATGTCACGCCGGGCCTGCCGATATTGCATTCGCGGGATCTGGTCAACTGGACGATCATCAATCACGTTTTCACCGTGCAACCGCCTGCCGACCACTTTTCGCAGCCCCGCCACGGCGAAGGCGTCTGGGCGCCCGCCATTCGCTGTCATGACGGCAAGTTCTGGGTCTTTTATCCCGATCCGGATTATGGGATCTACTTTTCCACCGCCGACAATCCCGCCGGCGAATGGACGCCGCCGCAACTCCTGCTGCCGGGCAAAGGGCTGATTGATCCCTGTCCGTTCTGGGACGACGACGGCCGGCTGTATCTGGTCCACGGCTGGGCGCGAAGCCGGGCGGGCATCGCCAACCTGCTGACGCTCCATGAATTAAGTGCCGACGCCGCCAAGGTGCTGGATGCCGGCCGGGTCATCATTGACGGCGCCAAGCTCACCAATTGGAACACCCTCGAAGGCCCGAAATTATACAAGCGCCACGGATATTATTATATATTCGCCCCGTCCGGCGGGGTCACCGGCGGCTATCAAGCCGTGTTCCGGGCCACCAATATTTTCGGCCCCTACGACCACCGCGTCGTGCTGGATCAGGGCGGCACGGCGGTCAACGGCCCGCATCAGGGCGCCTGGGTGGACACCCCGGCGGGCGAGGATTGGTTCCTCCATTTCCAGGATCGCGGCGCCTACGGGCGCGTCGTCCATCTCGAACCAATGATCTGGCGCGACGATGATTGGCCCGTCATCGGCGACGACCCGCTGCACAGCGGCAAAGGCCAGCCGGTTCTCGTCCATGCCAAACCCCGCGTCAGCTTCCCCGGTCCGGTCATCACGCCGCAAACCTCGGATGAGTTTGACGGCCCGGCCCTTGGCCTCCAATGGCAATGGAACGCCAATCCGCAGGCCGGCTGGGCCTCGTTCAGCACCCGGCCCGGCCGCCTCCGCCTCGCCAGCGTGCCCGCGCCCAGGACGCGCAACGACGGCTCGCCCGCCGTCAACAATCACTACGACGCGCCCAATTTCCTCCTGCAAAAATTCCCCGCCCCGGAATTCACCGTCACCACCCTCATGGAATTTTCCCCCGCCGCGGACGGGGAATTCGCCGGGCTGGCCGTGTTTGGTTACGACTACGCGATTTTGGGTGTGCGCCGCACTCCCGGCGGACTGCATTTGGTGTATGTGGTGAACCAGGGCGCGAACCGCCCGGGGGCGGTGGAACGGGAAATCACCGGCCCCGACGCAACCCGTTCACCGGTCTATTTGCGCGTCAACGTCAGCAGCGGCGCAATCTGCCGGTTCGCCTGGAGTTTTGACAACCAAAGCTTCACCTCCATCGGCGGACCTTTCAAGGCGTCCGTGGACCGCTGGATTGGCGCCAAAGTCGGCCTCATCGCCAGCGCCGAACCCTCGGCCACCCAGACCGGCCACGCCGATTTCGGCTGGTTTCACGTCACGCCGGTTGCCCCCTGACTACTGCTTCGGAATGGCCAGTGCCGCCTGCACCTTTCTCAAATCAGCCAGGTCATCCGAGGCCGATACGGCGAGGGGAAACGCCGGCGGGGTGGCCATATGTTCCGTGTTCCACAACAGCCGGCCCAGCCATTTGAAGGCGGCGGAATGTCCGTCCGCAAAACCAAAGACCGAGGCGTTGTCATGCATGGAGGTTGGAAGATTATACCAATGGTTCACACTGTCAGTCTGCCCGGCGGGGCTCATCCCGAACTCGCCGTCATCAATCGTGATGGGGCTTTCATGCACAAACACAAAGGCAAAGGTGGGTTGGGGCCAGAGGATCTGGGAAAGCTTGCCGTTCACCCAGTAGCCGCTCAAACTGTCATGCGTGGCCCC
>Ga0181520_10012219_pt1 | contig 11086 bp, 10 predicted proteins | sample PEATcosm2014_Bin_29_FD_132451 | JGI IMG/M metagenome (GOLD analysis project Ga0181520, IMG submission 132451) | Peatland microbial communities from MTU Mesocosm Facility, Houghton, MI, USA - PEATcosm2014_Bin02_30_metaG | ecosystem: Environmental > Terrestrial > Soil > Wetlands > Peat | place...
CGGCTGGGATTCGAGCCGCGGCGCGCTGACCGAGTTCGAAACCGTTTCGACGCTTCCGGCGGATTTCCATGGCTCCAGCGCCTGCGCCGAGATGCTCATGCATCCGAACGGCAAGTTCCTGTATGCCAGCAACCGCGGACACGACAGCCTGGCGGTCTTTTCGGCGGATCCCGAGAGCGGACGCCTGACCCTGGTTCAGCACGTGCCGACGCAGGGCAAGACGCCGCGTAACTTCGCCTTCGATCCCACCGGCCGGTGGCTCCTGGTGACCAACCACGACAGCGATAACGCGGTGGTCTTCCGCGTCGATCCCGGCACCGGGCGGCTGACGGCAGCCGGATCGCCGGTTTCGGTCCCCTCTCCGTTTTGCGAGCGATTCCTCCCCGTGGGTAAGTGAGCGCGCGGGGTATTAAGAAGACCGCTCCCTGACGGTCGCGGCTCAGAAGTTCTCGTACCGAGCCGCGACCGTCAGGGAGCGGTAGCCGCGAGTCGCAACTTATTACGCGCCTGCCGCGCTACCGCGGAATCTCGTAGCGCTTGATCTTTTCGTAGAGCGTGGAACGGTCGATGCCCAGCAGCGCGGCGCTCTCCTTGATGTTGCCGTTGGTCCGCTCCAGAGTAGCCGCGATCATGATCTTCTCCATTTCCTGGAGGGTCATCTCGGGCGGCGCGGTCCAGGTCTTGCCGGCGGGGCCATTCTGCGCCAGGAACGAGAAATCCTCTTCGGTCAGGCTCGTGCCCCGGCAAGTCACCATGGCCCGCTCCACGGCGTTTTCCAGCTCGCGCACGTTCCCCGGCCAGTCGCAATCCATCAAAACGCGCAGTGCGGCTTCGGAGATATCCGTGACAACCTTGCCCAGCTCGTGAGCCAGTCGCTCCACGAAGTGGTGCGCCAGCAGCGGGATATCTTCACGGCGCTCACGCAGGGGAGGGATGCGGATCTCGATCACATTGAGCCGGTAGAACAGATCGTCGCGGAACTTGCCTTCCGCCACGGCCTGTTGCAGGTTCACGTGGGAGGCGGCGATCACCCGCACGTCCACGCGCACCTCTTCGGAGCCGCCCACGCGGTAGAAGGTGCGGTCTTGCAACACCCGCAGCAGGTCCACCTGAAGTTTGGGCGAGATGTCGCCGATTTCGTCCAGGAAAATGGTGCCGCTGTCGGCCATCTCGAACTTGCCGTGCTTCTGCTGGGCTGCGCCGGTGAAGGCTCCCTTCTCGTGCCCGAACAGTTCGCTTTCGAGCAGCGTTTCGGCCAGTGCCGCGCAGGAGACCGCGACGAACGGCTTAGCCGCCCGGTCGCCCGAAAAATGAATGGCCCGCGCGATCAGCTCCTTGCCGGTGCCGCTCTCGCCCTGGATCAGAACCGTGCTGCGCAGGCTCGAGATCTCGCGGGTCAGGTCCAGAATCTCGTGCATGCGCGCGTTCTTGCTGATGACGTCCTGCACGCAGTATTGCCGCGAGAGCTTTTTGCGCAGAATGGTGTTCTCGCGCTGCAGGTTTTTGACCTTGATGATGCGGTCCACCAGCAGCGAAATCTCTTCCGGGTTGCAGGGCTTGACGATATATTCCTGCGCGCCCTCCTTCATGGCCGCGATGGCGGTATCCACGGTGGCGTAGGCTGTGATGATAATGATGGAGGCCTGGGTGTGCAGGCGGCGGATCTGCATCATGGTTTCGATGCCGTCCATGCCGCCGGGCATTTTCAGATCGACGAAATAGATGGCATAGTCCTTCTGGCGCGCCTGTTCCACGGCCTCCCGCCCGGAGGAGGCCGTATCCACCCCGTAGCCATCCTCGCGCAGCCAGGCCGCCAAGGACTCGCACATCACTTCTTCGTCGTCCACCACCAGAATTTGCCAGTGGGATTTCATGATTGCTCCCTCGGATAACGCCGCACACGCGCCGTGCAGGGCGCGCAGAAGGCGGCTTGCTTAAGATCGATTTGCCGGACGTTGGTCGCGAGCGACATGGCGCAGCTCCGTTCCGCGCAGTGCACCAGCCCGAACGTGTGGCCGGTCTCGTGCAACGCTTCCTTGAGCGCGCGCTCGAGAAAGATCTCGCGGTTGGCCGCCAGGCCGTAGAATTCCTGGCGCAGGCGCGCTAGCGAGACCACCGCCACGCGGCCTCCCAACTGCGCCTGGCCGAAGACGAAGGTCAGCACCGGAATAAACAGGTCCCGCTCGGTGAGGGCTACCAGCTTGAGAGCGTCTTCCGGGCACGCGCGCATCAGCATCTCCAGCACCGGAATCGAAGCGTACTGCCTTCGCCCGGCGTCGTAGGCGAAATCGGCCGCCGGAAGATCCAGCGCCCGCGGCGGCGCCGCGAATTCCAGGGCCATGCGATCGCGAATCGCTCCCAGGGCCTCGCCATCGATCTCGCCCATGGCCCCCACGTAGAGATACTTCATTCCTTCGCGGCCGGCGGCTCGAGCGGCAGCGAAACCGTGAACTTGGTGCCCTCGCCCACGCGGCTCTCCACTTCCAGATCGCCCCCGTGCGCCTCCACGATGCCGTAGGACACCGCCAGCCCCAGCCCCACGCCCTTGCCCTCCGGCTTGGTGGTGAAGAAGGGGTCGAAGATCTTGGCCAGGTTTTCCTTGGGAATGCCCTCGCCGTTATCGGAAACCGTGAGCAGCCCGCGGCCGTCGTGCGCCGAAGTCGCCACCCTCACACGGCGCTCGCTCTTCGATTGCGTAGCCTCGGCGGCGTTCAGCAGAAGGTTGAGCGCCACCTGCTGGATCTGCGAAGCGTCGCAGTGGACCTGCGGCAGATTTTCCCGCAGGTCGGTCTCCACCGCCACGTTGCTCAGCTTCATTTTGTGCTGTGCCACCGAGAGAGTCATGCGCACGATCCGGTTCAGATCGGCCGCCGAGCGCTGCGGTTTGGAGCGGCGCGAGAACGCCAGCAGGTCCGAAACGATCCGCCCCACGCGCGCCGTCTCGTTGGTCACCTGGACCAGATACTTGCGAAACTCCTCCAGGCGGGTGGGGGGAATGCCATCCTCCTTCAACATCCGCTGCATCAGCATGGAGAGGTTCAGCACGCCCGAAACCGGATTGTTGATTTCGTGCGCCACGCTGGCGGAAAGCTGTCCGAGCGAGGCCAACCGGTCGCTCTGCAACAGCTTCTGGTGCGCCGCCTTGAGCTGCTCGGTGCGCTCCTCGACCTTGGTCTCCAGCTTCTGCGTGAACTGGTTGATCTCCGACATGGCCGTGCGCAGCCGCTCGCGCATGATGTCGAACGAACGCGCCAGCTCGTTCAGCTCCTCGCTGCTGTCGATGCTGCCGATGGGCTTATCCAGCTCCATCTGGCTCACCGCCTTGGTGCCCTCGATCAGCTTCTCGATGGGCCGGCTGAGAAAGCGGCGCGTGAAGAAGATGATGAACACGCCGATCAGCGTGACCTCGAGCCCGGTCACCAGCAGCACGCGCAGCTTGGTGTGGTTCATCTCCTCGTCCACGCTGTCCAGGGTGAGCGAAAGATCGAGCACGCCCAGCACCTTGATGGAGGCGGGATGTGCATGGCATTCGGCCTGGCTGCACGAGGGCTCGTTGTAGATGGCCGTCATCATGGTGAGCAGCCGGCGCCCGTCGGCGGCGCGGAAGGTGCGCACGCGCGAGGGCAGATCGAGCTGGAAGCGCGGGGCCCCCGGCGCGTGGCACAGGGCGGAGGGCGCGTCGCTGGGATTGGCGGCCGACAGCCGGTCCTGCGGATTGGTCGAGAACATCACCTGGCCGGCGCGGTTGAACATGCGTATGCGGTCGATGCCCTGCTTCCGCGCGATAGTCTGCATCACCTCGTAGGCGGCCTCGCGATGGTCGTCCAGCATAGCGTGCCAGATAGCGCTGGTGATGCCTTTGGAAAGCTGGTCGGCTCCCAGAATCATGGCATTGAGAAGCTGGGATTCCTCCGTCTTGACCGTGACCACGCCCGAAACGGCCGCCACGATGACCACGATAGCCGTGATCGACAGCATGAGTTTCCGGGCGAGTCGGCGCGGCATGGGAGGATAGACTCCGAAATTAATTGTAACCCGGCGATCCCCCGGCGCGAGCCTCTTCCCGCCAGCCGGGCCCGCCCGCTAGAGCTGCTTCGTCAATTGCTGCGCGGCGATCAGCAGCGGGTCCCAGGAAGGTGTGAAGGGGGGCGAATAGGCCAGGTCGAGCTGTTCGAAATCTTCCACGCGCATACGCGTGTGCAGCGCGGCCGCGATGACGTCGATGCGCCCCGCGGCGCCTTCCTCGCCGATGACGCAGCCGCCCAACAGCCTGCGCGTCTGGCGATCGGCCACCAGCTCCACGGTGGTCTTCCGACCCTCGTAGTAGGCCGGCCGGGAGAGCGCCTCGATGCGCGCGGCGACCGGCGAAAAACCCTCAGCGCGGGCCTGCTGCGCGGAGAGACCGGTGGTAGCAAAGGCCATCCCGAAGATGCCCACGATGGACGTCCCGACTACTCCGGGGAAGCGTTCGCGGCCCCCCGCGGCGTTGGCGCCAGCCACACGGCCGGTCTTATTGGCGGTGGTGCCCAGGGGGAAGCTCACCGGGCGGCCGGTCACCAGGTGCGTCACCTCGGTGCAATCGCCGGCCGCGAATACGCCGCGGAGATTGGTTTCCATGCCGTCCGTGGCGCGTATGGCGCCGCTCGGACCGATCTCCACTCCCGCTTCGGCCGCGAGATCGCTGTTGGGCTTGAATCCGGCGGCCAGCACCACCATATCGCATGGGACGCCCGCCACGCGGTCCGCCTCGATCGTGCGCACTTCGGCTTGGCAGCGCAGCTCCACGCCGTGCCGCTCGAGCTGCCGGCGGACGGCGCCGGTCAGCTCCGCATCGTCGCGCAGCAGGACGTTCGGGCCGCGCTCCAGCACCGTAACGTGCAGGCCGTTGCGCCGCAGTGCGTCGGCCATTTCGACGCCGATGTAGCCCGCCCCGATCACCACCGCCCGCTTCGGCCGCCTCGCGGCGAGAAAGGCGAGTATGCGCTCGGCATCCCGGATGGTGTGCAGGGTGAAGACGTGCGGCTGGTCCGCGCCGGCGAGGCCTGCCCGGTCGCAGCGCGCGCCGGTAGCGATGACGAGGTGTTCGTAGCGCACGCGACCGCCGTCCGCCAGCGCCACCTCGCGCCGGGAATGCGCGATGGCCGATACCCGCGCTCCCGTCCGCACATCGATGTTGCGCTCCTTGCGGAAGTACTCCGGGGTGCGGATCATCAGCTCGCGCGCTTCGCGGACCCGGCCCTCCACCAGGTACGGCAACCCGCAGGCTCCATAGGAGACGTCCGGCCCCTGTTCAAGTACCGTGATTTCCAGGCGTGGATCGAGGCGGCGTGCCCGCGCGGCCGCGCTGAGCCCCGCGGCTACACCTCCGATGACCACCAATGCCATCGCCCGGCTAGCCTTCTTCCTTCTTCAAATTCTGCACGAAATCGAGGATGTCGAAGGTCTTGATCTTGCGGTCCGGGTAGAAGCTGCTGATGGCATCCTGCTCGTCGGCGAAGATCTCGAAGACGGTGGCCAGCTTGGTCATGACCAGCAGCTCGATATTGCGGCGGTTCAGGTTAAGCAGCTTGAGAGCGCCGCCGCTCTTGCGCAAGCTGGTGGCGCACATCACCAGCGCGCCCAGGCCAGTGCTGTCGATGTAGTCGATTCCCTCGAGGTTGAGGATCACGTTGCGCTTGCCGGCCGCGCTTAATTCGGAGACCTTCTCGCGCAGCGCGGTCGCTTCCGGCCCCACTGTAATGCGCCCCTTTAAATCCAGGATGGCAATGCCCTCCCGTTCCCGAGTCTGAATCTCTAAAGCCATGTTCGCAATGGATTATGACACAGGACGGGCGCCCCGTGCTGCGCCCTCGATCACGGCTTCGGTAACGCGGGGCCTTCCTCAACTCTCAGCTTGGCCAGCGAACCGCTCATGCGCATCTCGCGGGCCCCGTTGGTGAACACGATCACCAGCCGCCCGTCGCCCTCGGTGGCTCCGCTCCCGGTGTACGTCTCGTCCTCTACGTGCAGCGCCAGGTTCGTGAGCTGCCAACGCGGGGCGCCTTGCGACCAGGCCAGCGCGTAGCTTCCCGATACGGTTTCGAGCGGCGCGGCGCCCACGTCGAGGGCCGTACCCGCGAACGTCCCCTTAGCGGTCAGGCCGGCTAGCAGCCGCGCTCCCGTGCCCGAGGTTTCGATGGCGCCTTCGGCGTCCAGCTTGCCGGATTGCCAGCCCAGGCCCTTCACCTTGCCCGTGAACCGGTAGGCGGGCAGGCTGCTTCGCAAGTTCACCGCGAGCTTGCCGCTCACGGCTGCGCCCTCGAACTTCGCCTGGACGCCATCCATCTCCGCGTGGGCACCCTCCCAAAGCAGGCGTCCGCGGAAATTCTCCAGGCGCGCTCCGGCCACCAGCAGGCTGTCGAACTGTACGGTGCCCTCGACGCCGCGCCCCCTCAGCCAATCCGGAAGGGAGACGCGCCCCAGGGCCCGCGCGATCAGGCTGGAGCTGCGTGCCAGTGTGGGCTCGAGTTCCCGCTCCAGACTGGCCGCATCCACCTCCTCCGCCCGCAAGCGCACGCGATGCGGTCGCGCCGCGCCCGGTTCGTAGCGGTACTCGCCGGTGAAGGCCAGTTTGCCGGCTTGGGCTTCGACGCGGTCCAGCACCACACGGGCGCCATCGATCTGGGCGCGCGCCGAGGTCAGCTCCAGCGGGTCCGCCAGTCCGGGCACGTCGATGCGCGCGCCGGTCACCTGCAGGCGCCCGCTCCATCCCACCGCCTGGCCGGTCTCCCGGTGATAGTGCAGATCGCCGCTCCACTGACCGGAACGGACCTGTTCGAGCCAGGGAACCGCCGCCAGCGCCACCTGCGCGCGCAGCGCATCCACCGGCATGGCGTCGGCCGAGATGGCCAGATCGAGCGTGTCCGAATCCATATCGTAGTCGGCCTCCAGGCGGGCCTGGTCGCCGCCTGCCGTGCGCACCAGCGCCGGAGCCAGCCGGGCGTGTCCGTGATCCACCACCACCTGCGCCTGCTCGAAGCTGACGGGCTGCGAATCGGGAATGGTCACGGCCGCGTCGCGGAGCTCCAACTCGCCTTGAAAGCTGCCCTGGCCCGAATAGCCAATGGCGCCATCCATGCTTCCGCTCAGTTGCAGGCGCGGCGGAAACTGCGCCCCCATGTGACGCGCCAGGTCCAGCACGGGCGCTATGGGGAAGCGGTTCCAGTTCACCGTCACCGCCCAGCGCGGGCGCGAGAGGTAATCGTCGGCGCGGAACACCACCCACAGGGGCAAGGCCGCATTGCCGGGAGGATTGGATTGCAACTCCAGACGCGCGCCCTCCAGGTCCAGGCGCCCGCGAATATCGAGCGGCCAGCCGTGGCCGCCGGGCGGCAGCAGGTCCCAGCGGTGCACGTCTTCGATGGTCAGCCGCCCCTGAATCCCGATATTGCCGACCGGCCCGCCCAGATGCAAATGCGAGGAGATGGTCCCATGCACGTTGCCGGATTGTCCCTGAGCCAGGGCGGTGAGTTCGCCCAGACCGGTCTTGTCGAGAACCAGGTCCAGGTCGACGCGCTCGGGCGTCACGAACCAGCGGCCCTCCAGGGTAAACGATCCCAGGCCTTGCCCCGGCCGGTCCGTGCGCGCGGGTTTGGCCGAGCAGTAGACGCTCCACCCCGCACGGCTGGAACCCGGAGGCGCCAGGTCGAAATCCGTCTCGGTGAGATAGAAAACCGATTTGGTTTCGCCGAATTTGAAGTTGATGCGGCCGTTGCGCACGTGGATGGCCGGCGCCGCGCTCATGGCCGACCGGTTTACGAAGGAGAGGAAATTCCACCGCCCCGGTTGGTCCGCCGGGCCGCTTTTGCTGAGATTGATGCTGGCGTCTTCCAGCCGTATGGAGGCGATGGCGAGCTTTCCCGAGAGCAGGGACCAGAAGCTCGGCCTTACCTCCATGCCGCCCTCGACGTAGGCGATCGGCTCGATGCCGATGGCGGGATCCTCATGTATCACGACGCGCTCGACCGAAACACCCAGCCCTCGAAACAGGCTGAAGCGCACCGGACCTTGAAACTCGACCGGCCGTCCCAGCGCGCGCTCGAGCGAGACGCGCACCTTCTGGCCCACGCGATCGCCGAACGCCGGAGCCGTGATGCCGGCAATCAGCAGCAAGGCCAGCGCGACGCCGCCGATCTTGAAAAGTGTGCGCAGCGGGCGTCTCATTGGGCGGCTCCCATCAGGTCGCGGTAAGCCTGGGGATCGTCGATATCGGCCAGGATGCCAGGGTCTTCGAGATCCAGGAACTCGGTTCGATCGGCGTGCGCGCGCACCACGTCGCGCGCCGCGGCGCCCTCCGGCAAGGCCAGAAACTCCGGGATCAGCTCGCTCGCGAACCACACCGGGTGCCCGCGTTCTCCCCGGTAGCGCGGCACGCGCACGAGCGGGTGTTCCATCGCGCCGCTTTGCGCCAGCAGCGTGTCGAGCGTCTCCGGTGCCACCGCCGGATGATCCACCAGTGTAAACAGGACGCCCTCGGCGCCGGCCGGAACGGCCCGCAATCCGCATTGCAGCGAGCCGGTCTGCCCGCTCCGGTAATTCGGGTTGAGCACGAACCGCGCGGGCCGCGTAACGCGCGCCTGGATCTCGGCGGCCGCGTTGCCCAGCACCGCGATCACCGGCCAACAGCGCTCCGAGAAGAGGCCCACCAGGCGGTCCAAAAACGTTTCTCCCCGATATTCGAGGAGCGCCTTGGGAGTGCCCATGCGCCGCGATTCGCCGGCGCTCAAAATGAGACCCGTGGCGCTCACTTGGCCAGCACGGCCCGCAGCGATTCGTCGGCAAACACCGACATACGGAGCGGGCGCCAGTTGGATGCGGCGTTGCGGCGCACCGCGATCATCTCAGCCACCACCGAGATGGCGATCTCCTCCGGCGTGACCGCGCCGATATCCAGGCCCATGGGAGCGTTCAGCCGCTCGAACGACTCGCGCGCCACCCCCTCCTTCTCGAGCTCGCGAATCACGTTAATGACCTTGCGTTTGCTCCCGATCATGGCGATGTAGCGGGCCGGCGTGTCGAGCGCCAGCCGCAGCACGCGCATATCGTCGCGGTGGCCGCGCGTGACGACGATGAGGAAGCCGGTTTCGTTGATGGCGAGGCGCGGGAAAACCTCTTCGTATTCGGCCGCGTAAACTTCCGCCGCCTCCGGAAAGCGCTCGCGGTTCGCGAAGTTCTCGCGGTTATCGATTACGGTGGTGGAGAATCCGGCCAGCGTAGCGGCCCGCGAGAGGCTCTTCGAAATGTGGCCCGCGCCGAAGATGAAGGCGCGCGGCACCGGCAGCAACGGCTCCACCAGCACGTCCAGTTGTCCTCCGCAAATCAGCCCGTTATCGTAGGCCGCGTCCTGCCCCAGGTTGAAGCTGAGGTGTTTAGGCCTTTCGGTTTCGATGGCCTCGCGGGCGGCATCCCAAACCTCCGCCTCCACGCAGCCGCCCCCAATGGTGCCGACTATGGAGCCATCCGCGCGCACCAGCATCTTAGCGGTTTCGTAGCTGGGGATGGATCCGCGCACCTCGACGATGGTCGCCAGCGCACACTTCTGTCCCAGACGGTGCAGGCGCACGATCTCCTCAAAAACATCCACTCGAAGCGATTATAACGTGGAGCGACGTGCGGGACGGCCAGCGCGGCTCGCGGCTATAATGAATACCAAAGAAGGATCTCGCCCGCATGAAGACTTATACGTTCAAAGTGGTGGTGGAATCGGACGAGGATGCCGTGGGCAATCCAGCGTGGCACGCGTACTGTCCCGCACTCGAACGGATAGGCGCCGCCACCTCCGGCCGTACCCGGGACGAGGCGCTGCGCAATATCAACGAAGTGGTCCGCATGATCGTGCAGGAGTCGATCGAAGACGGCGAGCCGCTGCCGGACGGCCCCTCGGACCAGGTGGAAGTGGTCGAGGTGCCCGCGGAAGATCCCCGTATCGCGGTCACGGTTTAGTGGATGGCCATCGACTACCGGGGCCTATGTTCGCTCACGGCCAGGGAACTGGTGGCCGCACTTTGCCGCGACGGTTTCAATTTCGTGCGCCAGAAGGGATCGCACCAGCGCTATCGCCACGCGGATGGCCGGCGCGTCACCGTGGCCCCGCACGCGGGCGGGGATACGTTTTCCGTTAAGACGCTGCAGAAGATAATCGAAGTTCAGGCCGGGTGGACCAGCGAAGACTTGGCTCGCCTTGGGCTCGTGAAGCAATGATTTCTATGGTTGGCGCCTCGTACCGCGGCGCATTCTCGGAGCTGGCGGCTCGCCGCCCCGGCTCGCGTGCGCCGGCCCCCGGTCTTTTCGTATGATGAATGCGTCCGTTCCGTTTCTTCCATGAACAACGCCATCGCCAGCCGTGCCGGGGAGTTCCGTGACCAGTTGTCGCGCCGTGTCCTGGTGGCCGATGGCGCCATGGGAACCATGCTCTACTCGCGCGGCGTGTTTATCAACCGCTCGTTCGACGAGCTCAACCTCGCGCAGCCGGACCTGGTTCGCCAGATCCACCAGGAGTATGTCAAGGCTGGCGCCGAGATTCTGGAGACCAATACTTTTGGCGGCAACCGGATGCGCCTGGCGGCCTTCGGAATCGCCGAGAAGCTGAAGGAGATCAACCGCGCGGCCGTGCGCCTGGCCCGCGAGGCCTCGGGCGGTGGGCCGTTCGTGGCCGGCGCCGTGGGGCCGCTGGGCGTGCGCATCGAGCCGCTCGGCCCCACCTCCTTCGCGGAAGCCCGCGCGGCCTTTCGCGAGCAGATCGAAAGCCTGGTGGAGAGCGGCATAGACCTGCTGATTCTGGAGACCTTCGCCAACCTCGATGAGCTGCGCCAAGCCGTGCTGGCGGCGCGCGATGTGGCCGGCTCCGAGCTGGCCGTGCTGGCCCAGGTGACCATCGACGATTACGGCAACCTGCCGGGAGGCGCCGGTACGGAAACCTTCACGCGCGCCCTGGACGCCCTGCCGGTGGACGCGATCGGCCTGAACTGCTCGGTGGGTCCCAAGGCCATGCTCGAAACCATCGAGCAGATGATGGCGTTCTCCTCCAAGCCGATGAGCGCCATGCCCA
>Ga0181520_10012221_pt1 | contig 11086 bp, 4 predicted proteins | sample PEATcosm2014_Bin_29_FD_132451 | JGI IMG/M metagenome (GOLD analysis project Ga0181520, IMG submission 132451) | Peatland microbial communities from MTU Mesocosm Facility, Houghton, MI, USA - PEATcosm2014_Bin02_30_metaG | ecosystem: Environmental > Terrestrial > Soil > Wetlands > Peat | place...
TAAAACCCCTGTTCTGGGCGAGGTTGAGAGACCCAAGGCTGAAGCCTTGGGGTACCTAGAAGCAAAGGCGAGAGCTTGAGGGCCAAGCAGCAAAAGGCAAGAGCAATGGAAGCAAAGGCGAGAGCTTGAGGGCCAAGCAGCAAAAGGCAAGAGCAATGGAAGCAAAGACGAGAGCAATGGAAGCAAAGACGAGAGCAATGGAGGCAAAGGCAGGAGCAATGGCTGGGTTGATGGACGTGGCAGGCTAGGCGGTTAGCGGACGGATTGGGCGATGATCGAATGGAAAGAGGGACGGCATAAAATAAACCTTGAAATGGCGCGAACGAAGTTCTGCTGCCATACGTCTCTTAAGCGAATCACTTTTCTCCCCTGAAACTTCTGGAACGCTTTGGCCAGTATCTGCGTAATTCCGGATAGCACCCTGGCAGAGGAATGCCTGCATCCGGCGATGGAACGCGTTGGGCAGGGGCGTCGTCTGTATAGAAGGCGGCAGTGTCTTTCGTTTGGCGTAGCAGCGACGGCAGCACAGGCGAGTTGTAGAGGCGCAAGACAACGACGGAGATTCTGACGCTGCGAGTCAGAATGACGCCTCAACAGGATTGGGCGCTCAATCGAGTTGGAATGACGCCTCGAAGAGAATGACGGGTCAGGCAAGGGCGGAGGACGGATGCGGTTGCAGCGTGGAGTGAAGGGTTTCCTGCTTGGGTTGGCGATGGTGTGGCTGAGTGTTGCGAGCGCGATCGCGTCGCCGTATCACGGGCAGGTGACGTTCAATGGGCTGCCGCTGCCGGGGTCGGTGGTGACGGTGACGGCCACGCAGGGGGATAAGAAGCTGGTGGCGGTGTCGGACGACCAGGGGCTGTTCGGATTTGCGGACCTGGCGGATGGGGTGTGGCACCTGGATATCGAGATGACGGGGTTTGCGCCGCTGGAGACGGACATTACCGTTCCGACAGTGGTGACGGCGACGGATATCCCCGCGGACGCAGCGGCCGCGGCGGCGATTGCCGCGATGCCGGCGGCGCAGGGAACAGGGAACAGGGAACAGGGAACAGCTGGGACGGCGGCGGGGGCGCAGGGAACAGGGAACAGGGAACAGGGAACAGCAAGTACGGCTGCGGCGGCGCCACGGATTGCGGTGGTGGTGTTTGAGATGAAGTTGCTGACGCTGGATGCGATGCGGGCGGCGGCGAATCCGGTGAAGGTGGCTGCGGGGTCAACTGCGCAGGGAACAGGGAACAGGGAACAGGGAACAGCAAGCGCTGCGGCGGCGGGGACAAATTCCGCTGCGGCGGCGAATGGGGCAACCGGTGCGGCGGGTGCGGCCAGTGCGGCGGCGGGGGCAAAGGGCACGGCGGCGGCGAAGGGTGGGGCGAAGGGTGGGGCGAAGACGACGGCGACGGCAGCGGGCGGGGCGGCTGGTGGTGGTGGGGCGGCTGCTTCGGAGGCTGGGGGCGGGATGGCTTCGGCCTCGCAGGACACGACTTCGGCGCAGGCGAATGACGGGTTTCTGATTAATGGCAGCGTGAGCAATGCGGCGACCAGCCAGTTCTCGCTGAACCAGGCGTTCGGCAACAACCGGAATGGGGGACGGTGGCTGTATACGGGCGGGGTGAACCTGGTGCTGTCGGATTCGGCGCTGAATGCGAAGAATTTTTCGTTGAATGGAGAGGATTCGGCGAAGCCTCCGTTCTTCAACATTGTTGCGGGGGCGCAGTTGCTGGGGCCGCTGAAGATTCCGCATCTGCTGTCGGCGGCGCGGGCGCCATTCTTCCAGTTTGGCTACCAGCGGACGGAGAACAAGAACGACACGATCAACCCGGTGCGAATGCCGACCGAGGCACAGCAGTTGGGCGATCTGACGGGGGCGGGGGCGGTCTACGATCCGAACACGGGCAATTTGTTTGGCGCGACGAACTGCCTGCCGGCGCTGTTTGCGGTGGACGCGTCGCCGACGGCGTGCATTCCGCAGAATGAGATCAACTCGCAGGCCGGCTCGGTTGCGCAGGCGCTGCTGAAGTACTATCCGCTGCCGAATTCGCCGGGCGGGTCGGAGTACAACTACCAGGTGCCGCTGGCGGGCGACACGCACACGGACTACTACCAGTTTCGGTTACAGAAGCAGTTGGGAAGCAAGAACAATGTGAACGGGAGCCTGACGGTGGGGGACTCGCGGTCGAGCAATCCGAGCATCTTCGGGTTTCTGGATACGGGCAACTACCTGAACACGGCTGTGAATGCGAGCTGGTACCACCGGTTCACGCAGCGTTTGTCAATGAACGCGTCGTACAACTTCAGCCGGTCGCGGAATGTGAGTACGTCGTACTTTTCGGACAAGACGAATGTGGAGGGGAACGCGGGGATCACGGGGAACGACACCAGCGCGACCTACTGGGGACCTCCGGGACTGGGATTTGCGAGCGGCATCGCGGGCTTGTCGGATGGGCCGACGTCGAGCAGCCGGCCGGAGACAAATTCAGTTACATATTTCATGACCTGGAACCGGTTCCGGCACAATATGACGTTTGGTGGGGACTTCCGCAGACAGGAGTTCAACTACCTGACGGAGTCGAACCCGCGCGGGTCGCTCTACTTCAGCGGCGCGCAGACGGCGAGCAGCACGGTGCCGGGCAGCGGGAACGACTTTGCGGACTTCCTGCTGGGGTTGCCGGACACGAGCTCGATTGCGTATGGGAACGCGGACAAGTATCTGCGGCAATCGGCCTACGATTTGTACGTGGACGACGACTTCCGGGTGAATCCGGAGTTGAGCATCCGGGCGGGGCTGCGCTGGGAGTACGGCGCGCCGATGACGGAGATCAAGAACCGGCTGGTGAACCTGGATGTATTGCCGGGGTTTACCAACGAGACGCCGGTGCTGGCGTCGAGTCCGAAGGGGGCGCTGACGGGGCAGACGTATCCGACATCGCTGATGCGGCCGGACTACAGCTTTCCGGACCCGAAGATCGGGATTGCGTGGCGGCCGATCTCGGGATCGTCGCTGCTGATCAAGGCGGGGTATGGAATTTACAACGACACCAGCGTGTACCGGGCGACGACGTACGCGATGGCGCAACAGGCCCCGCTCTCAACCAGCCTAAGCGTGGCGAACAGCGCGGCGTGCCGGTTCACGATTACGGCTCCGTTCCAGCAACTGCCGTGCGCGACGACGACGCCGGACACGTTTGCAGTGGACCCGAACTTCAAGGTGGGCTACGCGCAGCAGTGGCGGCTGGATGTGCAACGCGATCTGCCTTTCTCGCTGCAGTTGGTAGCGACATACCTGGGGACCAAAGGGACGCACGGGGTGCAGGAGATTCTGCCGAACTCGTATGGCCTGGGGCTGACGGCGAGCCCGTATGGATCGGCCCCGGTGGGGTATTTCTATCGCGATTCGCTGGGGGATTCGACCCGCGAAGAGGGACAGATCAGCCTGCGGCGACGGCTGCGGAACGGATTTACGGCGAGCATGCTGTACAAGTACTCGAAGTCGCTGGATGACGACTACTCGCTGGGCGGGCAGGGGTCAGTGACGACCAGCGGCGGGAGTCCGCAGGTGGCGCAGGACTGGACCAACCCGGCGGGACAGCGGGGACTGTCGACGTTCGATCAGCGGAATGCGCTGACGGCATCGCTGCAATATACGACGGGCATGGGGCTGGGCGGACACACGCTGCTGAGCGGCTGGCGGGGCGCGGCGTACAAGGAGTGGACGGTGCTGGTGAATATCAACGAGGCCAGCGGGACGCCGGAGACGCCGATCGATCCGGTGGTGGTACCGGGGACGAGTTCCTCGGGCGTGATTCGCGCGAACTATACGGGCGCCGCGATCCACGGGAGCTATGGGAACGGCGTGTTCCTGAACCCGGCGGCGTTTGTGGCGCCGACGACGGGGTTCGGCAATGCGCGGCGGGATTCGATTACGGGGCCGAGCCAGTTCGGGCTGGGCGGGTCGATCGCGCGGACGTTCCGGCTGCACGACCGGTTCAACCTGGATGCAAGGGCGGATGTGCAGAATGCGCTGAACCATGTGGCGTACTCGGGCTGGAATACGACGGTGGGTCAGCCGCTGTTCGGGACGGCGGCGGGAGCAGGCGGAATGCGGAGTATGTCGGTGACGTTGCGGATGAGGTTTTGAGGATAGGTTCGAGGTACTAGGTTCGAGGTTCGAGGTGGGGTGCGAGGTGCGAGCGATGAGGGATGAGCGGCGAGGTTCGAGGTTCGGGGTTCGAGGTTCGAGGCTGGCGGCGGGGGTGTGTGCGGCGGTGCTGCTGGTGGGGATGGGGACGGCGGGGGCGCAGTTGACCGGGGCGAACAAGCCGGCGGACCAGACCGGGGTGACGACGCTGCACGAGACGGTGCGGCTGGTGGTGGAAGACGTGTCAGTGAAGGACAAGGCGGGGAAACCCGTGACCGGGCTGACCGCCAAGGACTTTACGGTGACCGAGGATGGGGTGGCGCAGTCGATCAGCTTCTGCGAATACCAGAGTTTGCCGGTGGTGCCGGACAAGCCGGTCGCGGAGCTGACGACGCACGAGGCGGAGGACAACATCAAGATCTACAACCGGCTGGCGCATGAGCAGATTGCAGGCGAGTCGCCGGGGAAGCTGATGTACAAGGACAAGCGGCTGCTGGCGCTGTACTTCGACATGACCGCGATGCCGCCGACGGACCAACTGCGGGCGCTGGAAGGGGCGGAGAAGTTTGTGCGGACGGAGATGACGTCGGCGGACCTAGTGTCGATCTCGCGCTACGCGGGGAATGGGGTGGAGATCCTGCAGGACTTTACGGCGGACCGCAGCCGGCTGCTGAGCATTCTGGAGACGATGGTGGTGGGCGAAGGCCAGGGGAACGATGAGTCGTCGAGCGACGACAGCGCGGCGGATACGGGCGCGGCGTTTGGGCAGGACGACAGTGAGTTCAACATTTTTACGACGGACCGGCAACTGGCGGCGATCCAGACGACGGCGGAGATGCTGGGACGGCTGAATGAGAAGAAGGAACTGATCATCTTTGCCAGCGGACTGAACCTGAACGGGCTGGACAACCAGGCGCAGATGCACGCGACCGAAGATGCGGCGATCCGGGCGGGGGTGGCGTTGTTCATGGACGATGCGCGCGGGCTGGTGGCGATGGCGCCGATGGGGAATGCCACGCAGGGTTCGCCGGGCGGGCAGGCGATGTATACGGGCGGGTCGTCCACGGCGATGGTGTCGAACTTCCAGCGGTCGCAGGACACGCTGTACGCGCTGGCGGGGGATACGGGCGGGAAGGCGTTTCTGGACAACAACGACCTGAGCCAGGGGATTGTGCAGGCGCAGAAGTCGGTTACGGACTATTACATCATCGGGTACTACACGTCGAATACGGCGCTGAATGGGAAGTTCCGGAAGATCAAGGTGACGCTGGGCGCGGATGCGGAGGCGAAGCTGGACTATCGCGTGGGCTACTTCGCAGGCAAGGAGTGGGGCAAGTTCAACACCGCAGACAAGGAGCGGCAACTGGAGGATGCGCTGATGCAGGGCGATCCCTGGACCGACCTGCGGGTGGCGGTGGAGGTGAACTACTTCCAACTGAACAAGGCGGAGTACTACGTGCCGATCATGGTGAAGATCCCGGGCAGCGAGTTGGTGCTGGCGAAGAAACGGGGCGCGCAGCAGGCGCTGATCGACTTTGTGACCGAGTTCAAGGACGACTACGGCGGGACGACGGTGACGAATCTGCGCGACTTTGCGAACCCGAAGGTGAGCGACGAGACCGCGGAACAACTGGCGAAGAGCCCGCTGGAATACTCGACCGGGTACACGCTGTTGCCGGGGAAGTTCACGGTGAAGGTGCTGGCTCGGGATGACGCGACGGGGAATATCGGCACGTTCCAGACCAGCTTTGTGATTCCGAACCTGCTGAAGGAGACCAAGCGGGTGGCGATCAGCAGCGTGGTGCTGTCGGGCGAACGCAAGCAGATGAGCGAGGCGATCTACAACGCGACCAAAGGCAAGGAGGCAGCCAAGGACGCTGCCGCCGATCCGCTGGTGCAGAACGGCGCGAAGCTGATTCCGAGCGTGACGCGGGTGTTCAGCAAGAGCCGGAACATGTACGTTTACCTGCAGGCGTACGAGGGCGATGCAGCAACTCCGGCTCCGGCAGCAGCAGCTCCGGCTGCGGTAACCAAGGTTTCAGAAACGAAGACTGGGGCAGCGGGCTCGGGACCGGTGGCAGCCGCAGCGGCAGCGGCGACGGCGAGGCCGCTGATCGCATTTGTGAGCTTCTACCAGGGCGGGAAGAAAGTGTATGAGACCCAGCCTCAGGAGGTGACGCCGCTGGAGAATACACGGCTGCAGATGGTTCCGATCAACTTTACAGTCGACCTGAGCACGCTGGCGACGGGGAAGTACGATTGCCAGGTGTCGGTGCTGGACCCGAGCGAAGGAAAGACAGCATTCTGGCAGGCTGAGATTATGCTGGTGCAGTAGGACAGGTTCGAGGTTCGGGGTTCGGGGTTCGAGGTTCGAGGGAAAAGCGCGTAAGATGGCGGCGTGAATATGCGCGGGATTTTACGGGTTGCGGTGGTGATTGGGGTTGGGTTCGGCCTCGGTTTTGGAAATGTAACTACATTGGTTGCACAAGCGGCACCCACGTCCGGCGCGCAGCCCGTGCCGGATGGGAAGGCGCATGTGTTTGGCGTGGATGGGGGGCAGTTCACGCTGGATGGGAAGCCGTTCCGGGTGATTTCGGGGGAGATGCACTATCCGCGGATTCCGCGGGAGGACTGGCGGGCGCGGTTGAAGATGGCGCGGGCGATGGGGCTGAACGCGATTACGACGTACGTGTTCTGGAACGTGCACGAGGCGACGCCGGGCGTGTACGACTTTAGCGGCAACAACGATGTGGCGGAGTTTGTGCGCGAGGCGCAGCAGGAAGGACTGTGGGTGATCCTGCGGCCGGGGCCGTACGTGTGCGCGGAGTGGGAGTTCGGCGGATACCCGGCGTGGTTGCTGAAGGACCCGACGACGGTGGTGCGCTCGAGCGACCCGAAGTATATGGAGCCGGCGACGCGATGGATCAAGCGGTTGGGAATGGAACTGGCACCGTTACAAATTGGGAACGGCGGGCCGATTCTTCTGGTGCAGGTGGAGAACGAGTACGGGTCTTTCGCCGAAAACCGCGTGCCCGGCAACGACCACGCGTATATGGAGGCGAACAAGCAGGCGCTGCTGGATGCGGGCTTTAGCAAGGCGCAGTTGTATACGGCGGATGGGCCGGGCGTGATTGCGAATGGGTCGCTGCCGGAGTTGCCGGTGGGGATCAACTTCGATGGGAACCGCGCGGGGGAGGCGCAGCGGTCGTTTGCGACGCTGAAGGCGGCGCGGCCGGATGGGGTGAGGTTCAACAGCGAGTTCTGGGCGGGGTGGTTCGATCACTGGGGCGGGCCGCACGCGCATACGGACGCGGCGACCCAGACGGCGAACCTGAAATGGATGCTGGAGCAGGGGTATTCAGTATCGATTTATGTGTTCTGCGGCGGGACGAATTTTGGCTGGATGAATGGGGCGAACTCGAGCGACGCGAAGCCGGGGATGTATGAGCCGGACGTGACCAGCTACGACTACGACGCGGCACTGGATGAGAGTGGCCGGCCGACGGCGAAGTATTTTCTGTTTCGCGATGTGATTGCGACGGCGACGGGCGTGACGCCGCCGCCGGTTCCGGAGATGGCTGCGCCGATTAAGATTGCGCCGATCAAATTAACAGAGGCGGTGCCGCTGTGGGATGTGCTGCCGAAGGCGATTGAGAGCGACCGGCCGCTGACGATGGAAGACGTGGGGCAGAACTACGGATGGATTTTGTACCGGACGCGGCTGCCGATCGGCGACTTTGACACCGGCACGCTGACCGTTCGCGACTACGCGTGCGCGTATACGTACCACTACAACAGCGGCGTGCCAGGCCGGATCACACCATGCGACGCTCTCGACCGCCGGCTGATTCCGGGGCCCATAAAGGTGGACTACAAGGGCGGGGGCATCGCTTCGGAGAACCACCAGGAGAGCGGGTCCGACACCGGGCCGCTGGAGTCGTGGTGGGACCTGCTCGTGGAGAACACGGGGCGGATCAACTACTCGCACCAACTGCGCGGGGAGCGCAAGGGAGTGGTGGCGTTTACGCCCGCGGTGCACCCGCCGCCGGTGGTGAAGTGGTACATCTATCCGCTGCCGATGGATAACGTGGGGGCGCTGAAGTTCAAGAAGATGCTGTGCCTGGGGCCGTGCTTCTATCGCGGGACGTTCAACGTGGAGCGGGTGGGGGACACGTTTCTGGATACGAGCCAGTTGGGTAAGGGAGCGATGTGGGTGAATGGGCACGCGCTGGGGCGGTTCTGGAACGTGGGGCCGCAGAAGACGCTGTATACGCCGGGAGTGTGGCTGAAGCAGGGAAAGAATGAGGTGGTGGTGTTCGACGTGGAGGGGAAGGCAGGGGAGACGGTGGAGGGTTTGGCGAAGGCGGAGTTGGGGGAGTAGTGGGACTTCTTAGTTCCTCTCACGGAGTAAAATGGCTCGCAAATCCATCTTGCGAAAGCGAAAGTCAAATGCAGATTGGGAAGAGGTTTGGACCGTGGGGCGGAGCGCTGATCGTGCTGCTGACGCTTGCGGGCGGCGCGATCAGGTTGGCTGGCCAGGACCGCCCGGCTGGGTTCGGGCGTGCATTTGCTGCCATCGACAGATTGTGGCCTGAGGTCAATCTTAACGTGCTGGTGCTGGACAAGAGCGGCGCGCCGCAGAAGATCGACGAGCAGGCGTTTCAGCTCTTCGAGGACCGCGCAGAGCGGCCATTGCGTTTTCCCGCTTCGGTGGACTCTCCGGTGTCGGTTGCTCTCCTCATTGATTCATCGGGCTCGATATACAAGCGGAAGCCAGAGATCGTCTCCGCAGTCACCGCGATCATCAAGGCGCTGCCGGCTGGCAGCGAGGTCACGGCCGTTGATTTTGCAGAGCAAGCCTATATAGACCTTCCCCTCACACCGGTTTCCAAAGTTGACTTTTCTTTTCTGGATTGGCTGCGGCCCAATGGACGCACGTCGCTCCTGGATGCCGTCATTGCAACTGAGGACTATCTGGGGGGTAACGCAAAGTATGTGCGAAGGGCCCTGGTGATTCTGAGCGATGGCGAAGAAAACGCTTCAGGCAATTCGGCGAGTGCAGCTCTGGGAGGCATCCTGCTGCCTGGCGCACCGACGATTTACGCGTGCAGGGTTCGCGACCCGCGAAGAACGCTGAATGACCTGACGGAATCTGCCCGCGGGCATAAAATGCTGGAGTTTCTCGCCAAGATGGGCGGCGGCCCAACATTCAACCTAGATCCCGACCCCGCGGCCGCTGCCGCCCAGATCGCGGCCGACATTCGCAACCAACACGTATTGCAATTTACCGCGGCCGACCCGGCGCACGATGGGAAGTTGCATAAACTCGAGGTGCGGCTCCCGGTCAAGGACTTACAGGTCCATGTGCTGCCCGCCTATCTTGCTCCCTCCGAGTGACGGCCAGCAGCGCGGGGTCTGCGAGACATACTCTACATATAATCCACGCCGTAGCGGACGGGGATCTGGGTAAACGCGATGCGGGTGGGGGCGGAGTCGCGGGCGGGGAGCATGCCGGCGAAGTGGAGGGTGGTGTGGCCGTACTTGAGGTTTAGCTTGTCCATGGTGGAGGCTAGCTCGGCGCGATGGCCGGGGTCGGCGAAGAGCGAGGCTTGCAGGTCGGACTCGGGGATCAAATCGTGCATGGTGATGCCGACGTAAAAGGGGCGGGCGAACTCGGGGCCTTCGGGGCGGCGGGACCAGGAGGCGCGGAGGATTTCGAGCAGGCTGAGGGTGTCCTGGCAGGGAGCGAAACGGGCTTCCATGCCCCAGCCGGAGTGGGTCAGGCCGGAGAAGTGCTTCTTGGTCTTCTTCATGGCGGCGGCTTGCTCGCGGGTGAGGGCGTAGCGGATGGTGACGTGCATGGCGGCGGTGTGGAAGTGCTCCATGCGCAGGCGCATCGCGGCTTTGTGGAGGAGCTTGTGGGCGACCGCCCAGGCGCCTTCGGGGGTGCGGTGCTCGGGTGCGAGGACGTGGGAGTGGCCGAGAGATTTCTGGACGCCGTCGTCGACGGGGGCGCCATCGTCGCCGGTGTCGGCTCCGCGGAGCCAGTGGTAGAGGCGATCGCCCCAGACCGAGTCCCAGAGGGCGTGCATGGCGGTGCGGTCGAGGGCTAGGAGCTGCTGCATGGTGGTGATTCCCTTGGCGTTGAGGCGGACCTCGGTGCGGGCGCCGACGCCGGGAAGGTCGCGGAGGGCGAGGTGGGCGATGGCGCGGGGGAGCTGGCTGGGCAAAAGACCGATGAGGCCGTCGGGCTTCTGCATGTCGCTGGCGATCTTGGCGAGGTAGCGGTTGGGCGCCATGCCGATGGAGCAGCGGAGGGTTTCGCCGACGTCGTCGCGGATGGCCTGCTTGATTTTGAGGGCGATGGCGCGGGCGCGGGGCGGCTCGCACTCGCGGCCCATCAGCTGGCAGACCATCTCGTCGATGCTGGGAGTGTGGGCTACGGGGCAGCAGCGGTCTACGGCCTGCGCGATGCGCTGGGAGTATTCGGCGTAGACGCCGTGGTTGCCTTCGATGAGGACGATATCGGGGCAGATGCGTTTGGCTTCGCCGACTTGCGTGCCGGTTTTGATGCCGAGGGCCTTGGCCTCGTAGCTGGCGGCGATGCAGCAGGTGGTGTCGGCGTGGGTGGGGACGACGGCGAGAGGGCGCGAGCGGAATTCGGGGTGAAGCTGCTGCTCGACCGAGGCGAAGAAGCTGTTGAGGTCGATGTGGAGGAAGGCGAAGCGGTCACCACCCCAGCCAGCGAGCTGGCTGGGGACCCCGGAGCGGTCGGGTTGGGCGTGGGAGGGCATGCGGGCGCGTGGGGGAATTATATTCGCTTTTTGTTCGGTGGAGGGGGTGGAAAAGCGAATCACAGAGGACACGGAGGGACAGGGAGAGGACACAGGGGATGCGAGGGGGAGAGGCAAATGCGGGGGTTCTTCGCTGCGCTCAGAATGACAGACA
>Ga0181520_10012222_pt1 | contig 11085 bp, 9 predicted proteins | sample PEATcosm2014_Bin_29_FD_132451 | JGI IMG/M metagenome (GOLD analysis project Ga0181520, IMG submission 132451) | Peatland microbial communities from MTU Mesocosm Facility, Houghton, MI, USA - PEATcosm2014_Bin02_30_metaG | ecosystem: Environmental > Terrestrial > Soil > Wetlands > Peat | place...
CCCGTGGTGCCGGGCGATCAGTTGCGCATCCACGTCACCAAGGAACGCAGCCGCGGCAATGTGTGGAAGTTCAACGCGGTGGCCCGGGTGGACGGCGTCTCGGTGGCGGAGGCGACCTACGCCGCCATGATCATGGACAAGATGGCGGACCGCTAGCGTGGAAATTTCAGTCCATCCGTCCTCGATCGTGGCCCCGGGGGCCGCGATCGGGCCAGGCGTCCGCATCGGGCCGTTCTGCACGATCGGCCCCGAGGTGGTTGTCGGCGCCGGCGCCGAACTGATCAGCCACGTCGTGGTGGACGGCCGCACCCGCATCGGCGAGGGCGCGAAACTCTATCCGTTCTGCACCGTCGGCCTGGGACCGCAGGACCTGAAATACGCCGGCGAGCCGACCGAAACCGAAATCGGCCCGCGCAGCGTGCTGCGCGAGCACGTCACCGTCCACCGCGGCACCGCCACCGGCACCGGCGTCACCCGGGTGGGGGCGGACTGTCTGCTGATGGCGGTGGTCCATGTGGCCCACGACTGCGCCATCGGCAACGGCGTGGTGATCGCCAACAACGTGGTCATGGGCGGCCATGTCCATATCGGCGACAACGCCGTGATCGGCGGGGCGGCGGCGATTCACCAGTTCGTCCGGATCGGCCGCGCCGCCATGATCGGCGGTGTTTCCGGCGTCGAGGCGGACGTGATTCCGTTCGGCAGCGTGATGGGCAACCGCGCCTGGCTGGCCGGACTGAACGTCATCGGCCTGCGCCGCCGCGGCTACGACCGGACCCAGATCCATACGGTGCGCGCCGCCTTCCGGCTGCTGTTCCGCGGCAAGGGCGTGTTCGCCGACCGGGTGGAACAGGCCCGCCAGACCTGGGGCGACGACGCGCTGGTGGCCGAGATACTGGCCTTCATCGACACCCCGAGCCGCCGCGGGCTGATCCGCGCCGTGATCGAGGACGAGGATGATGCGGCCTGACGGGGCCTGACGCCATGCGCGGGCACGGGGTGCCATGAGCGCACCCGGACCGGCCTGCCTCGGGATTCTCGCCGGTGGCGGCAGCTTGCCCGGGCGCGTTGCCGCCGCCGCGCAGGCCGCCGGACGGCGCGTTTTCCTGGTCGGCCTGGAAGGTTTCGCCGAACCCGCCGTGCTGGCGCCCTTCCCGCACGCCACCTGCCGCATCGGCGCGGCCGGGCGCATCCTGAAGCTGCTACGCGACAACGCCTGCCGCGACCTGGTGCTGGTCGGGCCGGTGCGCCGCCCCTCGCTGCTCGACCTGCGCCCGGATGTCGAGGGCACCCGCCTGCTCGCCCGCGTCGGCCGCGCCGCCTTCGCCGGCGACGACGGGCTGCTCGCCGCGGTGGTGCGCGTGCTCGGCGAGGAAGGGTTTTCCGTCGTCGGCGCGCACGAGATCCTCACCGAGGCGGTCGGCCCCAAGGGGCTGCTGACATGCGTCGGCCCCGACGCCACGGCACTGGCCGACATCACCCGCGGAGTCGCGGTGGCCCGCGCGCTCGGCAGCGTCGATGTCGGTCAGTGCTGCGTTATCCAGCAGGGCATCGTGCTGGCGGTCGAGGCCATCGAAGGCACCGACGCCATGCTGGGCCGCGCCGCCACCTTGCGCCGTCCCGGCCCCGGTGGTGTGCTGGTGAAACTGGTCAAGCCGGGGCAGGAGCGGCGCGCCGACCTGCCCACCATCGGCATCGGAACCATCCGCGCCGCCGCCGAGGCGGGGTTGCGGGGGGTGGCCTTCGAGGCGGGCGGAACCCTGCTCGCCGAACGCGAGGCCATGGTGGCAACCGCGGAAGAGGCCGGACTGTTTCTGCTCGGAGTCGATCCGAATGAAGGAGAACAATGATGGCTGGTAACCATTCTTTTCTGCACACGATGATCCGGGTCGGCAACCTGGACCGCAGCGTGAAGTTCTACACCGAGCTGCTCGGCATGAAGGAGCTGCGCCGGCGTGACATCCCGGAGGGTAAATACACCCTCGCCTTCGTCGGCTATGCGGGCGAGGAAACCGGCGCCGGGGTCATCGAGCTGACCTATAATTATGGGGTTGAAAAGTACGAGATCGGCAACGGTTTCGGCCACCTCGCCGTCGGCATGCCGGACATCTACGGCGCCTGCGAGAAGCTGCGCGCCGCCGGCGCGAAGATCACCCGTGAGCCCGGTCCGGTGAAGTTCGGCACCACCATCATCGCCTTCGTCGAGGACCCTGACGGCTACAAGGTCGAGCTGATTCAGCGCGCTTGATCCGATGGGCTGGGTGACCACGGCGCGCGGGCTGGTGCCCGTGCGCCGGGTTGTCCGGATCGGCGTCACCGGGCTGGCGCAGGCCGGCAAGACGGCGCTGTTGACCTCGATCGCGGCCAATTTGCTGGCCGCCGGCGCCGGCCTGCCGGCCTTGCCCGCGCTTGGCGCGCGGTTGGCGGGGCGGCGCCTGCGGGTGAGCGTGGCGCCCGCCGGGGCGGCGGATCTGCCCCGTTTCGACACCGCTTCCCACCTGGCGGCGCTGGCGCGCGACCCGCCGGCGTGGCCGGCCCGCACCCAGGCCATCAGCCTGCTGGCGCTGGATCTGGAGATCGGCCAGCCCGGCCTGTTTTCCGCCTTCCCGGCGCGGCGGGTTCGCTTCGAGCTGCTGGACTATCCGGGCGAGTGGCTGCTCGACCTGCCGTTGCTCGGCCTGGGGTTCGGGGCGTGGTCGGCGGCCACGCTGCGGAGATTGGAAAGGCGGCGCGAGGCGGCTGATTTCCTGGCTTTTGTCGGCGCCCTGCCGGCCGCGGCGCCGGCCGACGAGGCGCTGGCACGCAGCGGCCACCGGCTCTACCGCGCGCTGCTGTTCCGCCTGCGCGAGGAAGCCGGGCTTTCCCTGCTGCAACCCGGCCGCTTCCTGGTGCCCACGCCGGGGGGCACGCCGCCCTGGCTGGAGTTTTTCCCCTATCCCGGCGAGGGTCCGCTCGCCGGGCTGCTGCGGTCGCGCTACGAGGCCTATGTCGCGGCGGTGCGCACCCAGTTGTTTTCGCCCGCGTTCGGTGGGTTGGCGGGGCTGGTGGTGCTGGCCGACCTGCTTTCCGCCCTGCACCGCGGCGCGGCCGCCTTCGCCGACGCCACCGCAGCCCTGGCCGAGGTCGCCGAGGCGCTGCGCTGGGGCGGCCCGGCGGTGTTGCCGGACTGGCTTTCCGCCCTGCTCGGCCTGGGGATTTCGCGCGTCGCCTTCGTCGCCAGCAAATCCGACCATGTGGCGGAGCGCCAGCGCGGCAACCTCGCCGCCCTGGCCGCCGCCGTCACCCGCCTGCCGATGGGCCGCTTCATGCGCACCGCCAGTTTCGCCGTCGCCGCGGTGCGCTGCACCGAGGACGTGGTGTGGACGCTGGACGGCCACCCCGTTTCGGCGGTGCGCGGCCGGGTGGTGGGGGCGGAACGGGCCGGGCGGTCCTACCCGGGCGAGGTGCCGGACAAGCCGCCGGGTGCCGAATTCTGGGCGCATCCGTTCCTGGCGCTACCGGATTTCGAGCCGATGCGCCTGCCGCTGGACGGCCGGGGCGGCGTGCCGAACGTCAATCTCGACGCGCTGCTGGGCTTCCTGCTGGAGGATGTGTTGTGATTCCCCCGCGATTCGAGCTTGAGGACAGCCCGATGCCGCGCCTGGAACCCGCGCCACTGCCCGTCGCCGACGAGCCGCGCGTCGGGGTCGGCAGCGCGGTGCTGGTGCTCGCCGGGGCGACGGTGCTGGTGCTCGGGCTGGCGCTGCTGTCGGCGGGCAATTTCGTCGCCGACGAGTTTGCCCGGACGCCGGTGCTGGGCTGGGCGTCGCTGGCGGTGGCGGGCGGCGGCTTCGGCCTGGTCGGCGCCGGCATGTGGCGGGAGATTTCCGGCCTGCTGGCCCTGCGCGCGGTGGACCACATCCGCGCCGGACTGGAATCCAGCGAACCCCGGCGCATCGCCGCGGCGGCGCGGGCGTGGCTGGACGAACTGCCGGACGGCGCCGCGATGCTGCCCGCGGTGCGCGCGCTGAACGACCCGGATGCCGTGCTGGCGCTGCTGCGCACCCGCGTGGCGGCCGATTTGCAGCAGCGCGCGGACGCGCTCGGCCGCGGCGCCGCGATGCAGGTGTTCGCGGTGACGGCGGCGATGCCCTCGCCGGCCCTGGACGCGCTGGTGGTGGGCTGGCGCGGCGTGCGGCTGGTGCGCCAGATCGCCGAACTGAACGGGCTGCGTCCCGGACTGTTCGGCACGCTGGCGCTGCTGCGGCGCACCGCGCTGTCGGCGGCCGGGGTGGCGGCGGCGGACGTGGCGATCAACTCGGCAACCCGCGCGGTGCTGTCCAACCCGCTGCTGCAACATCTGGCCGGCGACGTGGCGGGAGCGGGGGTGGCGGCGCGGCGGATGGTGGTGCTGGCCCGGGCGGCGGCGGCCGCGTGCTGCCCGATGAAGTAAGGTAAGGAAGCGCGAGGCTCTGCCCCGCCCCCGCCAAGAGACAGTGGTACCCCCAGAACCCGTTACTTGAGGCGGATGACGCTTCGCCCTACAGCGCGTCGGGATTCCGGGCTATGCTTGCTGCCGCCGTATCCACGCGTGTTCCTCAATGGGGGGTATGCATGCTGAAACGAGTTTCGGCGCTGGCGCTGGGCTTGGCATTGGCGACGAGCACAGCCGTTGCGCAGAGCGTCCCGACCCTGTTCAAGATTGTGTCGCCGAAGGACGAGGTCGTCATTGCGGCCGTCGGGCTTGACCTCGATGCGCTCGCCAAGCGCCTCGTCGCGGACGGGCAGATCACCGTCTGGCAGTACAGCGTCCACAAGGCGGCCAATGGCGATCTCGAACAGGCCCCACTGCGCCGTGTCGCGATCCTGCGCCAGGACACGCTGCGCATCGAGCCGTACACGTCGCCCCTCAAGGTAGCGCCGCTGCCGCCTTGATCGACCGCCAGCCAGCGAAGCCCGCATCAAGATGCGGGCACCGGCGCTGCCGCGGGCGTCGTGCCCGCCCTGGGGCGGTGGCGGTATTCCGACCGCCAAGATCGTTGTAATCTACACCCAACTCGTTGCGATCATGCCCGGCAGCGGCTATGCTCGCTTCCGGTCGACCCGGCCCAGCCGGCTATCTGGGAAATGTCGGTTCAAGCATCAGGAAAGGATAGGGGAATGCGTCGGCAACCAGTCGTCCTACCCGTTGTCCTCGTTGGCTGCGGTCTGCTCCTGTCAGGCTGTATCACCAGTGCAATCGTAGCAGGCACAACAGCGGCTTCGGACGCGGCCAAGACGAGCGGAACCAAGGTCGATCAGGCTCAGATCGACAAGTTCCAGAAGGGCGTTACGACCGCGTCCGAGGTTCAGGCGACACTCGGCCAACCGCAGCAAACGACCCAAAACCCGGACGGTGGTCTCACCTTGACCTACACCTCCAAAGACGCCGTAGGGAACGCACAGAGCCATGTGGCATTCGCTCGATGGGCTGCTGGTTCTGAGACTACGATCACAACAAAGAACGTGATGTTCGTATTCGACTCTGGTGGTCTGTTGCGCGACACCAATACGACCGAAAGCAGCCTGACCTGCAAGTTTGGACAGTGCCCTGACTAGGAGTCGAAATAGCCAGCCTGACTGAGATTACTCTGCCGTTCGACCAGACGAAGAGGCCATGGTGCCTGACAGGATGCTGAAAAGCGGGTAGCGGCGCGGCTGTATTTTGATTCCCTGCATCTGGGTGAAGGCGGCTTAAACGACGCAAGCTCCGCGAAGCTCGCCTCGCGTACGCAATCAGCGTGGCGTCCGTTCAGCATTTCCCACCGTGCGGGCGAGGCGCTGTTGAAGCCGTTTTTCTGGCGAAAAGACGTTGATGTGGATCAACAACGAAGGGCCTCGAGCAGCCGGGACGGACGGGACTGGGCGGCGTGCTCCGGGCGGCGGAGGCGGTGAGTCTTGTTTCGATCCCTCCCCTGCGTTGGTCCGCTTGGCGGCCCAAGGCAGGGGGAGGGGGAAGAATGGGCATGCTCTTTCTTCCTGCCTTCACGGCGGCGCCGGGCGTGCTAGGGTCCGCGCCCTTTTGCTCATGGAGGCGTCGTGCTCGATACCCCCGCGTTGCCGGGCGTGCCGCTGGAGGCGGCGGACGAGGAACTGATCGCGGCGGCGCGGGCGGTGATGCTGCGGCATTACCGGCCGTTCTGGCATACCGTGGCGGCGGCGCTGCGGGGACGCGACGGACGGATCTGGACCGGCCTGCACCTCGGCGCGACGGTGGGACGCCTGCAAATCTGCGCCGAGGCCGTCGCGCTGGGCCGCGCCATCCTGGAGGGCGACGGCAGCATTGCCGTGGCCGTCGCGGTGCGCCACCCCAAGCCCGAGGAGGACGAACGCTCAGTCGCCGTGGTGTCGCCCTGCGGGGCCTGCCGCGAGATGATCTTCGACTACGCGCCGGACGCCTTCGTCATTGTGCCGGGGCCGGTGAAGCTGCCCGTGCGCGCACTGCTGCCGGTACCGTATCGGCGGTAGAGCTGTCCGGCGCCGCTTCCGGCATGGACAGCCGGGTGGCCGCCTCGTCGTTGCCGCCGGCAGCCGCACGTTCCAACCACTGACGGGCCAGTGCGGAGTTCTGCGGCATCCCCACGCCGTCGTAGTAGGCCTCGCCAATGAACCGCATCGATTCGGTGTCGCCCACCGCGGCGCCGCGATGATACCAGGCCATCGCCTGACGCTCGTCCTGCGCCACCCCGCGACCCTGCTCATACATCGAACCGAGCGCCGTCATGGCCGGCCCGTTGCCGCCGGCGGCGGCCTGACGGAACCAAGCCAACGCGCGGGCCAGGTCCTGCGGCACGCCGTTGCCGTCCTCGTAGAGCAGACCAAGCTGGTACTCCGCCCCGACATGGCCCTGCGCGGCCGCCTTGCCGAACCAGTCCGCGGCCGCCGCGTGGTCCTGCAGGACGCCGGTGCCGCCGCGATTGCTGATCAGCCCGAGATTGTACTCGGCCTCCGCATCGCCCTTCGCCGCCGCCGGCGTGAACCAGTGGGTGGCGTCGGCGAAGTCGCGCACCACGCCGAGCCCGGTGAAATACATGCTGCCCAGCGCCACCTGCGCGCGCGCGTCGCCCTGGTCGGCGGCCGACTCGAAGGCGGCCAGGGCGGCGTCCCAGTCGTGCTGGCGCAGCGCTTCCAGGCCCTTGGCGGTGAGCTGCTCGGGGGTCAGCGCCGCCGCCGCCGGCGGCGGTTGCTGTTTGTGGAACACCGAAACCACGGCCGAACCGGCTTGATCGAGCGTCTGGCAGCCCTGCACCCACAGGGTGGCGCCCAGCAACAACGGCAGGGCAACGGACAGCCGGGGATTCAGGGGCACGGGGCGGACTCCTCGCTGGACCCGAATGGTTTAGCGCTGGATGGGCAGACTCGCCAACCAGCGTTCCGCCTCGGCGCGAATCTCGGCTTCGGGAGCACGCGCCGCCTGCTGCAACAGGCGCACGCCCTCGGCGCGGTCGGCCTGGGCGCCGCGGCCCTGAAGGGTCAGCAACCCGGCATAGAGCAGCCCCATGCCGTCGTTCTGGGCGGCCGCGGCGCGGAACCAGCGCAGCGCCGCCTTGTCGTCGGGTTGGGTGCCCTCGCCGGACAGGATCAACAACCCGAGACTGGACTGCGCCGGCGCATGGCCGAGTTTGGCGGCCTTTTTGTACCAGCGCACCGCCTCGGCGGGGTCGGCGGTGACGCCGTCGCCGTAGCGGTACAGGTCGCCCAGGCTGTTCTCGGCGTTCGGCTCGTCGAGCGCCGCGGCGCGGCGGTACCAGGCGATCGCCTGGGCAAAGTCGGGCGTGCCGTCGAGGCCCTCTTCGTAGGCCGTGCCGAGGCGGTACATCGCCGCGGCATTGCCGGCGTCGGCCGCCTTTTGCAGCCAGGTCACCGCCTCCACCACGTCGCGGGCAACCCCCCGGCCGTTGAGCAGCATGGTGCCGTAATTGGCCTGGGCATCGACCAGACCGCCCTCGGCGGCGCGGCGGTACCAGGCGGCGGCGGCGGCCATGTCGGGCGGGCCGTTGCGGCCGGCGAAGGCCATGTTGCCCAGCCCGTTCATGCCGCGCGCATCCCCCTGGGCGGCGGCGCGGCCGAACCACAGCGCCGCCTGGGTGTCGTTGCGCAGCGCCCCCTGGTCGCGGAACAGCAGGTCGCCGGCATTGGCCTGCGCCGGCGCCAGGCCCTGCACCGCCGCGTCGATGTACCAGCGCAGCGCCTCGGCGCGGTCCGGCGCGGTGGCGATGCCGCGCTCCAGCATCACGCCGAGCGCGTTCTGCGCGGCGGGCAGCCCGGCCTCGGCGGCGGCGCGATAGAGCCGCAACGCCTCCGCCGGATTGGCCTCGACGCCGTCGCCCGCAACCAGGGCGTTGGCCAGGTTGTTCATCGCCACCGGGTTGGCGGCGGCGGCCAGGCGGTAAAGGCGCAGCGCCTCGGCATGGTCCCGCGGCACGCCGTCGCCGCTGTCCAGCAGGATCGCCAGGTTGGTCTGCGCCGGCGCGAAGCCCTGCTCCGCGGCGCGGGTGAACCACTGCGCCGCCTCGGCGGGGTCGCGGGGCACGCCGTCGCCGTTGAGGTAGAGCAGGCCGAGATTGTTCTGGGCGTCGGCGAGGCCGGCCTCGGCGGCTTGACGGTAGTGCTGCATGGCGATCTCCGGATCCTTTCGGGTGGCCTGGCCGTGTTCGGCGAACCAGCCGATGCTGTTCTCGGCGGGAGCGTAGCCCTGTTCGGCCGCATCCATGAACAGGCCGAGCGCGGTGGGCCAGTCGCCCGCGGCCTCGGCCACCTTGCCGCGGGCGTAGATCGCGGACGGCGAGTCCGCCGCGGCGAGCCCCGGGACGATCAGCAAGGCAAGGACCAGGCATAGCGCCCGCATACGGTTGCTCCGGGACAGGGTGCCCCGCGCCCCGGTATAGCGGCAGAAAGCAAGTTACACAGGGAGACGGAGAGAAGGAGAGAAGGATTCCTGGCGCGCAGCGCCCAAATCCTTTCTTCTCACCGTCTCTCCGTCTCCCTGTGCACCCTTGCTTGCCGACGCGGCCGGCGTGACACCGCGCAGGCGCTGCGCTACTTGACAGAATTCACCCGCGTGAGGATCAAGCGGCTCCATGCCCTCCAGCAACGATATCCGTGCCACCTTCCTGGACTACTTCGCCCGCAACGGCCACACGGTGGTCGAGAGCGGTCCCCTGGTGCCGCGCAACGACCCGACGCTGCTGTTCACCAACGCCGGCATGGTGCAGTTCAAGAACGTCTTCACCGGCCAGGAAAAGCGCCCCTACACACGCGCGACCACGGCCCAGAAGTGCGTCCGTGCCGGCGGCAAGCACAACGACCTCGACAACGTGGGATACACCGCCCGGCACCACACGTTCTTCGAGATGCTGGGGAATTTCTCCTTCGGCGACTATTTCAAGGACCGGGCGATCTATCATGCCTGGACCCTGATCACCAAGGATTACGGGCTGCCCGCCGACCGACTGATGGTCACCGTGTTCAGCGAGGACGACGAGGCGGCCGCGCTGTGGCACAAGATCGCCGGGCTGCCGGAGGAGCGCATCGTCCGCATCCCCACCAGCGACAATTTCTGGCGCATGGGCGACGTCGGACCGTGCGGGCCGTGCAGCGAGATCTTCTACGACCACGGGCCGGAAATTCCCGGCGGTCCGCCCGGCAGCGACAACGAGGACGGCGACCGCTTCATCGAAATCTGGAACCTGGTGTTCATGCAGTTCGAGGAGGGGCCGCCCGGCACGCGGGTGCCTTTGCCGCGGCCCTCGATCGACACCGGCATGGGGCTGGAACGCATCGCCGCCATCCTGCAAGGCAAGCACGACAACTACGACATCGACATTTTCCGCGCCCTCATCCTGGCCAGCGCGGAAGCGACCGGCCAGGACCCGGACGGCAGGTTCAAGGCCAGCCACCGGGTGATCGCCGACCACCTGCGCAGCACCGCCTTCCTGATCGCCGACGGGGTGCTGCCCTCCAACGAGGGGCGCGGCTACGTGCTGCGCCGGATCATGCGCCGGGCCATGCGCCACGCCCACATGATGGGGGCGCGCGAGCCGATGATGCACCTGCTCACCCCGGTGCTGGTGCGCCAGATGGGGGCCGCGTACCCCGAGCTGGTGCGCTCCGAGGCGCTGGTGGAAGAGACGCTGAAGCTGGAGGAGACGCGGTTCAAGACCATGCTGGAGCGCGGGCTGCGCCTGTTGGCCGACGAGACGGATAAACTCGCCGATCGCGGCACGCTGCCCGGCGAGGTGGCGTTCCGGCTCTACGACACCTACGGCTTCCCGCTCGACCTGACACAGGACGTGCTGCGCGAACAGGGGCGCGGCGTGGACGTCGCCGGGTTCGAGGCCGCCATGGCCGAGCAGCGGCGGCGCGCCCGCGCGGCCTGGGCGGGCTCGGGCGAGGCCGCCACCGACCGGGTTTGGTTCGAGGTGCGCGAAAAGGTCGGGGCCAGCGAGTTCCTCGGCTATTCCACCGAAAAGGCCGAGGCGGTGATCACCGCCCTGGTGGTGGGCGGACATTCGGTGGAGCGCGCCGAGGCCGGCGCGGAAGTGGCGATGGTGCTGAACCAGACGCCGTTCTACGCCGAGAGCGGCGGCCAGGTGGGCGATACCGGGGTGATCAGCGCGCCCGGGCTGCGTGTGGCCGTCACCGACACGCAGAAGAAGCTGGGCGACCTGTTCGTTCATGTCGGCCGGGTGCAGGAGGGCGTGGCGGCCGTGGGCGGCGCGGTGGTGGCCGAGGTGGACCACGCGCGGCGCACCGCGATCCGGGCGCACCATTCCGCCACCCACCTGCTGCACGAGGCGCTGCGCCGCCGCCTGGGCACCCATGTCGCCCAGAAGGGCAGCCTGAACGCGCCTGACCGGCTGCGCTTCGACGTCAGCCAGCCCAGCCCGATCGGCCGCGACGACCTGTTGTGGGTGGAGGACACCGTCAACGCCAGGATACGCGACAACTCCGAAGTGACGACCCGCCTGATGACGCCCGAGGCGGCGGTGGCCGAGGGCGCCATGGCGCTGTTCGGCGAGAAATACGGCGACGAGGTGCGCGTGGTCGGCATGGGCGGGGCGGCCG